>ENA-UOOM01000713-UOOM01000713.1-fermentation-metagenome-genome-assembly--contig:-NODE-713-length-35609-cov-10.668982_pt1 | contig 35609 bp, 31 predicted proteins | sample MGYA00245781_ERZ724031 | MGnify/ENA primary metagenome ERZ724031 (study PRJEB28704, sample SAMN03018317) | fermentation metagenome | biome: anthropogenic terrestrial biome; feature: soil; material... | reverse complement strand
ATTTTATTCATGCTGTCTTAGAATAATAAATTACTGTCATTTAAATAAATTTATGCATATTTTGAACAATAAACTACACCAGCCAACAAATAATTTACAATTCTATGTTGAAATATAGTATTTTGTATGCTATCCTTGATACATAATTTTTTCGGGAGGCTTTTTTAAATGAATGACTGCCTGCTGCTTCTAACAAAAAACTTTCCCTTTGGTAAGGGTGAAGAATTTATAGAGGTCGAAATTGAAATGCTTGCAAAATCTTTTGAAAAAGTAATAGTTATAGCCACAAGTACTGAAGACAATCCGGTACAAACAAGAGCTGTTCCTAAAAATGTAAGCGTTGATAATATTTGTGCATCAAAAGTAAAACATAATATGGCAGGTGCCATAGCAAGACAATTTCCTTTTAGAGGATACAAGGGTTATGCCGGTAAAGATGAACACAGAGCCGTGAAAGGTTCGCTTAAAAAGAAACTTTATCTCAGCTATTTTATAGCCAAGTCAGAAATTGTATATGATGAAATTGTAAAGATTCTTCCAAAATATTCATTGGAAGGATACGATGGGATTACATTCTACAGCTACTGGTTTTATGACATTGCTCTTGCAGCCGTAAGACTAAAAAAATACTGGAGTTCCAACGCAAAGCTTGCCATAACACGCGCGCATAGATACGACTTATATGCTTATAAAAATTCTTTAAACTATCTGCCGCTTAGGTACTATATTTTAAAAAATATTGATAAAGTTTACCCATGTTCTCAAAACGGAACAGATTATTTAACCGATTTATATCCGGAATATCGTAATAAAATTGAAACCGCACATTTGGGAACTCGTGATTTCGGAGTAGGTAAATACAATAAAACCGACGTTTACCATATTGTAAGCTGTTGTCATTTATCTGCAATAAAACGTATCGACCTTCTTGCCGAGGCTTTATCAAAGCTGAATGGTTCAGGACTTAAGCTTAAATGGACTCATTTTGGCGGCGGTGACAACTTAAACGAACTTGAGAACTACGCAAAAACCAACCTTAGTTTTATGGAATGTAATTTCCCCGGCGAAATTCAGAACTCGGATTTATTGAAATACTATAAAAATAATCAAGTAGATTTATTTATCAATACCAGTAGTTCAGAGGGACTGCCGGTAAGTATTATGGAAGCTTGTTCATTCGGTATTCCTTGCATAGCAACTGATGTTGGAGGAACAAAAGAAATTGTAATAGACGGTAAAACCGGTTTTTTGATTGACGCTGATTTTTCAACTGATAAGTTGGCTGAACTTATAAAATCCACTCTACTTCTTCCTTATGAAAAAATGCAGGATATACGTAATAATTGCCGTACTGTTTATTTAGAAAACTATTGTTCAAACAAAAATTTCGCTAAATTTGCTGAAGAAATTAAACCTCTAAAATAGATAAAAAATAATCGTACTAAATAATCGTCCTAATTAATAGGACGATTATTTTTGTACATTTTTATTGTTGTTCTTATTTTGAATTTTATGTATAAGCCGTATTAGTATGATAATACTATTTTCGGTGATAAAAATGACAATATCATTTATTAGAACTTTACTTCTCTACATAGTGGTTATTGTAGCAGTAAGGTTAATGGGCAAAAGACAAATAAGCGAGCTTCAAACAAGTGAGCTTGTTGTTACGTTGCTTATATCGGATATTGCGGCGATTCCAATGCAGGATACAGGTCAACCTCTTGCAAGCGGTTTTGTACCCATTGCGGTACTTGTTATATGTGAAATTGTTATATCTGCTCTTATGTTAAAAAGCACTTTTTTGCGAAAATTAATATGCGGTCATCCTATTATTGTAATCAATAACGGTAAAGTAGACCAAAAAGAAATGCGCAGACTTCGTATGAGTACTGAAGACTTATCTGAACAGCTAAGGCAGAAAGACATTTTCAGCATAGAAGATGTTGCTTACGCTATAGTTGAAACAAACGGCAAAATGAGCATTATAAAAAAGCCGGACAAAGAACAGCCTACAGCCGGTATGCTGGGTATAGTTGTTCCGGATACAGGGATAGAAACAGTTGTAATCAGTGACGGTATAATATCAAATTTTTCATTACAGCTTTGCAGCAAAAGCCGTGACTGGCTTGACGGAGTACTTCGTGGTAAAAACGTAAGAGCAGATGAAATTTTTATAATGACCGCAAATAAAAAAGGTGATTTTGTTATTATAAAAAAGGACGATAACAGATGAAAAGAGTATGGATTTCAGCAATTATTTTTATTATACTGTTAACAGTTTGTATTTGGGGAGAGACTACAACAAAAAATGCCAGCTCTACTATGATTGAAACTATTACAAGTGCAAAATTAGCTGCAGTTGACGGAAATAACGAGTTAGCTTATCGCCTTAGTAAAAAAGCTGTCAGCGACTGGAAGAATTACCACAAAATTCTATGCACATATATGCCTCATTCACAACTGGAAGCTATTGACCAAACTCTGTCCGGAATGCCCATGCTTTGTTATTACGGAACTTGCGATCAGTTTACGTCAGAGTGTGAAAAGAGTATTACTCAATTAAATTATTTAAATGAATCACAGCAGCTAAGTATTGCAAATATTTTTTAATTATAATTATAAAAAACACCCGTTACCTGTACACAATCTACATGGTAATGGGTGTTTAATTTACAAAATAATATATTTCTAAATTTATGACCTGCTTTTAATTATACGATTCAGTTCATCCATAAAAGTATTTATATCTTTAAACTGTCTGTAAACAGAAGCGAAACGTACATACGCAACATCATCAACATCTTTTAGCTTTTCCATAGCATATTTACCGATTAAACTCGCCGGTATTTCACGGTCGAGTGAATTTTGAAGCATATTCTCAATTTCATCAACGATATGCTCAAGCGTATCTATAGAAACAGGCCTCTTTTCGCAAGCACGCAGTAAACCGTTCATTAGTTTATTGCGATCAAAAGTTTCTCGAGATTTATCTTTCTTAATTACTACAATGGGTACAGTTTCAATAACTTCATATGTTGTAAAGCGTTTAGAACATTTAAGGCATTCTCTTCGCCTGCGAATTCTTTCTCCCTCGTCTGTCGGGCGAGAGTCAATAACTTTAGACTCTTCATGACCACAATATGGGCACCGCATTACAAAACCCCCTCTACTCTATTTTGATAAATTATAACATAATTCTACAATATATATCAAGTGTTTATTATATATTCTCCGAAAATAAGCAAAAATTCTGTATAGCATTATGTGAATTTAATATAAAAACCCTAATTTATTCAGCAAGAGCATCAATAACATCTTTTGCAGTTTTAAGTTCATTCATTTCAATAAAATTTTTTCGATATACCTCGATAATTAAATCACCGTTATATCCAAAGTTCTGAAGTTTTTGCTTAAGTAAATTATAATCCATATCTCCTCTTCCGGGAAGTAAACAATCTTTTCCCGGCATATTGTCGTTTATATGAACATGAACAAGCCTATCCCCCATTGCGTCACACATGGCAAAAGGGTTCTTTCCCGCTCTTACCGCCTGTTTAATATCAAGTACAAAAGCACATTTGCCATCTAAATATTTTTTCATGCGTGAAATAAAAAGTGGATCTTCACTTCGGAATAAATTTACATTTTCCTGTGCAACTGTAATACCAAATGAATTTCCCAATTCAAAAAGTCTTGCATAATGCTCAAAATATTCTGTTTCACTTATTCTGCTGCGTTTATCGTTACGTTGACCGTGCAAGACTAAAATTTTCGCACCCAACATATTTGCAGCGTGAAAATACCACTTATAAAAATCAAGACCATCGTTAAATCGGCGGTCATAATCAGAAAAAAGAAGAAAACTTTCAAAGCCCGAAGTAAATGGATGAATAGATTTTACAGTGCTTCCGCTTTCATCTATCATTTTTTTCAATTCCCTAATAAATTTTGGCCTTAATTCGCTTATTGTATTAATAAACACCTCAAACATGTGGAAATCCATTGATATAAGAGCAGGAAGTGCCTTTTCCAACTCCATTGGATATAAACAAGCCGTTGAAATACCTGAATGCACAAAGCATCACCTCTATTAAATAAATTATATATTCGCTTTAATGAAATGTCCAGTTTAAACTTTTCAAAAATGGATAAGATAGTTATGTATATTATCTCTTATTTAACATAAAAAACAAAGTGAAAAAGAGGAAACGATATGGAAAATGAAAACTCAGCACTTCTTAATGGAATATATAAAACAACGTCAATAGGAATGGAAGCGACCAAGCTGATATTTTCCAATGTAAAAGACAGACACCTGCGCAGACAGGTAGCTCAACAGTATTTCGATTACAAAACGACATCTCACAAAGTTAAAAATTTACTTCATTATAATGGAGGATTTCCACAACATGAAGATAATTTTAAAAAAGCCATGATCCGCAGTTCAATAAGATTAAACACAATGATGAACAAAAAGCCGGAACATATCGCTGAATTAATGATTACCGGAACTGCAATGGGGATTATAGATGTAAACAAAAAGCTCAACCGTTTCGATGGGGCTGACACAGAAGTTAAAAAAATGGCAGAGGATTTCCTTACGAATGAGCAAAGAAATATTGACCAATTAAAGAGGCATTTGTAAGTATGCTTGATTTTACTTTGAAATTTCATTATAATATTTGAGCGGGGCAGATTCGCTCCGCACTTTACATATAGGGAGAATTTTTTCATGGGTTTGCTAAACGCAAGCAATTTAACAAAATCATTTGGCACTGACGAAATTTTCAGCGGTGTATCTTTCGAAATACAAGAAAACGACCATATCGGTCTTGTCGGAGTCAACGGCTGCGGCAAAACAACATTGCTAAAGCTTTTAACGGGTGAAATTTATCCGGATAATGGTAATATAATAAAATCTAACAAAACTAAGTTAGGGTACATGGAACAGCACGTATGCCGCGACCTTGACAAAAGTGCATACAATGAAGTTCTTACAGTATTTGCAGATCTTCTTCAACTTGAAAAAGATTTAGAAGAAATTAATATTAAGCTGCAGACAAAACCTAAAAACATAGACAGCCTTATTCAGAAACAGGTTTCAATGAACGAACATTATGTCAATAACGGTGGTCTTACATGTAAAAGCCGCGCAAAGTCTACACTTTTAGGACTTGGGTTTAAAGAAAGCGAACTTGGTATGCCGATAGCCTATTTAAGCGGCGGACAAAAAGCAAAACTTCAGCTTGCAAAAATGCTGCTAAGCGGTGCTAATCTTCTTTTGCTTGACGAACCTACAAACCATCTTGATATTGATTCTATTGAATGGCTTGAGGACTTTTTGCGTACATATACAGGTTCGTTTGTCGTAATCTCTCATGACCGTTATTTTTTAGATAAAATTACAAACCAAACATTTGAAATTGAAAATCAGAAATTAACTTTATTTAAAGGAAATTACTCGGATTATATTTCACAAAAAGCTGAAAATAACTTATCTGCACAAAGAAAGTACGACAATACAATAAAAGAAATTAGCAGGATTGAACATATTGTTACTCAGCAAAAGCAATGGAACCGAGAAAAAAGTATCAAAAAAGCCGAAAGCAAACAAAAAGTAATTGACCGTCTTGAAAAGACACTTGAAAAGCCGGATGCTGAACCGGAAACTATTAATTTTAATTTTAATATTAACAGACGAAGCGGCAACGATGTTCTTACTACAGAAAATCTATCATTGGGGTTTGAACATAAAAGACTGTTTCAAAATGTTAATCTTGAGATACACCGCGGTGAAAGAGTTTTCTTAATAGGGCCTAACGGGTGCGGTAAAACATCCCTTCTTAAAACACTATTAGGTATTTATTCCCCGGACAATGGAAATATTCGGTTCGGTGCAGGGGTTGAAACAGGATATTACGACCAAATACAGGCTAATTTAAGCCCTGAAAAAACCGTAATCGACGAAATTTGGGACTGCTACCCCAAAATGACACAAACAGAAGTAAGAAATGCACTTGCAGTCTTTCTGTTCAAGGGCGATGATGTTTTTAAATCAGTATCTGTCTTAAGCGGAGGCGAACGTGCGAGAGTTCTTCTTTTACGTTTAATGTTATCACGCGCTAATTTCCTATTATTGGACGAGCCTACTAACCATTTGGATATTGGTTCATGTGAAGCACTCGAGTCGGCTTTAAGAAGTTATAAAGGAACCCTGCTTATTGTATCTCACGATAGATATTTAATAAATAAAATTGCCGATAAAATTTATTGCTTCGACGAAAGTGGAGTTGAACAGTATATCGGTAATTACGATAATTATATTGAACACAGGCCTTCCAAGATTTTAAATTCAGAAAATTATAATCATAAAAAGCCAAACGATTATAAAATTCAAAAGGAAAAACAAGCTTATATTCGCAAAAAGAAGGCTAAATTAAGGCATTATGAAAGCGAAATTGAGGAAATAGAAACTAAATTATCCGAATTGGAAACTGAGCTTTCAAGTCCCAACAATGCAAGCGATTATGAAGCCGCTATGAAAATTACTAAAAAGATAACCAAATTAAAAGAAGAAAATGACGAACTGTTTATTAGGTGGTCTGAACTTGCCGAAAAATTAGATAAATAAAAAACAGCCCGTTAAACGGACTGTTTTATTCGGTAAAAATTATTCTCAGTATTTCTTCTGTGGCTGGGGCTTAAATTGATCGAGCTTTAAGATAAACTCTTCAGCCGCTTCGCCATTTTCAACCTCGAGTGTAACAGGCTTGGACAAATCAAGGCTAAAAACACCCATTATAGATTTTGCATCAATTTTGTATTTATCTGAAGTAAGGACTATCTGAAATGGGTAGCTATTTGTCAAAGTGACAAATTTTTTAACAGCTTCAATGCTTGATAAAAGAATGGTCGTCGTGTACATATGATTACCTCCATATTTACAATACAGTAAATATGATATCTTAATTTTTAAATTTGGTCAATATTAAATATAAACATACATTTTGCACAAATGAAAAATTAAATATTCAAATTGATAAGGTGAAAAAAATGAAAGTTTCTGTAATTACCCTTGGGTGCAAAGTTAATCAATATGAATCTCAAGCTATGCTTAATCAACTTGTTGTTGGCGGATTTACCGCATGTGACCCAAAAGAAAAGGCTGACGTTGTAATAATAAATTCCTGCACTGTAACATCGACAAGTGACCATAAGGTTCGTCAAACCGTTCATAGAGCTAAAAGAAAAAATCCGGATGCAGTCATTGTATTGACGGGCTGTATGCCTCAAGCTTTTCCCGAAGATGCCGAAGCTTTGCATGAAGCTGACGTTGTACTGGGAAATTCCAACCGTGCATCACTTCTTCCCGATATTATGAAATATCTTTCTTCACATCAAAGAGTGATAGATATTATTCCTCATAACAACAATCAAAAATTTGAAGCTATGAAAGTAGACAATTTTTTTGAGCGAACGAGAGCTTTTGTTAAAATTGAGGATGGATGCAACCGTTTCTGTTCATACTGTATTATCCCCTATGCCCGCGGCAGAGTCCGTTCAAAGCCATTAGAGGATTTAACGAGTGAAATTAATTCTATCGCTGAAAACGGATATAAAGAAGTAGTATTAACCGGAATAAACTTATCGGCATACGGACAGGACATTGGCTTACACCTTTGTGACGCTGTAGAGACGGCTTGTAAGCCGGAAAACATATCTCGTGTAAGATTAGGTTCACTTGAACCCGAACAGCTTAGTGAGGATGTAATTAAACGTTTAAGCAAACAAAAAAAACTGTGCCCACAATTTCATTTGTCTTTACAAAGCGGATGTGACGAAACGTTAAAGCGTATGAACAGGCATTATAATTCCGAAGAATATTTAACTATTGTAAGAAACCTGAGAAAAGTTTTTCCAAACGCTGCAATAACAACAGATATTATGGTTGGATTTCCGGGAGAGACAGTGGAGGAGTTTACCAAATCCCTTGAATTCGCCAAAAAAATAAGTTTTGCAAAAGTTCATGTCTTTGCATATTCACGCCGTCCCGGAACAAAAGCAAATGATGCCCCCGACCAAATTACTCAAGCTGAAAAAGAAAGACGAAGTCATATGATGATAGAACTAACACAAAAAACTAAGGAAGACTTCTTTAAAAAACAGGTTGGATTAACCGAACCTGTACTGTTTGAAAGAGAGTGTGAAAAGGGTGTATATGAGGGATATACTGAAAATTACACGCCTGTAACAGCGCCAAGCGGTAAAAATATCAGCGGTGAAATATTACAAGTACGTATTAAGGAAGCACTGAGTGACTTTTGCGTAGGAGAAATAATTTAGAAAATACGCCGTACCCAAGTACGGCGTCAATTTTTTCTATGAATTAAGAACTTTCATTACATTTTGTACCTCTTCCTTTGTTTGGTCTTTATTTAAGTAATCCCACGAATAAAACATAAATCCGTCACAATTGGTTTTTCGTCCAACATTAACTTGTTGAGCTAAAATATTATTTGATTTCTTCCATGTACCGTTGTCAGCGTCGGAGCCGCTTTTATATACAGCAAGACCCAAGTATAGTTTTACATTAGTATTCTTGACAAGCTTACGCCAATTTTGTGCTGCAGAGTCGAACGGTAAAACAGGATTATCAAAATTCACATATAGCTGTGGACATATGTAATCTACATATCCTTTTACACTGCACCATGCACTAACATCCGCACCCATGTTAAGATCATTTTGCACATTGCCCTGTGGTGCAATACCGAAAGATATATTAGGATTAACCGCTTTTATTTCACTATAAACAAGAGAAACCAACGCATTAATATTACCGCGCCGCCACTCCATAAGGCTCAAAGGTTTACCGTTTTTAGATGCAGATTTACTATAATTGTCATAAGCTGTCTTATCAAATTCCGGGTTCTGTGTCGGATAGAAATAATCGTCGAACTGGATACCGTCAACATCATAATTTTTTGCAATTTCCTGTGCACCGTCAGCAATAAGCTTTCTTACTTGAGAGTATGCGGGATTATAATATTTTCCGTCTCCGTTTGTTGCAATCCAATCTTTTTTTGAGACGTCATTTTTCCATTTAGTTAACGGATTATCCTGTGCGATTATTGAAGGTGTACCCGAAAGCTGTATTCTAAGCGGATTAATCCATGCATGAAACTGCATTCCTTGTTTGTGAGCAGCTTCAACCATATATGCAAGTGGATCATAACCCGGGTTAACACCCTGTGTCCCACCTACAATATGACTCCATGGGAAATATGAGGACTTGTAAAGCGCGTCTCCGTATGGACGAACATGAACTATTAATGTATTCATTCCGCATTTTTTAGCCCCTGAAACAATATTGTCAAATTTCTTTTTAAAAGCTTTTTCGCTTTTGTCTTCTTCCCTGCTCATATCAATGCTCATAAACGGAACCCACACTGCCCGCATTTCGTTTGGCGACGATGCCTTAACCGGTGCTATAACAGCTTGAGAGCTTTCTGAAACAGTGCTTTTTGGCTTTTCCGTACTTGCCTTTGCATTCATTCTCGCACTCCCGAAATTCACCGCCATAGTTATCGATACCGCCAAAGCAAGAATACAAACACATGAAAAAACACTGTGCCTGTGAAACAGCTTTATAACCATAAATATCAATCCTTTCCATGTTTAATACTCATACACCTTTTTTCAAACTTCAATAGCTTTTTATATTTAGAAATTATTTGACAGAATTGTACTAATAGTGTACGATAAAATTTAATTAAAAAGCTTGGGGGCAATTAAATGTTTCTTGCAATGGGGATAACAAGCGGTGCTGCTGATTTAAGGGTAAGAAAGTGCTCATTTTTTCCTTGTTGCGGTCAAAATTCAACTATGGCCGCTTTAACCTGCACCTTTGAACAGGTTACATTATTTTTTATACCATTATTTAGATTTAATAAAAGGTACTTCATATCATGTACAAAATGCGGTTCTGTATATGAACTGGAGAAAGACGAAGGCCGGCGTTTGGAAAAAGACTATTATGCAGAAGTAAACAGAGATAAAATATATGCATTTAGAGGATCTACTGCAAAGATTTGCCCTAACTGCAGATGTACAGTTGACCCCAATGCAAGATACTGCCCTAACTGTGGATCAAAATTATTTTGAAAGAAGGGATAAGACATGCCTACTTATATATATTTGATTTACTACCTGATTATTATTAATTTTATTGCAGTTATTGTGACAGTAATTGACAAATACAATGCGAAAAAACACCGCAGCCGCATACCTGAAAACGTACTGCTGTTGATTTCGGCACTCGGTGGTTCAGTTTTCATGCTTTTAACTATGTATGCAATCCACCATAAAACACAGCACAAAAAATTTATGTATGGAATACCGGCAATTATTACCGTTCAGCTCTTTACTTTATATTACATATTACGCACTTTTTAAATAACCAAAACTCTCTCCCTGCAAGTTCTATAAAGCTGGGTAAACTTACAAAATTGCTATCACATTAGTCAAAAAAAGTGTCATTGGTTTAAAACCAATGACACTTTAATTTTCCATTGAATTTTTACTTTGCTACGATATTTACAAGTTTCTTAGGAACAAAAATTTCTTTAATTATATTTTTACCATTAATTTCTGATGCTATCTTTTCATCTGCTTTTGCAGCAGCAATTGCATCATCTTTAGGTATATCAATGTTTACTTTAATATGAGAACGTACTTTTCCGTTTACCTGAACAGCAATTTCAACCGTATCTTCAAAGCATTTCGCTTCATCATACTTAGGCCAGTTTTGCTCGCATACAAATCCGTCGTTTCCCAGTAAATGCCATACCTCTTCTGTAACATGAGGGGCAAAAGCACACAACAAAATCGTATAAACTTTATATTCATCACGAGTAATTGAACCTACATTTGAAATGTCATTCATTAAAGACATTAAAGTTGCAATTGCAGTATTAAACTTGAGGTTTTCAATGTCTTCGCCAACTTTTTTAATTGCCTTATTAAATGAAATTTCAAGACTTTTTCTAACGCCTTTTTCTTCGCAGATAATATCCTGTAAGTTCCAGTAACGTTCAATAAAACGGCGGCAGCCTTTTATACCGGTGGAATTCCACGGAGCAGCTTTTTCAAAGTCACCTATAAACATTTCGTAAAGGCGCATGGTATCAGCACCGTATTCCTCTACAATTTCATCCGGGTTGACTACATTACCACGGGACTTACTCATTTTTTCCCCGTTTTCACCCAAAATCATACCGTGACTGGTACGTTTCGCATACGGTTCCGAGGTTGGTACAATGCCGATATCATAAAGGAATTTATACCAAAAGCGACTGTACAGCAAGTGTAAAGTTGTATGTTCCATACCGCCGTTATACCAATCAACAGGCATCCAATATTTCATTGCTTCTTTACTTGCAATAGCGTCTTTATTATGAGGGTCAGTATAACGCAGGAAATACCATGATGAACCTGCCCATTGAGGCATAGTATCGGTTTCACGCTTAGCTTTACCCCCACAGTGTGGGCATGTAGTATTAACCCATTCAGTCATATTTGCAAGCGGAGATTCTCCGTTATCTGTTGGTTCATATGAATCTACTTCAGGAAGCATTAAAGGGAGTTCACTATCGGGAATCGGAACATATCCGCATTTTTCACAATAAACAATCGGAATAGGCTCCCCCCAGTAACGTTGACGTGAAAATACCCAGTCACGGAGTTTAAAATTAACTTTTGCATGTCCAATATCTTTTTCGGACAAATATTCCGTAATTTTTTTCTTTGCTTCTTCAACTGTAAGACCATTTAAAATCCCGGAGTTTACCATCTCTCCTGTTGCACAGTCTGTGAAAGCCTCTTTTTCAACATCTCCGCCTTTAACAACTTCTATAATGGGAAGATTGAATTTTTTTGCAAATTCCCAGTCGCGGGTATCGTGTGCAGGAACAGCCATAATAGCACCTGTACCGTAAGAAACAAGCACATAATCAGAAATGAAAATTGGAATTTCTTTACCGGTAACAGGGTTAATTGCCGCTACGCCTTTAAGGCAAACCCCTGTTTTATCTTTTGCAACTTCGGTACGCTCGAAATCGGATTTTCTTGCGGCTTCTTCCTGATATGAACGAATTTCGTTTATATTTTCAAGTTTATCTGACCATTTTTCAATCATCGGATGTTCCGGAGAAATAACCATATAGGTTGCTCCGTAAAGCGTATCAGGACGTGTTGTATAAACAGTAAGTTTATCTCCTGTTGTTGTATCGAAATCAACCTCTGCACCTGTAGAACGTCCAATCCAGTTCTTCTGCTGTGCTTTTACTCTATCCGGATAATTAACAAGTTCAAGGTCATCGATAAGACGCTGAGCATACTCTGTAATTTTCAGCATCCATTGTGATTTAACTTTTCTGACAACTTCGCTTCCACAACGCTCGCATACTCCGTTTACAACCTCTTCATTAGCCAAAACGCATTTACATGATGTACACCAATTGACAGCCATTTCTTTTTTATAAGCCAAATTATGTTTAAACAGTTGAAGGAATATCCACTGAGTCCATTTATAATATTCCGGGTCTGTTGTATTTATCTCACGTGACCAGTCAAATGAAATTCCAAGTGATTGAAGCTGTTGCTTAAACCTTGCGATATTCTTTTTGGTTACTATAGCGGGATGGACATGATTCTTTATGGCAAAATTTTCAGTTGGCAGTCCAAAAGCATCCCAGCCCATAGGATAAAGAACGTTATATCCCTGTAAACGGCGTTTACGTGCAATAATATCAAGGGCTGTATATGAACGTGGATGTCCAACATGAAGTCCTTGTCCTGACGGATAGGGGAATTCAATCAAAGCGTAAAATTTAGGCTTTGAAGATGTGTTTGATGCATGGAAGGCACCGCTTTCTTCCCACATTTTTTGCCATTTATTCTCAATTTTCTTGTGATCGTATTTCATTTTTTTCGCTCCTATAACTTTTCTTAAGCTTCTATAATATCTGAAATATCAATATTTTCTCCGTCCTGCCATAGTCGGTCAAGATTGTAGAATTCACGCGCTTCAGCGGTAAAAATATGAATCATAACATTTCCGTAATCCAGAAGTACCCATGAATTTGAACGATATCCGTCCACATGGTCAGGCGTTAGCCCTACCTGTTTCAGCTTATACTCGACCTCATCGGAAAGAGATTTCACGTGTGTACTGCTTGTTCCTGTAGCCAATACAAAATAATCCGCAATTACGGAGATGTCTTTAATCCCAATGGCTTTGAGGTTTAGGGCTTTTTTACCGTCCAAAATTTTTACGGCTTCTTTTGCGAGTTCGAGTGATGTCATTCTCAACAACCTTTCATACTAAATATTTAATTTATATTTCAAAACAGCTTGATTATAGGCAGAAATCGTATCCGGATGTATAGGTTTATAAGACCCTGCTAAATCTTTAATTGTGTATGTAATACCTTCAATCATTGCTTGTTCAAGGCTTATTTGAGCAGTCCTGCGTAAATCTTCAACTCCATCAAAATCACGGTCTGCCGAAATAAAATCAGCAATAAAAAGAATTTTATCAAGCATTGTCATATTTGCCCTGCCCGTTGTGTGGTAACGAACAGCATTAATCACTTCAACATCTGTGATATTCAGCTTATTTTCAATATAAGCCGCTCCAAGTATTGCATGCCAAAGTTTTTGTGCACTGCGTTCTACGTCGGAGAGTATTATATCAAACTGTGTCATCATTTTCAATTGTTCAGCAGGAGGAATGTCTTTCATTATATCATGCAAAATACCTGCTAAACCGGCTTTTTCTTCATTCACACCATATTTTTTTGCAAGACTCACAGCTTCTTCATAAACACACAGTGAATGATGATATCGTTTTTCGCTTAAAAACGGTTTTATAATTTTCTTGTATTCATTAATATCCATTTTTTCGCTCCAAATATAAATTATTTTTTGCAATATAGTCCGCAACTTTTATTGGTACAAGTTTTTCTATATTTTTACCGTTTTTAACTGCATTGCGAACCATCGTAGATGATATTGGAAGATATTTAATATCCTCAATTAATGATTTAGCCCCAACTTTTTCCAACTCACCGGCATAATTTAGCAGAGACCGCATGCCGTCACTACTTCTCGGAGCTGCACAAACTACAGCCAGTTTGAAAATAGTATTCGGTTCATGCCATTTTTTTAAAGTAAGAAACATATCTTCACCTGAAATGAAGTAAAATTCCGAATTGGGATACTCTTTTTTAAGCTCTTTTAAAGTATCTGATGTATAACTGATACCCTTTCTCCTAAATTCAATATCACTGACTTCAAAATTAGTTTCTTTCGCCGCAAGCCGGCACATTTGAAGCCTGTCATTATTAGAAGCAAAGTCCTTAACAGTTTTGTGTGGAGGCTTAAAAGTTGGTATCAGTAAAACTTTATCGGCATTTATCCGCTCTGCAAACTGCTTTGCCAAATGGATATGTCCATTGTGAATTGGATTAAAAGTACCTCCCAATATGGCAATTTTCTGCATATCCTCACCTTATATCATATTACTTTTTGGAAGATTTGGGAAGTGATATTTTAGGTTCCTTATCATTTTTTCTGTAAATTACAAATTTAGCACCGATTACCTGTACTAATTCCGAATTTGTTTCAGCAGAAACTTTCTCTGCAGCTTCACGCACAGGTATTGGGGATGTTTCAAGGACTTTAGCTTTTATTAATTCGCGCGCTGTCAAGGCATCATCAGCCTGTTTGATAGTATCTGCTCCAATACCTGATTTGCCTATAATTAAAATCGTGTCAATATTGTTTGCAAGTGAGCGCAGATAAGCGCGTTGTTTGCTTGTAATCATTGATTATTCTCCTTCATTTGTTTTAATTCTACCGCAAATTTTCTAAGCGCTCTACCGCGGTGGCTGATTAAATCTTTTTCTTCTTTAGGTAACTGCGCAAAAGATTTTCCGTTTACAAGGAAAACAGGGTCGTATCCAAAACCGTTCTCTCCTTGAGGTTCATACGCAATTTCACCGTTACATTCTCCCTGTGAAACTATTTTTCTGCCGTCCGGATAAACACAACATACAGAACAGACAAATTTTGCTGTTCGTTTTTCTTTCGGCACATTTTTTAATTCTCTTAGCAATTTATTTATTCTGTCTAAATCACTTGCGCCTTCGCCTGCATATCTTGCTGAATAAACCCCGGGCGCCCCGTCTAAGGCATCGACCATAAGCCCTGAGTCATCCGCAACTGCGGGCATACCCGTTTGTTGACAAGCTGCTTTGGCTTTTAAAAACGCATTTTCTTCAAAAGTTTCGCCGGTTTCTTCCACTTCGGCAAGCTCGGCAGTAATGGGAGTAATATTAAGCGGCAATAAAATACGTTCAAGTTCATTAAGCTTATTTTTATTATGAGTAGCTATAACAAAAGTAATCATTTAGTTCTCCTGTTTTTCAAATAATGCTTTAGCAAAATCGTCTGCATCAAACGGTTGTAAATCGTCAACCTGTTCACCGACTCCGATAAATTTAACCGGTACATCCAAATCTTCACGTATTGCAAGTACAACGCCGCCGCGTGCAGTACCGTCAAGTTTTGTAAGAACAATTCCCGTAATTCCTGCGGCGTTTTTAAATTCACGAGCTTGGTTTACAGCATTTTGCCCGGTTGTGGCATCAAGAACTAAAAGAACCTCTTTATCCGCTCCGGGTACTTCTTTGTCAATAACACGGCTGATTTTTGAAAGTTCTTCCATAAGATGCTTTTTATTGTGAAGTCTTCCTGCTGTATCGCAAATTACAACATCAGCATCACGTGCCTTCGCAGCGGCTATTGCGTCAAATACAACAGATGCAGGGTCGCTTCCCTGTGACTGTTTAACTATTTCTGAATTTGAACGTTCGGCCCAAACTTCAAGCTGTTCAATAGCGGCAGCACGGAATGTATCAGCAGCGCCTAATATTACTTTTTTACCTTCTTTTGTAAGCATAGACGCAATCTTTCCTATGGTTGTTGTTTTTCCGACACCGTTTACTCCTATAACCAATATAACAGATGGTTTAGTCGAAATATGGAGTTCTTCCCCGCCTCTTAGCATGTCGGCAACAGTGTCGCGAAGCATATCCATTATTTCATCAGGATTTGTAACTCCGTTCTCCTTAACTTTTTTCTTAAGTTCCTCACAAATATGTTCTGCCGTTGTAATACCGACATCGCCCATAACAAGGAGTTCTTCCAATTCCTCAAAAAGAGACTCATCAATTGTAGTAAATGTATTCAGCATTTGCTCAACTGATTTTGTCATTTTATCTCGTGTCTTCTTCAAGCCTTCTTTTATTTTTGAGAAAAATCCCATTTTGTCTTCTCCCTTTTTATATTGTTACTTAATTCCAAGTTTTTCTTGAATGTCAGATAAACGCAGTTCCAAAAGCTTAGAAATTCCTTCGTCCTGCATTGTAACTCCGTAAAGGACATCTGCTTCTTCCATACTTCCGCGACGGTGTGTAATCACTATAAACTGAGTATTATCAGTCATCCTGCGAAGATAAGCGGCAAACCTATCTACATTTACATCGTCAAGAGCAGCTTCAATTTCGTCAAGGACGCAAAACGGAGGAGGATTAACTTTCATAATCGCGAAGTATAAAGCTATCGCTACCAGTGACTTTTCACCGCCTGAAAGAGACTCCAAATGAGTAACTATTTTACCCGGAGGCTGAACAGTAATTTCTATTCCGGAATTTAATATATCATCCTCTGCTGTGAGACTAAGTTCCGCAGTGCCGCCGGAAAACAATTCCCGAAATGTATCTTTGAAATTGTCATTTATTTCTTTAAACTTTTCTGAAAATAATTCGCGCATCTGGCGAGTAAGGTCATTAATCAATTTTCTTAGCTGATTTCTGCTGGTTTCTATATCGGTAAGTTGAGTTTTCATAAACTCATATCGCTGAGATACTTCTTTATATTCTTCAACCGCCGCTACATTTACAGTTCCGAGAGTTTTAATCTTACTTTTAAGTTGATTCAAGTTTTTCTTGGCTTCTGCTTCGTTTTCAACTTTTTTACCTATTTTTTCTGCTTCACGGCGAGTTAATTCATATTCTTCCCATAATCGGCTGATAATTTCATCATATGCTTTTTGAAAATTTGCTTTTCTTTCTTCCAATCGGGCAAGTTCATGTCCGACTTTTTCTTTCTGTGAGGATTTTTCACGTTCGCTATTTCTCAATTCCATGGATTGGTGTTCGTATTCCATACGCCTTGCATTAAGCTGTTTAATCTTTTCGTCAGAATTTTTTGCTTCATCGCGCATAGTTTCAGCTTGTTTCTTAAGATTATCTATTTTAATGTTTAAATCCTTATTAATACCTTCGAGTCTTTCAATCTCTTTTTTAAGAGTTTCTGTCTTGCCTTCATGGTCAAGTTTACGATTATTTATTTCATTAATTGATAATTGTAAGGATTCAATATCTTTTTTTGCCGCTAAACAAGCGATTCTGATTTCTTGTAAATTCTCTGATATCTTATTGCAGGTTTCGCTTAATTCGCTTCGAGAGCCACTGACTTGCGAAATTTGTTTCTCAAGTTCTTTCTGCTTTTCTTCAATAATTTCGGCTTGCTCCTTTGCCTGCTGTCTAATTTTCTCCTGCTCATCAATTCGCATTAATGCTTTTTTGTTTTCCTCATCTAAAGAGGCTATGTCATGTTTAGAGTCTTTTAAATCACTTGCATCACGCATAAGCTCGGAGTTTATTTTATATCTTTCTTCCTGAACTAAAGTTAATTTCTCTTTTGCAGCAGATAATTCCTTTTCCGCAGACGCAACTTCTTGTGTTACGGTTTTTAATAATTCTGCTGTTTCTTTTTCTTGCATTTGCAGCTTTTCTGCATGTGATTTTATGCGTTTTATATCAGAAGCCCGGCTTAAAAGTCCGGAGTTTTTGTTTAATGAACCTCCGGTAAGAGAACCTCCGGTATTTACAACTTGACCGTCAAGAGTAACTATACGAAAACGGTATCCAAATTTTTTAGCTATTGAAACTGCACTGTCCAAATCTTCAGCTACAGCAATTCTGCCGAGAAGCGAGTTTAAAATTTCCTTATATTTTTCATCACAAGTGCAAAGTTCCCCTGCAGTTCCTATAAAACCTTCGCAGTTTTCAAGTCCGCTTTCATGGAGTACTCTGCCTTTTATTGTAGAAAGAGGTAGGAATGTTGCTCTGCCCGAATCTTTTCTTTTTAAAAGTTGAATTGCATATTTTGCGTCATTTTCATTTCCAACAACGATATTCTGCATAGCACCGCCCAATGCTGTTTCTATGGCAACAGAATACTTGGGTGGTACATTTATAAGGCGGGAAACAGGTCCGTGTATTCCTTTTAATATACCCCTGGAAAATTCTTTCATTACAATTTTAACGCTGTGTGAAAATCCCTCCAGATTTCTTTCCAGTGCTTCAAGTAAATTGGCACGGCGTAAACATTCTTGAGTATCAAGATGAAGGTTATCGTTTTGCTGTTTAATTTCTTCCATTTTCTTTCGGCGGGTTTGCAGTTTCATGTCATAGCCCTTAACCGAATTTACAAGTGATTTTATGCTCTCATCAGTATCTGCGAGCATTTTTTTATAATCTTCACCGGCTGTTTTAAGTTTTTCACACTGTTCTTTTTTAGCTTTTAATGATTGTTCAAGATTTGCAAGCCTGATTTTAATTTCAGCAATGGAAGAACTTGCAGTAAGGTCTTTTAATTTTTCCTGTGTTGCGTGTGATGTAAAATCGGCAAGTTGTCTTGAATATGCATTAATTTTTTTATCTTTTTCGTCCATGCCGGAACGCAGTTTATTAAGCTGATTGGTAAATTCCTGAAACTGTGTATTTTGTTCATTTATGTACTTAGTTTTCTTTTCAACTTGAATGTTCTTTTCAGCAATTTCAATATCTAAATCTCTGCTTGATATGGTGCTTTTTTCAATTTCTGCTTTGATACGTTCAACATTTTCGTTATTGTGAAAGATATCGTTTTGTAAAACAGAAACTTCTCCGTCCTTTTTCGCCGCACTTTCTTCGAGTTTTGCCGACTGCTGACGGACTTCATCCACTTTCGCTGTACAGGACGCCGATTGAGTAAAAATTTCTTCTATATCTTTATCAATTTTATTTAGTTCCTGTTCTATGGAATTATGCTGATTGCGTGCAATAAGTATTTTATCATCATGTTCACGCAGAATATGACTTGATTTATCAAGAGTATTAAGCCAAAGGCTGATTTCAAGTGTTCTTTTTTCTTCGGAATATGTAAGGTATTTTTGCGCTTTATCCGACTGTTCCTTAAGCGGACCCACTCGATTTTCTAATTCGGATAAAATATCTTGAAGGCGCAGCAAATTTTCTTCCGTTTGCTCTAATTTATGTTCCGATTCCTCTTTACGGTAACGGAAACGGGAAATTCCCGCAGCTTCTTCAAAAATTTCTCTTCTATCCTGTGAGCGAGCTGAAACTATACTGTCAATCTTACCTTGTCCTATAATTGAATATCCGAAACGGCCTAAACCGGTATCCATAAAAAGCTCATTTATATCCTTAAGACGTACTGAAGTTTTATTTATAAGATATTCGCTTTCTCCCGAACGGTAAAAACGGCGCGTGACAGCTATACTGTCACCGTCAAAAGGTAAGTGTCGTGAGGTATTGTCTATGTTTAAAGTAACTTCAGCAAAACCTTGGGGTTTTCTTGAAGGAGAACCATTAAAAATAACATCCTCCATTTTTGTGCATCTGAGAGTACGAGTGGACTGTTCCCCCAAAACCCAACATACAGCATCGCTTATATTGCTTTTGCCACTGCCGTTTGGGCCTACAACTGCGGTTATTCCTTTGTCAAAACTCAGGGTAGTTTTATCCGGAAATGTTTTAAAACCTTTTATTTCCAATGATTTTAACAGCATAGTTTCACCCCATTTCTTTTATGGCAAAGTTATTCCCAATAATATTTTTATCCTGAATAATTTTAGCATTATATCCAAATTCAGAAAGGATATTTAAATTATGCTTTTTCTGCCCCGTTACTGCAGATACGCATTTTGGATTTACTGTTATTTCTATATTTCCTTTTGAAATATGATTATTTTCTAAATAAGCTGTGATTTTATTCAGAAACCTTCTGCTTTCACAAAGTTCGCGAAAAGCAGGATGCCAGGGTCCCGACAGCATGTCCCTCTTTAATTCCGGTGAATCATGCAAGCCAAGTCGAATAACAGTAATATTACGCTCTTCAAAAAAGTCAAGAAGTTTAGCACATAACTCTACTGTTTCTTCAAGAGTAAAGGTTTTATATTCACCGCTTAAAAACCTATCCCCAAGCTCTGTCCCTTTCATTATTATCGTTGGATAAATTCGAACATTTTCAGGACAAAGCTCCGCTATTTTTTCTGCAGTTTTAAAGCTGCCCTCAAGCGTATCACCATAAAGTCCCGTCATCATTTGCAGCCCAAGCCTAAATTTATATGATTTTATAAGCCTTGATGCTTCTTTAACCTGTTTAGCTGTATGACCTCGGCTGTTTAATTTTAAAACTCTGTCATCCATACTCTGTGCGCCCAATTCTATTGTCGTTACACCGTATTTTTTCAGCAGAGATAGTATTTCATCATCTATATAATCCGGCCTTGTTGAAAGTCTGATTCCGGAAAAAGTACCGTCTTTTACAAACTTATATGCGGCACTAAGCAATGAAATCATATAATTTCGTTCTATTGCAGTAAAACTTCCTCCAAAAAAAGCTATTTCGGCATTTTTTGTATTGCTTTTAAGACTGTCCTTTGCAATTTTTACTGCATTAACAACATCTATTGGTTCAGGCTGATTCAGTTTACCCGTTATACTTTTTTGGTTGCAGAAACTGCATTGATGAGGACATCCATTGTGCGGAACAAAAATAGCAACATTAGCGTGCTTCAATAACCCATCAGCTCCAGTGCTTCGCGTGCGGCCTGCTGTTCGGCTTCCTTTTTACTTCTTCCGCCGCCTTTTCCGATAACATTGCTGTTTAAATGTACTTCAACAGTAAAATGTTTATCGTGGTCAGGACCGCTTTCCCCTGTAAGAACATATTCAAGGCGTTCCTCGGGATTTTGCTGAATGATTTCCTGAAGAGCTGTTTTATAGTCTTTAAATGCTTTAGGTTTAGAAGTCTTAAGAAGCGGCAGTACAAAGCGGAGAATAAATTTCCTTGCTTCTTCCATTCCTCCGTCCAGATAAATTGCCGCAGTGATTGACTCAAATGCATCAGCAAGAATTGATGAACGGGTTCTGCCGCCGGAATTCTGTTCACCATGACTTAGCAGAAGATATTTTCCCACTTCGAGCTGCTGTGAAAAACCACAACATGCCTTTTCACAAACTAATGCCGCCCTCTTTTTTGTAAGGTCTCCCTCCGGTAAATCCGGATATTTTTTAAATAAATAGTCAGCAACCACCAAACCTAATATTGAGTCACCCAAAAACTCAAGTCTTTCGTTGCTTCCACCCTTCGTCTTTGTTTCGTTTGCATAAGACGAATGGGTGAGTGCTGTAACAAGATAATTGGAATTATTAAAACGATATTCCAGCTTATCTTCCAATTCTTTTAAATCTTTCATACGCTCACGCTCCATAAAGCGAAATTTTAGACCGCAGAATTCTGTTTAATTCTATTCTGCCCTGCGGATGATTTCTTATATTCTTCTATTGAACTTGCAATTTCTTTAACAACATCGCCCTCTACATATGCTTTTGTAAGACGCAATGCGTTATAAAATGTCTTAGCCTTGGCGCTTCCATGTGTTTTAAAAACAGGTTTTGCACAGCCCATTAGGGGCGCACCGCCGTATTCATTATAATCCATTGTCTTTTTAAGAGTTTTTACATCTTTTAATACAATTGCCGCCGCCAGTTTGTTGAGTGCACTCTTAGTGAATATTTTTTTAATTTTAGACAGAAGAAGAATAGTCACGCCCTCATATGTCTTTAAAATAGAGTTTCCTGTAAAGCCATCAGCAACAATTACATCGCCCGCATCGAGCGGAATATCACGAGCTTCAACATTACCGACAAAATTTATTTTACTGTTTTTCAACATTTTAAATGCTTCATGCTGAAGTTCCCCGCCTTTATGTTCTTCTGTTCCGATATTTGCAAGTGCAACACGGGGATTTTTTATATTCATTACTTTCTGCATATAAATTGAACCCATTATACCAAACTGATGAAGCATTTCCGGTTTGCAGTCAACGTTTGCACCGCCGTCTATAAGCATAAAACAGCCGTCGCTTTTCGGTATAACCGGTGCAAATGCTATTCTCTTAATTCCTTTAATTCGCTTAACTATTAAAGTTGAACCTACAACCAAAGCACCGCTGTTACCCGCCGAGATAAAAGCATCACCATCATTTGCGGCCAATCGGTGTAAACCTTCTGCCATTGAACATTTTGATTTAGATTTCATTATTTCGCCCGCATGGTCTTCCATTGTAATAACGTCGGGAACATCCGCAATTTCCATTCTGTTAAGCGAAATGTCATTTTCTTTTGCTACACGGCGAATTTCTTTTTCACGGCCTGTAAGAAGTATGTCTACGTCCAATTTTTCCACTGCCATGGCGCAGCCTTTTAAAATTTCAAGCGGCGCGTTATCTCCACCGAAAGCATCTACTATGAATTTCATTTTAACACCTCTGCTTTTAAAAATACTTTATAGTTGATTTTCCAAAACCGCACTTAAGTCCTTTAAGGAACGGGCTGAAATTGCGGTATATCTTAACTTTTTGTCACGGATATGCGGCTCAATGGGAGGCATTATTCCAAAATTCGCACCCATAGGCTGAAAATCCGTTTCACTTCCGAAAGCTACATGTCTGCTTAATGCACCTATCATAGTCGTATCGGGAAGTGTAATGGTTTCTTTTCTATTTAACCGTCTTACTGTATTAATGCCTGCCATAATACCGGATGAAGCGGATTCCATGTAACCCTCAACCCCGGTAATTTGTCCTGCAAAAAATATATTTTCATGTAACTTCATGCTGTAATCGGAATTAAGTATTTGGGGAGAATTTAAAAAAGTATTTCGGTGCATTACGCCATACCGCATAAATTCTGCATTTTCAAGTCCCGGTATTAAACCAAATACACGTTTTTGTTCCCCAAATTTTAAATTAGTTTGAAATCCAACCAAGTTATAAAGTGTACCGTCTTTATCTTCGCGCCTTAACTGAACTACTGCCCACGGTCTGTGTCCTGTTTTAGGGTCACGAAGACCGACCGGTTTAAGTGGTCCAAAACGCAGTGTATCCTTGCCTCTTTGAGCCATAACCTCAACAGGCATACATCCCTCATATACTTTTGGGTCTGATACATCAAAATCGTGAATTGGGGCACGCTCGGCGTTAATTAATTCTTGATAAAAATTTTCATATTCATCCTTATTCATAGGGCAATTTAAGTACGCTTCATCCCCACCTTTGTCATAACGAGATGCAGCAAAAACTTTTTCCATATTTAGACTTTCTGCTGTAACAATAGGTGCAGCAGCATCAAAAAAGCTTAAACTTCCGCCACAATGAGAAAAAATTTGTTCTGCAAGTGAATCAGAAGTCAGCGGTCCTGTAGCAATAACAAGCATACAATCTCTGGGGATTTCTGTAATCTCTTCATGATGAATATGAATTAACGGGTTCGATGATATTTTTTCTGTAACGCTCTTTGAAAACTCATTTCGGTCAACTGCAAGTGCACCGCCCGCCGGAACTTTACAGTGGTCTGCGCACTCCATAAGAAGTGAACCCAAACGCCTCATTTCTTCCTTTAGCAATCCTGCGGCGCTTTCAACACGCTGTGCTTTAAGCGAATTCGAACAAATTAATTCCGCAAAATTGGGGCTGTGGTGTGCAGGAGAATATTTTATGGGCTTCATTTCATAAAGATCAGTTTCTATTCCCGAATTTGCAATATGCCAAGCGGCTTCACAGCCTGCGAGTCCTGCACCGATTACTTTTACACTCATTCTTCCTCCGTCTTTTCATATCCGCAGTCCGGTGTTACACAATAGAATTTTGGATGTTTACCCTTTTTCTTTAATAGTGTTTTACCGCACTTCGGACATTTTTCCATGCTCGGCTCATCCCACGAAATAAAATCACAATTGGGATATTCCGCGCAGCCGTAAAAAATCCTGCCTTTTTTTGATTTTTTTACTATGACTTTACCGCCGCATTTTGGACATTCCGCCCCGGTTTCTTGAATAAGTTTCTTAATATTCTTACATTCAGGATATCCGGGGCATGCTATAAATTTACCATAACGCCCTACTTTAATAACCATTCTTCGTCCGCATTTTTCACATATTATGTCAGTTTGATCTTCTTTAAGCTGAATTTTTACACCTTTCATTTCTTCTTTTGCCTTTTTTAGCGTTTCATTGAAATCGCCGTAAAAATTCTTTAATGTTTCAATCCAATCTGTTTTTCCGCTTTGAACATGGTCAAGGTCATCTTCAACTTGTGCGGTAAATTTAACATTCACTATCTTTGGAAAACGTTCTTTCAATAGTTTAGTTATTACTTCACCCAATTCAGTAGGTTTTAACGCCTTGCCGTCTCGTACTACATATTCTCTTGAAGTTATTGTAGTAATAGTTGACGCATATGTTGACGGACGTCCTATTCCGTTTTCTTCGAGTGCTTTAATTAAAGAAGCTTCTGTATAACGCGCCGGCGGTTGTGTAAAGTGTTGGTTACCGTTAATCTCTTTTAACTTTAAAGGCATATCTTTTTCTAAAACAGGAAGTGTACCTTCTTTTGCCTTTTCTTCATCCTTACTTTCTTCATAAAGAACTGTAAATCCGTCAAAAGCAATTGTGTAACCTGATGCTTTAAAAATATAATCCTTAGCTTGTATATCAACCTGAGTTGTACTTTGAATGCAATTTGCCATTTGGCATGCAATAAAGCGTTCCCATATCAATTTATAAAGTTTATATTGGTCATTTGTAAGGCTTTCTTTGACTTTGTCGGGAGATAAAGACATCATAGTCGGCCGTATTGCTTCATGACCATCCTGTGCATTTGCCTTTTTCTTGAAATGGCGCGGCTTTTCCGGTAAATAATCTTTTCCCCATTTTTCTAAAATATAATCGGAAGCATCGTTTATTGCATCTTCCGAAATACGCAGTGAATCGGTTCTCATATAAGTAATTAAACCTACAGCACCCATATCACTTATATCGATACCTTCATAAAGTTCTTGAGCGGCTTTCATAGTTCGTCTTGCTTGAAATCCAAGCTTACGAGATGCCTCTTGCTGTAATGTTGAAGTAATAAACGGAGGTGCGGGCGACTTTTTGCGTTTACTCCTCTTTACTTTTATAATATTAAACTCTGCTTCTTTTAAATCTTCAAGAATTTTATCGGATTGTTCTTTGTTCTCGATTTTAATTTTGCCCGAAGTATCACCGTAAAAATTAGCGTTAAAAACTTTTCGTGAACCTTTTGGACTGAATTTTGCATCAATTGTCCAATATTCTTCAGGGACAAATGCACGTATCTCTTCCTCGCGGTCAACAATAATTCTTACAGCTACTGATTGAACACGACCAGCCGAAAGACCTCTGCGGATTTTTTGAGATAAAAACGGACTTAATTTGTAACCAACCAAGCGGTCGAGAATTCTGCGCGCCTGTTGTGCATTGACAAGATCTAAGTCAATACAGCGCGGATTTTCCATTCCTTTAGTTATACCCGTTTTTGTAATTTCATTAAATGTTATTCTGTTATTATTTTCTGTATCGAGTCCCAATATATAAGCAAGATGCCACGAAATAGCTTCTCCTTCTCTATCAGGGTCAGTCGCAAGAAGTATTGAATCGCTTTTTTCTGCCTTTTCTTTAAGCTCTTCAACAAGCTTTTCTTTTCCTTTAATTATTTCATATTTGGGTTTAAAGTTATTTTTTATATCGACGCTTAAACGACTTTTTGGTAAATCCCTTACATGGCCCATTGATGCGATAACATCATAACCTGAACCTAAAAATTTTTTTATTGTTTTAGCTTTTGCCGGTGATTCAACAATCACTAATTTTGACATAAAAACCACCTCATCTATATTAATTCAATTTCGGTTTATAACCTATTTTATTAATTTATATATGCCGTAATTATAAATATTAAACATTTTTAAAATCTGCCGATACATCGGCAATTTTTAACAATATTTATCGTGGAAGGCTGTAACGGCGACCGGAATATGAACGAATTTTCTCAGCAAGTTCCAACTCTGTAATAGCTGTTAAAAGCCTTTGTGTTGGAATATTAGTTATTTTTTCAATTTCTGTGATATGACAGGGCTTGTCAGTTAATTTTGAATAAAGAAGTACTGAATCTGACGAAAACTCGGATTCGTTAAGTTTTTGTCCAGTCTGCTTTTTGTTTGGATTCTTCAATTCATTATTTTTTGTATTATTTAAAATTACATTTGTTTTTGTATCATCTAAATTAATTTTACCGGGAAAACGCATAATATATTCTTCTAAAATTTCGCCGGCATTTGAAACCGGCTTAGCTCCGCTTTTTATAAGGCTGTTGACACCTTGAGAAACGGGACTTGTAATTCCTCCGGGAACAGCAAAAACATCGCGGCCTTGTTCAAGAGCCAAATCCGCCGTTATAAGCGAACCGCTCTTTGCAGCGGCTTCAACTACCAAAGTCCCCAAAGTTAATCCCGAAATAATTCTGTTTCTTATAGGAAAATTTGAATTTATTGCCTGTGTACTCGGCGGATACTCTGAAATTACAGCTCCACTATTTGCTATAGTTTTTCTAAGTTCGGAATTAGTCATAAGATAATTAAAATCAATTCCGCATCCAAGTACGCAAACCGTTTTGCCGCCTGCCTGTAAAGCGCCATTATGTGCCGCCGTATCAATTCCCAAAGCCCCGCCGCTTACAATTACAACACCGCGTTTGGAAAGCTCATAAGCAAAACTTCTGGCGGCGGATTTACCTGTAGCAGTAGCTTTACGAGTACCTACAATAGAAATTGCAGGTGTAGCGGAAAAATCGGGTAATTTACCTTTTACATAAAGAGCGCAGGGATAATTATGGATTTGTTTTAACGGTTTAGGATATTCATTGTCTTCGGGAGTAATAACATGCTGACCTATTTTTTCGCAATATTCTATTAGCGCCGCAGCATTTTCAGCAGAGAATGAATTGAGTTTTGCCAATTCATTTTGAGTGAAATATCCCTCTAAACACCAGCTTTCCACACCGGATGAATAAAAATCGCTAAGTGACGCAAATGACATTAATATGCGATTTTGTTTAGAACTTCCCGCGCCGAGAGCATGTTGAAGCCATACCCAATATGCTCTTTTATCAATTAACATTAAAGAACGCCCCCAGATTTTTTACGCATCATTTCCCACATTAAAATTGCTGCGGATGCAGACGCGTTAAGGGACTCTGCTCTTCCAAGCATCGGAATTGTTACTGATTTTGAACATACTTTTATTGTTTCAATATTAAGGCCGTTTCCTTCATTACCTACTATAATAACAGTAGGTCTATTAAAATTAACTTCTGTAATTTTATCAGCTTCACTGTCTGGAACAGCTGCAAGAGTAGTAAATCCCAGTTTATTCAGTTTTTCTATGGTTTGTACTGTATCAGTCTGAATATAAAATGGTAAACGAAAAATCGCGCCCATGCTTGCACGTAATACTTTAGGAGAATAAATATCGCAGCAGTGGTTCGTCAAGATAACACCGCCAACACCAAGAGCTTCCGCTGTGCGGAGAATACCCCCTAAATTTGCGGGATCTTGAATATTTTCAAGCGCAATATAATGACTGTTTCTCTGTATATCAGGTAAATTATGCTCATAATTTTCCATTTTACACATACAAAATATACCCTGTGGTGATTTTGTTTCCGATAGCATAGGAGCAATATGAGATTCTATTTCATATATTTGTTCTGCTTTTTCTTTTATTACATCTATATACTTACCATATTTCTCCATAGCCTTAGAAGTATAAAACAGGATTTTAATTTTAACCGAACTTAAAGCTGCATCACAGCATAACCGCGCACCTTCAGTTATATACAATGCTTGCTCTCTTCGGTAATCTGCAGAAGAACAAAGCTTTGACGCTTGTTTTATAATTTCATTTTTACGACTTGTTATAAGATAAGCCATGATATTATCTTCTCCATATAAAATTTGCGCCCGGGTATCTTCCGGGCGCAATTCAAGCTTTTTTAAAGCGCTGCCTTTGCTTTTTCAATAAGGCTCTTAAACGCGGCTTCATCTGCAACCGCAATTTCCGCAAGCATTTTACGATTTAATGTTATTCCGGCTTTTTTAAGTCCATTCATAAATACGGAATAGCTGATATCGTTTGCACGGCATGCAGCAGAAATACGGGTAATCCACAAACGGCGGAAATCTCTTTTTCTTGCCTTACGGCCGATATATGCATAATTCCCGGATTTCATTACAGCCTGTTTGGCCATCTTAAAATGTTTGCTTTTGGAACCCCAATAACCTTTTGCAAGTTTTAAAGTCTTTTTTCTTCTCTTGCGTGTCATCAACGCACCTTTTATACGTGCCATTATGTTACCTCCAATAAACGGTTGTTTTATTATTTCCGATTAATTCTTATTTGTAAGGAACTAATCTCTTCACTTGTGCCACATTTGTCTTGTCGGCAACAACTGTTTTTCTAAGACCTCTCTTGCGCTTTGTAGTCTTTTTATTTAATATATGAGATTTATTTGCATGTGCGCGGATAACCTTTCCGTTTTTAGAAAGTTTAAAACGCTTTTTTGCACCTGAATGAGTCTTAATTTTAGGCATATTGTTAGTCCTCCTTGTTTAATGTTACTTAGCGGGTTTGGATACAAGGAACATAAGCATGTTTCGTCCCTCTAATTTCGCCGGCTTTTCAACAACTGCAATCTCGTTTAGAGCCGCCGCAAAATTTCTCATAATTTCGTACCCTTGTTCAGGGTGACCCATTTCACGTCCGCGAAAACGGATAGACGCCTTTACCTTATCTCCAGCTTTCAAAAAGCGGATTGCATGACCGACTTTTGTGTTAAAGTCGTGAGTGTCAATATTTAAAGACAGACGAATCTCTTTAATATCAACAACACGTTGATTTTTCTTTGCTTCTTTTTCACGCTTAGCCTGTTCAAATCTGTACTTGCCGTAATCAATAATTTTACAAACCGGCGGTTTCGCCTTGGGCGCAATTTTTACCAAATCTAAATTCTTTTGAAAAGCAAGTTCCAAAGCCTTAGAAGCCGTCATTACCCCAAGCTGGGAGCCATCGTCATTAATGACACGCACTTCTCTGTCACGAATTTCCTCGTTAATCTGCAGTTCCTTGTTGCTAATTGTTAAGCACCTCCAAAACACGTTACAATTAAAAAATTAAAGCGCGGACGAATATCCGCCCGCGCACCAATACACAAAAATACAGTTCAATAAACTGATACTTGTATTGACCCATGGCGGACGAAACCCCATAGGTGTGAACACCAAAGTGTCCCGCTTTGTTTTACCAATTTATTTTAGCAGTGTTTTTATTGATTGTCAAGGATTATTTGGTTATTTCTTTATTGATTCCAAAAGAATAAAGCAAACATTCTTTTACTGTTTTTCCGGTACATTTCTCCATGGCAAGTTTATAAAGTAAGAGCTGGGAACTGTATTTATCCCACAGTTCTTCGCCGCTGCCGCTTTTGTCCGTTTTAAAGTCAACAATTACAATTTCCCCGTTTTCTTCAAAAGCGCAGTCAACAGCTCCCTGAAGAACTACCTGTTGATTTTTTAGTTCGTCACTTAATTCAGGGTTAATATCCCCCGCAGTAATTTCCACTATAAACCTATATTCCCGAACTACCCTTGGTGAATCTAAAATACGCTTTGCAATATTACTGTCAAAGAATTTTTCTAAGTTCTTTAAACTAACTGCGTTTCCCTGTTCTTTTGTTAAATACCCTTCGCTTACAAGTCTGTTGATTTCAGCCTGAGGGTCTTCAGATGCTTTTTTAAAATCGGCGAACTGAATATAAGTGTGCAAAGCCGTTCCGCGTTCAGCGGGAGTAAGTCCTGTTTTATTTAAAAACGCAGGACGTGAAACTGCGGCATATTTATCCGAAAATTTACTCGCCGCCAAATGTGATGCCGAGACTTTAGCCTGTATGCCTTTTAAGTCGGAATATGGGTACATATAATTAATATTGCTTAATATTTCAGCTTTAATCTTTTCATCGGGCTTTTCTTCTATCACTTTTTCATTATTTTCTATATTTTCATCTATATCTTTGCTGTTTTCTCTGATTAGATTAATACTCCAATCCACATTTGCACTAACAGTAACTCCCGGTAAAGCGCCCGCAAGCTGCCTCAATCTTTCACCGTTTGGATGGCGAAGCGCACATAAAATCAGCCAATCCGAAATACTGTCCGCACTTCTTACTACATAAGGCTGGATTTTACTTTCAGACGTAATTCGGTTTGCAAGTTTGCCGAAAGTCTTTACAGCATCCTTTACCGCAGAAACCATAATAAGCTTTTCTTTTGCTCTTGTCATAGCTACATAGAGGATTCGAAGTTCCTCGCTCATCTCTCCCCTGTCGAGTTCCAAAGCAATAGCTTCTCTCGGCATTGTAGTATATCTGTTTAAAGTATCAGTATCTTTTAATTTTACACCCAATCCCAATTCCGGGTGCAAAAGAATATCTCCGCTGTCCTTATTAAATTTTCTTGCACATCCTGCAATTATACAAACGGGAAATTCCAATCCTTTTGAACGGTGAATACTCATTATTTTTACTACATTTGCAGCTTCACTTATTGTAGATGCAGCTGCCAAATCGGAATTATTTTTTTGTAGTCTGTCAATAAAATTTATAAATCCGGTAAGCCCGTTGGAACCTGATTTTTCGTATTTTTTTGCATACTCTAAAAGCAAACGCAGATTTGCAATTCGAAGTTCACTGTTAGACATTGCCTGAACAATATTTAAGTATCCGGATTTTTCATATGCATAATGAATAAGTCTGTCACAAGGCATTGTCGCAGATAAAGTTCGGTACTCATCTATTTCTTTCAAGAATTTTGATACTCTGTCGTTCAGATTCGATTCCGCTTTAGGATTTTCATCTGATTTTTTACTATTATAATTATCCCCCGTTGCCGCTTTAACAACAGCAAGGTAAAGTGAAGAATTACGCGAGTTTTTACGTATATCCGCCATATCATCGGCAGTAAAGCCGTAAATAGGACTCATCATGACCGCAAGAAGCGGTATATCCTGCATTGGATTATCTATTATTCTAAGCATCGAAATTATTACGCCTATTTCTTTTGAGCCAAAAAAACTTCCGCCTGTATCTGCCCACGCAGGTATGCCGACTGATTCCAGTTGTTTTGCGTACTGATGGGCATATTTATTTGCACTTCTAAGCAATATGCAAATGTCTTTATACACAACAGGGCGCTGTTCACCATTATCTGTAACCATCATCGGTTTAGTTGTTAATTGATAAATTACATCGGCAATATGACGGCTTTCCGCTTTAATCATATCTTTGTCTTCATTGTCGTCGATTGATGAAAGGTCTATTATGTCTAACTGTGCAGATGTTTCTTCGCACCGAGGATAGTCTGCACCCGCCTTTAATTCTTCTTCCTCTGTGTAATCCAGTTCACCGGTTTGCTTACTCATTAACTGACGAAAAACAAAATTTACAGTCTCCGTTACACCTTTACGGCTTCTGAAGTTTTTATCAAGTACAACACATGCGGGGTATTCGTCTTTTGACCTTTCATAGTTAGGGTACAGTTCACGGCGGCGCAAAAAAATCTGAGGCATTGCTTGACGGAAACGGTAAATACTCTGCTTAACATCGCCAACCATAAATAAATTTTTTTCATTTCTCGACACTGCACGGAAAATCATGTCCTGAGCTTCATTTGTATCTTGATACTCATCGACCATAACTTCATCAAACATACTTGAAATTTCCAATGCATCCTGCGTTGGTTCAAAACCGTCTTCTTTTTCATTAATGAGAAGTTTTATTGCGTAATGTTCCAAATCGCTGAAATCTGCTGCATGGCGCTCTTTTTTCAGCTGTTCCAGTTTTTCACCGAATTTTTCAGTCACTTCAACCAATTTGTCCATTATCGGTGAAAGTTTATTTATATCTTCACCGCATTGTTCTTTAGTTTCACTAAATAAAGAAGCAAGCTTTTTTATTGCTGACTGAACTTCTTTCCTCGAAGACTGTATTTTATTTTTTAAAGGGTCATCTTTGTATCCCCTTAACGATTTAAGCCTTTTATATGTAAAATTATTGGTTTGTTCTTTGATATTGTCCCAGTTTTTAGAATTTATTTCTTCTTTTAAGCTTGATAAACCGGCTAAATCCGAATTGAAGCCTTCACTGTAAGCCTGTTCAATTTTTTCGTCTTCCTCCATAAGTTTTAGGGAATTTTGAGTTAATGATATAGAGTAATCAATAACATCTTTTCCATATGACAAAAGAGTTTTTCCCCAAACCGTGTCACAAGCACAGTTACCTGTTTTGTACATATTTGCTTTGTCTTTAAGCCATCTTTTAGGAAATGGGTGAGAACGCACAAAATCATAGAGATTGTTTACAGCTTTAATAATACGAACGTCATCTCGTCCGGTAGAAAAAGTTTCAACAAGGTTTAAAAACTCAATGTCTCCGCTTGAATAAAAATCTTCCAAAACACTTTCAAAGGCGTCACTTCGCAGTAATTGCATTTCAGTATCTTCAATTATACGAAAATCGGGTGCAATGCCAAGTTTGTAAAAGTTTTCTTTTATTAATTCACTGCAAAAGCTGTGTATCGTACTTATATGAGAGCGTGTCAGCAAAATCTGCTGACGCTGTAAATTAACGTTCATTGGGTCTTTTTCAAGAAGATAGGATATTTCAGAAGCTATTCGGCTTTGCATTTCAGCTGCAGCCGCTTTTGTAAAAGTAACTACAAGAAGGCGGTCTGCATTAGTGGGATTTTCTGTGTCTGTAATTCTTTCGATTACACGCTGAACCAAAACAGCGGTTTTTCCCGAACCTGCTGCAGCGGATACAAGAAGAGTTCCGCCGCGTGCCTCTATTGCATCTTCCTGATTATAAGTCCATTGACGTGTGCTCATCTTTCTTCACCGCCTTTTCCGTTGTTTAACTGCAATTCTTCCATAACTTTGTCTCTGTCTAATTTTATCATTTCTCTTGTTTTATCGTCTTTTTCATGGCCGCATACAGCCGAATACGGACACCAGTCACAGGCATTGTATTCACCCGAAAGAGGTAATGCTTCTACATTTCCGCTGTGAAGCAGTTCTGCCATATCGCTTATAAGGCTTTTAATATATTTTTTTAGTATTTTAAGTTCTTCGGACGTAGCCACATGTTCACGTTTGGAGGGAACCCCGTCTTTCAAAATTACGGGAATATATCTTCCCTTCCCTCCTTCTTCCATAGCAAAAATCACTTCGGCATCGTCCAAAACAAGTCCGTCCATTTTAAGCTTTTTCTCTGCTTCTTTCCTTATTTTTTCTTCGGTTTCATTTTTGGAAACTGATACATCCGGACGGTTTGCCGGCATATATAAAACTCCGGCAGGCTTAATATTACCGTATTTTTCGTTTCCGTTTTCTATTAATGCCGCCAAATAAATAAGCATTTGCATATTTATTCCGTAAATAATATCTGAGAGCTTAAAATCCCTGTGTCCTGTTTTATAATCTACAACTCGTACATATTTTTCATTATCTAAATTCACTACATCAATTCTGTCAATTTTACCGTTAATTTCAGCTTTACCTCCATTGGGGAGATTAATAATAAGCGGTTTAATTTCACCCATACCTATTGGAAGTTCAAAATCAACCGGTTCAAATTTACTCTGACAGAGTTCCTGTGCAATATGAGAAATTATTATATAAGCTGATTCGGCAATACGTTTGAATAAATATAAAAACCTTGGAGTTCTGTTTTCCTCTCCGCCCATTTTTATATTTAAATACTCATTTAACAGCTTAATTATTTCATCCTTTAATTCTTGTGGTTCCATATCGTTTATTTTTTTACTGCTGTATTTTCTTAATATTTTTTCAAGTAGATAATGCATTAGGCTTCCGTATTCCAAAGCATCCATTTCAGCTGCTTTTCTTTCCTTTACATTCAAACCGAATCGGCAGAAATACTGAAATGGGCACAAATAGAATTTTTCTATCTGTGTTGCAGAAAGTTTAAGATCATTACCAAATAAGTCTCTTGCTTTTCCGCTGTCTTCAAAAACTTTAGGGACGTTTTTAGCTGAACGTTCAATCGAATTCACTCTATAATTTTCATGCTCATAAAAAATACTTTTAAGTGTTGCAGAAAGTGGAGTATTATGTTTCCACTGCTGCGACATAAGTTCAAAACAAGGTTCTTTAGCATTGGCAAAATAAGTCTGTGTCAAAGTAAACCTATTCATAACATCTATATTTTTTAATATTGAACATGCTTCATTTGGAATTGACGATGGTGAATTAGCTTCGCCCTCAAGTCCGGATATGGGATATGTAACAAATAATTTTTCTGAGGCTGAGCTCATTGCCTTATAAGCAAGAAATCGCTCCTGTACTGCAACCCCTTCCAGAGTGTCATTAAGCGGTAACCCTAACTTAATGAGTTCGCGGCGTTCACTGTCGCTGAAAATACAGCTTCCTGACGGAGAAAGTGGGAACTCGCCCTGTACCGTTCCGATAATAAATACTATTTTGGGTTCGCCCGTTTTTGTTCTGTCGGCGGCACCTACTGTGACTTCGTCCAAGCCTTGAGGAATACTTGCCATGTTGTTTGCTAAAATTACAATATGTAAAAGTTCCGCATACCTTGTATATTTTATTTTATTTGCAGCAAGAACAAGCGCAGTTTGATCAAGTATACTCATAAGCAAATCCCAAAGTCTCAGCTGGCGGTCAGCAAGTTCCGGTTCGCCGCAATTTTCAAGCCGCTTTGCAAGTTCCCTCAAGTGTTTAGGTGCTTCAATATCCTGTAATAATTCAAATGATGCCGCAGCTATTTCTTCACCTGTTGCATTTTGGATTTTAGATGTAAACTTAATAAGCGGTCTAATCACCTTATTACGGCTCTCGTTGATTTCCTTTAAGACATTACTCTCATTCTCTGTCATCTTATCCGAAAAGCCCCTTGGGTTTTCAGTCCACTCACTTTTCCATTTTGCTCCTGAAATTTTCCATGTAAATATATAATTTTCAAGTTGTGAAATTTCATAAGTGTTAAGTCCGGTTAAGCCGGTCTTTAAGTATGTAAATATTGAATCCGAAGAAAAACCGGTTTGAACTATCTTAAATGCAGAAAGGACAAGCCGCATTATTGGTTCAAAATCTATGGATTGTGGTTTGTCCATAAAATACGGAATTTCCCAACGTTCGAGTGCAGAGTCCAATATGCCGCGATAACTGTCGGGTGAACG
>ENA-UOOM01000712-UOOM01000712.1-fermentation-metagenome-genome-assembly--contig:-NODE-712-length-35700-cov-269.241436_pt1 | contig 35700 bp, 36 predicted proteins | sample MGYA00245781_ERZ724031 | MGnify/ENA primary metagenome ERZ724031 (study PRJEB28704, sample SAMN03018317) | fermentation metagenome | biome: anthropogenic terrestrial biome; feature: soil... | reverse complement strand
TATTAGTTTTATAAGTTGTCTCTAAGTCTATAAAACACAGAACTGTTTTTTATTATTTTCATGGATTTATTTTGATTCAAAATAAAGGAAAGTCCTGCGTATAATTTTTACCCAGTTTGGCTGCTATCTCGGCTTTCTGGAGTTCTGCCCCTAAATATGTGGCATGTTCAATTCTAGAGAGTAAACCTTCTTTTATTATCATATCATATAGGGCCTTTGCTGTTTTTCCCTGGACAGATATCATGGGCTGCATTTTCTTGTAGTGAGTTGCTTGTATGATACCATCTTTGACTGATATCTTGAAACTGCCAAGGGGGTCCTGTGTAAATTCGTAGTCCTCTTCCCCGGGAATTATGGGTACGTCCATTTCTTCCTGGATTGTTTCTCCTTTTCGCTTATCCTTCAAGATCAGCAAGTCTATTCCCAGATCTTTAGGAATAGATCCTCTGCTTTTGGCCAGGAACATCATCTTTGAGGAGACGTTGAGTTCATGTACGCTTCCTATTGTTTTTCCACTTTCTTCCACAGTGAATAATACGCTTGCACCTAATTCCATGCCTATCCCTGATAGTAGTGCGTTTGCCCCCACTGAATCTGTGTCCAGCAGTTCTGTGACGTTTCCCACCCCCATAAATAGGGGTATCCGGTTCCTTTTTTTGAAGTTGTGACAGGCCATCACTGATTCTATGATACTTTTACTGTTTATCGGGTCAAGAATTAAATCAGCTATGACTTCAATACCCTTACATTTCTCAACCAGACTTTCCAGTGAACAGACCCTCTCTTCAACGGTATCTGGTGTCCAGTTTTTACTGAAATCTGTGGGAAGTATAACAACTGGGATTTTATAATCCTGTACTAGTGGCAGGACATCATTTAAGTTACCGTGATCCAGGCTTAAAGCCAGATCAACTCCGGATTCAATGGCGACTTGTAACTCCTTAGAGTTAAGACTGTCTATACTCACTGGCACATCGCCCAAGTTGTCCTTGAGTAGCTTAACCATCCCTGGGATTTTATTTTCAAGGGATTCCCCAGCTATCATGCCGATGTCAATCATATGTGCTCCATTTTCCATGTAGTACCTGGCCCTTTTCAGGAGCTCATCCTCTGTAAGTAAGGGGGCGTTGGCTATCTCGGCTAGAACCCTCATGGGGAAATCTTCCCCAACTGGCAGATCCCCCACCATGATATTTTCCGGTTTTTTTAATAGCTTTTTAACATTAACTTCGTTGTTTTCAAATTCATCTATAAATTTCAGTGCTCTTTGTCGGAGCTCATCTTCAATTAGTTTATCAGCTGGAATTTGAGAACTTAGTTCCAACTTTTCAATCATCTCCAGGACAACTGGGAGATCTGCAGCATCTTTAGGTCCTTTGTAGGTGGGAATACCTGTTTTTTCTTCTACTAGTCCTACATCTTTTCTTATAAGTCCGGGGGTGATTATTATTTCAAATGATGTTAAATAATCCAGTTCTAGCTTTTTCAGTTCCTGGATGATTCTTCTGGGTGTTAAAAAGGCAGCTATAGGCGTATTTATAGTCAGTGTATGAACATCATGTTCAGATTTTGATGATGCCCTATTTACTATTTCGCTGGCCAGTTTTCCAGTTAGAATTAGTATTTTCATCGTTATACCTCTATCTTTAACATTGACCATCACGTATATATATTATAATTTATAATGATTAAATATGATTACTATTTATAATGATTAACTATGAGGAATGAATTGATTGATCATATATATTAATGTGATCTGGTACTGAATGGAGGAAATAAATATGATTGAAATTCGATTTCACGGACGCGGTGGACAAGGTGCCGTAACAGCTGCCGAAATATTAGCAAAGGCAGCTTTTGAAGATGGTAAATACTGCCAAGCATTTCCATTCTTTGGTGCTGAACGAAAAGGCGCCCCAGTTATGGCATTCACAAGAATATCAGACAAACCAATTAAAAAAAGATATCAAGTATACAATCCCGATTATGTTATAGTTTTAGATGAAACACTTTTAGAAGCTGTAGATGTATTATCTGGGCTTAAAGAAGAGGGTAAAGTAATAATAAATTCAAATAATGATGTTGATCTTGGAAAGGATGTAGAATCTTTTAACATCGATGCCACTGGCATTGCCCTGGATATCTTAGGCGTCCCCATAGTAAACACAGTTATGTTAGGCGCGCTAGCCAGAATCACCGGTATAGTTTCAATAGATTCCATTGAGAAAGTTACTAAAGAAACATTCCCTGGTAGAATAGGTGAAAAGAACGCTAAAGCCACCAAAATTGCATATGAAAAAGTAAAAAAGTAAGGTGATTATATGACATCTGTAGGAGCTGTTATTCGAGACCCTGGAAGCAGTATAAAAAATAAAACAGGTAGCTGGAGAACATTCAAACCCACTTTAGACAAAGAAAAATGTATCGATTGTGGAAACTGTATTTTGTTCTGTCCAGAAGGCTGCATAACTAAAGATTATGATATAGACTACGATTACTGTAAAGGCTGTGGTATTTGTGCTGAAGAATGCCCAGTAAAAGCGATTAAAATGGAGAGGGAATAGTATGATTAAGGTTATGTCTGCAAACGGGGCAATATCTGAAGCAGTTAAAATGTGTAAACCAAAAGTTATTCCCGTTTTTCCAATAACACCCCAAACAACCATATCTGAATACCTGGCCAAATTTGTAGCCGACGGTGTACTTGACGCCGAATATATAAGGGTCGAGTCTGAGCACAGTGCCATAAGCGCCGCTGTAGGGGCTTCAGGTGCTGGTGTTAGAACCTTCACAGCTACATCATCACAGGGTCTGGCGTTGATGCATGAAATATTATTTGTCGCAGCTGGTATGAGAACACCCATAGTATTGGGAAATGCTAACCGAGCATTATCTGCACCACTAAGTATTTGGAACGACCAGCAAGATTCCATCTCAGAAAGAGATACCGGTTGGATGCAGTTTTTTGCTGAAAACGCTCAGGAAGCACTGGACTTTGTTATACAAGCTTACAAAATATCCGAGGACCACCAAGTACTATTACCAAGTATGGTCTGTGTAGATGGTTACATATTAACCCACACAGTTGAACCTGTTGACATACCAAGGCAGGAGGATGTGGATGAATTCCTACCACCATATGAACCAATATCATACCTGGATCCAAAGAATCCCATGTCACTTGGAACCTTCACCGACCCTGACTACTACATGGAAGCCAGATACGACATGCAAACAGCCATGGATGGAGCAAAAGACGTTATCAGAAGAGTTAACAAGGAATTTGAAGAAGTTTTCGGGCGAAAACATGGCTTAGTTGAAAGTTACAAGACTGAAGATGCTGAAATTATCCTGGTGGCCATGGGATCTATATGTGGAACCATAAAAACTGTGGTAGACTACCTCAGAGAAAAGGGAGAAAAAGTTGGTCTTTTAAGAGTTATCTCCTTCCGACCATTCCCCCAGGAGGATATCTACCAAGCAGTTAAGGGAGCCCGGAGAATAGCTGTACTAGATAAAAATATCTCTTTAGGTATTGGAGGAGTTTTATTCAACGAAATTAAAGCAAAAATGGATGTAAATGCATCAGGATTCATCTTGGGACTTGGAGGACGTGAAATCTCCCCGGACCATATAATTGAGATAATAGAGAAAACCAGAAATCCAACTGAAACCAACAAGATCAACTGGATCGGATTAAAGGAGGAGGAATAATATGGAAATACCTGAAAAAGAACTTCTTGCACCAGGACACAGAGCTTGTGCTGGATGCGGTGCCACTATAGGGGTTAGACTTGCCCTTAAGATGTTGGGAGAAAACACCGTGGCTGTATCAGCCACTGGTTGCCTGGAAGTTATAACTACCCCTTATCCGGAGACTTCCTGGAAGATTCCATGGATACATGTGGCCTTTGAAAACGCGGGTGCAGTTGCAAGTGGAGTTGAAAGGGCTCTTAAAGCACAGGGAAAAGATGATGTAACTGTAGTAGCATTTGCCGGAGACGGAGGAACTGCAGATATCGGTTTACAATCACTTTCAGGAGCTATGGAGCGAGGTCATAATTTAATATACATATGTTACGATAACGAAGCATACATGAACACCGGAGTTCAGAGAAGTGGAGCTACACCCTATGGTGCATCAACCACCACCACACCCCACGGTGAAGAAAGTTTCGGTGAAAATAAACCCAAGAAGAATATACCTATGATCATGGCTGCCCATGGGGTGCCCTATGTAGCAACGGCTTCCATCTCCTACCCAGAAGACTTTATGATGAAAGTCCAGAAGGCAAAGGAAGTTGAGGGACCAGCATATATCCACCTTCACCAACCATGCACCACAGGATGGGGTTACGATTCTTCAAAAACCATAGAACTAGGAAGATTGGCTGTTGAAACTGGTTCATGGTTGCTTTATGAGATTGTTGAGGGAGAATTTAAGATTACCTACAGACCTTTAGAGCGAAAGCCAGTTAACGTCTATCTAGAGGCCCAGAAGAGATTTAAACATCTGGCCGATGCAGAAAAAGAAAAGATTCAAAATTACGTGGACGAGATTTGCGCTGAACTCAAAATATAAATGGGGATACAGTTTTGAAGAAGATAATAACCCAACCAGAAGTCTGTGATGGCTGTTTGGATTGTGAAAAAGCATGCGCCGGATTATATGGTACTTCTAGAATATTAATCAGGGAAGTTGAAGGTTCATACTATCCCATAATCTGTCAACACTGCGAAGATGCCCCCTGTCAGCTTATCTGCCCCACAGAAGCAATCCATGAAGAAGATATAACTGGAAGTAAGTGCATCGGTTGTGGACTGTGTATGTTGGTCTGCCCCTTCGGAAGCATCAGCATCCATGAAAGAAAGGCCCAGAGATGTAATCAGTGCCCTGATCTGGACACACCAGCTTGTATCAAGGCCTGCTCAAAACGTGCAATAGCCATGGTGGATCCTGAAAAGCTCATTAAGGAAAAGCAGAAACAACACCTAGAAAAACTCACCGGACTGGGTAAAAAGAAAAAGAAAACAGGACTCATTGACTTAATAACCACAAAGACCAAGGCAAAGAAAGCCTTACACAGGGAGGAGTCAAGATGAAGGAACTCATATCCACACCAGAACTATGTGAGGATTGCTCCAAGTGTGAAAGATACTGCCCTCAAAATGCTATTAGGGTCATAAATGGAGTGCCAGTATTCTGTCTACACTGTTCACCAGATCGAGCTCCCTGTCTAACAGTTTGCCCAGAAGACGCTATAGAAGAGATTGACGGAGCCATAATAATAGACGAGGAAGTATGCATCGGCTGTGGTCTCTGCAGAGACTCCTGCCCCATAGGAGCCATTCATATAAATGAAGCAGGAATAGCTAAAAAGTGCAACCTATGCATTGACCGTGAAAAACCAATATGTGTATTAACCTGTCCAACTGAAGCTCTTAAAATGGATTCAGCAGAAGTATTAGCGGAAAAAAGAGAGAAGATTGCTAAAGAACTAGAAAAAATTAAGATGATCATGAAGTACTGAGCCATTAAGTTAATCATCTAAATGGCTAAACATTAACAATTAATATAATTATGAATAACTAAATACTGAGCTCTATTTTCAGTTAATCTTAAGTACCAAGTTTTAGTTAATCTTAATATTACTGTTTTTAGTTAAGAATTCTTAATTTAACTGATCAGTTATTTAGTGTGCTTGATTTTCATTTAAAACGAATGTGCAATTAATAAAAATATATGGTGATATCTTGGAAAATAAATCTAAAGCAAAGGAACTTAAAGATGATTTTTGGAAATCCAAGGAAATCAAAATCATCACTGGTAATATAGTTGATGAGACCCAGGAAGATGTTCCAGAATCTGCAGGACCGACTTTAAAACCCAACGTAACTGATTTACGTGAATGGGATATGAAATTGCTGGAGCGATATGAGCCTTTCTACGCTCCATTTTGTGACATGTGCTGTTTATGTACCTATGGTAAATGTGATTTAACCAAAGGCAAAAAGGGTGCCTGCGGTATTGATATAGAAGCCCAACAGGCAAGAACTGTCCTTCTTGCATGTTGCATAGGTTCAGCTGCCCACTCAGGACACGCCAGACACTTACTCGAATATCTCATTGATAAACACGGAAAGGAATTGCCCATAGATCTGGGTATGAATATTGATATTGAAGCCCCAATAATGAGGGTGGTCTTGGGTAAACATCCTAAAAATCTGGGGGACTTGAAAGATGGCCTAAACTACCTGGAAGAGCAGATGGTACATTTATTATCCGCCTGCCATACAGGACAAGAAGGTAAAAGTGTTGATTTTGAATCAAAAGCACTCCATGCAGGACTCATGGATAATTTAGGAAAAGAAATCGGAGACCTAGCACAAATCGTGGCCCTCAACATGCCAAAGGGGGAAGACGCACCCCTGGTGGAGCTGGGTATGGGATCCGTCAAAAAAGAAAAACCAATAGTGCTCTGTATAGGCCATAACGTTGCCCCTGGTGCAGGTATAATAGATTACATGGAAGACCAGGAACTTGAAGACGATGTTGAAGTATGCGGTATATGCTGCGCTGCTCTGGACATCACCAGGTACAATTCCCGGGCCAAGGTTGTAGGACCCATGTCAAAACAGCTTAAATTCGTCCGAAGCGGAGTAGCAGATGTAGTGGTTGTTGATGAACAATGTGTGAGAACCGATATCCTGGAGGAGGCCCGTAAGAACAGGGCCTGTGTAATCACCACTACTGATAAGATATGTTTAGGATTACCGGATATGACACATGCAGACCCGGATATAATCGTGCGAAAACTGGTTAACGATGAAGTTGAAGGGGTTTTAATCCAGGACCCTGATAAGGTGGGTGAAGTAGCCACCAGGGTTGCCCTTAAAATCTCAAAAGAAAGGAAAAGCATAAAAAAATTACCCAACCTGGAGGAAATTCAGGAAATGTCCAAGGAATGTACCCAGTGTGGATGGTGCATAAGGGTATGTCCCAACAGCCTTAATATGAAAGAAGCTGTTGAAGGTGCCATGGAAAGTAATTTCACTAAATTCCAGGAGCTCTACGAAAATGATGTCTGTTACACTTGTGGTAGGTGTGAACAGGAATGTGAAGTAGATTTACCCCTTATATCCATGCTTACCAAGGTGGGGGAACATTACGTAAAAAATGAAAAGTACAATGTCCGGGCTGGTAGAGGACCGGTACAGGATGTTGAAATTAGGCGTGTAGGTGCACCTCTTGTACTGGGTGACATACCAGGAGTTATAGCCTTCGTGGGATGTTCCAACTATCCAGAAGGAGCTGATGATGTGGCTAAAATGGCTGAGGAATTCCTGGAAAGGAACTACATCGTGGTAACCAGTGGATGTGGAGCCATGAGCATAGGAGAGTACCGTGATGAAGAAGGTAAAACTTTATATGAACGTTACAGTGGTGACTTCGATGCTAAAGGACTGGTTAACGTGGGTTCATGTGTATCCAATGCCCATATACCCGGTGCATGTATTAAAATCGCCAACATATTTGCAAAAAAACCCCTGGAAGGTAATTTCCAGGAAATTGCTGATTACATCTTAAATCGTGTTGGAGCTTGCGGTGTCGCCTGGGGGGCTTTCTCACAGAAAGCAGCTGCAATAGCCACTGGAATTAACCGGTGGGGTATACCAGTTGTGGTAGGTCCCCATGGTACAAAGTACCGACGATTATTCCTGGGCAGGGCGGATAAAACTGAAAAATGGAGAGTGAACGATTTACGTGCAGGGAAAGTAATGGAAGGAGAACCAGCCCCAGAACACCTACTTTACGCGGCTGAAAATCGTGAAGAAGCAACGGTAGCCATTGTAAAGTTATGTATCAGGCCCACAGATACAACGAAAGGAAGGCAAATCAAACTTAACAACTACATAGACCTGCACAAGAAGTACTTTGGCACTATACCCCATGACATTTATAAGTTCGTAAGAACTGAAAAGGACATTCCCATAACCTACAAAAAAGAGGTCTTAAAGATTCTCGAAGATGATGAATGGGAGCCCAAGGCCATTCTCCAGGAACCATCACTCATGGACTTTAAGGAAGAAATAGTAAGTGGGGGTAAATAGTATGGATGAAAGAGTAATTCCCTGGCAACCAACGGTGATAGCTGGTCCGAAACAGGCTTTGCTGGTTACACCTGAAACAGCGGAGATGATGATACAAAAGGCAAAAAGGCCTCTGCTGGTAATTGGTCCACTTATAAATGACAGCCCAGCACAAACCTTAAGCACGAAAATTGCCGAAAAGTGGGATATTCCCATGGTAAGTACTGGTGATGCATTTAAATCATTGAGCGAAGCGGATGTCCAGAGTCGGGCCTATGGATTGGTGGAGATAGTCAATCTACTAAAGGATCCTGACTGGGAAGGTTTAAAGGGTGATGGACAGCATGACCTTGTCCTCTTTGTAGGTGTCTTATACTACATGGGATCCCAGGGACTTTCCACTCTGAAACACTTTGCACCCCATATTAAAACACTAACCATATGCAGATTTTTCCATTCTAATGCAGATGCATCGTTTCCCAACATGAACGAAGGAGAATGGCTAAAATATTTGGAAAAATTAGCAAAATAACGATTGTAAAATAAAAATTTATTTAATAAAATGAGTTAAATGGAGGGATGTTATGTTTAAAGATATACCTGTTGATGTCAGCCCCATGCACGAGGGAGAACGTATAAGAGCAGCGAACATGTTCGTTGAACTTGCGGGCCCTAAATCTATGGGTGCAGAACTAATACAAGTAGACGAGGATATAGAAAACGGTGATTTGAAAATTATCGGTCCAGATTTATCTGAAATGACCGAAGGAGAAATCTACCCATTTGGAGTATATGTTAAGATACAAGGAGATAAATTAGAAAAGGAGTTAGAAGGAGTTATAGAACGAAGAATACACGAACTAAGTAACTACGTTAAGGGATTCATGCACCTAAACCAGCGAGACCAGATTTGGTGCCGTGTAAGTAAAGAAGCATTTGAAGCTGGATTTAAACTATTAGACTACGCCAAAGCCCTATCCATCCTTCTTCAAGAAGATTTTCCCTTGATTGAGAAAATAACAGTAACTATACTAACCAATGAAACAGATGTTGCCTCATTTTTAGAAACAACAAAAGAAGCTTACGATTATCGTGATTCTCGTGCCAGGGAACTTAGTGATGAGGATGTGGACGTGTTTTACGGATGTACAATGTGCCAGTCCTTCGCCCCAAGCCATGTATGTATAGTCACCCCGGATAGAACTGCACTTTGTGGAGCTATAAACTGGTTCGACTGCCGTGCAGCTGCAAAAATGGATCCTGAAGGTGCAATATTTGAGGTTGAAAAAGGTGATGTGATAGATGCAACAACTGGTGAATATTCCAATGTCAACGCTGTTGTTGCTGATAAATCACAGGGTGTCACTGAAAGAATATTTTTACACAGTTTATTTGACTATCCCCACACATCATGCGGATGTTTTGAAGCAGTTGCCTTCTATATCCCTGAACTAGATGGTATTGGAATAGTAAGCAGGGATTTTGGAGGCGAAACACCACTGGGAATACCATTTTCCACCATGGCCGGACAGTGCTCCGGAGGTAAACAGGTGGAGGGATTTGTTGGACTGAGTCTGGAATATATGAGGTCCCCTAAATTTCTGCAGGCAGATGGAGCATACGAGAGAATAGTATGGATGCCCAAAGAAGTTAAGGAATCCCTGATAGAATTCATTCCAGGGGAATTATATGATAAAATCCCAACAGAGGAGGAAGCAGGAAGCATTAAAGATATAAGAAGATTCCTAAGGGAAAATGAGCACCCCATACGAGAAAGATTAAAGCAATCCAGAGAACTAGCAGTGACAGAAGAAGAACCTGTTTCAGATACCTCTGAATTTGAAGATGGCTACGAAGTTGAAGATGGTGGAACTCCTGTTGCCTACGTTCCACAGATGACAGTTCCCGGTTCATCTAATGGAGTAAAGATCATATTCAAAAATGCTAAGATCTATGCCGAAAAGGTGATCATTAAAAAGAACGGGAAATAAACTTCAAATTAATGATAAAACGAGGAATAAAAATTGATAATAGCAGTAAGCGGTAAAGGAGGAACCGGGAAAACATTGGTATCCTCTCTTTTAATAAAATCCTTAATGGGCAAGGGCAAAGATATTCTGGCCATAGATGCTGATCCAGATTCCAACCTACCTGAGGCACTGGGAATACATGTAGATCGTTCAGTAGGTGATGTCCGCGAAGAGCTTAAAAAGGATACCGCTGAGGGTAATATCCCCCCAGAGGCAAATAAATGGGACATATTAGATTACAAAATAATGGAATCACTACTGGAAACCCCCGAATTTGATCTCATGGTAATGGGAAGACCAGAAGGTAGTGGGTGTTACTGTGCCGTGAATAACATCCTCAGGAAGATAATCGACAGACTATCTGCAAACTACGATATCATAATCATCGATACTGAGGCAGGTTTGGAACACTTAAGCAGAAGAACCACACAGAACGTGGATATAATACTTATGGTCACAGACCCATCAAAAAGAGGTATATTAACTGCTAAAAGAATCGAAGAATTATCAAAAAATCTTGATATTTCATTTAAAAGGAAATATTTAATCCTCAACCGGGTTAAACCCGGAAAAGAAGATGAACTTACCCGAGAAGTGAATGAAATTGGATTAGAGGTTGCTGGAATCATCCATGAAGATGAACAGGTAGAAAATTACGACCGAAAAGGAAAAGCACTCATAGAGTTACCAGATGATTCACAGGCATTTAAATCAATTTCACAAATAATGGAAGTAATATTGAAAAAAATATGATAAAATTAGAATAGTAGGGAGTGTATTATATGGACCAAATGAGCCAGCTGCTTAAACTGCTGGAAAAAACAGATTCTATAGAGATAAACGAATTTAGAATGGATTTTGATGAGCTTGAACTCCAAATAATGCCTGCTGTCCAGAGGGCCATGAGAAAATCCAAGGAATTACAGGAAAAGACTATCTTAGAGGCATCAAAGTTTGTACCACCCTTGGAAACCTATCCTGGAAAGGTGGAAGAAGTTCAGCTGGGACATGGTAAAAGAAAATCCGTGTACTTAGGTGGACAAACGGCACTATACAGGTTCGAAGAACCACAGCCCAATCCACCAGTTGTAACCTTTGATGTATTTGATATACCCATGCCCGGACTCCCCAGGCCAATCAGGGAACATTTCGACGATGTTATGGAACACCCTGGGGACTGGGCAAAAAAGGCAGTTAAAGACTTTGGAGCCAACATGGTAACTATACACCTGATCGGGACCGGCCCAAAAGTTATGGATAAAACCCCAAGGCAGGCTGCCCAGGATATTGAAGAAGTACTACAGGCAGTAGACGTACCACTGGTTATAGGTGGATCCGGTGACCCAAAAAAGGATCCCATAATACTTGAAGCAGCAGCCCAGGCAGCTGAAGATGAAAGATGTTTACTTGCATCAGCAAACCTTGACCTGGACTATAAGAGAGTGGCAAAGGCAGCTGTTGACTACAACCATGCTGTGCTCTCCTGGGCCATCACCGATGTAAACATGCAGAAGGTACTAAACAGGTACCTCATGAAGGAAGGATTAACCCAAAATGACATCGTAATGGACCCCACAACCTGTGCACTGGGATATGGTATAGAGTTCTCCATTGACGTAATAACCAGGACCAGACTAGGAGCGCTTAAAGGAGATACAGAACTTCAAATGCCAATGTCATCTGGTACAACCAATGCATGGGGTTCACGTGAAGCCTGGATGAAAAACGATGCCTGGGGACCTACTGAGTATAGAGGGCCCATATGGGAAACAATAACCGGTCTCACCATGATGCTATGTGGAGTGGATATTTTCATGATGCTCCATCCAACATCAGTTAAAATACTAACTGAGATTGGAAATACCTTCACCCATGAATACTTGTCAACAGAACTTACAGACTTATCTGAATGGATTACCGAGCTGGAGAATTAAAAGGAGGAATTAAATTGCGAGCAACTGTAATGGATATATACAGATTACTTCCCAAAACCAACTGTGGAAAATGTGGAGAAGCATCATGCATGGCATTTGCAACCAAGCTCAATGAAAAAGAAGTTGAGCCAATCCAATGCACCCAGATGGCAGAAAAAGAAAGGGAAAAAGTAGAAGATGCAATAGCACCGGCAGTAAGAGAAGTTGTTATTGGTACTGGAGATAAAGCCATCACCATAGGCGGTGATGAAGTGATGTATCGTTACGAATTAACATTTTACAATCCAACAGCCCTGGTAATAGAGGTAAGTGATGACCTGAGTGAAGAGGAATTCGATGCCAAGGTAAAGACCATTGAAAACATAGAATTTGAACGAACAGGAGAGCTTCTTAAACTAAGCGCCATTGCTGTTCGGAACAAATCAGGTGATGTGGAAAAATTCGCCAAAGCCACAGAAAAAGTTAAAAACTCCAAATTACCACTGGTTCTTTGTTCATTCAACCCTGATGCAATGAAAGCTGCCCTGGAGATAGTCGGCGGCCAGAGACCACTGATCTACGGTGCAACCGAATATAACCTGGAAAACATGGCAGACCTTGCATTGGAATACAAGTGCCCCATCACCCTATTCGTACCCCATGACCTGGAAAAAATGAAGGAACTCTCATATAACCTACGATCAGAGGGGATTAATGATATAGTACTGGATCCGGGTACATACGTTAGGGAAGGTACAGGAGACACCTTAGATGAATTTATAATGATCAGGAGATTGGCAGTGGAGAAAGGAGACCCAGACTTCCGATTCCCAATCATGGGAGTACCAGCTGTCCATTGGATCTACGAAAGTGGACTGGGAACTATGGTGGACAAGGGAATTAGGGAAGCTGTAACTGCAGCTAAACTCATGAACTCCTACGCTGATATTCTTATAATGCATGGTACAGAAATATGGGAATTAATACCCGTCTTAACACTAAGGCAGGGATTATATACAGACCCCAGGAAGCCGCAGGCTGTTGATCCCGGCTTATACACATTCGGGGAGCTGGATGAGAACACGCCAGTATTACTCACCACTAACTTCTCTCTAACCTTCTACACAGTAGAAGGTGACCTGAAATCAGGTGATGCAAACTGCTATCTTCTGGTGCTTGACACTGACGGAAGAGCAGTTGATGTATCCGTTGCAGGAAACCAGTTCACTGGTAAAGCTGTAGCAGATCTGATAAAGGAATCTGGTATAGAAGATAAAGTTAGCCACAGAAAACTAATAATTCCTGGATTGGGAGCACCAGTAAGTGGGGATATCGAAGATGAAAGTGGTTGGGAAGTAGCAGTAGGACCCAGAGACTCCAGTCAAGCCCCAGATTACTTAAATAAAATCAAAGAAGAAGCTAAATAGGACTTTACCTAAATTAAACAGTGATACATATGAAAACCTTGATGGTAGTAGAACCCCAGATGTGCACCGAATGCCAGGACTGTATAAATGCCTGCAAGAAAGAGCACGGAATTTCCAGAGCCAAAAAGACCAGCACAGTTCCCATCTTCTGCCTACAGTGTCATCCTGAAAAGGCATTATGCGCCCGAATATGCCCCACCGGAGCTATTCATGAAGAAAACAACACGTTAATGGTGAACGAGGATGTCTGCATACTCTGTAGACTGTGCCTCATAGCGTGTCCAGTGGGTATGATGATTATAGACGAAGAAAATAAGACCATGCAAAAATGCACCCTCTGCATGGACTCTGACACCATCCTACCCGCTTGTGTAGAGGCCTGTAAGGACAACGTTCTTAAAGTCTTCTCTATTGAAGAACTGGAAGAACTTAAAGGGGGAGTAGAATACACCGATTTCCTAAACCAAGTATTGAAGGATTATCAAAATAAAAAATAATCCTTTTATTTTTTTTATTTTTTATCTTAGAATTGTTGTATTTTATTTTTTAATTTAGAAATAGATTGAATAAATTTTACTTAAAATCTAGCATGTTTTAATTATTTTATCCCCCTTAAGATTGACTCCCTCATTTTTTAAGATCTCCCTCTTCATCTTAGGCCCCCCACCATACTGTCCAATGGTTAGATCTGATTTAACCACCCGGTGACAGGGGATAATTAAGGGAAATGGGTTATTAGCCATAACAGTACCCACGGCCCTGTATGCACGGGTTTTGAGTTTTTCTGCCAGGGATTTGTAGGTTGCCACCTCTCCATAGGGAATTTTGTAGGTTTCAACCAGCACATCCTTCTGAAATGATGATTTAACAGGTAAATCTCTATTGGATTTATCAACATTTAATTCAAGCATGTCTAATTTTAAGTTGGTCTTTTTCCCCTCGTAGATCTTTGAAATCTCACGGGCTATATCTTCATATGCATTAGAAAACTCGAAATTAGGATAACTATTTATTATCTCAGCATTAGCCTTCCTTTTATTTGGATTGGGGAGGGAAATCTTAACCACCTTACCTGTGGAGCTTGAAACCCCCACAGAATAGTACAAATCATTGCTTTTATAGTTTGAAATAATGATTTTATTGAAACTTGTCATTAAACGACCTCTATTAAGAATAATAACATTCATTTATAATATTTCATAATAAATCTCTAATCAGCATCAGCAGATGGGGGTGTTTTCCCAGGAACTTTATTGCAGAGATCTTTGATAAATTCTCTATCTTATTTTTTTCTAAAAATTCGGCGAGGGCATTCATATCTTTATCAGTTAATTTATCAGCGGCATTTCGATATTTAAGGGATATTTCAAGGTTTTTCCCGAACTTTTCCCTCCATATCTCATCATATCTTTTTAAAACACTTTCAGATGTATTTTCTTTTTTAACTGCTTCTGCTGCCACCTGACCAGCAGTTTTACCACAGAATGCGGCGATATGAATTCCTCCCCCTGTAACAGGGTCAACATGTCCTGCTGCATCACCCACCACCAGGAGTCCGTCGGTGTAGGTTTTATCAATTGGACCAGAGAGTGGTACTCCACCAATGTTAAGTTCCACAGGGGTGGTTCCTTTAAATCTGGAGATAAACTGGTTAAGATACTGGTATGCTGTTTTTTTTGTGCTCCTCACCCCTAAACCTACGTTAACCGTGTCTTCCCCCTTGGGGAACATCCATAAATATCCGCCGGGGGCTATTTCCCTTCCGAAGTAGAAGTTCAGCTGGTGTGGATCTATATCTAAACCAAACAGTTCGTACTGTGCACAGGACCCTATGTTCCCGGGCTTGTTTGGATTGGTAAGCCCTGCCTGACGGGCCATGTTGGACTCGACTCCATCAGCGGCTATAACAACATCGGCCTTTATCTCCATAGTCTCTCCCAGGTGTTCGGCCACAACTCCACATACTCTGCCATCTTTTCTTATAAGGTCCTTTACCGTGGTTTTCATCATTATTTCTGCCCCTGCCTTGGCTGCTTGGATGGCCAGGTGTTTATCAAAAACCTTTCTGTCCAGGATGTAACCTTTATAGCCAGTTCCGTCCAAGAAGTTTTCACAAGATACCTCGGCTAAATCGATAGCCCTTCCGTCCGGGGCATGGATAGTTGCGCCATCAATTTCTGCATTGATATATCTTTTATCCGGTTTCATATCAAGGATCTTAAAGATAGACTGGGTTGTCCCCTCAGCACACTGTACAGGTGTGCCAATTTCCTGTCTTTTCTCTATCATTAGGACATCCGCATCATCTTTTGATGCATATAAGGATGCAATTGATCCACCAATTCGTCCACCTACCACTACTACATCATATTTCATGGCTGGTCCTCCAGGAAAGTCCAAATTTTATTTGCTTCAGGAGTTGATCATACTTCATGGCCCACCTTCCATGTAAAGGCCCCCAAGGGACATACTATGGTGCAATTACCACATTCATCACAACCAGGATCTTTGGTTACTTGATTTTCATTTAATTTCAGTATTTGCTGGGGACATACCGCTACACAAGCACCACAATTACCACAGTTATCGCGTTGGTATTCCATTAAATCTCATAACTCCTTATTATTAAAAAATTAAAAAATACCCAAATCTAATAATATAATATGGATCAATTAATTATTTAATTCTTGTTAAAGCTATGATAAAGATTTAGGAGAATTATTGAATATATCTGGTATAAATGCTCATTGTTCAATAATTTAAATCACCGTTAACTTCATATACTATGTAAACCCAAAGTTCGATGTATGCAGGGGTGCCCGAGCTGGCCAAAGGGGGTGGACTTAAGATCCTCTGGCGTAGGCCTACGTGGGTTCGAATCCCATCCCCTGCACTTAAATTAACTTATACCTGTTTTAGGGTTAATAAAATTTTCAGGAACAAAATAATAAGTATTTATTAAAAAATGATTTTTGATGAAAAAATAGAAAATTAAAAAAATAGAAATAATTTTCAATGAAAAATAATTTTGCTTATTTATAGATAATATTATTTATTAGATCATCTAATAGAAGATAGTCTTCTAGCCTCAGTGGCTCAGCCGGTAGAGCGATGCCTTGGTAAGGCATAGGTCGGGGGTTCGAATCCCCCCTGAGGCTTAATTTTTATGCAACAATTTTATAGGTATGATTTTGATTTTATGTTTATTTTAAGTATCCTACTTCAAACGTTATATCTTTTTTAAACTAGATCAAAGAGAAATAATAAATGATAATAAACAAATTTAGAACAATAAGAAACTTTAATTTAAAAAGAATTATTTGTTAAATTTAAGATGATAAAATGTCAAAGACTTTAGATATTTTAATGGCAGGTTTGATAACTGCTATAGTGGCTTACACCACATCTAAACTTGGTTTAGGTGGTACAGTTATAGGGGCGGTACTAGGTTCCATGCTGTACCAGTTAATGTCCCATTTTATTAAGGATTCTGTGGAAAATGTTAAAACCCAGAAAATAGAGCGGGAAATCTTTTATATTTTTCCATTGATTGTTATACTCATAATAGAAGTGATATATCTGCTTTCGAGCGTTTACCATGGCTCCTGGGAGATATTTTTCACCCTGGAAAGTGCCACCGGTAACAACCTCTTTAAATTAATGGGCGGCAGTTTAATTGTAATGGGTTTACTTCCTATTATTCAAGGTTTCTATCCAAACATTCAACACTATAATATCGACAAATCATATGGATATATCCTGGTGGCTGTGGGTGTGGTGAAGTTTCTGGTGGGATTTGTGGATGTAAACACACCTATAGCACAGTTATACGCACCACTGTACTACCAGGTGAATGAAATAGTTTCCCTGGTAATTATCGCCGCTATAGCCTTTGTGGTTGTTGCCATAGCCAGGGATTTAGTTCAACTATATTATAATAAGGATGAAAAAGATGCCCAAAAAATTGATGAATGAAATTTATATTTTGAATACAGGGAAAATTCAGGTACAAGGGAAAATTCAGCACCAGAGAATAAAAACCAAAGAATAAATATCTCCAAAAAAATTCTAAAAATGTCTTACCGGGTTGATCTAGATGAGCAGTAAAAGAAAAAATAGTACCTTAAAGGCTGTGTTGGATGTTATTCTCTATGAAAATCCCTCCACACAAGATGAAATTGCTGAAAAATTAGGATTAACCCGCCGGTATGTTACTAAACTTCTCCAACCTTTAGTAAAGAGGGGTGTAGTGAAAAGGGCTTACATACTGGATTTAAAGAAGTTCGATGAGTTTTCAGAGATGTTCAATGAAGAACCAACATCAAGGGAACACGCTGGTAGCTTTCTGATAAAGGAAATGCTTAAAAATATGGCTGAACAAGTCTGTGAGCAGTTTGATAAATCCTTTGAAGCATTCCTTAATTATAATAAAGAATTAGCAAATGAAGCTCTTGAAATGGATTTTACAACCAATAATATGCATGAAAAAATCCGTGCTTCTGTTGATACTGTCATATCAATTAACCCATATTCTGAGTTCAGTAAGACCATGATCTTTGGCGAGGTTGCCTTTGATCTGGAGCGTATTGCTGATCACACTGCCCAGATGGCCAATTTCGTTATTAGTGGTAGTTATGAAGTTGATAAGGAAATGCTGGAGACCTTACAATCCATGTTTAAAACCTCAAGGAAAATGGTTAACTACTCCATGGAAGCATTTCTTAATGAGGAGATGGAATATAAGGATAAGATCATGGACTACGAGGAAAGAATTCACGCTTTACAGAAGAAGGCCTTAAATAACATCGCCATCCAGATGGCTGATGATGATATGGATAAAGACCGTTCAACATACTACCTGTCCCTATCACGAGTGGTGAAGGCATTTGAAAGGATTGGTGATATATCTGTGGAGATAGTGGACTCTGCCGGTGAATTTTACCGCAACATACCCAGAACCACCACCCCAGAGCGTTTCAGGCGTCGTTAAATGTGTTAAGTTATTATATTTTATTCAATTTTTAAAATCATTTTTCCTTTTTTTTGAACTTTTAAAAATTCTTTTTAATTCAAAATTTTAAAATTATTGTTCTTTTTGCCTTTGAATATTTCTTTTTAATTCATTTTTATAAATTTATTTTCATTTTGACCTATTTTGATCACTTTTTAGGAATAATTTTTTCTTCTTTACTTAGGTTGTTAAATGGGCCAGACCTATTTTTAGTTCCTTTTAGACTTATTTAGATCACAAATTAAGTACAATTAGATTATTTTTAAAAAAAACTCCTATATTTATAAAAATTATTTCACTTATTGTGTAATATATTTCACAAATAGTAATCTTTAAATATGTCCTTGATTAAGCTAAAAATTGAGGTGATTTAATGGACACAAAATACATAATTGGTGTAATAGTATTACTTATCGTAATTGTCGGTGCTTATCTGGCCTTTGCCGGAGGTAGCAGCACTGAAGAAGAGAAGATAACCATTGCTGGATCAACTTCAGTACAACCAGTGGCTGAAAAATTAGCAGAAAAATACATGGAAAAACATCCCAACGTGAAGATAACAGTTCAAGGCGGAGGTTCATCAGTAGGCCTTAAAAGTATTGGTGATGGTACTGCTGATATCGGCACCTACTCATCCGAACTTAAAGATGACGAAACAGCAGGCATAACATCATATGAGATAGCCAAAGATGGTATCGTAATAGCTGCAAACAACGAAAATTCTGTAAATGATCTGACCACTGAACAAGCTAAAGAAATATTTGGCGGAAACATAACTAACTGGGACGCAGTTGATGGAGTAAGTGCAACCATAAATGTCATAACCAGAGAAGATGGTTCTGGTACCAGAGATGCCTTCATAAGTATAGTCATGGGCGGCAAAGAAGGAACACCAATATTGAAAACCGCTGTAGTACAGAGTTCAACTGAAGCAGTTAAACAGTCAGTCAAAGGAGACCCAAACGCCATCGGATATATCTCCCTTGCAGATTTAAGTGATGATATCAAAGCACTCCAAGTAGACGGAGTCTCTCCTTCAAATGAAACTATATTAGATGGTACCTACAAAATCCAGAGGCCATTCCTGTTTTTAACCAAAGGAGATGCTGAAGGTGCAACACTTGACTTCATTAACTGGGTTTTAAGTGCTGAAGGACAGGAGATCATTAAAGAAACGGGTGCAGTACCTGTAAAATAAATAAAGAAACTCAAAAATTTAACATGTAAATAATGGTTAAAACTTGAGTATAAAGGGGTTAATTTAATTTTTAACCCCTCTTAATTAATTTTTAATTATACAAAAAATTTTAATGTCAAATTAAGTAATTAAAAAAGAGTAAATTCAAGATTCAAATTATAAGTTGCTATTCACCGTGTAGATTTAAATATTGGTAATAAGTATTATTCTCAACGGTGAATAAAAATGCGCATGAAATATCGGCTAACTTTAATCATCACACTCATCATAGTAATCGGTGCTTACATCAATCTAACCGCTGAAAGTAAGTATGATAGAATTGAAATAGCTGGTTCAACATCTGTACAACCTGTGGCAGATAAATTAGCCCAGGCATATATGGAAAAACATCCTAATGTTAAAATTAACGTGCAGGGCGGAGGATCCGGTTTGGGAATACGGAGTGTCTCACAGGGAATAATTGATATAGGAACCAGTTCTAAAGAACTTAACTCTCAAGAATCAGAGGGATTAAACATTTATATAATTGCTAAGGATGGTATTGTGGTTGTGGTAAGTCCTGAAAATCCAGTGGAAGATTTAAGCAAATCCCAGATCAGTGATATTTACGCTGGTAAAATTACCAACTGGAAAGATGTGGGTGGAAATGATGGTGAAATTAACGTGATTACCAGAGAAGACGGTTCAGGTACACGAAGTGTATTTCAAAATATCATCCTGGGTGAAGATAAAATGAGAGCAGATGCTGTGGTATTAACCTCCACTGAATCAGTGGCCCAGGCAGTTAAAGGTGATCCCAATGCAATTGGTTACATGTCAATAACTGGGTTTAAGGGAGATATGAAAGCGTTGAAAGTAGATGGAGTGTATCCTACAGAAGAAACAATATCCGATGGTTTATACGCCATACAAAATCCATTCCTGTTCATCACTAAAGGAATCAAAGATGATGTTGTCTTAGATTTCATAAATTTCTGTTTAAGTCCCGAAGGACAGAATATTGTTAGATCCGAGAAAGTAGTACCGGCCGTGCCTTAACTTATCCTTTTAATAATATTACAGTTTATTTAGATACATTCATTTAGAGATTCAAAAATTCGAATTTACCGAGGTAAAATATGCCGAAAAACATCGATGAATATCTAATAGAAAAAGGATTGTTTATAACAGCAATATCCTCCGTAGTTATAATATTACTCATCATTGTATTCATTTTCTGGGAGGGTTACCCCGCTATATTAAATATCGGATTTTTCGACTTCCTATTTGGCATGGAATGGAGTCCTTCAAATGATCTCTATGGTATTTTCCCCATGATCATCGGTTCACTGGCCATAACCGGACTTTCATTATTAATGGCCATACCCCTGGGTATCTTCTGTGCTATCTTCATGGCAGAAATAGCACCTAAACAAATGCGTAAAATACTAAGACCAACCATACAGACCCTTTCCGGTATCCCCTCAGTGGTATATGGGTTTTTCGGATTGATAGTACTGGTACCATTCATGAGGGTACAGTTTGGAGGTACAGGATTCTCTATGTTTACTGCATCAATCATCTTAACCGTTATGATCTTACCCATAATAGTCAGCGTATCAGAAGATGCAATTAAATCAGTTCCCAGTGAATATAAAGAAGCATCCATGGCACTGGGAGCAACTCACTGGCAGACTATAAAAAATGTGCTATTCCCTGCCGCTATTCCTGGAATAATAACCTCTATAATATTGGGGATGGGCCGGGCTATAGGAGAAACCCTGGCCATAATTATGGTTGCTGGTAATGTGGTCCAGATACCTAGTTCAATATTCGATCCAGTCAGGGCATTAACATCAAACATAGCTATAGAAATGGGATATGCAACAGGAATACATTATAATGCACTCTTTGCCACCGGCATAGTATTAATATTCATGATACTGGTACTTTTAGTCATTGCCAACTACTTCCACTATAAAAAGAAGGTTACAGTGGGAGGGGGATATCTATGATTTCAATTAGGATAGCAATGATTGCCAAATTAAAAACAAAGATTATAGCCAGGAGGATCTAAAATTGCATCGTATAATATCTCCAAAAATTGCCCAGAAGGTTATGAAGTTAATCTTTTGGATATCCGGGATAATTACCATCTTAATCTTGCTGGTGATCATTGGCTATGTAATACTCAAGGGAATGCCTGTTCTGAATCTGGAGTTTATATTTGGTGATCCGATAGACTCTGGAAGGGAAGGTGGAATATTCCCCATGATAATATCCTCAGCCTATGTGACTTTAATAGCCCTCCTTGTAGCCACACCACTGAGTATGGGAGCAGCAATTTATCTGTCAGAGTATGCCAGTGAAGGTAAGCTGGTTGCAGCCATAAGATTTGGAGCAGAAACCTTATCATCCATACCATCAATAATCTTTGGACTGTTTGGGCTGGCATTCTTCGTAATATACCTGGATATGGGATGGAGTGTACTTTCCGGTGGACTTACCCTGGCATTGATGGCCCTCCCCACTATATTAGCGACTTCTGAAGTATCAATTGAGTCAATTAACAAATCATACTCTGAAGGAAGCCTGGCACTGGGAGCCACCAAATGGCAAACAATAAATAGAGTAGTGTTACCTGCTGCTTTGCCTGGCATAACCACAGGGATTATTCTGGGAATGGGCAGGGCAATTGCAGAGGCTGCTGCCATATTATATACAGTAGGAGCAGCATTAGCCATACCAATATCAATATTTGACCCGGCCCGGCCTTTACCTTTACATCTTTATATTTTAGCCACAGAGGGTATTTCCTTAGAAAATGCATATGGAACAGCCGCTGTACTTGTCATTATAATCATCATAATAACCGTAGTAACCAATACCCTGGTAGATAGATATTCAAAGAAGATGATGGGGCGATAACATGGAATATAGGATAGAAGTTAAGGATTTAAATGTTTACTTTGATGAATTACACATTCTAAAAAATGTAAGTCTGAAAATACATAAAAATATGGTAACTGCTCTGATAGGGCCTTCTGGCTGCGGTAAATCAACCTTCATACGCACACTTAACCGGATGAACGATCTAATAGATACTTTTAAAATGGATGGAGATGTGCTTCTGGATGGAAAGGACATATACGATCCTAAAGTAGATGTGGTCGAACTTAGAAAAAGAGTGGGAATGGTTTTTCAGAAACCAAACCCATTTCCTAAATCCATATTCGATAACGTAGCATACGGCTTAAAAGTTCACGGGATAACAGATAATGAGGTGATAACCGAGAAGGTAGAAGAAAGCCTTAAATCAGCTGCATTATGGGATGAAGTAAAAAATATACTGGATAAATCTGCCATGGGTCTTTCAGGTGGGCAACAACAGCGACTATGTATTGCCAGGACCATAGCCGTAGAACCAGAAGTTATTCTCATGGACGAACCATGTTCTGCATTAGATCCCATATCAACCACCAAAATAGAAGACCTGATCCATAAATTGAAGAAAGATTATACTATCATAATAGTCACCCACAACATGCAGCAGGCTACAAGGGTATCTAAACATACAGCATTCTTTTTACATGGTGAAATAATAGAAAACGGTCCCACAGATAAGATATTCATTGAACCATGTGACAAACGGACTGAAGATTATATAACTGGTAGATTTGGATAATCTGAACACGAAATTAATATAAACCCCCAATAATAAACATAATCCTAACCATTGAGGTTATAAAAATGGAGAATAGACCTACCCGAGTAAGATTTAGAAAGAAATTGAAAGAATTAAGAGATGATGTTGAAAGAATGGGTATAACCACTCTTAAGTCCTATAGAAAAGCAATGGAAGCTTTCAAAAGCTACGACGAAGATTTAGTTAATGAAGTATTCGATTACAGTGATGAACTGGATAAATTTAATTATAACTTAGAACATAAAGCTATGAGCATTATAGCCGCTGAACAGCCCGTAGCAAAGGATTTACGATTTATTGAAGCGTCATTAAAAGTTAGCAGCCATTATAATAGAATAGGTGGTTTGGCATCGAATATCGCTGAAGTAGCTCGTCAAATAAAGGATGAAAAGATACCAGAAAAACCTATGAAAGTTATCACACATATGTCAGACATCGTTGAGAGTATGATCAGTAAGAGCATATCATCCTTTGTAAATCAGGATATGGGAATTGCAAGGGGGCTCCACCGTGACGATGACAAGGTAGATGATCTATTTGATACGGCCCTTAAAGACATTACTAAAAGCATGTTTGAGGAAAAAGATGCCATATACTATATGGTATATCTACTTTTCGTGGCACGTTTCCTGGAAAGGATTGCAGATCGATCAGAGAGTATAGGCGATCGGACCATTTTCATGATTACCTGTGAGAAGCCTATGTAATAGAGGTCTCATTTATTTGCCTATTAATTGGATTTCATTTTTTTATTAATCCCATTATTTTTCAAATAAATTACTAATTTTACAATCATTTTTCTAAATCAAATTACATATTATCTAACATGGTGGAAGATAAATTAAGCAAATACAAGAAAAAACGTGACTTCAACGTTACCCCGGAGCCATACACCAGCGAGAAAATTTCTAAAAAAGCAAGGTTCGTGGTACAAAAACATGAAGCCAGGAATCTCCATTACGATTTTCGCCTGGAAGTAGAGGGGGTTTTAAAGTCATGGGCCGTTCCCAAGGGACCGTCGGTTGATTATACCCAGAAAAGGTTGGCCATTCCCACAGAGGACCACCCCCTTGATTACATTGATTTTGAAGGAACAATCCCTGAGGGAAACTATGGAGCAGGGACGATGATTGTTTGGGACACTGGCACTTATCGTAACTTAAAGGAGAATGATGGTCATGAAATTCCCATAGAAAAGACCATTGAGGACGGGCGTGTGGAGTTCATTCTTGAAGGAGAAAAACTCAAGGGTGCCTATGCACTCATCCGGACAGGTAAAGAAGGGAAAAAATTCTGGCTGTTTTTTAAGATGAAAGAATTACACCGTGATAACAGAGATATCTTAAAAGAACAACCGGAGTCTGTTTTAAGTGGGAAAACTGTTGAAGATTTAAAAAAAGAACAGTGATAAGATAAATAACTTGCCTGTTATGGTTTTAAAACAGCACTGGCATGTCTGTCAGCCCAACATTGAATACAAACACCAACTGGGAGCCCTGCTGTATGTGTATCTGCGTATTCTATTTTAACATCCAGGGCAGTGGTTTTACCACCCAGACCCATGGGCCCGATGCCTGTGTCATTGATGAGTTTCAAAATTTCCTTTTCAAGTGTAGAAATCCTCTCTTCATGGTGAAATACTCCCACATCCCGGAGCAATGCTTTTTTTGCAAGCTTCATGGACATATCTGAGGAACCACCTATTCCTATGCCAACAACAATTGGTGGGCAGGGTTTTCCGCCTGCTTTTATAACAGTATCAACCACAAACTTCTTAATACCCTCCACCCCATCGCCGGGCAGTCCCATCATAAGGGCATTGTTGTTTTCCGAACCAAAACCCTTGGGAAAGACTGTAAATTCTATGTATTCACCATCAACCAATTCCAGGTCTATCTGTGGAATAAGTTTACCCACATTGTTACCAGTGTTTATCCGGGTTAAGGGGTCGACTACGTTGGGTCTCAGTGGAATTTCCTTAGTGGCCTTTTCTACACCCTTTCTTATGCCCTCGTAGAGATTTTCCACTTCCACCTTTCCCAGTTTCACAAATACGATGGTTAGGCCTGTGTCCTGGCACATGGGGATTTCTAGTTCATGGGCTGCATTGATATTCTTTAATATTGCCTCTAAATTTGTCCGGGCAATATCCTGTTCTTCCCGTTTATAGGCTTCGTCCAGGGCTTTTACAACATCTGAAGACAGATTAATTACAGCCTGTTTGAATAAATTACATATAACGTCTTCTACTTGTTTCTGAGTAATCATACTTTGTCTTATATTGAATTAGCTTTAATTACATATTAACTTATTGAATTATTAAAAATTTGTTGTTATTTGCGATTTAGTAATACGAAATATATAGAAAATATTATATACTAAAAGAACATATCTACCCTTGTAAGCGTGGTTAAACGGTAGTAATACTATTACTACCGAATTTAAATGTTTTTTATTAACTTAGCCATTGACTCCTTGAGTAGGAATCCGAACCACGCGTTGGGTTCCTACAAGCCAGATGTGCACCTTAGGGCATCTTACATCTTTTTTCGCTCAAATGTATGGAGATGCCTTATTCTATTTTTGTAAATTCATTGCAGTTAACTTACACCATTCCAGTATTATAATACGGTTTCTTTCTTTAGGATCATTATAATAAACACCCAATATTTAGTATTACAAATTTGGAGTCCCTTCAAAAAGTAATAATAAAAATATTTTATTATTTGTGATTGAACTCCGCTGGATTAAAGAGGAGATGGGACCTGACTTCAAATAGTTCCTTAAAGGTTTGAGGGAAGAAAAAGTTGTAAATGAATTAAATGAAATTCCCACTGAATATTGTCTTCGAACCATTAAAAGCGTAGATATGGATGAATTTGATGGGTTGGAGATAGGTAAGGCAGTGTAAATCATACAACCAGAAACTATTGATCCCTGGTTATGTTATTGTGAAGAATTTATAAAAAAAATTAATTTCTTTGTTTAAAAATTATCAAAAAATGCTGAAATAATTCATTTTTATTACAAATATGGCCAATAAAATTCAATTCGTATTATCGAATTAATACTTTTCATAACTAAAAACCAGCAATAGTAATACCAATGGAAACATTTATATTATAAAAATTCAGAGTCTATTTGAGGATTTAAGGGTTAAAGACCTGTTCATAATGTATTACCCACCTTATAAGTAAAGTTAAGAAAAGTAATACTTGTTTTGAACAGCTTGACTTTTAAACTCTACTAAGAGAAAACTGAGGAGGCGAAAAGAATTGCATATACCAGACGGATTTATTCCATTATGGCAGTGCGCTATTTACTATGTGATAATGATAGTGGCATTGTACTTCTCCCTAAATTGGGCGAGAAAAAATCTTGATGAAAGGTTAATTCCTTTAATGGCAGTTTTAGCAGCTGGAATATTTGCAATAATGTCCATGAATATGCCTATACCCTTTGGTACAAGTGGGCATATGTTAGGTGGCGCTTTGGTTGCTATTGTATTCCTTGCACCTGAAGCCGCAGTATTGATATTATTCATAGTACTATTAGTACAGGCTCTAATCTTCGGAGACGGAGGATTAACTGTTTTAGGGGCGAATGTGGTTAACATGGGTTTAGTTGGAGGTGTCGTTGCGTTTTTCTCCTTCAAAGCTTTGCAAAAGTTTACAGGCAAATATCTTGCCGCGGGAATAGCAGCATGGCTATCACTGTTTATAGCATCTGAAGTAACTGCAGTACAAATGTGGTTAGCAGGAACCTTCCCATTAATAGAAGGATTGGCTATGATGGGTTTATACCATTTCTTCATAGGTATAATCGAAGCAATCTTAACTGTGGTTGTACTTATAGCCCTGGATAAAGTAAGGCCAGACCTGCTTGCCTGGAACAGGAAAAAAAACATGGGTGAAAAAACACTCGAAGCAAGTGAGGAGGTAGCTGCCAAATGAGCACTAAAGATAAATACCTGGTCATCGCGGGTGTAATCATCTGTCTGGTGATTGCTGTTATGTCACCTTTCATAGCATCATCCGATCCAGACGGCTTGGAAAAGTCAGCTGAAGATGTAGGTGTCCCTGAAGTGGAAGCATCATATGAATCCCCATTCCCAGATTACACAATTGAAGGTCTGGATAAAATCGGGGAAATAGCAGCACTGGCTATAGGTATCATCATCACGTTGATAATTGCCTATATCGTAGCCCTGTTATTTAAAAGGAGATCACCACCTGAGGCATCTAAATAAACCCCCCCCCCCTCTTTTCTTCTTTTTTTAGGGAAAAATTTTTGGACATGGAGAAAACATATGAGCGGAGCAAGCACGGTTAGAGCGATAGAACAAGAAACCGAAAAGGAAAGCATCCTACATTTAATGGATGGAAGGGTGAAATTAGTTCTGTTGGTATTAATAATAGTGTACGCTGTGTTCTCCTCCCAGATAGCCGTTCTGGCATTTTTAGAGTTGTATCTGCTGATTTTAATTTACATATCTCACGTTTCATTTAAAAGTTCCATAAAAAGGATACTGCTACTTTTACCTTTTGGAGGCTTCATAATCGCATTCCAGCCATTCATACACCCTGGTGATGTGATATGGACTGGAGCATTCGGTATCCACGTGACAGAACAGGGTTTGATGTGGGCAACCCTCCTAATATCCAGACTTATAGTGGCATTAACTTCCATCGTGCTTTTATCTTCCATAAGCCCTATGCAGGAAGTTGCACAATCTTTCCGTAGGCTGGGCATGCCCCGGGAGTTAGCCATGATATTCAGCCTCATGATCAGATTCCTGTTCATGTTCTACGACGAACTCCACCGGATAATACACGCACAGAGGGCCAGGTGCTTCGATGCATTCAATAAAAAGATACCCTACAAGTGGAGGATGAAACAGTTAGGTTACACCGTGGCCATGATGTTCTTGCGGGCCTATGAACAGGGTGAAACCATCTACATGAGTATGGCCAGCCGTGGTTTTTCAGATGAGTCAAACCTCTACAATGATCGGAAGAAAAAACTCGGTAGAACAGAGTATCTTTACATCGGTGCTACCTTGCTGCTAGTCGCCTGTCTGCAAATCCTGGCAATGACACATTTTTACCAGTGGGGCTTTATAGGGATGAACATTATATAAAATAATTTCCTTTTAAATAAAGTATCTATTTGAAAACAGAAGATACTAACTATATAATCAACTATTTTAGAAATCTAGTACATAAATATATTAAATGCTCTTCAAGGGAAATATCTCATTGAATGACGGTTATAAATTCTTATTTTAGATCAAGGGAAGGTATCAAATGAAAGATCATGAATATACAGATTCCCATAAAAAAAAATTACATCCAGATAATCATCACCACCCCAAAGAAGAAAATAGTCACTCTCCAGGACACAAACATAGAGAACACGAAGAACATACAGTCCATGAAAACCACCTAGCACACGGCGAACACGACCAAAAAGAACACAAAGAACACGACCATCATCATGCTATGATGGCTGATTTCAAGAAGAGATTCATAGTATCCATGATTGTAACCGTCCCTGTCTTTTTTCTTTCAGAGATGGTTCAGGAATTATTTGGACTGCATTTTCTCAGTTTCCAGGGAGATATGTATGTCTTGTTCATTTTATCATCTTTTGTATTCTTCTACGGTGGTTATCCCTTCTTCATGGGCCTTATTGATGAGTTTAAAATAAGGCAGCCTGGTATGATGACCCTGGTGGCAGTGGCCATTACCACAGCCTACATCTACAGTGTAGGAGTAACCTTCGGTCTCATGGGTATGACCTTCTACCTGGAACTGGTCACCCTGATAGATATCATGCTACTGGGACACTGGATTGAAATGCGTTCAGTGATGGGGGCTTCCCGAGCACTTCAGGAATTAGCCACTCTTTTACCTAAAAATGCCCATAATATTCATGATGATGGAACAGTTGAGGATGTTCCCCTGGAAAATCTCAAGTTAGAGGATTTGGTACTGGTTAAACCAGGTGAAAAAGTACCCGCTGATGGTATTATAGAAGATGGTCAATCTTATATCACTGAATCTCTTTTAACTGGTGAATCTGAACCAGTGCTGCGAAAGGAAGGAGATGAAATTATCGGCGGATCAATTAATGGTACAGGCTCCCTGAAAGTTACAGTAAAAAAAGTTGGGAAAGACTCCTTTATCTCACAGGTAGTGGCTCTGGTTCAAGAGGCCCAAGAAAGTAAATCTAGCACCCAGGACCTGGCTAACCGATCTGCATTCTGGCTTACCATCATCGCATTATCCGGGGGGGTTATTACTTTACTTGTCTGGCTGGGAGTGTTTGGCCATGATTTAGCCTTTGCACTGGAAAGATCAGTTACTGTAATGGTAACCACCTGCCCCCATGCCCTGGGATTAGCCATACCCCTGGTGGTGGCTGTTTCAACTTCTATATCAGCTAAAAATGGAGTTTTAATTCGTGATCGTCAGTCCTTTGAAAATATGAAGGATATTCAGGCGGTTATCTTTGATAAAACTGGTACTCTTACAGAGGGAAAATTTGGAGTCACTGATGTGATCTCTTTTAAAAAGGATACTTTCAGCGAAGATGAAGTCCTCAAATACGCTGCATCTGTAGAAAAGGAATCTGAACATCCTATTGCCCAGGGAATAGTTAAATCAACCCATGTAACCTATAAAACTAAAGATTTCCAATCCAGCCCCGGTGAAGGAGTGCAGGCCACGGTTGAAGATCATGAAGTAAAAGTTGTAAGCCCGGCCTATATAGAGAGGGAAAAAATTAAAATAAACAGTTCTAAATTAGCTGATGTTGAAAAACAGCCAAAAACTCTAATTTATGTTATAATTGACGGTAAAGCTGCTGGTGTTATTGCACTGGCTGATGTAATACGTCCCGAGTCTAAACTTACCGTTAATAAATTGCAAAAGCAGGGCATCCGCTGTATGATGTTAACTGGAGATAATGAAGATGTTGCCCGGTGGGTTGCAGAAGAAATTGACCTGGACGAATACTTTTACAGAATTCTACCACAGGAAAAGGCCCATAAGGTTCATCAGGTTCAGGATAAGGGATTAAAAGTGGTGATGGTTGGTGATGGGGTAAATGATGCCCCGGCGCTAGCTCAAGCAGATGTGGGTATTGCCATTGGAGCAGGGACTGATGTGGCCATGGAAAGTGCAGATATCGTACTGGTAAAGAGCAATCCTGAAGACATAGTTAATATCATGGAGCTAACCAAAGCCACCTATAGTAAGATGAAGCAGAACCTGTTGTGGGCTACGGGATATAATGCCTTTGCTATACCCCTTGCAGCAGGTTTACTATATGGCTGGGGTTTTCTCCTTAGTCCTGCCATGGGTGCTATTTTAATGTCCTTAAGTACAGTTATAGTTGCTTTTAATGCCCAGTTACTTAGAATAAAAAAATAAGTAAAATAAAAAAAGAAAAAAAATGTTTTTTTTAGTATTATTCAGGTAGCTCACAGTTAAATTTGTGGCTCCAACCTCTTGATCATGAAGGCCATGAACGCCACTATGAGTGGGAAGAAGAATAAATACATTATCAGCAAAAGTACTGGTGGTAACACAGCACCCATAACTGTTGATGCAGCTATCAACATAATCAGGGTAATTACCGGTGCCAGGATTGCGATGAACATGTAGATCATCGTGAATGAATTAAGTTTTTGTGCGTAGTCTTTAAGTTTCATACGCATTTCATAGGATGTATCATCAGCTATAACCGTTAAAGTCTTAGCTAAATCCCCACCACTTGTGAGCGTTCGGGTTATCTGGTGAATAGCCCTCTCGAGTCCCTCTGAGTTTATACGGTTACTCATATCCAGCAGGGCCTTTTCTGTGGTTTCTCCGTACCTTATCTCTTCCAGTGCCCTGGAAAACTCTTCAGATAAGGGCCCGTATCCTGATGTGGCTATTGATTGCATACTGTCATGGAGCCCAGTTCCAGCTCTTAACTCTGTTGCCATCTGCCTTAATGCAAAGGGCAGTTCTCTAGCTGCAGCATTTGATTTGCTTCCCTGTTTCATTTTAGGGAGGAAAAATATGAGCAGTGCCATCATGAATATGAGGAATCCCACTATCAATCCAATTTCTATTCCAAAGCCCATGACTGTTACAGCAACGAGCACCAATGTAAAGGATATTCCACCCATGAGGAGGATCAGCTTGGGATCCATCTTTTCTTTCTGTTCTTCCTTTAGTATTTCCTCAAGAGAAGCTTTTCTAAGTGCAGCCTGTTTTTTTTCGTCTATGCCGGATTCTTCTTTCTGCTTATGTTTACTATCTATGAGATCCTTAAACATCTCAATTTCTTCTTTATCCATCCTCTTTCTTTTGATGGTCCTTTTGGAGAGGGCTGATTTAAAAGGTGTTTTTTCTTCTTTATCCTCTCTCAGTAATTTTTCCTTTGATTGCTTATCTCTGAATAGTCCCATTGTAGGGGTAGAAATATCCAGTAATGACTTTTTATCTGATTTTTTATCTGTTTCTGGTTCTTTACCAGCTTCCTGTTCTCTTTTTTCTCTTATCCTTCTTTCAGCAGGCCTCATTTCATTTAATTTTTTCACGGGAGCCCGGACTCCGTCACCTACTTTCTGACTGGAATCTATGGTAAAATTTCCAATAGAATTAAAAAATTTCTTAAGACCTTCGAAGGGTGCCATTTACTTTCACCATCAGTGAATTTTTTAATTAATTTTCAAATGATTAACTACAATACTTCATCCATCATTGCGTCTGGATCACGATAATATTGATTAATATAGTTACCCACTTCATCAATGGAGCGTATATTGTTATCAGCTAAATATTCAAGTACCAGACGTCTTTTTTCTATCTCTTCTTCTATCTCTGATGTTCCTATACCCCTTAATTCAGAGATATCCCTTAAAGTCTGGCTGGATATTCCCACATACTCCACTTTATCTGTCACATTATCCCATTCAAATACCCTGTTGAGCTGTACATTACCCTCTTCCATACCTACCACCTCTGCTACTTCGGTTATTCTACGTATAGAACCTCCTTCAGGCCGGTACATTCTCTGTTGCATGATTATAAAGTCCAATGCAGGTATCATTATATTAGGAACGTTCATAGGCTGATTTATCAGACGGGTTATGGTTTCTCGTGCTGTGTTGGAGTGAAGGGTTCCCATACCTGAATGCCCGGTGTTAAGTGCTGTGAAGAGTGTTATGGCTTCTGCTCCCCTAACTTCTCCCACTATCACGCGGTCTGGTCTCTGTCTAAGGGAATTTTTAACTAGTGTATCCATGGTTAGTTCCCCTTTACCTTCTATGTTTGGTGGGCGGGTTTCCATCCGCACCACATGGCTGTGGGGGAGCTGTAATTCCAGAGTATCTTCAATGGTAATTATCCTCTCTCGGGGCGGTACAAAGGCGGCCACTGTGTTCATGGTGGTGGTTTTTCCTGAACCTGTTCCCCCGGCAATTATGGCATTACAGGGTTTTACACCTAAACCATCTGTACACACCCAGAGGAAACCAGCAAGATGTGGTGACATTGTTTTATAATTTATTAAATCAACCACAGTTAGTGGATCCTTTTTAAATTTACGAATGGTGAGTGTTGGTCCGTCAGCAGATACAGGTGGTAGGGTTGCGTTGACTCTGGAACCGTCCTTCAGACGGGCGTCCAGTATTGGTGTCTGTTGATCTATCCTCCGGTTAACTTGCCGGGCTATGACATCGATGATGGCCTTGATCTCTGGTTCTTCTTCAAAAACAACATTGGTTACCATCATTCCTATGTCACGGTGGTATACGAAGACTTTATTCCCTGTTCCAATGACCATTATTTCCTCAAGATCATCATCCTTGATCATATGGTCCAATTTACCATATCCCAACATTTCCTGGGAGATCTGTGCTGACAGGCGGTCCACGTCCCGGACACCCTTCGCGCGCAGGAACTGTTTACATTCTGCTATGAATGATTCTTCATCTACCTTAAAATCATCCTGGGTGACTGCTACTTCCACCAGTTTTTCCCTTATTTCATTGAAAAGCTGCCTTTCTTTTGTTGAAAAACTGGGTATCGCAACATTATAATTAGGAATAAGTCCTTCTTCTATAATTTCAGCCTTCATCACATCTGAAACTTTCTTAATTTTTTTATTTTTCTTTCTTGAAGGCTTTTCGATAATTTTATCTAATTGAAATGCATCATCTTCATCAGAATCTGAGATAACTTTTTTAACCTTTCTTTTTACTGTTTCATCCTCATCATCACTGACAGGATATTGTTCTTGCTCTTCTCCTTCATCAGCAAAGTCCCCCAGCAGATCCCGGATAATTTCCTTTCTATTGTCCCTCATAATTCTCACATATTTATATAGGGTAACCACTATTTAAGCATAAGCGTAAGATATCCTAATTTTGGTTATTTTTTAATGCATATTTATGATGTATGTTAATATGAGCATTTGTTTAGTTGCAAGGGAAAAAATTATCTGTGTTGGTGTGTGAATCTAACCTATGGAAGTGTTTTGCAGATGTGGAAATAATTGTGTAAAATCTAAATCAAAGGTAATAAAAGATTTAAACGATTTTTTTAGTGCCTGTGAAAACTGTAAAGATATTAATTTTAAAAAATTCAAACCACTCAACAATCAGTTGGATGTTGATCTATTGGATTCTAATTTTAGAAGATGCATCTGTGGTAAACGTCACTTGGACGTGGTGATGGCCCATATCCTTAAAATAATGATGGATGAAGGGGTTAAAAAGCCGGATTCCACCTTGAGAAATGTCTGTGTACCCCTAATAACACCCGCATATCCCCTGAAAAGCGCTCCCTACCTCCCAGATAATTCATTGGTTATACTCTCTGAGGATGTAAATGTAGGGTGTGCAAAACGCATAGTAAAGGAAGTACCCGAGGTTAAAGGAGTTTTAAAAGGAGTATTAAAGGATATTGTGGGCGTTAAAGACTCTGAAAATAAGCCTAATACCTACGAACTTTTAGGCGGATGTGATCTTCGCTGTGACATGGTAAAAACTCCCTGGGGGATTTTATGTTTGTACAAGTATCAGGGAGAAATCCATATCGAGGTCCCGCAACCATTATCCCCCAAAATATCAGGGTTAAAGAAGGTTTTAAGTAAATATGATAATCCCACCATTCTTGATTGCACTTGCGGACCTGGTACTCTTGGTTTAGCAGCCCTTCTTGCTGGTGCTTCCCGGGTGGTTTTGAATGATATTTGGTATCCAGCGTGCCAGGCCACGGTAATGAATTTGGAGATAAATGGATTTCCAGTAAATATAACCGGGTCAAATAAGGGCTTAATTGGTACTGGGGAGAATTTTGATGTTTACTGTTTGGATGTAAATGATTTAAAATATGTTTTAAGTGATAAATTCGATATATGCCTGGTAGACGTATTTCCCGGTGTAGATAATACCAGTTTCATTGAATCTGTGGAAAATATCTGTAGAGAAGTTGTAATAATCTGAATTTCCTTTTTTTATATATATCATCATACAAAATCTATCTTTATATTGCCAAGCCAATCTCCACGTATATTACAATGGCGGGAACAACCAGTACCCCCATGAGATTAGATTTATTAATGCCAAGATAGTGTGGCAGGAGTCCCATGGATATTGAAGTAGCATAAACCAGCAGGATAAAAAAGAGATTTGCATGATCCATTAAAGTAAATATCATCACTATAAAGCTCATGAATATGATCACCATCCATGACAACTTGTTATAATCAAGTTGCTGTATGAATTCACCTACTATATCACCTAATTTTAAACATAGTATCAAAGCAAGGGACACAGCAGTGATGGAGACGAAGATGTACAGGATGAGGTGTTCGTAGTTAAAAGTTTCTATTAATTTATCCACGTATACTGCAATTCCACTCCTTGGATTGCCAATTAAGTAGATGGCTATCAGGGAAAACAGTGCATCCGATACATTTACCCCACTCATGGCCACCAGGAAACTGTCTTTATTTTCTCCTTTATCTCCTCCACCGCTTATCTCCTGGGCGAGTATGCTTCCCTGGGCAGGTCCCATTCCCGGGAGAAATCCCAGAATGCTTCCTGCTATCCCACCGGCCAAGATACCCCTTAAAATGTTACTGTCCACGTGGAGATGGTGTTCGTCATCCTGTGGAGGTACGGTGGAACTTTCAGACAAGCTGAAAAGGAGGGTGCTCACACCAAAAAGACCTGAAAACATGCACATCAGGGAGACTCCTGATGATATTGGTGAATTTAACATCAGCCAGCCCATAATCCCTGTGAAGAAAAAAATAACCACAGACCATATAATGGATACC
>ENA-UOOM01000709-UOOM01000709.1-fermentation-metagenome-genome-assembly--contig:-NODE-709-length-35766-cov-9.596147_pt1 | contig 35766 bp, 26 predicted proteins | sample MGYA00245781_ERZ724031 | MGnify/ENA primary metagenome ERZ724031 (study PRJEB28704, sample SAMN03018317) | fermentation metagenome | biome: anthropogenic terrestrial biome; feature: soil; material... | reverse complement strand
AAAATGTTATACTCGCCCCGATAGTAAATGTCCTGGCTACGGGGTAAGCGCCCAAATCAATTCCTTTTGCGATTTCGGGATCATAACCTTTGTAGCCGGTAAGGGTAAACAGGTTTTGAGCCGTTCCGAAAAACCGGAGCTTAAAAGGAATGTTTTTGGAGGCAAACGGAAGCTTCGCAAGGGTATATCCTACGGTCAGGGTCTTAAGCCGCAAGTAAGAGGCATCTTCTATATACCGGCTGTCCAATTCACTCGAAAGAGGCACATTCGTAATACGCGGGACGGTCGTAGAAGGATTGGTTTGAGTCCAACTGTCCAATAAAACGTCCGAAGCATTGTACGCATCATTCGGGCTTTCCAGATAACGCCGCAAAAGATTATACACTTGATTCCCCTGTGATCCTTGCAGCAGGACAAACAAATCGAAATTCCGATAATTGAGCGTACTCGAAAACCCATAGGTAAAATCCGGTTGGCGACTTCCCAATACTACCCGGTCATTTTTGTCGATATGATTATCGTTATGGGCATCTTTGAATTTAGGATCGCCCGGCTGTAACGTCGTATAAGCCGGAGACGTCGGAAGTTTTGAAACATCCTCCCCTGTTTGTACGACGCCTTCGAATACCAAACCATAGAATGAACCGAGCGATTCTCCCACTCGTAAAATTTCGACTCCGTCTATAATATCTCCGTTATCATTCAATTTTGTTATTTCGTTATGGTTGCGGGCAATATTGCCTGTAAGCGACCACTGGAAGCCGGGACGATCGACGGCGATAGCGTTTACCGTTAATTCTACTCCTTTATTGACAACATTCCCGACGTTGACCAATTGATTGTTCTCTTCACCTAATTTGGGAGGAATACTTAACAGCAAATCAGAGGTTTTTTTGTAATAAGCATCGGCCGTCAACGAGATACGGCTGTTCAGAAATCCGGCATCGACCCCTATATTGTATTGAGTGGTGGTTTCCCATTTCAAGTTTTCATTGCCGCTGTTTCCAACCCGGTAAGCAACATTTCCTCCGTAATAAACAGCTTCGAGTAATTGCAGATACTCATAATCCCCTATTTCCTGATTACCCACACTTCCCGCACTCAGGCGGAGTTTCAGATTATTGAGTGTCTTGGCATCCCGCAAAAAAGTTTCGTCGTTTATATTCCAAGACAATCCTAAAGAAGGGAAAATGCCCCATTTATGGTTTTTGGCAAAACGGGTGGAATAATCGCTGCGAAAATTCGTCGTTAAATGGTAGCGGTCTAATAGGGAATAGTTGATTCTTCCCAGCAGCGAATAGAGTTTACTACGCGTTGCTCCGCTCAAAATAGGGGTGCTGCCGTAAGGCTTTCCATCTTGCAAATTGTCTACGCCCAGATCTTCATTGGTAAAACCGGCACTCATCGTGGTAAGAAGATTCATCTTCGTATCCTGATAGGTAAATCCCCCTAATGCATCAAAGGAATGAATATCCTTGATCTTTTTTGCATACGATAGCGTAAATTCCGAAAGCAAGATTTCCACCCGCTTGTTTCCGATCCCTCCTATGCCGTCGGGTTCTAATCCCAAAGCGGTATAAGAAGGCGAAAAATAATTTTGCGTCGTATGACTGATATTGCTTCCGAGATTTATCTTAGCGGTCAACCCATCAATGGGAGAATACTTCGCATAAAAATTGCCGAGCACCACCGTATTAATCGTTTCGGCGGTACTGTTCTTAAGATCGGATATCGGGTTTGCCGTCTTGCTCCCTTCCCGCAGGTAAGCATATTCGAAAGGATTGTTATAATTGTAAGATCCGTCGGCATTATAAAAAGGAACGACCGGAGGAATATACAGGGCATACGTCAAAGAGTTGGCAATCCCTTTGGAATAAGGAGAACTGTTATAATTAACGCCTTCAAAAGTCGTCAGGCTGTTTTGGGTACTTTTGGTGGCCGTTAAGTTAACGCCTACGGAGAAGTTGGAAAACACGTTGCGGTCATAATTTATCCTTCCGATAAAGCGGTCGAATCCTGATTTCAAGATAATTCCATCTTGCGACAAGTTTCCTCCCGATAAAAAATAGCTCGATTTTTCATCTCCTCCACTAATCGAGATGGAATGATTTTGTGTCACGCCGGTCTGTAAAACGGCATTCTGCCAATCATATCCGTCCCCCAATTGCTCGATCTCGGCATCACTGTATCCCGGCTTGTTGAGAAAGTAATCCTTTTGCATACGAGCCCATTGCGAGGCATTGAGCAGATTCAATTCTTTAGCCGATTGGCTTTGGCCCAAAGAATATTGGTAATTGACGGCACTTTTTCCCTTTTGCCCTTTTTTGGTGTTGATAAGAATGACTCCATTGGATCCTCTCGATCCGTAAATAGCCGTTGCCGATACATCTTTCAATACTTCAATGGATTCGATATCGGAAGGATTCAATAAATTCAGCGGATTGGATTCTCCTTCGATTCCCCCGAAGCCGACTTTCGTCGATGAGTTATCGCTGAAATACGGAAACCCATCGATCACATAGAGCGGATCGTTGCTTGCATTGATGGAGTTTCCGCCACGAATACGCACGCTCGACGAAGCGCCCGGTTGTCCGGAACTCTGAGTAACATTCACTCCTGCCAGGGCGCCGCTGAGCAAGGCGTCGACCGAAGGAGAGGTGTTATATTCCAGATGTTTGCGGGAAACCGACGCCACCGCTCCCGTTAACTCTTTGCGGCGTTGCGTGCCATAGCCGACAACCACCACTTCCTCCAAGTCATTCACCGCTTCTAACAGTAGAATACGGATAGACGATTGTGCTTCTTTCACTTCCACTTGCTGCGTTTCATAACCGATAAAACTGACAGACAATATTATCGGAAACGATTGATTTACTGTAAACCGGAACGCTCCGTTCTCGTCTGTGAGAGCCCCATTCGCCGTAGATTGTACGACAACGGTCGCACCGATTACGGGTGCGCCGGAGTTATCGACGACAACACCTTGCAAGGACGTCTGCGAATACAGACCAAGAGATAGAAGCAAGAACCCTAACAAAGGGCCGATACCTTTTTTGTTTACGGATAAGATATTTTTCACTTGTGAAAAAATCGCTCTATTATTCATATTGAAATTCATTTTTAGCCATACGCTTCGCCCTTTTATAGGGTAAAAGCGTTGTTTTAACACATAGCCGCATAAATGAGAGAATTTTATCTTTCTTGCGGACGTATTAAAGTATATCGTACTTAATCTGTAAAATACAGATTATCGTATTGTTCCGGTAACCGGAACCGTTTAATAAATTTTTAAATAAAGAAAAAGAAAGGAAGAATTAGCGGCACATGCACATTCGCATGACGCAACAGGAAGAGAAAAGAGTCGAGTAGATGGTAAAAGAAGGTACGAAAGAAACAAACCGGCCGGATCTTATGCCTTTCACCCGGTCGTGATCTATCCTGAACAAATCCTTTCGGGTTTGTTTTCGATGATTCCGTTTTAAATAATTATCCATATTGCTTTTTACTAAAAACTGTTTTGATAAATTCTGAAATACAAAAGTAGAGCCTCTTTTTCAAACCCCCAATACCAATAATGTGGTATTTTTAGTCTTCATTGTGTTATTTTTGAGTTTTTCGCTGTGTATTTAGGGGGAAATGTCGCAATATTTTCCATTTTAATTGCAAAAAGGCTAAGAAACTGTTTAAATTCCTTACGAAAGGAAGTTCCTAACGTATTCTTCGCAATTCAAAAAAAACGTTTTGAACCGAGAAACAAATTTAAACAGATTCTAAAAGACAAGAACCGTTTTGACGATGTGCGGATCTTTGTATCTTTTTAGAATAAAAGATTGTCCCGCAGGAAATTCATCTGAGTGAATCGGTATCCGGCGATATTCCCGTGATTTATTTTTATCCTTGCTTAAGGGCGAAGGCTTGTTTTTAAATAACTTTCCAGCGTCTCGGGCTGAATGCTCCTGGCAATAATCGTTCCTTCGGGATCGACGAGCACGCCGGTAGGAATCCATCGAAGGGCATAGGTTTTCACAACATCACTGTGCCATCCGCCGGGGGTGATTAACTGCGGCCAGGCTAATCCATCTTTCTCGATAGCGTCTTTCCACCGGTCTTTGTCTTCGTCAATGGAAACGCCTAAGATTGTAAAGTTGCGATTTTTAAATTGGTTGTAAAACTTTACCAGATGCGGATTCGATTTACGGCAATCGGGACACCAGGAAGCCCAGAAATCAATCAATACATATTGACCTCTTAATGACTGCAAACTCAACGAATCCCCGTTCACTGTTTCAAGCGTAAAATCGGGTGCCTCCTTTCCCGGTTGGACTCTTTCCAACCCCGTCAGCGTTTCATCTATTTCTTTTACATAAGAATGGCCGCTTAAGGAGTCGGAAATCGTATTTCGAAGGATTTTCAATTCGTCAAAATCATATTTATATATCTCGCGGGTGAGAAAATAAACGGCTACCGGCGATGATGGATTGGTTACTATCAGACTGTCGGCGTTCAATGTTCCCTTTCGGCTTTCCGGTAAAAGCAACTGGAACAGTTCCGTATTTTCCGAGCCTTTTATGCTCTCGATTTCCCATTCGTTGTTGAAAAGGACTTCCGTGGGAGCATTCTCCAAGAATATCTGGGCGCGCTGTGCTTTTTGGGACGAATGTAGCGCATATACGCGAGGCTCGGGAACAGAGCCCGAAAAAGAGAACTTCCGATCGACGATATGGGAAGAATCGATATTCCTATATTCCCGGTCTTTATATTCCTGTAGATATATCCACCCTTCGATTCCGTCAGGGACAGTGCCCGTGATGGAATATCCTTCTTCTGTTTTCTGTTGACGACAACCCATAAAAGTCAAAATCGATAAAAATAAAACAACGGCTTTCTTCATATTTTGTCAGATTATGATCGGAATTTATTCCCATTCGATGGTAGCAGGCGGTTTGGAAGAAATGTCGTATACCACCCTATTCACCCCTTTTACTTTATTGATGATCTCATTCGATACTTTCGCCAGGAATTCATACGGCAAATGAGCCCAATCGGCCGTCATGGCATCGGTAGAAGTGACGGCGCGCAAGGCAACGGTATTTTCGTACGTACGCTCGTCGCCCATTACGCCGACCGACTGCACGGGCAGCAAGATGGCTCCCGCCTGCCAAACTTTGTCATACAAACCGACTGTCCGTAAATGCGAGATGAAAATATGATCGGCTTCTTGTGCAATGCGTACCTTTTCGGGAGTGATGTCGCCAAGGATACGGATACCCAATCCGGGGCCCGGGAAAGGATGACGGAAGATCAGGTCGGGTTTCATACCCAATTCCAATCCTATTTTGCGTACTTCGTCTTTGAACAGCAAGCGTAGCGGCTCGCACAGTTTCAGATTCATCTTTTCGGGCAGCCCCCCTACATTATGATGGCTTTTAATGGTGGTCCCGGTTATGGAAAGCGATTCGATGATGTCGGGATAAATGGTTCCTTGTGCCAACCATTTGATGTGTGTTAGTTTATGCGCTTCCTCGTCGAATACATCGATGAAGTTTTTGCCGATGATTTTCCGTTTTCTTTCGGGATCGGTCACACCCGATAATTCTTTGTAAAACCGGTCTTTGGCATCGATTCCGATCACGTTAAGTCCCAGATGTTCGTAGTTCTGAAGGACTGTCTCGAATTCGTTTTTCCGCAACAAACCATGATCTACAAAGATGCAGGTCAGGTTCTTTCCGATGGCCCTGTTCAGCAGGACGGCCGTTACGGATGAATCCACTCCGCCGGAAAGCGCAAGGATCACCTTATCATCGCCAAGTTGTTCTTTCAATTGTTGCACGGTTGTTTCGATGAAAGAAGCCGGCGTCCAATCTTTTTTGCATCCGCAGATAGAGAGGAAATTATCCAATATACGGGTACCTTCCTGTGTGTGGAATACTTCGGGATGAAACTGCACCCCCCATGTCTTTTCGCCAGCCACCTTATATGCAGCAATCGGAACATCTTCGGTAGAAGCAACCGCCTTGAAATCAGCAGGAACGGACAAGATGCTATCGCCATGAGACATCCATACCTGCGATTGTTCGGCAATGTTTCCCAGCAATTCATCGGAAACATCCTTCACATGCAAACGGGCGCGCCCGTATTCGCGCGTATTGCTCCGCGTCACTTCACCGCCTGAGGAATAAGCCATGAATTGCGCTCCGTAGCAGATTCCCAATACGGGATACTTCTTACGAATTTGGCTCAAATCGGTTTTGAAAGCTTCTTTGTCGTTCACCGAGAAAGGGCTTCCGGAAAGGATAACGCCTTTCACATCGGTATCGCCGAAAGGAAATTTATTGTAAGGGATAATTTCGCAATAGGTGTTTAGCTCTCTGACACGACGGCCGATAAGTTGAGTCGTTTGGGATCCGAAGTCGAGGATGATTATTTTTTCGTGCATACTCTTATTTGTTTTTTTGAACCACAAAGATACGCAAAAAGACAAAAGAGAAAAGGCAAAAGACGCCACAGAAATGTTACAAAGGGTATCCCTTGTGATACTAATCCGCTTTTATATATTGATGAAAGGAATATATTTATTGTTTATCGAAAAAAATATATTGCTATTTGAAAAAACTATTCTATCTTTGCATCGTTAAACTTTTTACTCGACAAGTAAATGAAACGGAAGAATAAAAAAACGGAATTCGCCATTCTTTCCATCCTTGCGACAGCGGTTTATGGAGGAATGATCGCCGAGGCGAGCCATCCTCTTAAAAGAGGAGCAGGAATTAACGATTTAAGGATTAAGAAAGATGAAACCAAAAGCATTAGTACAAATTTGTTATGTCATCAGCGGTATAACTGCTGCAATGGGCGTGTCGGAATATTGGAAGATTCTGAGATTAAGTTATGAAATGGGAAAAGATGACACCGATGATTTTGTTTGGTACTTTCTCCTTCAAGGAATACAAGCATGGGGCATTATCTGTAGTTGCATCGCATTTTTCATTTTGGCTCTTCAAGCTGCAAAAGGGAAAATTTTCACCAGAGGAAATGAATTGTTATTAATGATATTTGGAAGCATCATCCTTGCATTGGGAAGCATATCTTATCTTTTCTCTCACTTTTTCTCTAAGATAGAAAATCCGGGCGCAGCCAGTAGCTTATTGTTATTAGTAGGATTATCTTTTATATTTTTCTCTCTTATCTTCAAGATCGGCATCGGCATGCAGCAAGATCAAGACCTCACCATTTAAAAGAAAGGAGTCGGATTCATGCCTATAATAGTAAACCTTGATGTGATGATGGCGAAACGGAAGATATCGTTGAACGACCTTTCCGAAAGAGTCGATATTACTCCGGCAAATTTATCGATATTAAAAACCGGTAAAGCAAAAGCCATCCGGTTCAGCACACTGGAGGCTATTTGCAAAGTACTGGACTGTCAGCCCGGAGATATTTTGGAATGGAGGGAAGGGGAATTATGAGCTATGAAGTATGAGCTATGAAGTATGAATTTTAAATAAATAAAAAATGAAACACTTGGAACGGGCCCTGGACGGGCAAAACAAATTCGGAAAATATGTGGCGATGACGCTCATTATTTTCTTAGGCGCCTCGACCATCGGATCTATTCCGCTGATGATGGTAATGGTAATAAAGTGGGTGATGAAGGGAGGATCACTGGATCCTTCTTCGGTTTCGAACATGATGAATCTTTCATGGTTGGGGATATCGAACAATCTGACCTATTTTTTAATGCTTCTTGCTTTTGTAGCGACATTTTTCGCATTTAAATGGCTCGTGAAACCTTTTCACAAAAGGACGCTTAACGAAACCATCAACGGACGGGCGTATATCCGTAAAGACCGGATAGGGGCTGGAATCCTTGTGTGGGGAGTTATTTCGGCCATTATGCTCATCATCGGCTTGCTAACGTCTCCCGAAGAATACCAATACCAGTTTAATCCCGGCGCCTTCATTCCTCTTGTCCTAATTACAGTCATCGTCATGCCTTTTCAGACTTCTTTCGAAGAAATATTTTTCCGGGGGTATCTTTCGCAAGGCGTGGCCGCATGGACAAAGAGCCGGTGGTGGACACTCGTCATTATCGCCTTGCTCTTCGGATTGATGCATATCGCGAATCCCGAAGTGAAAGAATTCGGGTTTTGGCTGAGCATGCCGCAATATATTATCATGGGGCTTCTTTTGGGACTTATCTCCATCCTTGACGACGGGATCGAGCTTGCCCTCGGCATTCATTTCGCGAATAACGCCTTCTCCGCTTTATTCCTCACATACGAATCGTCGGTGTTGCAAACCGATGCGGTTTTCAAGACCATCGATGTGCATCCCGAAACCGATACCTTCTGGTTGATAATAGCCGCCATCATTACCGTGCTGTTTTTCAAACGGCGTTATAAATGGGATTTCCGTATTATGAACAAAAAGGTGGAAGTTACCCCGCCCCCGGTTCCGGAAGCTATTGCCGAATAAGAGGCAGGAATGGAGAAAGACGAAGAGATGGAATGTTTTGGGGTAAATGGCTTTTATTATCATTTATAAGTCGAAAGGCGCTTGAGATGCCTGTTTTGATACCTGTAAAAAACTCTATGGTCCATGTTTTGCGCTTGGAAGATAGAAAAACCTGGTCGGCAATGGCATTGTCGATCATGATATCGCAGACAGTGAGCATTTCGACGTCTTTACCCCGATAAATTCTTTTTATACTCATATTCTTTTTGTTTAAAAGGTTATAACGGTATAAAAGTACGAAAAGAGGGAATACGTTATTTTTCAAAAACAACTTTTTAACCTGAAAAACCGCTATTTTAGAAAAAGTTAAACGTAGAAGACAAGTTATTTACTTTTGTTAAACTTACCATTGATGGAATTCCAGCCGGATTTATTTTTCATTCTTCCCGTTGGTGTCCATTATCTCCACTTCGTTTCCATTCCATGACGATATTATTATTTCAATCCTTGAGCCGAAACGGTCAGTTGGCGTCCCATCGCTTTTCCGTTCTGATCTTTCAGTTGTACGATATAGGTGTGTTGCAGCCCGGATATTTTCAGGTCCTTGTTGAGGAGTTCCTGTACAGCAGCATTCCATTCCTTTACGAGTTCGTTGTCGAGCAACTGCTCGGTAGGGGCGCAACGGGTTACGGAAGTTATATCCTTGAAACGGGTGCTGCTGTGTTGCAATTCGTTATAAACAAGTCCCCATTCCACCAGATCGGCAATATCGGTGCAGGTGGCCGTGTAGGATTTACGGAAACGGTTGGGCACAGGAAGTTCTATGGAAAGAGGGTCTGTTTTGTTTGTGTTGGTCTGCACGATTTTGACGGAATTCCTGGTTATAAGATCCCCTTCGCTGGCGGCGCTCTGGGCGATGAAATTAATTTTAGCCATGAACCTGAAGGGTTCATTACCCCGCTTACGGGTGTCGCCGACAATCCAATTCCACGACTGGCGGGTATAGCACAGGCTGACCATAGGCGAGCCTCCCCGGGGATATACGCCCTCGCCGTTACCGCTTTTTCCCTTAAAGTAAATGCCGTCCATATCATAGTCCCATTTCATCCAATCCTGATATTGCTTCAAACGGTCGATATATTCGTTGTCGGATGAGGAGGTATATCTTATGTCGCAGTTTTGGTTTATACCCATGCTTATCCTTATTTCCTTTTTTTGCTGTTGTACGGTTTCCTGAAAGTTGTAGCTTCCCGATAGTCCGACGACCAATCCGTTGTTACATCCTACATTTGCGCCGGTAGTCCAGCCCGATACCGTTTCCTTTGTGGTGGTTATCCCTTCGTTGCGGGGTTGCGGGTTCAACAGGTCTTTTAGCGGGTACGCCGTTTCGCTCCATCGCACAAACACGTCCGGGCCTCTATAAGTATATCCGGCTATTTTAAATTTATATCCCCAGCTTTTTTTCTCATAATACTTTCCCCGGTATATTTTTGAGGCGTCAAATTCTTGTTCCATCACCACATGGTAGTAGTCTTCGTCGCAATCGAACGAATAGAGGGAGAATGTCCAGAGACGGACAATCGCATTAATATAGCGGTTGTCATCTTTCGTATATGTGGCGATACACGGCACCAGTATTTTGTGACTGGGTATCTGGTCCAACTGATTCAACGGCTCATCGCCGACCCGGGTCGATTTCAAGGCGGTTTCTCCCAAGGCGCGGGTAATGTCCTCGTCCTCGTTCAACCACTCGGCGGCATCTTCGGCAAAGAGCCCGTACTCGTAAGCGCTCGGTTCGCCGGGAGTTACCGTAACGGTTTCCGTTTCGTTTGTTTCGGGATTGAACTGCTCGACTTCATAAGAAACGCCGGAAGCGTAAATGTCGGTTGCCACAAGAAAACTCTGATTGCGGCGCATGGCGAAGAAGTCGTAGGGATACAAAGAGGCGCCGTTCGCTGCGGAAACACTTCGGGACTCAACCGTTTCTTTAAAGGCTTTGTCGATATCGTCGAACAGGGCGATCCAGAAGAACAAAGCACCCATCGCGTTGGGTTTGTGGAGATAAACCACGGCGCCGTTTTGGAAGACCTCCTTAATAGCCATGACCAAGGGGCGGTCCATTTTTTCCAACGATTCGGTATCGATATACACCACTTGCACGTCGGCGGGGACGGATGTGGCGCCGGCGGAAAGGTTATAGCGCTTGCCGGTGCTGCGCTTCAGCAGCAAAGCGGTTACTTCATCAAAATGGTCTCCTATTACCGCTATCGGTTTGCCCACGGTGGTTTTCACTTCATCATCCGTAGGCCATACCGTCGTGTTCAGCGGCTCGGTGTCGGGGTCTTCTATTTCCTGAATCTCTTCTTCATGATGGCGGCACGATGTGAGCAGGGAAACTGTTTCCAATAATAAAACCGCCATTAATAAGCGGATAGCGAAAAAAGCAATTGTTTTCATTTAATCAACCTTTAACTTGAAATCCGGATCAAACTATTTTGAAATTATTATTTCGGGGCGGCAACAAACCGTATAGGACGGTCTTGCGCTGCTCGGGTCTGCGAATTCCGATAGCCTTCGTGGATGTTGAACGAGGGCAGGTATTTGCGGACGGCCGCGACATCCAGCACGCTATATCCCGGTTCTCCGGCTTGCAGGGCGGCGTAATGGGATTGAAATCTTTCCATCGATACCTTTTCCACTTGCTCGAAGTTTCGGTCTGTTTCCGCAAAAAGCTCCTCCCGCGATTGTGTAAAGTCAGGATATTCCTCGGTATGGCACATCTGGGTAGGGTCCCACGGATAAAGGGCGCCCGAAGGCAGTTCGATGAAAGGATAAACATGCCCGGGGATAAAAAACAGTTTGACGCGAATCGCCTGATTGAGGCACCATGAAGCGAAAGCGCACGACAACTCCGCACAATAGCCCTGCCGGCAGGCGAACACATCGTCAATCGTACGGATATACTGCAAATCGTGACTGAAGTGTATCGTGTACCGAAGACCGTATTTTTGCATCAGGTAAGAGAATGCTTTAATCGACTCGATATAAGGCTCATCGGTTTTTGAAGCGATGCTGATGAGGTTGCTTACATATCCGTCGGCGATGACTTCCTGTTTAAGGCGGTCCACCAACGGCGAATGCTCGTCGATATATCCGGCGGCGAGCGCATTGGCGGTATAAGAAAATTCATTCTTCTCGGTAAACCATGCGGGGAAGCTGCCCATATCCTTCATATAGGCTTGTATGAGTTGGAAAAACGCCTCGTCTTCCAACTCGTTCAAGCTGCAATCGAACGCCACATCGTGTACCGTCCGGCAGATAAACGCCTGTTGGTAAGTCCCCACCGGTTGACCGTCGAAACTTATGTTCCACAACAAGTTGACCAGCCGGCTGGCCTGCCATTGGCTCAACGCCCGATAGTTCCAGTTCACAGGCAGGTAAACATATATAAATGCCGAATCCTTCAGTTCTTCGGGCACAGCCGCCGTGTAATTGTAGGCTCCGTTGATTTCGCCGGGCTGCATGCTGACGGTCATTTTTACGCCGGCTCCGGGATTTCGTATTTTCATCAACAAGTCAGCCGTCGTAAAGTCCTGCACAAAGCGGCTGTCCGCATACAATTTCTTCAATCCATAGGCTTGCAGGATAAAGGAAGGGCAAAGGTCGCCGGTGAAGGGAGTAACGGCGTAGAAATAGTTCCGGCTGCTTACTTCCTCAATCCAGTCTTCGGAAGAATAATCCTCCGAAACGGGAGTGATATAGGTATTCTCCTTCGTGCACGAGGCGACCGGCATCAATAAGCAACCGGCAAGGGCGGCCAAGATGATTTTGTCGGTTCGTTTTTTATTCATTTTTCCGTCAGTGTTACCGTCAGCCGCAGAAGTCCCCGAATGCGGGGATACGCCTTCCCGCCATGTTTCCAGTCCGCACTGTAATGCGACACATAATAGTACGTTCCCGGCTCGAGTTGCAACACAGGGTCACCCGCTACCATGATGTCCCCCTTATAGGTCAGCGAAGAAAAAATAAGAAAATCGGGATCGTCATTAATGAGTTGTCCGTTGGCGTCGTACAATCCGTTTACCTGCCAGGTCACTCCGCCGAAATCGAACGTCTCGGATTGTTTTTCCGTCAAGCCCAAATGCTTCAGCTTTTCCGTATAGTCCACTTCGAAATCCTTTTTAAAGGTCGGATTGCGAAGGTCGGCCAGCGAAAAAGTCAACTCCGCCGATGCGGCGACGGTCACAACAGGCGGGGACAGTACAAAACCCACATCGCCCAGCATGGCCGTACGTCCGTTTTTATCGGTTACCGTTACGATAAGCCCGGTCATGATCCGTTCCTCTGCGGCCAGTTTGCTTTCCGCCGTAGGATTCAGTTGCACGGTAAATCCGGATGCGTCTTCCATTTCCTTCACAATGAAATCTTCAGCCTTCACCGAAGAATTCGACGGATGAAGTTGCACTTCCATATCGGTGATATCGGCCGGATCGGCTTCGCCGGTAGCCGTGACGAATACCGGCAGCGAAATCCACCGGTCCTTTTCCACCGCATCGCGGTAACCGGCCGAAAAAGGATGCTCCAGCTTGTAACGGTCGATGATGGAATACGGGTCGGCCAAGGTTGCGCTTGCAGTTACGTGCGTCGCGCCGCTTTTGGAATAAGCCATCAGGTGTACGGTTTGGGAGGCGACTATCCGGGAGAAATCGGACGCCTTGGCCTCAAGGCGCCAGGCACCTTTTGATGCACCGGCTTTCAGGGAAGTTACGGTAAGCAATTCAGGGTCGCTTTCCATGGGAGATTGCTTCAACAAAACTTTCGAGACATCGGCATCGGCAGGCTTGGCGGTAAAGTCGATGGTCACCGTACCCGCTTCGGAGAGCGAATAGGAAGCCTGGGCGATGGTTACGCTCTGTAAATCGACCGGCTGAGGCGTCTCCGGTTCGTTATCGTTACCGCATGATGAGAAGGCGGTCATAAGAAAACCTGTCGCCGCGAGGCAAAAGGCGTGTTTGAATAAAGATTTCATTTTCATACTGATTCTATATTTATTTTATCCATAATTTATATTCCGGAAATTCGAGATGTCTGATAATAAAGTAGCGCGCCGATGATTTATTCGTCTGCGAAGGTAGGGAGAAGCGATTTCAACCCAAAGGAAAACAGGGCGGTTGTTCTCTCAAAAAGTCACATAAGGTCTCTCAAAAAATCACATTGGAGAAATAACCGGTTTATTTTATAAAAATCAATCATCCGTATCGTCCGGACAAGGAACATCGGTTATTTGAGAGGCTGCGGATTGATATTCCATGGGAGTAACGCCGAATTTTCCGGAAAAAAGGCGATAAAAAGATTGTGGGGACATGCCGCATTGCTTGGCGACGGCGTCGATGGTATATACGGGATATTCTTTTAATATCCGGGCAGCATATTCCAACCGTAAGTCATTAATATAGGAGATAAAGTTTTTCCCCGCATATTGTTTGAAGAGTTGCGCAAACTTATTTTTGGGGATATAGATTGTTTTTGTCAAATCGTCTCTCGAAAATCGGGGTTGCAGGAAGAGTTGTCCGCTGATGATTTCGTGCTCCACTTTATCGAACAGCATACGGTCATAGTCGCAGGAAGAGAAACCGTTTCCGTTAGCGGCATTATCCGCCGGGGAAACGTCTTTTTCGGAAACAACCGGATACGTATCCGTCAGGGGCAGGTAGCCGCCCGGCTTCATTGCTTCCTGCAATCTCTGCTGTAACGCCATATTCTCTTCATTTACACGAAACAACCTATCCCGGAAACCCAGCAACTCGTGAATCGTCTTGACGGCGGCTTTGTTTTTCCTGCTGATGGTGCGATTAAAGCGAATCATCTTAAAAATAAATCCTGCGGAAAGCGCTAAAATCAAAAGGACGCTTGCAAGTACAATATTGCGCCGCTTGAGTTGCGCCGACTGTTCTTGCAAAAGAGCTTCCTTTTCCTTTGTTTCGTAAATAGTGGCGAGTTCTATGGCGCTTTTACGTTTCTCCCGCATGCGTAAACTATCGGTAAGCGCAACAATGGAATGAGCGACACGGGCAGCCGAACGGTAATCGCCCAACCCGTCGTAAGCCTTCATCTCGTTAGGAAGCAACGTCTCCACATAATAAGCGTTGACGGTATCCCTGCCCGTACGGAAATATTCTTTTTCTTTTTGAAGACTCCGGAGCGCATCCTCATAGCGGTGAGAAACAATCTGATAAGGAGCTGTCAGGGCGTTGCCTCCAAGTGTGTGAACATACTGTGTACGGAGTAATTTATCATAGTAATTTTCCGCCTTCATTTTATCACCGTTCAAATAAAAAATCAGGGCATAAAGGGTATACAGGTTGGCGCAGCGCAAGTCGTAAATACCTTCCGGCAGGCCGGGACAGGTATTCAGATGCTGCAAAGTTTTTTCGCAAAGAGGCAGCATATCGATCGCGTCCCGATACATCTTATCGTTCTGTAACGCGTTTACCTTTTCCATCAGCGCATACAGGAACTCATCCACCTCGCTCCATGCCGGACTTCCGCCCATCTCCTGACGATATAAACCGATACTGCGGTCGAAAAAAGGATAGGCATCTTCTGAAATTCCCGCAGCCGCCTTGGAAAGGCCTACATGTAGCTGGAAAAGAGCTTCGTCTCGCTTTGAACCGGTTTTGCGCGACACCTCTATGCCTTCGAGGGCATAACGGACACTTTGTGTATAGTCGCCGTTCTTATAATATTGGTGCGATATGATTTTAAGACACTTCAGAAGTTTTTCGGGGGCATTGCGGATCTCCGGATCATGATAGATCCGGAAGCTATACGTAAGAGCGACATTAGGCTGCTCGAGCCCGTTATTATAGATTACGGCGCGAAGTCCGTTCCGGTCAATCGGGGAAAGCAAGCCCCGTTGCTCTGCCGTGTCGAGTAAGGCGAGCGCCCGTTCAGGCTGTGTAATACTGAGGCCATTAATATAATCCGCTGTAAAAATGCTGTCGGATACGTTTTCACCGCTTGAACGCAAAGAGTCCCGACGGCAACCGACCGCTACCGTGATAGAAATGAATAAGAATACAATACACTTTTTTCTCATGCCCTCTTTTCGGCCTTACTTTCGTTTTAACAACGGGAAGTCCCGCTCCGGGCGATATCCGTGCGAACACGCCATTCCGTCTTGTTTATAACAATTTTAAACCGTTTTCTCGCGTAAAGGTAAAAAATAATATTTCAATAGAAAGGATAAAATGCATATTCCTCCTTTGTCGGCCTGGCCGGTAAAAAGAACGAAAGAGACGGATTGAGGAGAATACTTCGATGAAAACCTGCTTAAAAACATATTCTTCAAAGATATTGTCGGGTTTTGGGGATAAATTTTAAACTTTATTACTACCTTTGAACGATAGAAATTAGCAGCAAATATGAAAATCTTTCGCTTTTTCTTTATTATCGTTTTATGCTCCTTTTGCATTGGTTTGAAAGGACAAACATTTGACGACGCAAAAAGCCTGTATCAGGAAGGCCGTTATGCAGAGGCTCTGCCGGTTTTTAAAGCCGAATACGAAAATGCCTCGAATGATGCTTCGTTGAATGAATGGCTCGGCATAAGCCTTTTTAAAACAGGCGACTTGCTGTCGGCCGAAAAACACCTCGCCTTTGCAGCGCAAAAAAAGCGTACCGACGCATCTCTTTATTTGGGAGACTTATACGCAAAGACCTATCGTTTTGAAGAGGCTGAGAAGGAGTTCGAGAAATATCGGCGCGCCCAACGCCGCAACAACGCAGCGATTGCTCTTCTGGAAGAAAAAATCGAATATGCGGATAAGTTAAGACGCGCCGTCCGCCGCACGGAAGATATTCCGCTCATAGACAGCCTTATCGTTCCCAAACGTGATTTTTTATCGGCCTACTCCTTAAGCGCTTCGTCGGGCTCCATCATGCCGATGAAGGATTTTTTCAAGGACGCTTCGCCCGACGGCGGGCAAACATTGTATATGAACGAACGGCAAGACAAAGTCTATTATGCGGCGGGAAACGACTCGACCGGTTACGATTTGTATTCGATGGAAAAGCTGCTGAACTCTTTTGGCAATGAAAAAAAATTGCCGGCTTCGGTCAATGCCGATGGCAATCAAGCGTATCCGTTTGTCATGCCCGACGGGGTGACGCTCTATTTCGCTTCCACCGGACATGAGTCATTGGGGGGATATGACTTATATATCACGCGCTATAACACAGCATCGGATTCGTACCTGAATCCCAATCAATTGAATGTACCCTTCAATTCGCCGTTCAACGATTATATGATGGCGATCGATGAGGAGAAAGAAATCGGATGGTTTGCCACCGACCGCTTCCAGTCTCCCGATTCGGTATGCATTTACACATTCGTTCCTCTAAAGGAAGTGAAACTTGTGGAGAGTGACGATGAGGCGTATGTGTCGCGACGAGCTAAAATCACTTCTATCGCGGACACATGGAAAGAGGGTGTCGATTATGCGTCGTTGAGGGCAAAAGCGAAAGAACAAAACACGGCCGAGCAAGGACAAGGACAGAAGTCCGATTTTTCTTTTGTGATTAACGATGCCGTAACCTATCATCGGTTGGAGGACTTTAAAAACGCTTCGGCGCGAGCGCTTCTCTCGAAAGCGATACAACTGAAACAAGAGCAGAAACGCTTGCAAGACGAGTTATCGGCTCGGCGTGATCAGTTTGCGAACGGGAATGAAAGCGGAACGGTACGCTCGTCGATTCTTGCTTTGGAAAAAGAAACGGAATCCATTCGCCAGGAAATAGCCCAATTGGAAGTTCAGGCCCGCAACGAAGAAATCCGGACAACCTATCAATAAACTCTTGCACACAAACGCTTATGACTTTTAATGTTATCATCGTAATTACCGTAGTCGCATTAGGTATTCTCTTTCTGCTGATTGAGATCTTTTTATTGCCGGGAATCAGTATTGCCGGAGCGGCCGGCGGAATTTTTCTGATCGGCGGCATCGTCTATGCCTATCTCTTTCTCGGCAGTACATCGGGAAATATCACGTTAGCGACATCGTTACTCGTGTTAGGCATTGCATTTGTCGGCTTAGTCAAATCGAAATCGCTACGGCGCATCGCTTTAAATACCGATATTAAAGAAACGGTCGACAACAGCGACCTGAAGCAAATCCAGAAAGGCGATATAGGGGTTACGATGTCGAGACTGAATCCTATCGGCAAGGTGATGATCCGAGAAGTAATTGTCGAAGGAAAGTCATTCGACGGCGAATTTATCGAGGAAGACACCGAAATCGAAGTCGTTAAAGTCGATACCTATAATGTGCTGGTGAGAAGAACAAAGAGTCAAGAAAATTTATAATTCATACATCATACATCATAATTCATAATTCATACATCATAATTCATACATCATAATTCATACTTATAATAAAAGCCTATGTCATTCGGTTTAATTCTTATTATCGCAGTCATTGTCATATTCGTATTAATATTCTTTCATTACGTGCCGTTTTTTCTTTGGATCAATGCCCTCTCGGCAGGCGTCAACATATCGTTGGTTCAACTCTTTCTGATGCGGTTGCGTCGTGTACCGCCGCACACCATCGTGTATGCGATGATCGAAGCCCATAAAGCGGGATTGAAAAATATCACCCGCGACAACCTCGAAGCGCATTATCTGGCAGGCGGGCACGTCGAAAAAGTCGTGCACGCACTGGTATCGGCTTCGAAAGCCAATATCGACTTATCGTTCCAAATGGGTACCGCTATCGACCTCGCAGGACGCGACGTATTGGAAGCCGTGCAAATGTCGGTAAATCCGAAAGTGATCGACACGCCGCCCGTTACGGCTGTAGCCATCGACGGAATCCAATTGATCGCGAAAGCGAGGGTAACCGTACGCGCCAATATCAAACAATTAGTGGGCGGTGCGGGCGAAGAAACCATTCTCGCCCGTGTGGGAGAAGGTATCGTGTCGTCTATCGGTTCCGCCGCATCGCATAAATCGGTGCTGGAGAATCCCGATTCGATCTCCAAACTCGTGTTAAAAAAAGGGTTGGATGCCGGAACCGCTTTCGAAATATTATCCATCGATATTGCCGATATCGATATCGGCAAGAACATCGGCGCCGTGCTGCAAATGGATCAGGCGCAAGCTGACAAAAACATTGCGCAAGCCCGAGCCGAAGAACGCCGCGCCATGGCCATTGCGTTGGAGCAGGAAATGAAGGCCAAAGCGCAGGAAGCCCGAGCGAAAGTGATCGAGGCGGAAGCCGAAATACCTATCGCCATGGCCGAAGCATTCCGCAACGGCAACTTCGGCATCATGGATTATTATCGTCTTCAGAATATAAAAGCCGATACCGACATGCGCGACGCCATTGCCAAGCCGCAAGGAGGAGCCGACGCTAAATCACAAGGAACTATCACAAACAAATAATTATGAGAATCATACCGGAGTCAGAACTCATTATCAATCCCGATGGAAGCGCCTTTCATCTTCATCTTCGTCCCGAACAGCTATCGGACAAGATCGTGATGATGGGAGATCCAGGGCGGGTTACCCTGGCGGCTTCGTTTTTAGACACTGTGGAGTGTGATGTGCAGAGCCGCGAATTCCATACTATCACCGGTACGTATAAGGGCAAGCGCATTTCGCTCGTTTCGCATGGTATCGGAACCGATAATATCGATATCGTCGTAACGGAACTCGATGCCTTGGCCAATATCGATTTCGAAACGCGCACCGTCAAACCCGAATTCAAACAACTCACCATGGTACGTGTAGGCACATCGGGGGGATTGCAACCGCATTGCCCCGTAGGCTCGTATGTGGTGTCGGAAAAGTCCATCGGCTTCGACGGCCTTATCCATTACTATGCCGACTCGAAAAAGTTCCGAGACGAAGAATTCGAAGAAGCCTTTCAAAAGCATGTCCATTGGTCGCCCTATCACTGCTCGCCCTACGTTGTCGATGCGGATGAAGAGTTAGTCGATCGCATCGGGCATGATATGATCCGCGGCGTGACCATTTCAGCTATCGGGTTTTATGGGCCGCAAGGACGGTATGTACGATTGCCGTTGGCCGATCCGGATCTGAACACGCGCATCGCCTCTTTCCGGTACAATGACCACCAGGTAACCAATTACGAAATGGAGAGCTCCGCCATTGCGGGACTCAGCCGTTTGATGGGACACAAAGCCATGACGGTTTGCGCCATCATCGCCAACCGGGTAGCTTTGGAGTCGAATACCGATTATACCGGTTCCATCGAAGACTTGATGAAAATAGTCCTTGAACGGATCTGAACTTCATTCTTTTAGTAAATCAATAATTCGTAAATTACAAGACAATAAACAGATGAAAAGAGTATTATCATTATTGCTCCTGATGGCAAGCGTTTGCTTGATGGCGCAACAAAATCCGGTTTTACCGACCGATCCGGCAGTGAGGACCGGAAAGCTGGAAAACGGCTTGACCTACTATATCCGGCAGAACAAAACGCCTGAAAACAGAGTCGACTTCTATATCGCTCAAAATGTAGGATCGATGCAAGAGGAAGATCCCCAAGCCGGACTGGCCCATTTCCTCGAGCACATGGCGTTTAACGGCACCACGCACTTCCCCGGAAAAAGCATGCTGAATTATCTTCAAGACAACGGCATACAATTCGGCGGCAACATCAACGCCTATACGTCTTTCGACCAGACCGTATACTATATCAGCAATGTCCCGGCTGACAATAAGAATCTGGTCGACTCGTGTATTCTGGTTCTGTACGATTGGTCGTGCGGCATCGCCCTCGAAGAGGAAGAACTCGATAAGGAACGCGGCGTCATCCGCGAAGAGTGGCGCACACGCGGCGGATCGCAACAACGATTAACGGATAAATTGTTGCCGGCGTTATATCCCGGCAGCAAATACGCCAACCGCATGCCCATCGGCAGCATCGACGTAATCAACAACTTCAAACCGGAAGAAATCCGCGCTTATTACCACAAGTGGTACCGCCCCGACTTGCAGGGGATCATCATTGTAGGAGACGTCAATGTTGATGAAACCGAGAAGAAAGTAAAAGACCTCTTTTCGGGAATCAAACTCGACGAGAACCGGGCAGAAAGAGTCTATTTCCCTGTTCCCGACAACGACGAACCCATCGTAGCCATAGCGACCGACAAGGAAGCACGCAATACGCTGATCCGCTTGTTTTACAAACACGATGCCGTTCCCCGCGAAATGCTGAATACACAGGCCGGTTACATGATGAATTATGTCACCAATGTGGCGGCGATCATGTTCAATGATCGTTTTAACGAAATCACCCAAAAGCCGAATGCCCCCTTTACATTTGCACAGGCATACAATTCCGATTACTTCGTCGCCAAAACCAAAGATGCCTGGACGGTAGTCGCCGGATCGGCCGAAGATAAGGTGGACGAGGCGTTGGCCGCTATCGTACGCGAAACGGAACGCGTAAAAAAACATGGTTTTACGGCATCGGAATATGAACGTGCGCGGACCAATTTGTTACAAAGTGTGGAAAACGCGTATAACAATCGCGACAAACAAAAAAACAACGCTTATGCCGAAGAATATGTCCGTAGCTTTACCGACGGCGAGCCAATCCCCGGCATCGAATACGAATATCAACTATTACAGTCAGTCGCGCCCCAAATACCGGTCGAGGCCATCAATCAAACCATTCAACAACTGATCGGTGAAAAGAATATCGTCGTAGCCGTGACCGGCCCCGAGAAAGAAGGCCTGACCTATCCGGGCAAGGACGAGTTACTGGGCGTGTTGGCTTCGGTGAAGGCGGAAGAGATAGAACCGTATGCCGAAGAAGTATCCGATGAACCGTTAATCGCCGAACCGCCTGCTCCGGGAACAATTGCCGAGGTGAAGAAAGACGAGGCTTTCGGCACAACCGTTTGGAAACTATCGAACGGAGTGACGGTCGTCTTGAAAGACACCGATTTTAAAGACGATGAAATCCGCATGATGGCATCCAGTTACGGCGGCACTTCGCAATATGTGGTTCAAGATCCGGTGAACGCCAAAATGGCCGGTCAAGTGATGACGCTGGGCGGCGTGGGAAATTTCAGCACCACCGAACTGCCCAAAGTGCTGGCGGGCAAAACCGCTTCGGCACGCCCGATTATATCGATGACGACGCAGGGCTTCGCAGGCTCTTCGTCTATCAAAGACTTTGAAACGATGCTTCAGCTCGTATATCTTTACTTCACGGCGCCCCGCACCGATCAGGAAGCGTTTGCGTCATTTCTGCAACGCGCTGAAATACAAATGAAAAATATCGAAGCGGAACCGTCGGTGGCTTTTCAGGATTCCATCCTAAAAACAATCTACGGCGATAACCCGATTACAAAACGAATGAAAGCGGAAGATTTGAAGAAAATAGACTACCCGCGCATCATGGAGATGTACAAACAAAGTTTCGTCAATCCGGGAAGCTTCGTGTTCTCTTTCGTCGGCAATATCGATGAAGACGCCGTTAAGCCGGTTATTCTTCAGTATTTAGGATCTCTGAAAGGAAAGTACGCACAGAACACGTTTATTCAAGTGCCGCTGGATGTGACAAAAGGCCGTCAGAAATCGTCTTTCGAACGGGAAATGCAAAATCCGAAAGGATCGGTTTACAACGTCTACAGCGGCAAGACCGAATTCAACCTGAAGAATAGTATTCTGATGAGCATGTTCGAGCAAATCCTTCGTATCGTTTACACCGAAAAAGTTCGCGAAGACGAAGGAGGCACTTACGGTGTCGGCACCAACGGATCGATTGCCCGGTATCCGGAAGGACAAACGTTGCTGGAAATCAGTTTCGATACCGATCCCGATAAAGCAAATCATCTCAACGAGATTGTTGAAAAAGAATTGAAAGCGGTGGCGGAACAAGGCCCGCGTCAGGAAGATTTTACCAAAGTAAAAGAACACATGGTAAAAAAATATGACGAAGACAATAAAGAAAACGGTTATTGGCTGGGACAATTGCAGAGTAAATATTTTTACGGACAAGATCGCCACAGCGATTATCTGACGATTCTCAATACAATTACACCCCAGCACGTGCAGGAATTCGCCAAAACCTTCCTTTCGCAAGGAAATGAAGCTACGGTGATTATGTTGCCGAAAAAGGCTGTAGAAGAAAAAAAATAACATCTCGTTTTTCCCAATCAAAGAAAGGATGCAATCTTAAGGGGTTGCATCCTTTTGTTTGTTAACATGTCATCCTCATAAATAAGTATATTTAGCCTGAAAAATCATTATAAATGAGGATTGCAATCTTTCCGCTATCCCTATAACTTTGTATTTCTATTTATTCTACAATTAATTAAATTAAAATACAGAGAAAATGAAAAAATATCTGGTAATGGCGGTTATCGCCCTTTGTGCAGTAGCGTGTGGTGATGATGATGAACCGACACCAAAAATAACTGAAGATGAGAAAACTATTGATGCGACAAGTTATTCCGATTGGACTTACATTAATTTAGAAACGGGCGCCACCCAAGTGGTGAAGGATTACAGTAAGTGGTATTATGCAGGCGACAAGACTTATGCCGAAGCCCAGGCGAAAGAGTCGGATATTACAATAGACTGGCATATTGCCATTCATCGTTTTAATGTGAAAACAAATAAAGGAGGCGCTGTTGAAACTTCGGCAACGGCACTGTCCGATCTTACGACCATCCCTTCTTCAGGTTATACGACCGATGTAGAGATAACGACCGATAGTAAAGTGATTACCGATTTGTCCAAAATGATGTCGGGCAATGTGGGTTATGCTTCATCGGGTACTCTCAATGAAGTTCTCGGCAATTGGGTCACAAGAAGCGGTTCTATGGGAGCTTTTGTTTACACCTTGTCCGGTAAGGTTTATGTCGTAAAATTTGCAGACGGTAGTTATGCTAAACTGAAATTCACAGACCATAGCAATGCCGAAGGAACAACGGGCCATGTGACTTTCGCTTACGAGTACGTGAAATAACGATAGGGCATGAAAAGAACATGGACTATAATCTTTCTGCTGTTAACGGTGACTATGGTCACCGTTTTTGCCGAAAACGACCATGATGCGGACCGTCGGACAGTAAAAGGGATCGTGGTCGATGAAAATGGCGAACCGCTTCCCGGTGCGTCTGTGTTGGCTGTTGGAACGACTATTGGCGCCGGTACCAATGCGAAAGGAGAATTCTCTATCCAACTGCGTGACGACAAGGAGCAGGTTTTACGTATTTCTTTTACGGGATATCAACCTGTGGAAATGAGCGTAAACCTGAAGACAAAACCGGATTTATCGCCCCGAATTCAATTGCAGCCGGCACCGAATGAATTGAATGAGATTGTTGTGACCGGTGCGCGGATCGAGCGGCCGTTGAAGGATGCGCCGGTTCTGACGCGCATTATTTCGCAGAAAGATATCCAGGCTCTAAACCCGATGAGCATAGAAACGCTCTTGCAATATGAGCTTCCGGGATTACAGATTGTCTATAACTCCATGAGCCAGTTACCCGAGATTAAATATCAAGGTATGGAAGGCGAGTATCTATTATTCCTTATTGACGGCGAGCGAGTCAGTGGGGAAGGAGCCGACCATAATGTAGACTTTACTCGTTTCAATATGGATGATATCGAACGTGTTGAGGTTATAAGGGGGTCGCAGTCCGCGGTGTACGGATCGAATGCGTTGGGTGGCGTGATCAATATCATCACCAAGAATGCCGCCCGTCCGTTTACGGGCAATGCAAGTATACGCTATGCCGGAACCAACGGACAAAGATACACCGTTTCCGCCGGAACAAAACAAAATAAATTTTCGTCCCTGTCAAGTGTCACTTACCGTACGCGGGATGCTTATACCATAGGCGATTCCGAAGGCAAAGCGACGACCACCGTCGACCCTGACGGAACAACGATTGAAGAGAAGGCGAACGCCAGTACGACGACGGTTTACGGATATGAGATATGGGATGCATCCCAAAAGTTCGGGTACGCGTTTACCGATAAATTGAGCGCTGACCTCAAAGGCACGTTCTATCATAATAAGCGTGATATCCGGGGGAGTAATAAATACCAGGATTTTTTCATCGACTATACAGTGAGTGGAAAAATGAAATACCTGATAGATGAAAACCAGCAGCTAAGCGTATCCTATATACACGATACTTATAAGAAGGATAAGGATTATTTTGTGGCCGGGTTCACCCGTACGGATTATCGTAACCGGACACAGACGGCACGGGCGGATTACGCCGGAACTTTCGGCTCGCATACCCTGAGTGGGGGGATAGAAGGCAACTTCGAATACCTGAAACACTATATGATAAAGGACAGCGCCGATGCCAGCGTTGAAACCTACTCCGCCTATCTGCAGGAAGACTGGAAAATTACTCCGCGACTGAATGTCATTGCCAGCCTACGGGGAGATTATCATCATGTCTACCATTTACATGTGACCCCTAAAATCTCTGCGATGTATCGTCCTTGGGAAACAGTCACCCTACGTGCCGGATATTCCCAGGGGTTCCGTTCTCCTTCGTTGAAGGAATTGTATCAGGAGTATGATATGGGAGGATTGGGTATTCTGATGCTCTATGGGAATCCGGATCTAAAACCTGAAACGAGCAACCAATACACTTTGTCGGCGGAGTTTACGAAAAATGGATTGAACTTTTCCGTCTCCGGTTATCACAACCGTTTCAAGAACAAAATTGCGTATGCTTCATTAGGGGACGGCTCACAAGACATGCAATATGTGAATGCGGAAAACGCGAAGACAACGGGTGTAGAAGCGATCCTGCAAATGCGGATGGACTTCGGACTGACGGTAACCGGATCGTATGCTTATGTGGATGATTATCAGGAAGTGAATGGAAGGAATACCTCGGATGTCCGTCCTCATAGCATTACCTTTAATGCACTGTATGCACGCAAATTCGGTAAAATCGGGACCCATTTCTCCCTCAACGGGCAATGGACTTCCAAACTGGATACCTATTCGTTTCTCACTTCCGGTGCATACCAGGGGGTCACGTATGATGCGCGCACCATGTGCACGCTCAATGTCGGGATGACTTTACCGAGAGGCATCACTTTGAATTGCGGCGTTGACAATTTGTTCAACTTTAAGGACAAAGCTTCGGATAGTTCTTTGCAGTTGCCGCAGAAAGGCATCAGCTTATTTGGGACATTGAATATCAATCTGGCGGATTTAATAGGTTTATAACCTGTAAAGAATACCTACTTTCGGGGAGTAACGATCTCAAAAAGGCCGAAAGAATACCTACTTTTAGGTATTGCTGAAAACCTAATACTCGTTTATCTTTGCCTTTCGGTTTCTGAAAGGTGCAAATTCCAACTTTGCGCGGGCAGAACCCACACGATTAAGGGGTCTTTTGTCTCTGTTTGTTGAAATTATTTTGAAAATAATTATATTCATACTTGTTTTAGGTGTCTGTGCGGCGGCTTCGTTGTTTATAGGGGTGGCGGACATCACGCTGTCCGATTTATTAAGCGGGCATCCGGAAGCATGGTCGTTGGTATCCATCAGCCGCATCCCCCGCACGATGGCGCTTTTATTGGCCGGTGCGGGCATGAGCATCTCGGGAGTGGTGATGCAGCAAATGACGCAAAACAAGTTTGTAGCCCCTACGACGGCCGGAACGCTGGAAGCGGCGAAGATGGGGCTGCTGGCATTCATGATTCTTTTGCCCTCGGCAGGGACCTTGTGGAAGATGCTGTTCGCCTTTGCCTTTACTTTCGGAGCCAGCATCGTCTTTTTGACGATTGTCCGGAAAATACGGTTCCGCAACGTGATTTTCGTGCCGTTGGTCGGCTTGATATTCGGCGGCATCATCGGGTCGATCTCTACGTTCTTTGCCGTGAAGCTGAATATCGTGCAAGACACGAATGCCTGGATGATGGGCGATTTCTCGGGCGTGCTGCAAGGCCGTTACGAATTGATTTACCTGAGCCTGCCCGCCACGCTGCTCACGTATTTCTACGCCAACAAATTCACGGTCATCGGGATGGGCGAAGATTTTTCGAAGAACCTGGGGTTGAACTACCCTGCGATAATGAATATCGGATTGTTTTGCGTGTCGCTCACCGTCAGTGCGGTGGTCATCACGGCCGGGGTGATTCCCTTCCTGGGGCTGATCGTCCCGAATGTCGTGAGCTTGCTGTTTGGCGACAATTTAAAGAAAACACTGCCGTATGTGGCATTGTGCGGAAGCATTTTCCTTTTACTGTGCGATATTCTGGGGCGTGTGGCCGTCTATCCGTATGAAATACCCATCGGGGTGACGGTCAGCATTCTTGGCGCGATCATCTTTTTAGCATTCATCTTATGGAAAAAGTGACGGGCGACAAGGCAAAATTGTGGATAGCCGCCGGGGCGCTGGTCGCGGTGATTGCGTTATACCTGTTCTGGCAAATGGGCGGCAGTTGGCAGTTCGCCCTCAACCTGCGCTATGTAAAAGTACTCGCCATACTGGTTGTGGCATGTTGCGTGGCCTACTCGTCGGTGGCTTTTCAAACCATCACCCACAACCGCATCCTCACGCCGTCGATCATGGGTTTCGAGTCGGTGTACCTGCTCATCCAAACCATCGTGGTGTTTGTCTACGGCGATAACACCTACCGCGTACTGAGCGATTGGGGCAATTTTGCGATATCAATCATCGGCATGGTCGGTTTCGCCTTCCTGCTTTACCTGCTCATTTATAAGCGAGGAAAAGACAATCTCTACCTGCTGCTGTTAGTAGGAGTGGTGACAGGCATTTTGTTCAACAGTCTCAGTTCGTTTATGCAACTGCTCATCGATCCCAACGATTTTTTCATTGTGCAAGGGAAGATGTTCGCGTCGTTCAATAAAATCAACCGCAACCTGCTCGGGCTCGCCTCCGTCATCATGCTCGTAACGCTCTACATCGGCATACGCTTGGCCCGCTACCTCGATGTGCTGGCATTAGGACGCGATCAGGCCATCAATCTGGGACTGAACTACAACCGCATGGTGCAGCTATTCCTGGCGCTTATCGCCGTACTGGTATCGGTGTCGACGGCGCTCATCGGCCCCATTACCTTTCTGGGACTGCTGGTGACCAATCTCACTTACGAGCTGTTCAGGACATACCGCCACCGCGCCCTGATTACGGCGTGCTGCCTCGTCACGGGCATTACGCTACTGGGCGGACAGTTCGTGATGGAACGCCTGTTCAATTTATCCATTCCCGTAAGCGCCATCATCAACTTTGCGGGCGGGCTTTATTTTATGTATTTACTCTTACGTGTTCGCAAAATATGATTGAAGTAAAAGAACTATCGAAGCAATTCGGAAAAAAAGTGGTGCTCGACGGCATCGACGTGCAATTTCCAAAAGGGAAAATCACCTCGCTTATCGGCAGTAACGGGGCGGGCAAAAGCACGTTGCTGTCGGTGATCAGCCGCCTGCTGGCTCAGGACAAGGGCGTGGTAAGGGTGGACGAAAAAGATATTCATGCGTACAAAAACAACGTGTTGTCGCAGCGGCTTTCCATCCTCAAGCAATCCAATCATGTCCGGCTGAAGTTGACGGTGAGGGAACTGGTGTCGTTCGGACGTTTTCCCTATTCGCAAGACAACCTGACCGCTCACGACCGGCAGAAAGTCGATACGGCCATCCGGTTTCTTGACTTACAAGATATCGAGAACATGTATATCGACGAGTTGAGCGGCGGACAAAAGCAGCGGGCCTACATGGCCATGGTGGTGGCGCAGGATACCGACTATCTGCTGCTCGACGAGCCGCTGAATAATCTCGACATGAAACATTCGGTGCAGATAATGAAAACCCTGCGGAGACTGGCAAACGAGCTCGGCAAGACGATTATCATTGTGCTGCACGATATCAATTTTGCGTCGCATTATTCCGATTATATCCTTGCGCTGAAAGACGGAAAGGTGCGCTACTACGACACGACCGAGCGCATAATGAACGAACGGGTGTTGGAAGATATCTTCGGAATACCGATTTCGATCATAGAGTTCAACGACAAAAAAATATGCAATTACTTTAATTGAGGGACAAATGGTAAATGACAAATTACTAATTACTAATGACTAATTACTAATGACTAATGACTAATTACTAATGACAAATGACTAATGATAAATGGCAAATGAAGTCTAAAGACGTTCGACAGACATTCGACTGGAGACTATTCATTATAACTAAAGAATTATGAGAACAACTGTTTATTTCGTTATATTGGCTGTCGCCTTTGCTTCGTGCGGCGGGGGACAGCAAAAAAGAGCGGGCGCCGAAGGGCAAACCGTTACGATCGTACATACTCTGGATACGGTGGAGGTGCCCGTAAATCCGCAACGGGTGGTGGTGCTGGACTTCTCGGCGCTCGAAAACCTCGATTATCTGGGCATCAAACCGGTCGCTGTTCCCAAATCGGGAATACCGAGCCATTTGAGCCGGTATAAAGACGACGCGTCGATCGCCGATGCAGGCAGCATTGTGGAAATTAATCTGGAGAAAATCAACGAAGTGCAACCCGACCTGATTATCCTCGGCGGACGGCTCAGGGATTTTTACGACGACTTGTCCAAAATCGCCCCCGTGATTTACCCGTCGGTGTATGATGCCGGCGATTTCCTGACGGCTTTCGAGCGTAATCTCGACGATCTTGGAAAGATTTTCGAGCGGCAGGACGATGTGGAGACGGCATACGCCGATATCCGGGCGAAAATCGACACGGTACGCCAAAAGGTCGCCGCATCGAACGAGAAAGCGCTCATCGTGTTGCATAACAAAGGCCGTTTCAGCGCTTACGGCAGCGGCTCCCGCTTCGGCATCATCCACGATGTGCTGGGCGTGCCCGAAGCCGCCGAAGGATTGGGAACGCACATTCACGGCAATCCCATATCGAGCGAGTTCATCGGCAAAGTCAATCCCGACATCCTCTTTATCGTAGACCGCAGCGCGGTGGTGGCTAACGACCGCCTGGATAAGAGCGAGGTGGAGAACCAGCTTGTCCGCCAAACCAATGCCTACAAAAACGGAAAGATATTCTATCTGAATCCCGAGATGTGGTATCTGGCCGGAGGCGGAATCACGTCCGTCAACGCCATGATCGACGAGGTGGCGCAAGCCTTCTAAGGTGAGACTCTCTTTAAAGGAACAACCGTTGACAGGCAGCACCTCCCCGTGAACGGTTGTTCATTAATTCTATCCAATACCGGCAAACGGATTAGTCCTTAAAGACCTTAAAGCAAAAAGGGAATCCGGCGGTGTTTATCACCGGCGACTCACTAATGGCTTTCGTCTTTTGATTATACGTGTAAAACCCGTTGCCTGTTTGCGTGGCAAGACCAAACAGGATATTGTCGCCAGACCGCCCTACTGCCGTGGCAAAGATATTTCCCCGGGGAATATCCAATTTTTTGACGGTCTTGTTTTTAATATCAATTTCAAGAGACACGACGACCCGGTCGGCCGAATAATCGGGTGTGGGGCTATAATAACCGCTGACACTCGCGCAAGCATAGAGTTTTCCGTTGCCCGTGTATACCATGTCGCGCAGACAATCCAGGGGATAATCTATTCCCTCGATCGTTTTGTCGGTTACGCAAAACTCATAACTATTATCGAAAACCGTTTCACCTGCTTTAATACGAAGCAGTCCTCCTTTGTGCCCGATATAACCGAGGCCGGCCATGCAATTAATGTAAATATCTTTGTTTTCATCCATAAAGATAGACTGAATGTCGCCCATGATATTGGTCGGCATGGAATATCCCCGTTCGTCGGTAATCATCTTCTGTACAGCATCCGTATTTGTGTCGATAATTACCACGTCGGATTTGGCGCGTTTGGGATCAGGCGTCATTCCACCTACAATTTGGTTTAGCCCGACATAGAGTAAATTGTCACGAATAAGCATCATGGCAGGGTCGGGGTTGCGGTCTCCTACGCCATACTCCGACAGGTCTATCCGCCCGATTTCCGCCATTGTCTTGTGATTCAGAATCAAAATCAATCCCAATCCGCGCATGGCAACATACGCCTTGTCGCCTTTCGTCACCAATGAAATAGCACCTGAACCGGCCGGACAAGTGAAGGATTTTTCGAAGACAAGCTGGCCGTTCACACGGACATATTTTTTGATGATATCGGTCTCGGTGGTCAAACCGGGGAGGTCGAACACGTAATCGTCTATTATGACGGGCGGCGTGGCGTATGCCGTGGGGATCGCTGTTTTATTATCGTAAGTGGCTGCGTCGATGTTATCGATGAGCTGCGTGTACACACTCCCCGACATTCCCGAAGCGTCGGGGATACGTACCGAAAATAAAATATTACGGGTATTTTCAGGATTCGGCGTGGGGTCATCCTTATGGCATGCAGTCAAAACAGCAAGCAAAATGACCAGGGATAAAAAACTCAATTTATTATTCATATTCTTCTTATTATTAAAAAATGATTGATTTATATTACTTCCATATATATCGAAGTTTTACAGAAAAGTTGCGTCCGGGTAAAGGACGATTGAATTCGGAAAAGACTTGCTTGTCGGTTACGTTATTCATTTGGAACTTCAAGAAGATAGTGCGGTCGCGAAAACTATGTTCCAGACCGGCATTAACGGTCTCTGCACGCGGAATACGCCGTTCCTGATGAATACTTTGTTCAAAGTTGTAAAAGTATTCTTCCACAAATGAACAGTCAACGAATAAACGGGTATTTTGTCCTTTGCCCCCGAAGAAATTTTCGCGATGCAACTCCGCCCCAATATTGGTAAAGAAATAGGGGATGTTGGGTATGCGGTCGCCTTTTGTCGGATTGGCAACCATAGAGCCGGGTTGGTATTTGCGTGTGTCGCGCAAATCCTGATAAGTCAAGTTTCCCCATAAGTACAACCATGGGGTGGCATCCCACTTCGTTTCCAGTTCAACGCCCAACGTCCGCATCTGACCGAAGTTTTCGTACTTGGATTGTAAAGACCCGCCCGTAAGCCGAATCATATCTTTCAGAAACATCATAAACCCATTTATCTCCCACTGGAACCGGTTGCGTCCGTTGTAACGGCTATCATACATAAAACCGGCGTTAAAACTGGCATTCCGTTCGGGATTCAGGTTGCCGGCGGGTTCTATCAGAAAACCGTCGCCCACGAGTTCTTCGCCGGAAGGCAATCGGACGTCATAGGCCGCCGATGCTTTTATCAGGGATTGGTCCGTCAGTCGATAACGGATAGCCTCGCTGATGCCGAAATCGCTTTTTTCGTTCGTAATATCTTCGGGCGTATCTTTTATGACGGCAAAAGCGGGAATCAATTTGGTTTGCATCTTATAATAGTAAAACCGGCCCGTGAATACATTGGTTATTTTTTGGTTATCGGTATTGTATTCGTAAGAAAGCCCGGTAACCCAATTGTGCATCGTACTATTGAATGCAGTTTGATAGCCGACAATCTTGTCGCGTAACGAATCGTTAGGGACACCCCGGACAAACCGGTACTGCGAACTGAAGTTTATACGGTGCCGTTTGTCGATGGAGTATTCTAAATTGGTGCGTTGAAACGTGTTGACAGCTTTATTGCGGGTGTCGTATCCTTTGATTTCGCCACCATAAGCGCTGACGGGCGCGTAAGGCGTCCCATCCCAATCGTAGCGCGTCATCGCGGTATCCCTGAATTCATATAAAGAATACGTCACGGCATTGTTGATATCCAGATTCAGCCCCTCAAGAAGGAAATCTCTTTTCTCGATATGATTGTTCAAGACCCACACCCGGCTGTGGTTTCCGGCTTGTTGAATATTATATTCGATACCCTGGATTTCCTTTTTAGAAGTAATATAAATCCCTTCCAACTCGACTTCATCGAACCACCAGCGGGTGGACGTGAACGACCCGCCGACAGTCAGTTTCTCAAAACCGTCGTGGTCTCGCCGGATGTAACGGCCGGGCTGTAGCGAGAGTTCCATTTCATAATCATTGTCGGCAAACGTATAGTAACCTCCGATGCCGGCTTTGTATCCATTTTTGTTGCGCCGGAAAGTGAAATTCGCCTTGTGGGTGTTGAAAGAACCGAACGAATAGCTGGCATCTGCATACCGGGCCGGAAACTCTTTCATAACGAAATTCACGGCTCCGCCTATGGAACTTCCGCCGAGCCGGGCCGGAACAATGCCTTTATAAATTTCGATGCGCTCGATAAAGTCGATGGGAATATCGTTGATATCCAGAAATTCATTGTTGTCGTTCATTGCCAGGTCGTCCATGAAGTAGCCGATTCTTTTTCCCTCCAGCCCGCGCACCGAAAGGCGTGCGTTACTGCCTGCCGCACCGGACATGCGGACTTGCATTCCGGACGTTTTCGACAAAATATCGCTTATATTCCCCACCATACCTTGCAATTGCTCCATATTTATTACGGAAACAGGCATTGCATTTTCCCGAAGCGCCTGTGTTTTGGATTTGCCGATAATTGTCACTTCATTCAGATGTTCCGATATTGCCGTGAGTTGGACATTCAGGTATCGCTCTTTACCGTTGAGTTGAATCCGCTTCTTTTGCGTTTTATATCCGACATAAGAAATAGAAATTTCGTATATTCCGTCCGGAATTTCGAGGGAATACGTTCCATTTGCAGCGCTGGCGGTTCCCTTTTGCAGCGTTTGAATGTAAACATCCGCCCCAACAAGGGGATGCCCGTTGCTTTTGTCTGTCACTTTTCCGTTAAGTCTGGTTGTTTGCTGCGCTTCCGCGTATAGGCATGCAAGCAGAAAACACACAAGGATAAAGACCGTCCTTCTCATCTGACTCTTTTAATTATCATTACCTGTAAACGGAGACAAAGGTAGCTCGAAGACTTCCTTTGGAACTTAAATATTCGGGAGTAAAAATTAAATCTGACGGATAAAATCGATATCTTTACTTTTGTTTTGTAAGAAGAAGAAAAAGATGACAGATAATACGATAAGAGTTACGGGGAATGACCTGTTCGAGCTTGCCGCATCGGGACAAATAGTCCACTGCGATAAATTGTTCCGGACTTCCCATGATTTCAAAACGGATGAACAGTTGGGCTTCCATTCGCACAAGGTCGCCTTATTCGACGGGTTTAGAATTCAAGAGTGGCAAAGCCTCTTCAATAGAGATATCGTGGTAGAAATGGAATACTCTTTAAACTCCGTTCTGAATTTACAATTTATGCAGCAGGGGATTTTGCAATATAGCGCCCAAAATAAAACCATCAACCAAAAAGGAGGGGAAAATTATATGTGGGCTATTCCGCAATTCCTGTCCGGTAGCGCTTCATATCGAAAAAGCGCCCTTTATTCGTCGTTTGAAATCGGGATAGAAGACCGTTATCTTGAGAAACTAACGAATAGATACCCCGACTTGCTGACCGGTTTGTACAGGCGATATCAAAAAGGGAACTTTTGGGAATTTAACGGGAAAGAACCACATGCGACTTCCTGCCACATGAATGCTGTAATTTCACAAATTAAGAATGCGCAACTCATGGGAAACATCGCGGAGATGTACGTAGAAGCTAAAGTGCTGGAGTTATTGACTTTGTTGCTTTATCAAGAAGAATATCCGGAACGAAGCCTGTGCAACCAGTGGTGTTGCAAACGAAAAAGGGATATCGATAAAATACACGAGGCTCGAAGGATATTACTCTCTGAGTTTAAAACGCCTCCCACCATCATAGAGCTGTCGAGAAAAGTCGGTATTAACGATTATAAGCTGAAATCGGGATTTAAAGAGGTATTCAATCAAACGGTATATGAGTGTTTGTTTGAATATAAAATGGAGTTGGCCCGTAAGATGTTGCTCGATACCGACAAACCGATTGCTGAAATTGCAGACGGATGCGGGTATGAATATCCCTCGCATTTTACGAATGCTTTTAAACGGAAATATGGAATAAGCCCGAAAATGTATAGAACCTTACACTCGTGATAAGAAATATAAAAAAGGTACCCATTCACTGCCCTTAGGGCAAAATGAACGGGTATTCTTCGGTGGTTCGACAATGGCTGCGACTGCTTCATTGATGATTGCGACTGCCTCAATGGCAGTTTACGGTGATTCAATGATGTTTGAAACTGCCTCAATGGCAGTTTTAGATGAAACATTGACAGCTTTAGGTCATGCAATGACATCTCAAGCTGCCTCAATGGCAGCTTTGGATGCTTCATTGGCATCTTTAGATCGTGCATTGGCATCTTTAGGTCGTGCAATGACATCTTTTAGTCGTTCACCGGTATATTTCAGTCCTGCACCGGCCTTTTATATCCTTGCAGCGGCCTTTTCAAACAGAACAACGACTGCTTGCGGCGATGCAGCGGATGCTTGAGATACCTAAGGCGTTTTGCGAAACAATTCGGTGTGCGCATCGGCCAGTTTGGGCATCGCACCATGTTGCCGACAGACATAAGCCGACACTTCGACGGCCAACTGATGCGCTTCGGCAATGGGCTTTCCGTGCAGATAGGCGGCTACAAACGCGGCCGTGAACGAATCGCCCGCCCCCACCGTATCGGCCACAGGCACTTGAAGCGTGGGACAGTACGAAACGCCTTCGGGTTCAAAAACAAAACTGCCTTCGGTACCTTTGGTGAGGATCACGATTTCAAAATCGTATTGCGTTAATAATTTACGCCCTATCTCCTGCTCATTGAACGACTCCCAATCGAATAACTCGCCGATGATTTTTATCTCATCGTCATTTATTTTCAACACATTGGCCAATTGCAACGACTCTTCAACCACACTCTTCGTATAAAATTGTTGGCGCAGATTGATATCGAAGATTTTCAAGCAGCCGGACGGAACCGTCTTCAGGAACTTCCGGATGGTTTCGCGCGATTTTGTGCTGCGTTGCGCCAAAGAGCCGAAACATACCGCCGAAGTGTTTTTTGCCAGATTTTCGGTGCGGTTGGTAAACGGAATATTATCCCATGCGACATTTTCGCAGATTTCATATTCCGGAACCCCTTTATCCGAGAGAGTCACTTGTACGGTGCCCGTCGGATAATCGGTCGTCTCGATAAGATAATTCAGGTTCTTCTCTTCCAAAGAACGGAGAACTTCCTTCCCCAGCAAGTCGTTTCCGATAGCGCTGAGCGCATACCCGTTAAATCCGAATTGAGAAACATGATAAGCGAAATTAGCCGGCGCTCCGCCCAATATTTTACGCTCGGGGAATACATCCCAAAGTATTTCCCCGAGACCTACTATTATTTTATTCATATAATCGATTAAAAATCACAAAATTAAA
>ENA-UOOM01000707-UOOM01000707.1-fermentation-metagenome-genome-assembly--contig:-NODE-707-length-35780-cov-12.028551_pt1 | contig 35780 bp, 36 predicted proteins | sample MGYA00245781_ERZ724031 | MGnify/ENA primary metagenome ERZ724031 (study PRJEB28704, sample SAMN03018317) | fermentation metagenome | biome: anthropogenic terrestrial biome; feature: soil; material... | reverse complement strand
TCTATTGTGAAATTCGCGTAAAATATTGTGAAATATTGCGATTGAGCTGCCTGCAATAGGTCATCCAATCTTGACAGCAGACCCCTCGGTTGGTAAGATGGACACAGTTACAGAAAATGTCAAATGAAGCCTCCATCCGGATTTTTAACGTCAGGAGAACAAATGACTCGCATGAAAGCTGCCACGAGCCGCAGAAAAAAACCTCTGTACGAAACCATCGAGCCGTGGCTTTTCTTATTGCCAGCACTGGTGGTTTTTGTTGTATTTCTCTATTATCCCTTCTTCAAGACCGTTCACCTGAGCACCTTTCTCACCAATAAATACGGCGAGCCCAAGGTGTTTTACGGCCTGCAAAACTACCTGGATATACTAACGGGCAAATACGCCGCCTCCTTCTGGAACAGCATGTGGGTCACCGTGCGGTTCGTATTTTTTGTCGCGTTTGGCAGCCTGCTGGTGGGGCTGACCACCAGCTTGCTGACGGCACGCAAGTTCCCCGGCCGTGCCTTCGCCAGCGCCATCTACGCCATGCCCATCGCCATCGCCTCCGCCGCCGCGGCGATGAGCTTTAAGATGATTTTCCACCCCTCCATCGGGTTGGTCAACCGCCTGGCCGGCACGCGTGTCAACTGGCTGAATGACCCGGCGTGGGCATTCCCCATCATCTGCGTCATCTCCATCTGGCTGGCCAGCGGCATCAACTTCATCTTTATCTCGGCCGGGCTGCGCAACATACCCGACGAGCTGTACGAAAGCGCCGCCATCGACGGCGCGGGCTACTGGCGCCAGCAGCGCCACATCACGCTGCCCAGCCTCTCCCCCACGCTGTTTTTCCAGATTATCATCAACATCATCAGCGCGTTCCAAAGCTTTACACAGGTTCGCCTGTTGACGTCGGGCGGCCCCAACGAGACGACCAACGTTATCGTATACTCCATTTATCTGGACGCGTTTCGCAACTTCCGCTTTGGCTCGGCAGCGGCACGCTCCATCGTGCTGTTTATCATCATCATGGTGATTACGCTGCTGCAGTTTCGCGCCGAGAAAAGGAGCGTGCATTACCAATGAGCCAGGCAACACTCACCCGCCGACAGAAGAACGCGCTGGGCGCGCTGCTACGCATCGGCCTCAACCTGCCGCTGGTGCTGATGATTATGCTGCCGCTGATTTACACCTTCATGATGAGCGGCATGCCAGCCGACGAGCTGTATTCCCGCTTGATTCCCACGCGCATGGATTTTGTCTCCTACAGCCATGTGTTTACCAAGACGGCCATTCCGCGGCAAATCATCAACTCCTTCATCGTGGCGGGGTCGGTCACCATCCTTCAGATGATCACCTGCTCCATGGCGGCCTTCGCCTTCAGCTTTTTGCAGTTCCGCGGGCGCAATGTGGTGTTTATCTGCATCCTGGCCACCATGATGGTGCCCTGGGAGGCCACCATCATCGCCAACTACCTGACCGTCTCGCGCTGGGGCTGGCTGGACACCTACCGGGCGATGATTCTGCCCTACGCGTGCTCGGCGATGGGCATCTTTTTGATGCGTCAGAACTACCTCACCTTCGCCAAGGAACTGCACGAGGCCGCCAAACTGGACGGCTGCAGCAACTGGCGTTTTCTGGCCACCATCGTCATTCCGCTGGCGCGTCCGGCGCTGGGGGCGCTGGGGGCATACGTATTCCTCCAGCAGTGGAACCAATACCTGTGGCCGCTGCTGGTCACCAACTCCGACAAGGTTCGCACGGTGCAAATCGGTATCTCGCAACTGTATGACATCGACTCAGAGCAAATCGGCCTGATGATGGCCGGCGTGGTGGTGGTGCTGGTTCCCTCACTGTCCATCTTTGTGTTCATGCAAAAGCAGCTGATTAACGGCCTGATGGCCGGCGCCGTCAAAGGGTAGGGCTTATCGCCGAACGGCGATTGAATATAGCCAAGATTGAAAGGAGACAACATGAAGAAACTGGTCGCAATCCTTCTGGCTGTCCTGATGTGCGTGTCCGCGTTCAGCGCACTGGCGGAGGGCGAGAAGACAAAAGTGGTGTTCTGGTACTCTCTGGGCGGCACAAATGCGGAAGTCATCGCCTCCATGGTCGAATCCTTCAACGCCTCTCAGGACAAAATCGAAGTCGACGCCCAGTATCAGGGCGAGTATGACGATGCCATCAACAAACTGAAGGCCACCAGCATGGGTGAGGCGCTGCCGTTTGATATCGTGCAGAGCTACGAAATCGGCTCCCGCTTCATCATCGATTCCCAGAAGATGGTGCCGGTGCAGACCTACATCGACAAAACCGGTTTTGATGTATCGGTCATCGAGCCCAACCTGCTGGCCTACTACACCATTGACGGCGTGATCAACTCCATGCCCTTCAACTGCTCCACCCCCCTGATGTACTACAACAAGACCGCCTTTGACGAGGCCGGCATCACCGAAGTGCCCACCACGGTCGACGGCATCCTGGCCATCGCCGAGAAGCTGGCCACCTTTGACAAGGATGGCAAGCTGGACCGCGCGGGCTTCCTGTTCTCCAACTACGGCTGGTTCTTCGAGCAGTGGACTGGTAAGATGGGCCGCCAGTATGTTAACAACGGCAACGGGCGCGAATCCTACGCCACGGCTGTTGCCTTTGACGAGAACGGCGCGGCGCTGGACCTGTTCAACATGTGGAAGAAGATTTCCGAGAGCCCCTATACCTCCTACATCGAGCGCGGCGGCACCAGCCAGGCGCGCGCGGCCTTCGTAGCGGGCAAGACCGCCATCTTCCTGGCCTCCACCGCCAACCTGGCCGGTGTGCTGGCCAACGTGGGCGACAGCTTTGAAGTGGGCACCGCCTACTTCCCCTATGTCAACGAAGGTGACCAGGGCGGCGTCTCCACCGGCGGCGGTACGCTGTGGATGGTCAACTCCGGCGACGAAAAGAAGATGGATGCCGCCTGGGAGTTTGTGCAGTACATGATCAACCCCGAAAACCAGGCCACCTGGAACGCCAAGACCGGCTACTTCCCCATCAACATGAAGGCCCACGACACCGAGACCTTCAAGGAGAACATTGCCAACTATCCCCAGTTCCAGACGGCGCTTGACCAGTTGCATGCCTCCGGCCCCGAGTACGTAGGCTCCCTGCTGAGCGTGTTCCCCGAAGTGCGCCAGTACGTGGAAGACGTCACCGAGGAAGTGTTCCTCCAGGGCCTGTCCCCCGAGGAAGCAGTCACCAAGCTGACCACCCTGGCCAATGACGCCATCGAGATGTACAACCTGACCAACTATTAATCCCCTGATAACATGGAGGCTCCCGCGTCGCGCGGGAGCCTCTTTTGTATGGCCGGTTGTTATGCCTTCGCTTCAAAGCCCAGGTCGTCCAGCGCCTCCACAGCGGCGGCGACGGCCTGCGCGTCACCGTCCACCCGGACGGTCTTCTGATCCAGGTTCACCTGGAAGGTCAGCCCTTCCCTGGTCAGCGCCTCGGTGATGCGGCGCACGCAGTTCTCGCAGTGCATATCCGGTACCTGCAATGTGGTCATATGATATCCTCCTCGTTGTGTTGATTATTTGGTCAGCTTTTTGATGGTGTCCACCAGTTCCTCAATCACATCCTCCTCCCCGCGGCCAATGCCCGCCTTGACGCAGCTGCGCAGGTGCTGCTCCAGCAGCACGGCGCTGAAGGCGTTGAGGGCAGAGCGGATGGCCGCCGCCTGGTTGAGGATGTCGATGCAGTAGGCATCGTTCTCCACCATGTTTTTGACACCGCGCACCTGGCCCTCGATGCGGCTGAGCCGGTTAATGAGGGCGCGGTGCTGCGCGTCGTCTCGGTAGGTGTGTTTGTCACTCATAGCTTGGTCCTCCTCAGGCGCAGGGCATTGCCCACCACAAACACCGAGCTGAGGGACATGGCCAGCCCGGCCAGCATCGGGTTCATCAGGGGGCCGCCAAACAGATACAGAAGCCCTGCCGCCACCGGGATGCCGATGCTGTTGTAGAAGAATGCCCAGAACAGGTTTTGTTTGATGTTGCGGATGGTGGCGCGGCTGAGGCGGATGGCACGGGGTACGTCCCGAATGTCGCTCTTCATCAGCACCACGTCAGCCGCCTCGATGGCAATGTCGCTTCCGCTGCCGATGGCCAGGCCCACATCGGCCGCGGCCAGGGCCGGGCTGTCGTTGATGCCGTCGCCCACCATCAGCACCCGCTTGCCTTCGGCGCGCACGCGCTCCACCACCTGGGCTTTGCCCTGGGGCAGCACGCCCGCGATGACCTCATCCACGGCCAGTTGATTGCCCACGGCCTGGGCGGTGCGCTCGTTGTCGCCGGTGAGCAATATGGTGCGGATGCCCATGGCCTTCAGTTCCGCGATGGCGGCTGGGGCATCAGGCTTCATCTGGTCGGCCACGGCCACCATGCCCACCAGCTTGCCGTCCTGCGCGGCAAAGATGGGCGTCTGCCCACGCGCCGCCAAATCGTCCGCTTCCTGCTGTACCGGGGCTACATCCGCCCCGTGGGTCTGCATCAGTTGCGCATTGCCTATGGCGATGGTGGTACCATCCGACAGGTCGGCCTCAATGCCCAGGCCCGTCGTATTGCGGAAGGCCTTGACGCTAAGGTCGGCGATGTTGGCCCCCATCTCCTGCGCTCGGTTGATGAAGGCCGCCGCCAGGGGGTGCTGGCTGGCCTGCTCGGCCAGGGCGATGCGCGCAAGCAGCTCGCTTTCGGGCATGGTGATGGCCCGCACATGGGTGACCGCGGGTTTGCCGCTGGTGACGGTGCCGGTCTTGTCAAAGATGACCACGTCGCTTTCGTGTGTCTTTTCCAGCGCCTCGCCGTTGCGGATCAGGATGCCGTGGGCCGCGCCCAACCCTGTGCCCACCACGATGGCCGTGGGCGTGGCCAGGCCCATGGCGCAGGGGCACGCGATGACCAGCACCGCGGTCAGGATGCGCACGGCAAAGGCCAAATCCTGCCCGGCGATGAGCCAGGCCGCGGATGCCAACAGGGCAATGGCGATGACCACCGGCACAAAGATGGCCGACACCCGGTCCGCCATGCCGGAGATGGGCGCCTTGCGCCCCTGGGCATCCTGCACAAAGCGGACGATGCGGCTGAGGGTGGTATCCTGCCCCACGCGCGTCACGCGCACATACAGCGCCCCCTGCTGGTTGAGTGACCCGCCGATCACCTCGCTGCCCACGCCCTTCTCCACCGGCATGCTCTCGCCGGTCAGCAGGGATTCATCCACGGCGGATTCACCTTTGATGACCTCGCCATCCAGCGGCACCTTGCTGCCCGGGCGGATGAGCACGGTGTCATTCACCTGCACCTGCTGGGTGGGCACCTCGCGCACGGTGCCGTCAGCCGCCACCAGCACGGCGGTGTCCGGCGCCAGCTCCATCAGCTTGCGGATGGCCTCCGTGGTACGGCGCTTGCTGCGCGCCTCCATGTGCTTGCCCAGCAGCACAAACGCCACGATGATGCCGGCTGATTCGTAGTACAGATGATGCACGTGGTGCGGATCCTCGCTGATGAGAAAGGTCATCGCCAGGCTGAACAGGAAGGAAGCCGAAGCGCCCAGCGCCACCAGGCTGTCCATGGTGGGGCTGCGGTGCCACAGCGCCTTGAAGCCGCGCGTAAAGAAGCCTCTACCTATCCACAAGATGGGGATGGTGAGCAGCATTTGCAGCATAGCGGCGTTGACCGGGTAGCGATTCATCTGGAACAAGGCCGGCATGGGTGCTGACGCCACCAGCATGGGCCCCATGGCCACATAGAGCAGCACAGCGGCCAGCGCCAGCGCCGCGATGACCTGCCTGCGGCCGGCGGCCAGTTCCGCCTCGCCATCATCGGCTTCTGCCTTAGAGTCCGCAGCCTCCTCCTGTACCATCGGGTGCGCGCTGAAACCGGCGCGCGCCACCTTGTCCATGATTTGCTGCGGGGTGACCTGCGCCTCATCATACGTGATATTCATGGTGCCGGTCAGCAGGTTGACCTGGCTTTCGCTGACGCCGGGCAGCTTGCCCGTGACGCGCTCAACGGCGGATGAGCATGCCGCGCAGGACATTCCCTCCACCACATACACTTCTTGTTTCATGGTTACCTCCTTCGTGGGTCACATTCAGAATATACCCCCATGGGGTATATGTCAATCTGTTTGTTTGTCAAAATGATGTCACTTTATTGAAAATGTGTGAAATCTCCTGGACAACCTTCATCTGAAAGCATTTCTGTTGTATAATGAATTCAGCATTCGAGAAAGGACGGCCGCGATATTGAATAGATTTGCAGACCAATTCAGCGCCTTCTTCTGGAATGTGTTCAACCGTCCTCAATTGAAGGACTGGTTGGATATTCTGATCGTGGCCTTCTTGATTTATCAGCTGTTTATGCTGACGCGCGAAACCCGCGCCAGCCAGGTGCTCAAGGGCTTTGGCATGCTGATTGTGGTCAGCTGGATCAGCAGCTTCCTGGGTCTGGTGGCGTTGAACTGGCTGCTGCTTGGCATCGTCAACAATGGCTCGCTGGTGCTGCTGATATTGTTCCAGCCCGAGCTGCGCCGGGCGCTGGAGCGCATTGGCCGCGGTGCCAAGGTAGACCGCTTTTTAGATAGCGCCGACGAATCCACCCGCATCATCACCGAGGTGACCCAGAGCCTGATGAGCCTCTCGCGCCGCCGCATCGGCGCGCTGCTGGTGTTTGAGCAAAAGACGGGATTGAAGGACTATATCGACACCGGCACCACCATCGATTCGTTGATATCTGGGCCGCTGATTATCAATATCTTTGAGCCCAATACCCCCCTGCATGACGGCGCGGTCATCATCCGCGGCGACCGCATTCTGGCCGCCGCCTGTGTGCTGGGCCTCAGCGAGCAGAGCAACCTGAGCCGCGATTTGGGCACGCGCCACCGCGCAGGCCTGGGCGTCACCGAAAGCACCGACGCCATTGTGCTGATTGTCTCCGAGGAAACCGGCATCATCAGCATGGCCCAGGGCGGCAAGCTGACCCGCCACCTGGACGCGGACGGCATTTCTCGCGTACTGTCCGGCTTGTACAAGCAGGAGAAGATGAGCTTGAACCAGGTCATCGAATATGTCCGCAGCAAATATGAGGAATGGAGGAGCCGCAAGCATGACCAATAAGCCCGAAGACACCCGCACCAAGACGCTCTCCGTGCGCAGCATCCTCAGCCGTGTCAAAAAAGCGGTGCTGCACAACTGGGGGCTCAAGTTGGGGTGCCTCGCGCTGTCGGTGGTGCTGTGGGGCGGTCTGATCAGCAACGACGGCAACCTCACCCGCGAGAAGACATTCACCGATGTGGCGGTGACGGCGGTCAATGCCGACATCCTGCAGCGCAACGGCCTGGTGGTCGTCTCCGGCCTGGAGGAGCTGGGCACCCTGCAAATGCGGGTGGAAGTGCCACAGCGCTACTATAATTCCGTCACCCCCAGCACCTACAACACGCGGGTGGACCTGTCCCGCATCACCTCCGCGGGCGAGCAGATGCTACCCATTATCACCAACACCACCTCCACCTACGGCCAGGTGACCTGGCTGTCCAACAACGAGGTCAAGGTGGTGGTGGACGACTATATCACCCGGCGCAGGGTGCCCGTGCAGTTGGAAAAGACGGGCACTGCCCCGGCCGGCTTTTACGCGCCCGATCCCAGCATCGACCCGGCGCTGGTGGTTATCTCCGGCCCCAGGCAGGAGGTACAGCGCGTAGCACGGTGCGTGGCGGTATACGATTTGTCCCGCCTGACGGCCCAGCCCGGCTCCCAACTGACCGCCGTGCCCTTTGTGCTGCACGACGCCAACGGCCAGGTAGTGGATTCGTCCCGCATCAGCGTGACCACCGAATCGGTGCTGCTGGATACTGTGCTGGTGGATCAGCGCCTGTATCCGCTCAAGACGGTGGACATCAACCTGGGCGGCATCACATCGGGCCAGCCCAAGGCGGGCTACCACGTGGCCTCCATCAGCGCGTCGCCCTCCTACCTGTCGGTCGCGGGCACCGCCGAGTTCCTGCGGTCGCTGACGATGCTGGAGGTATCCTCCGGCACCATCGACATCGCGGGCGCGGGGGAGACATTGATACGCGCCGTCAAGATTGAGCGGCCGCAAAACGCCCTGTATATGAGCGAGGACGCCGTGTACGTTACGGTGGAAATCGTGCCCGACGCACCGCTCGAACCAACGGCCACGCCCGAGGTCACCCGGTGAACGCATTCGCGGATTGGCTGTTCAATGTGCTGTTTGGGTGGATGGGCACCGCGGCCAACAGCGCCTGGAACGCCGTGGTCAACTCCTCCGGCGGGATGGGCAGCTTCTTTTCACAATATTGGCTTGGCATTGTGCTGCTGCTGATTATCGGCGGCACGGTGCTGGATTACGCGGTGTGGTTCGTCCGTTGGCGGCCGTACCTGGTGTGGCGCTCGTGGCTGACGCGCCACCGCCGCTCCCGCACCCTGCAGCAGACCGCGCAAGACCTGGAGCACACGGACATGGACCCCAATACCCTCAACACCATCGCCGATTGGGTGGCCACGCCGCAGGATGCCTATCCCCTGGATGGCCTGCACACGGGCGCCTTGCCCTACGCGGATGACCCGCAAGCCGCGGGCTATAATGCCGGGGCCTACACCCCTTCTGCAGCACCTTATACAGACCAAGGCGTACCCATGCCCCCGCTGATGCAGCAGGCACCCAGCCAGGTGTGGCAGCCGCAGCCAATGGACGAGCAGGATGTGTACCAGCCGGCACCGCTCTGGGGCACGCCTGCCCCCATCCCCGAGGATCTGCCCTATGCGCCGCCTGCCTATACCGCCCCTATGTACGAGGATACGCCCTACGCGCAGCAGCAGCCGCTGTACGCGGAGGATTTTGAGGGGGACAATCTGTCCCTGGCACCCGAACCCGCCAGCGCCTGGCCGGACTTCACGCGCCCCCAGGGCGAACCCGTGCCCGGCCCTGCCGAGGGCGGGCGCCGCCGCCGCAGCGACCGGGGCGGGCGGATGCGCTCGGCCAAACGCCTGTTTAACGGCCTGCGCGAGCACCTGCAGCCCGAGGACGACGAGAGCATGATTGACGGCCTGCCCTCCCCCGTGCGCCAGGAGGACGCCTTCCATGAGGCGGTGTACCCCAACAGCTACCGCTATCAGCAGCCGGACTACAACCACAACAATCAGCAGCAGCCATAATACGGGAAAGGAACAGCAACCCGATGAACTTTAACGACTATCAGAAACTGGCCATGCGCACGTGCAGCCTGAAGCAATTTGACGGCCTGGGCGCGCTGCAAAACGCCGCCCTGGGCCTGGCCGGGGAGGCCGGCGAGTTTGCCGACGTCATCAAAAAGGTCAGCTTCCAGGGCCACACAGTGGACGAGGCGCACCTGGCCGAGGAGGTGGGCGACATCCTGTGGTACTGCGCGCTGGCCGCGGAAGCCCTTGGCGTGTCGCTGGATGACATCGCCGAAAACAACATCCAAAAGCTCAGCCGCCGCTACCCCAACGGCTTTGAGCAGAAGCGCTCGCTGCACCGGGAAGAGTAGCCCCTGATTTTTTCACACAAAAATCCCCACCGCCATAATGGCCGTGGGGATTTCATTTGTGCCGCTGTGCAGTCCGAAATCGGGGACAAGCAGGCGATGAAAACGATTAGCGCTTGGAGAACTGCGGGGCACGACGGGCGCCCTTGAGGCCGTACTTCTTGCGCTCCTTCATGCGCGGATCGCGCGTGAGGAAACCGGCTTTCTTCAGCTCGGCGCGCAGCTCGGGGTTGGCCTTGATGAGCGCGCGGCTGATGCCGTGGCGGATGGCGCCGGACTGGCCGGTGAGGCCGCCGCCGTTGACGTTGACGACCACGTCAAAACCGGTGGTCTTGGTGAGCACCAGGGGCTGGCGGACCGTCATCTTGAGGGTCTCCAGGCCAAAGTAGTTGTCAATCTCGCGCTTGTTGATGACGATGTTGCCGCTGCCGGGGATCAGACGCACCCGGGCGATTGCCTTCTTGCGGCGGCCGACTGCGTTAAAATCTGCTTGTGCCATGATATCTATGCTCCTTCCGCTTACTTGATCAGGTCGAGCGCTTCGGGCTGCTGGGCGGCGTGGTTGTGCTCAGCGCCGGCGAAGATGTGCATCTTGGTAGCCATCTTGCGGCCAAGGGGACCCTTGGGCAGCATGCCGACCACCGCGTGGCGCACCACGAACTCGGGCTTATCTTCCATCAGGCGGCGATACTTGGTGGCCTTCAGGCCGCCCACATAGCCGGAGTGATGATAGTAGTACTTCTGATCAAGCTTTTTGCCGGTGAGAACAATCTTGTCGGCGTTGACAATGATGACATGGTCACCGGTATCGACGTGGGGGGTGTAGGTGGGCTTGTGCTTGCCGCGCAGGATGTTGGCAACCTGGCTGGCCAGCCGTCCAAGCACCATACCGTTTGCATCAACGACATACCACTTGCGCTCGACTGTTTGCGCATTGGCCATATAGGTATTCAAAGCTGAATTTCCTCCTAAAACATTGTGTACGGGTGCAGAGCGGTGATGGTCGCACAACCCTGCCTGCTGTCTCAATAGTTCCGGGGCTAGCGGAGTCTATTGATGCAAAGGCTATCTTACAAAACCGGCAGCCCGATGTCAAGGCGTTTTCACGCAAATTCGCCGATATTGCGCGATTTTTTTGAGCGAATGCTTGACATGGCACTGTCGTCGTGATAATCTATCCGAGGCTTGAAGAAGCCTGTGCCAAAGACAGCCGGTGCGCTACGCGCTTAATGACGACAGTCGCCCGCCGAGGTGCAAGACGCATTTGTTGAAATGCCCTTGTGCCGATGCACAAGGGTTTCTTGATTCTAAGCCCTAAGGCGGTGAAACAAACATGAGCAATCCCCAAGAAGCAGTGAAGCTGAACAAGAATGCGCAGATGAAGCGCGAGGCTGTGGCCGAAATCGCCGAGAAGATTAAGAACGCCCAGTCCGTCATCGTGCTGAGCAGCTCCGGCGTGACGGTGGCCGAAATCACGGCCCTGCGCGCCAAGTTCCGCGAAGCGGGCGTCGAGTACAAGGTGCTGAAAAATACGTTGGTGCGCCGCGCGCTGGAAGACCTGGACATCTCCAGTTTGGATGATGTGCTGACCGGCCCCTCCGCTTTTGCCTTTGGCCTGCAGGACCCTGTGTCCCCCGCCAAAATCATCAGCGACTACATGGCCGAAGCCAAGGCCAACAACAAGTTCACCATCAAGGCCGGCCTGGTGGAAGGCAACTACATGGATCCTGCCGGCGTGCAGGCCCTGGCCAAGTTGCCGTCCAGAGAGGTGTTGATCGCCAAGATGATGGGCAGCCTCAACGCCCCGGCCACCAACCTGGTTGGCGTGCTGAGCGCCACCCTGCGGTCCCTGGTCTATGCGGTGGATGCCGTGCGCAAGCAGAAGGCCGAAACCGAAGCGTAATCCCCTACCCCACTAAATATTCGAAATTAATTGGAGGAAAACACATGAATCGCGCAGAAATCCTGTCCGCAATTGAGTCCATGACCGTGCTGGAGCTGGCCGAACTGGTCAAGGAGCTGGAAGAGAAGTTTGGCGTGTCCGCCGCCGCCCCCGTTGCCGCCGCTGCCCCCGCAGCCGCTGCCGCCCCCGCTGCCGCCGCCGAAGAGAAGACCGAATTTGACGTCGTGCTGACCGATGCCGGCGCCGAGAAGATCAAGGTGATCAAGGTTGTCCGCGAAGTCGTCAGCGGCCTGGGCCTCAAGGAAGCCAAGGAATTCGTTGAGTCCGCCCCCAAGACCATCAAGGAAGGCCTGCCCAAGGCTGATGCCGAGAAGATCAAGAAGCAGTTTGAAGAAGTCGGCGCCAAGGTCGAAATCAAGTAATCAAACCTTCACCAACAAGCGAGCCGTCCGAAAGGGCGGCTCGCTTTTGTTGATAACTGGCTATTGGTCTACGCTTGCAGGCGCGCCAGGAAGGCGGCCTCGTCCAGCACGGGGATGCCCAGCTGCTGCGCCTTTTGCAGCTTGCTGCCGGCGCTCTCCCCCGCCACCACAAAAGCCGTCTTGCGGCTGACCGAGGAGGCGGCGATGCCCCCATGGCGACGAATCAGGTCCTCCGCCTGTTGGCGGCTGAGGCTGGGCAAGGTGCCGGTCACCACCACGGACAGGCCACCCAGCAGGCCGCTCTCGCCCGCCTGCTGCGCGTCATGGGGCGTGACGCCCAGCGCCAGCAAATTGTCAATCAGGCGGATGTTCTGCGCGTCGCTGAAGAAATCCACCATGCTCTGCGCCAGCACGCCGCCTACACCCGGGATGGTGGACAGCCGCTCTTCCCCGGCCCCGCGCACCGCTTCCAGGCTGCCCAGCTCGTTGGCGATGTCGCGCGCGGTGCCCCGGCCGATGTTGGGGATACCGATGGCAAACAGGAAGGCATCCAGCTGGCAGTCGCGGCTGGCGCGGATGCCCTCCAGCAGGTTGTCCGCCTTCTTATCCAAAAAGCCGGGCAGGCCCAGCAGCTGCTCGCGGGTCAGGGTATAGAGCTGGTCCGGCTCCTGCACGCCCAGGCGGTCAAAAAACAGCTCCGCCGTTTTTTCGGAGAAACCGGCGATGTCCATGGCGTCCCGCCCCGCGTAGTGGGACAGGCGGGCCACCACCTGCGGCTTGCAGCCATCCCGGTTGGGGCAAAACAGGTTGGCCCCAATCTCCACCAGCGAGCTTTGGCAGGCCGGGCAATGCGTCGGCTTGTCGATGGGTATGCCTTGGGCGTCGTCATCCACCACGCCCATGATTTCGGGGATGACGTCGTTGCTGCGCCGAATCCACACCGTGGCGCCCACATACAGACGCTTGCGCTGGATGTCGCCCCAGTTGTTGAGCGTGGCCTTGCGCACGGTGACGCCCGAGAATTCCACCGGCGACACATGGCCCAGCGGCGTCAGCTTGCCGGTGCGCCCGGGCTCCCAGGTGACGCGCTCCAGCGTGGTGGTGTTCTCCTCGGCGGCAAATTTGTACGCCACCGCCCAGCGGGGAAACTTGTCCGTGTAGCCAAAGCCTTCGCGCATGGCATGGTCGGTGATTTTGACCACCGCGCCGTCAATCAGAAAGTCCAGCGTCTCGCGCCTGGCCTCCACCTGATGGATGGCGGCGATAACTTCCTCCGGGTCAGCGCTTACCGCCACCAGCGGCGCCGCCGGGAAGCCGTTCTCCCGGATAAATGCCATCATGCCCACCTGGTCGGTGTAGGGCGGGTTTTCGATATAGCCCACCTGGTAAAAGTAGGCGTTGAGCCGCCGGGAAGCGGTGACGCGCGGGTCCAGGTTGCGCAGCGCGCCGGCGGCGGCGTTGCGGGCGTTTTTAAGGGGCTCCTGCGCGGTTTGGTTGTAGCGCTTGAGTTCGCTTAACCGCATGATGCACTCGCCGTGGATTTCCATCAGCCCCTTGTATGGGATGGACAGCGGGATGCCCCGCACCGTCATGGCCTGGGGCAGTATCTCCTCCCCCACCTGGCCGTTGCCGCGCGTGGCGGCATGCACCAGCGCGCCATCCCGGTAGGTGAGGTTGACCGTCAGGCCGTCAAACTTGTATTCCACGGCCCACGTTGGCTGCGGCACGCCGTCCAGGCGCGCCACGGCAGCCTGTGCCCGCGCAATCCACTGGCGCAGCGCCTCCTCGCTTTGCACCTTGTCCAGGCTCCACAAGGGGGCCAGGTGGCGGTACTGCTTAAAGGCGGCCAGCGGCTCGCCCCCCACGCGGCGGGTGGGCGAATCGGGCAGCACGATGCCCGTCTGCCCCTCCATCTCCACCAGCTGATCGTACAAACGATCCCATGCCTGATCGGACAGGATGGGATCGTCCTCAACGTAATAGCGCCGCGACGCCTCGTTGATTTGGTCGACCAATGCGCGCATCGCGGCGCGGGCTTGCTCGCTCATGGGCTACTCCATTTTGACGATGGGGGCTACGTGCACCGCGAACTGCTTTTCGCCATAAGCGGTGAAGAGGATATTGATGCGCGTATCGGTCCCCGTGCCGGTTACCTCCAGCACCAGGCCCTCGCCAAACTTTTTATGCAGCACCTTGTCACCGGCGTTAAACACCGTGGGTGGCTTTTTCTTGAGGCGCGCGGCTGTGGTTAGGAAGCCCTTGCGCACGCCGGGTATCTGCGTCAGATCCTGCCCCATGCCGGGGATGCCGAAGCTGATCTTGGGCTGGCGCTGCGTGGGCTTGCGCTGGGCGAGCTGCGGCGCCTCGGTCACACCGAAGTGCTTGCGCATGGCCTTGCCAAAGTCGTCCGCCAGCAGGTTGGCCGGTATCTCTGCAATAAACGGGCTGGGCGGGTTGAACGAAATCTGGTTGAACAGCGTGCGCCGCTTGGCCAGCGACAGGCTGAGGTATTTGCGCGCGCGCGTCATGCCAACATAGCACAGGCGGCGCTCCTCCTCCATGCGCTCCTTGTCAAGCAGCGAGCGCTGGCTGGGGAAGATGCCCTCCTCCATGCCGATGATGAACACGGCATCGTACTCCAGCCCCTTGGCGGAGTGCAGCGTCATCAGCGTGACGTACTGAGGCGCGTTCTCCTGCATATCCAAATCGGTCACCAGCGCCACATTCTCCAGGAAGCTTTCCAGTGTGGCGTCCTCAGTCAGGTTCTCAAAATCCTGCACCGCGCCCACAAACTCCATCACGTTTTCCCGGCGGGTGATGAGGTCCTCGTCGTTGGTGTCCTCGTACTGCTTGAGCAGGCCGCTTTCATCCAGCACAAACTGCACAAACTCGGTCAGCTTCATCTGGTCGCGCATGGCGGCCATCTTGTTCATCATGCTCACAAAGTCGCTCACGCACTTGCGCGGGCGGGAGGACAGGGCTTCGGGCAAATCGGTCAGCGCGGAATACAGCGGAATTTGCTGCTCGTAGGCGTGCTGCTCCAGCGTGGCGATGGTGGCGTCACCGATGGAGCGCTTGGGCACGTTGATGATGCGCTTGAGGGATACCTCGTCCAGCGGGTTGATCAGCAGCCGCAGGTAGGCCACCACATCGCGGATTTCGCGCCGGTCGTAGAAGCGGGTGCCGCCGTAGATGCGGTAGGGGATGCCGGCACGCATGAGCATTTCCTCGGGCACGCGGCTTTGGGCGTGCATGCGGTACAGCACCGCGATCTGCGAATAAGGCACGCCCCGCTGGTGCAGGCTGCGAATGCGCTCGCACACCCAAGCGCTCTCCTCGTGCTCGTCGCCCGCGCTGCAGAATTTGATTTTGTCGCCCTCGCCAATGTCCGTCCACAGGGCTTTTTCCATGCGGCCTTCGTTGTTGGCGATGACCTGGTTGGCTGCCTCCAGGATGTTGGCGGTGGAGCGGTAGTTCTGCTCCAGCTTGATGACCTTGGCCTGGGGATAATCCTTCTGGAAGTCGAGGATGTTGCGGATATCGGCCCCGCGCCAGCCGTAGATGGACTGGTCATCATCGCCCACCACGCAGAGGTTCTGGCTCTCCTGGGTGAGCAGCTTGACCAGCGAATACTGGGCAAAGTTGGTATCCTGGTATTCGTCCACGTGCACGTGGGAGAAACGGCGCTGGTAGTGCTGCAGCACCGGCGGATGATCCACCAGCAGCTGCAGAGCCTTGGCAATCAGGTCGTCAAAATCCAGCGCGTTGGCCTGCTTGAGCACACGGTCATACGCCAGGAACAAATCGTGTATCTTCTGCGAGCGGAAGTCCCGCCTGGTCTGGGCAAACCACTCATCAGCGGTCAGCAGCCGGTTTTTGGCGTCGGAGATGATGCTCTTGAGCTCGCGCAGCGGCAGCTGCTTGTCATCGATATCCAGGCGCTTGTACAGGTCCTTAAGCACGCGCATCTGGTCGTCATCATCGTAGATGACAAAGTTGCGCTGGTAGCCGATTTTCTCGATATCGCGCCGCAGGATGCGCACGCAGATGGAGTGGAAGGTGCCAATCCAGGCGTCACCGGCCGAGCTGCCCGTCAGCTTGTCCACGCGGGACAGCATCTCCTTGGCGGCCTTGTTGGTAAAGGTAAGCGCCAAAATGGCATAGGCAGGCACACCCTGCTGCATCAAATGGGCGATGCGGTAGGTCATGGTGCGCGTCTTGCCGCTGCCCGCCCCCGCGATAATCAACAATGGCCCCGATATGGTCTCAGCAGCCTGGCGCTGCATGGGATTGAGGTCGTTTAAGTTCATGAGTCCCCTCTTCGTTTCCCGCCGCCGTTGTGCCGCGGGTTAACAGTTTGGTCCGCCGCGAACAGCGCGGCAACATATGGTACACCTTATTATACCACAGTTTGAGGGTTTATTGAAGGGCTATCTGTCTACTTGATTGTTAAGCAAATGTCAAGGCATGAACCGCCCGCGCGCCGGCCACTGCCGCGCCCTGTTTCGGGGGCGGTCAGCTCTGCTCCGGCAGGTCGACGGGCAGGTCGGTCTCCGAGAAGGGATCGTCCGACGAGATGTATACGTTGAGGTCCACGTTGATTTCCTGCGGCAGGGCGCCGCGGCCGTGGAACTTGCGCTCGGCCAGGGTATCGCGAATCATGGGCGGCTTGACCGAAAAGTCGATGACCGCGGTCTCGCGGGGCTCGGTCAGCGCGTGGACAATGGTGTGCGCGGTGTGCATGCGGCGGGCGTAGTCCTCCGCGATTTCGGTGCGGCTGCCCCAGTGCATAGGGAAGAACACGCTGGGCTTGACCGCCATGATGAAGTGGTTGGCTCCGGCGTCATAAAAGCCGCCCAGGTTGGGGTCCACCGGGAACATGCAGATGTCCACCTGCTCGTTGGGGATGGTGCCCACCAGGCGGTAGAACTCGTCCTCCGCGCGGGTGATTTCGCGCAAAGTATTCTCCTCCCGCCAGTGCCACAGGTTGAGGTCGCCCGCGTGGAAGATGCGAAGCCCGGCGGTTTTCACCATCAGCGATACACCCGCGTCGGTGGAGCCATAGGCCGTCACCTTCACATTGGCCACCGACAGGCTCTCCCCCTCGCGGATGAAGCGCACCGTCATGTCGTCGGGTACGGTGTCCTTGGCATCGGCGGAGACCACATAGGTGATGGGGAAGGCCTTCTTCCAGGTATAGATGGCCGGGTCATTATGCTCCGCCGAGTTGCGGGGCACAAACACCACGATGTTGTTAAAGCCCTTGAAGTCGCGGTCGCTCAGCCGGTGGCTCTCGGGAATCACATCCCCTTCAGGCTGCCAATAGCTGAATATCAGCAGCGTCTTGCCGACAGCCACCGTAAAGCCCGACTGATGAAAAAACGTTACAGCGGCTTGCTTGGCCATGGTTTCCCCTCCACTTCGCTCTGAAAGGCTTCGTACAGTATGCGCCCCTGGGCCTGCGGCAGTTCCAGCCGCACGGCGTGGGCCAAAGTGGGCGCGATATCCACCACATGGGCCGCCCGCAGCCTGGCGCCCCGCAAAAACGGCGGGCCCGCCATCCACAGCAGACATTGGGATGCCGGGTGCTCCGGTCCAAAGCCGTGGGTGGCACGGTGGGGCGGGGCCTCCAGATCGTCTACAAACTCCACGCCCTCCTGCGCCTCCACCGCCAGCTGGATGTCGGTGGGGGCGTGCATCTGGCGCAGCTGCCGGCGCGTGTATACCTGGGCGATGCGCAGCTCCTCCTGGTGTTGCAGCAACGCCTCGGTGACGGCATGATAATCCCCGCGCTCACAGCGGATATAAGCGCCGCAGCCCAGCGTCTGCGCCCGGGCGGGCAGCCCCTGCGCGCGCAGCCAGCTATCCAGGGCCACCACGCGGCTCACGTCGGCATGCCCATGGTCGCTCACCACGGCGACCACCGTGTTATCCAGCACGCCCACCTCTTCCAGCGCCCGCATCAGGTGGCCGATGTGCTGGTCCAGCCGTACCAGCGCGGCGCGGGTCTCCTCGGTATGGGTGCCCTGCTGGTGGCGCACAACATCCAGGTCGGTCAGGTGCAGGGTGAGCACATCGGGCATATGCATGCGCTGCTGGCGCAGGCTGGGGGCCACCGAGGGCGCCTTCTCCTTGGGCGGGTGGGGGTTATACTGCTTTTCAACCAGCTTTTGCGCGAGCAGCGCCGCGAAGCGGTCCAGGTGCGGCTGGTTGATGCCCTCGCGCGTGCGGCCGTACTTGAGCTCGCTTTGCAGCAGCCACCAGAACGAGCCGTAGCGCAGCACCTTGGCCGTCTGATTTTCACCGGGCAGCGCATGCACCTCCGGAAAATTGTAGTGGACGGCCGGGTTGTGCCCGCTGACCGGCCACAGGATGGAGGCCACCTCGCGCCCGGCGCGCCAGGCCGCCTGGTGCAGCGTCTCCGCCTGGATTTCCTGCGCGTCCCAGTGCCAGGGCCGCTTGTTGGCGGGCAGGTTGGGCGCGTATTTCTCGTTGTGGCCGATGCCGTGCTTGTCCGGGTAGCAGCCGGTCAGCAGGCTGGTGTGCACCGGGTAGGTCAGGCTGGGGTAGATGGTCTGCATGCGCTGACAAAAGACGCCCCGGTCTGCCAGCGCGCCCAGGTTGGGCAGCGACAGCAGGAAGGAAGCGTCTTCTTCAAAGGCAGCGTCCAGGCTGATGATGAGCAGGCGCACGCCTATCTCCTCCAGCCGAAGAACTTGGACAGGCCAAACACGCCCAGTATCCACCCCAGGGGCCCGCAGCCGCAGCCGCGGCGGTCCTTCTTGCTGCCAAAGACGGCCGACAGCACGAAGCCAATGACAATGATGCTGCCCCAGCTGAGGCCGCGGTCCTGCCGCTCGGCCTGTTCACGGGCACGCGCAGGGTCGCGCGTGGGTGAGATGGGGTCGCCCAGGATGTCGTTGAGGTTGGGCAGCACAATCTTTTTGTGCGCGGCGCCGGTGGGCGCGGGCGAGGCGGGTGCCCATGTGCTGGGCTGCGGCAGCGGCTGCGCCTGAGTACGGCCGAACAGGCCGTCCAGCTCGATCTCGGCGCCGGTGGATGCCTGCATCTGCCGGGCGGTGCCCAGCAGGAAGTCGGCCACCGCGGCGTCATAATCCCGCGCCTGGAAAGCCGGGCGGAAGTGCCTGGACAGCAAGGTGTCCCTGGCATCACGGCCCAAAATGCGCTCCGCCCCGGTGCCGGAGGCGACGGCGTAGGTCTCCTCCCCCACCACGGCCAGCAGCAGCACGGTATCCTGGCTGTTGTCCTGCTGGCCAAGCAGGCGCTGCGCGTAGGCGGCGGCATCTGCCCCGCCCAGGAAGTGGCGCACATCCACCGCCAGCCGCAGGCCGGTGGCGGCCCATACGCGGTCGGCCAGCGTGCGGGCATCGGCCAGCGTGGTCGGCTGCAGCACGGCCGCCCCGTCGCGGATGGGGGAGGCGGCAGGCTCGGCCAGGGCGGGCGCCGCAAGCAGGACAATCACCATCAGCAGGCTTAACAGGCCGGTCAATCTTCTCATGGCGCGTCCCCCTCCTGCGGGATAAACTGCTCGGCAGGGCGCACGCCCAGCAAGCGGGCCAGACGGCCCGAGAAACTGTTGTTAAAGTCGCGGTTAAAGCGCTCGGCCTGCAGGTTGTACTCCGCCTGCTCGGTCAGGTGGGCGCTTTGCTCCATGGCCTGGGGCAGCAGTTGGTTGACGTACATGCTGTCGCGCTCGTCCGCCGTCAGGCTGGGCAGCTGGCGCAGCTCGGCCAGCAGACCATCCATGCCCTCCTGCAGGGTTTGATTGGCCCGCGCGCGCTGGCTGAGGCTGCCTGTCTGCGCAATGCCGTTCAGTGCCTCCTGCACGGATAGCAGCAGCGGGTCACCCGCCGGCAGGTGGCGCCGGGCAACGGTCAGGATGTTGGCCCCCACCTCGCGGCGGGCGCTCAATACATCCTCCAGCGTGCCCATGCTGGTCTCCACCTGCTTGCGCTCGGTGGACCAGCCCCTGTAGGCGCCCCACAGCAGTGAAGCGCCTATCAGGACAATCATGAGCACAAAGGCCATAACGGCCGTAGAGCGCTTATGCATGCTTCCTCCGGATTAGCCGTTGATCAGGCGGTTCTTGAGTTCGGTTTCCATGCGGGCGAGCACCTGCTCGGCCTCGCGGCGCTTTTTGCGCCCCTCCTCCTGGATGCGCACCACTTCGTTCATGGTGTCAATCAGGCTCTGGTTGGTCTGCACCAGGGTCTCAATATCGATGATGCCGCGCTCGGCCTCCTTGGCGGTCTCCACCGTGCCCATCTTGAGGCTTTCGGCGTTCTTCTTAAGCAGATCGTTGGTCATATCAGTCACGGCGCGCTGGGCCTGCATGGCCGAGCGGCTGTGCTCCATGCCAATGGCCAGCACCATCTGGTTTTTCCACAGCGGCAGGGTGTTGACCAGCGTGGACTGGATGCGCTCAATCAGCAGGGCGTTGTTGTTTTGCAGCAAGCGAATCTGCGGCGCCATCTGCATGGAAATCTGCCGGGTGAGCTTGAGGTCGTGCAGCTTCTTTTCAAAGCGGTCGGCCGCTGCGTCCAAGTCGCTCGCCTTCTGGGCGTCCATGGCGTCGCCGGTCTCCTTGGCGTGCTGCTTGGCATCCTCCACTTCCTTGGCGCGGAAGGCGGCCAGGCGCTTCTCACCGGCCACGATGTACATGGTCAGTTCGCGGAAGTACTGGATGTTCATGTCGTAGAGGTGGTTGAGCATGGAAACGTCCTTGAGCAGCTGCACCTGGTGGTTTTCCAGCGTGCCCGCGATGTTTTCCACGTTGCCGGCCACCGAGTCGTAGCGGGCGCGAATCTGCTCCACATATTTTTCGGCGCTGAAGAACCACGCGCGGATGCCCTTGGGCTTTTCCGTGCTGCTTTCAAAGCTCTTCAGCTCGCCAATCAGCTTGGTCATCATGTCGCCCACGTTGCCCGAGTCCTTGTTTTTGACGTCGGCCAGCACGGTATCGGCAAAGTCCGATACCTTTTTCTGGGCGTCGGCGCCGTACAGCATGACGTGCTGCGGGTTGCCGATATCAATCTGCTGGGAGAAGGCGTCCACGGTCTTTCGCTCTTCCTCCGTCAGGCTGCTGTCCAGCTGCTTGGCGATGGCGGCCTGCACATCGGGGGCGACCGGCTCGTCCACCTTGGTGCCCTCCAGCTGGTCAATCACCTTTTCCATTTGCAGCTTATCGCCGGCGCTGGGGGTGAGCGTCAGCACGGGCACGGGCTCCAGCTGAGCCTCGGCCATGGCGCGCAAGCGCTCCTGGGTGTCCTGGGTTTCGGTGGGTTGGATGTTGTCCTTATGTTCTGACATGGTTATTCCTCCTTCTTTGCCTGGGCCTGGGCCTGGCCGCCGGTGGCAGTCCGGTTCATGGTGAACTGCTGGCCGGTCAGGCTGTCCTGTTTGAGCATGGTCTCCAACACATCGATATCGGTAGAGATATCGAGAATGTCATTTTGATACAGGGTGTTGAGCTGCTTGCGAAAAGCGCCCACCACCACATCCAGCGCCGTTTCAATCTTCTGCTTGACGGCCACGGCCTCCGCCCCCTGCAGGCGGCGCTCGTCCATCTTGCGGTAGCCGCTGAGCATTTTGAGAGTGGTCGGCAGGTAATAATCCATAAACCGGCGAATCTGCGGCGCCTTGCCGGGCTGCTCGATCACCGTGCGGAAAATCTTGTTGGATACGCTTTCAATTTCATCAATTTTGCGCGACAGCTCGGGGTCGGGAATCAGGTCGTTTTCCACCTTGATTTGCTCAATCATGTCCTGCCCGCGGCGCACAATGCGGTCCACCTGCTCATCGCCGGTCAACGGCAGCTCCTCCCGCGTGGGGGCCTTTTGCGTGGTATCAAGGCCGGAGCCCATGATCTGCGCCACGCGGCCCACCAGCAGGGCGGCGGCAGCCATCAGCAGGTAGTGCGGCCACCTGTATAGTGGAAATATGGCCGCATAGCCCAGGCTGGTCAGCCCGGCCGCGGCAAGGCCGTAAATCCATCCCTTGACCGGGGATTTGGATTGATTGTATTTCGCCATCGCGCCCTCCCGCAACTGTAGTAAACCCTTGAATGTACAAGCAAAGTATATCATATGCCTTGGGGTGTTACAAATTAATATTTCCTCATGAATGCCCGTTAAACCCCTTCGCCCCGCGGCACAGTTGTGGTATACTAAAAAAACAATATGCATACAAGAAAGGACAGCTATGATTACCATCGGAATCGGAGCCAACTGGGATACGCAAAGGAAACGCCTGAACATGCCCAACGACTACATCACCGCGGTCATTCGTGCCGGCGGCCTGCCGCTGCTGTTCCCCCTGACGGACAACGAGGCGGTCTGGAAGGCCATGATTGACAAGGTGGACGGCGTGATTTTCCCGGGTGGCGAGGACATCCATCCCCGCGAGTTCGGTGAGGAGATTATCCCCCAGTGCGACGAAATTGTCCCCGAGCGGGACGCGCAGGAGCTGTACACCTACCGCTACCTGCTCACCACCGGCAAGCCGTTTTTGGCCGTATGCCGGGGCATCCAGCTGATGAACGTGGCCCAGGGCGGCACCCTGTATCAGGATATGCCCACCCAGAAGCCCACCCATATCAACCATGCGCAAAATGAAACGCCCACCGACGCTCACAAGGTGAGCATCATCCCGGGCACGCTGCTGCACAGTTTGATTGGCAGCGACACCAGCCCGGTCAACAGCCGCCACCACCAAAACATTAAGGATTTGGGCAAGGGCCTGAAGGTCGCCGCCATGAGCGAGGACGGCTTCATCGAGGCGGTGGAGTTTGAGGATGGCTATCCCGCCATCGGCCTGCAATGGCACCCGGAGAACCTGGCCAAGCACGACCCCGCCATGCAGCGGCTATTTGACTGGCTGATTGAGCAGGCCGGCAAGCGCGCGTAAAACCATATAGGCATCATAAAAGTCCCGCCGGGGTTCACTCCGGCGGGACTTTGTTATTCAGTGAAACGCTTATTCCAGTTCGTAGGTCAGGGTGACGCTGGCCGAAACCGACACATCGCCGGTGACGATGGTGGCCTTTTCAGAGGCGGCCATGCCGAAGTCCATGCGGTTCATGATGCCGTACACATCGCCGAAGATCTGCTCGGCCTTCATGTCCTCCAGCGCGCCCAGCGTGCGGCCGGCGGCCTTGGCCAGCACGGCGGCCTTGGCCTGCCCATCCTCCACCGCGCGTTCCAGCGCCTTGTTGTAGGCGTCAGCCGACTGGGAGGCCGTGAAGCTGAGGCTGTAGATCTGGTTGGCGCCGGCCTTGGTGGCGGCGTCGATGACCGCGGCCACCTGGTCCAGCTTGCGGATGGTGACGCTCAGCGAGTTGCTGGCGTTGTACACGGGCTGCGCCTGGCGGATGGCGCCATACTCCTCATAGGGCATTTCCACGTAGACGGAGTAGTTGCTGGTCTTGATGTCCGCCTTGTCGATGCCCAGTTCCTCCAGCGAGGTCAGCATGGTGCGGATGACTTGATCCACCTGGGCCTGGGCTTCAGCGGCGGATTTATCCTTCATGCTGGCGCCCACCTGCAGCGTGGCGGTATCGGCGGGCAGGTTCACGGTGGCGGTGCCGGTGACGGTTACCTCAGCGGCCAGCGCGGGCAGCGCCAGGGCCAGCACCAGGGCGAGACTAAGGACAGCGGTTACAATCTTTTTCATTTATTCTTTCTCCTTTTGATGACAAATCGGATGATGAGGATGATGATCAGCAGCACCACCACATAGGGCAGCGCGACCACCAGCAGCACCACGAAATCCGCCAGGAAGGCCTGGATGGCGTCCCACGCGTCGGTCATGGCCAGGCGGATGCGCTCGCCCAGCGTCAGCTCGGTGGGGGAGGCCGTGGGCACTTCCTCCTGCAGGGTCAGGCGGACGGTGGAGTAATCCACCTTGCTGTCCATGCCGCGCAGGGCGCCGGTCAGCGAATCCAGCTGATACTGGGTATCGGCAATCTGGTTTTCAATCTCCAGGATGTCCTTGACGGTGGTGGCCTGCTTGAGCAGCTGCTGCAGGCGCTCCATCTTGGCTTTTTGCGAAACCAGCCGGGTTTCGGTGTCGGTGTAGCGCTCGCTCACATCCTCCTGGGATTCGGTGTAGGAGCTCACGCGCCCAACCTTCTGCGCGGCTTCCAGGTAGGCATCCAGCTTGTCCTTGGGGATGCGGATGGTGAGGTTGGCGTAGCGGCGGCTGCCGCGGTCGGATGCCACATCGGAGTATTCCACATAGCCGCCATGCTCGCCGATGGCCGCGTTCAGGGTCTCCAGGTCCTTTTCAAACTCGCGCGTCACCAGGTTGAGGCTGACGGTGCGGATGATTTTCTGCGGCTGGGTGGGCGCGTTTTGCGCCTGGGGGGCGGGGGCAGCCTCCTCCATGGCGTAGTCGGCCTGCACGCTCATGGCGGCGGGGGCGGGTTGACCGTCCGCGCTGCGCATATAGCTGTCCACGCCGGTGCCGCCGTAGGGGGTGGTGTTGTAGTCCGCGCTCTGCTTGGTGGATGTCTGGCGGTTGCGGGGGGCGTTTTGCCCCACCAGCCAAGTGCCGCCGATGACCAGCACCAGCGAGGCCGCGATGGCCAGCCAGCGCCTGAGGTTCATGGGCGATTTCTCGCGCTTCTTGGGTTCGGGCATCTGTTGCATGTTGTGATCCTCCTGTTGATGAATTGCCTGACGCCAGGAGGATGAGAAGCTGGCGGGTACCTCGCCGCCGTCATCCAGGCCTTGGCAGTCCCGGCGGATTTGGAGCAACAGCTGACAGTCGGCGCATGTTTGGGCGTGGGCCTCAAAGGCCTCGCGCTCCTGCTGGTTTAAGCTGCCCTCCAGATACCGGTCGAGAAGGATGGAAAACTGTTCACAGGTCATGTGTGTCATTTGCTTTCCCTCCTTTCATCAATAGGACGCAGGTTGTCTTGAAAAAGTTCCCCGCCGGCGGACAATGCCTGCCGCAGCCCGGCGCGGGCACGGTTTAATCGGCTGCGGACGGTGCCCAGCGGGCAGCCGATGACGCCCGCGGCCTCCTCGTAGCTGAGGCCCTGCAGGTCGCACAGCGTCAATACCACGCGGTGCTCCTCGGGCAAATGGGTGATGGCCTCGCCCAGCAGGCGCTTGCGCTCGCCCTCCTCCAACGCCAGGTAGGGCGAAGGCTCCTCGCTTTGCGCCTCCCACCCATCCTCACGCAGGCTGTCCAGCGAGACCACCTCGCGCCGCCTGCGCAGCGCGTCCATGCAGCAGCGGGTGGCGATGGTGTACAGCCAGGTGCTCGCCTTGCTGTCGCCGCGGAACCCGGCGAAGGCGTGATAGGCCTTGAGCATGGCCTCCTGCGCGCAGTCCTCGGCGTCCTGCGGGTTGCCCATGATGCGCAGGCAGGTGAAGTACACCTGCCGCTCATAGGGCGCGACCGCCGCCTCAAAGGCCTGCGCGTTGGTGTTCAAAGCAGGCATAGCCCTTCCTTTCCCGAGCGGATAAAATCCCCCGTCGCTTAATCATACAACGGGGGACCAGGTTTAAACCTTGCAGCCTGTGAATATTATCCCCCAAACAGCGAGAGGAAGCGGTCGGTCACGCTCTCCTCGCGGGGCGTGTCCTGGGGCTCCGCCTCGGGCGTGGGGGCAGGGGCCGGGGCCGCGATCTCATCGGTCATCAGCACGAATTGCAGCGAGTGGATGTTGCCGTTGCGCGTATCGGCAAAGGATTGGGACGCCGTGCCCGACAGCGCCTTGACGAAGTTGTCAATCATGGGCCCCACCGCCTGCGCCATGGGGTTGCCGGCCAGCATGTTCTCGCTCATGCGCTGGTACTGCTCGGTGTCCATGTTCATGCGCAGGCCGGCAATCTGGATGCCGGGCATGGCAAAGTCGCGCACATCGGCCGTGACGGTAAAGCCCGCCGACTGCCCGGGCAGCACCACGTAGGCAATGGTCTGGTTGCCGCCGGCCAGCGCGATGGTGGCCTTGTCGGAGGTGATGTTCAGGCACGTATCGCCATCCAGCGTCATGGTGATTTGCAGCGTCATGCCGCCGGCGTAGGCGGCCATCTGCTCGCGCACCTTCACATCCATGGCGATCTCCAACTTGCCCTGGGCGCCCGACAGCGCCTGTGGATCTTCCACCGGCTTGCCGTCCAGCGTGTAGCGGATGGCGATGTCCCACGGCAGCGTCTTCTGCTGCGGGCTGCCCTGATAGTAGAAGCGCCCGGCAGGCAGCGACAGCTTGGCCTCGCCGTCCGTGTAATCAAGCGGCTCGGTGCTGGTGAGGTTGGTCACCGCGTCGTAGCGGCCATAATCGGTTACCTCTTCGGGCTGATCGGCCTCAAAGGCGTTGACGATATACATATCCTTCACCTCGCCCGACGCGGACAGGCGGGCGTAGACGACTTCGTTTTTCTTCACCTCGCCCAGGGCGCTCACGGCACCCGTCAGCAGCAGCAAAGCCAGGATGATGGCGGTCAGTTTTTTCATGATTGGATGGCCTCCTTCTTGCCAATGTTTGTACGGTTGATGGCTCCATCGCACCAGCGAAGCACCGTGGGCAGCACCATCAGCACCATGAAGCCGGAGATGGCGGCGCCGCGGCCGATGATTTCGCCCATCTGGCTGATGACGGCGTTGGAGGTGACCACGATGGACAGCGCGTAGCCGGCGATGGTCAATATCAGCATGGGCGGCAGGATGGAGCCGGTCGACTTGGCCAGCGCCCAGGCGGCGGCCTCCTTTTTGCCCATGGTCTTTCTTGCTTCCTCGTAGCGCTGGGCCAGCAAAATGGCATAGTCCACCGTGGCGCCCAGCTGGACGGAGCTGACAATCTGGTACCCGATGTAGTTGAGCGTATTGCCGGCAAAGTACGGCACCGCCATGTTAAACCAGATGGCGCCCTCGATGATCAGCAGCAGGATCAGCGGGATGCTCAGGTTGCGGAAGGTAATCAGCAGGATGAAGCCGATGCCAATCACGCCAAACAGCAGCACCTTGAGGTTGTCGGCGGTGATGGACTCACGCACGTCGTAGTTGACCACGCTCTCCCCCAGCAGGTGAAAATCCCCCGCATAGTAGCGCCGGGCCAGCGCCCGTATCTCCTCCACAATGGAGAAGGCGCGCTCGCCCTCGTCCAGCGAATCCACGCTCAGCAGCAACCGGTCGTACCCGTTGCCGCGCAGCATGCTCAGCGCCGAATCCGGCACCACCTCGGGGGGTATCTGCACGCCCACGGTCTCCGCGTAGCTGATGACGCTGCGCACATAGGGCAGCGCCTTGGCCTCGTCCGACAGTTCGGCGGTCTTGGCGGGCTCGCCCTGGGGCACCATCAGCATCATCATCTGGCTGCGGCCAAAGATGTCGTCGATGCGCGAGGCCTCGCGCTGGGCATCCGAGTTGGGGCCGTGCATGCCGGAGGAGCCGTAGACGAAGTTGTTCCTGGTCTGCCCCAGGTAGGCCGGCACCAGCAATATCAGCACAATGGCGGCCAGCGGCGCGCCGTAGCGCACCACCGCGCGGCCAAAGCCCTCAAAGCTGGGCAGCAGGCGGCGGTGGGCGGTCTTGTCGATCAGCTTGATGCTGGCCATGGCAGCGGCGGGCAGCACAATCACCACGCTGAGGTAGCTGAGCATGACGCCCTTGGCCAACACCAGGCCCATGTCGCGCCCCAGGCCAAAGCCCATCACCAGCAGCGCCAGGAAGCCGAAGACCGTGGTCATGGCGCTGGCCGCGATGGCGCTGGCCGCCTTTTGCATGGCGGTCTTCATGGCCTCCCGCGCGTCCATGCCGGCCTCGCGGTATTCCGCGAACCGGTGCAGCAAGAACACCGCGTAGTCGATGGACACCGCCAATTGCAGCACGGCGGAGCACGCCTGGGTGACGAAGGAAATCTCGCCGAAGATGATGTTGGTGCCCTCGTTGATGACGATGGCCACGCCAATCACCAGCATGAACAGCAGCGGCTCAAACCAGTGGCTGGTGCTGAGCAGCAAGATGAGGATAACGATGGGCACCACGTAGTACATGATGGAGGCGATTTCGCCCATGGTGACGGTTTGCAGCCGCGCCTGGTTGGGCGCCTCGCCCTTGTAGATGGCGTCCGGGTACAGCGCCTGCACGGCCTGGAACACCCCTGCCGCGTCATCATAGCCCACCGTCACCTGGTACAGCGCGCCGCCATCGGCGTAGTAGCCCTCGCGCGTCTTTTCGGGGATCACTTCCCACGGCGTGGCGCGCAGGTCCACGGTGTCGTCCAGCCACAGCACGCCCTCCACTTTGGGGATGGCGCGCAGCTGCTCTTTCACCTCCAGCGCCTGCTGGGGCGTGACATTGGGCACATACACCTGCATGTTGGGCAGGCCGCCTTCCACCAGCTTGAGCGCCTGGGTGGAGGGCGACGAGGCCGGCAGATAGTCTGCCATGTTGTAGTTGATATTAACCCCTTGCATGGCGAACACGCTGACCACGCAGCATATCAAGGCAACCAACAGGACCGCCTTGCGATGCCGCAGGATCCATTCGCTCAGTTTTTGCATACATCCTCCCGGTGATAAAATGTTAACATCTGTTGATTTCGAGGCACGTGTCAAGTATACTGGTTTTGGCAAGCGCCGCAATCCTCAAATTGAAAAAAACTGTACAATTCTGTACAGTCGCCATCAAAGTGTCTAATGGAGGCCCTATGTCCACAGCCAATGTCAACCGAAGAACCATCAAGACCCGCAACGCGCTCAAAAACGTGCTGGTCGACCTGCTGCAGACCCGCTCGCTGCAGCGCATCAGCATCCGCGAAATCACCGAGATGGCCGACATCAGCCGCGGCACCTTCTACCTGCACTTCACGGACATCTTTGACCTGTACCAGGCCATTGAAAAAGAGGTGGTGGACGGCGTCACCGCCATTGTGGATGCCAAGGCCCCCGTGCGCGATGACGACGGGCTGGAGACCATGCTCAGCGCCATCTTTGAATACCTCAGCGACCACATGCGCGAGTGCGAGGCCCTGCTGCGCACGGACAGCGCCTCCTTCTTGTCCCAGGTGTTTGAGCGCAACAAGCCCAACACCAAGGAGACCTGGGAGACCCTGTTTGGCACCGACGAACACGCGCGCGCCTACTCCTATGTGTTTATCAGCCACGGGTTCGCCGGCATGCTCAAGCACTGGATGGCCTTTGGCAAGCTGGAGACGCCGCGGCAGATTGCCAACATCGTCAAGCGGCTGCTCAACAGCTACATGTTTCTGGACGCGCCTCAAAAGCAGTCCGCCGCCGGCAGGGAAAACGGCAGCGGCAGCCAGCCGTAAAGGGCATCCCGCTCACCTGTCAGGCACCCTTGTGCGGAGAACAGCCGCCGCACCGCCGCCCGATGCGTATACACCGCGTCGGGCATTTTGTCGCTCGGGGCAACGGTGACCCGGCCTGCCTGCACCGTGATGGCATAGCAGCCTTCGTCCTCGATACACAGCACGGCCTGTCCCTCGGGCAGCGGCCTGTGCCGCGCGGCAAAGCGCAGCAGGCTGCCCAACGCGGCCGGCCAGTCCAGCACGCGCAGCATCAGGCTGTCGCTCAGCTGCCATTCCTCGGCCAGCATGCACAGGGCGTCTATGGCTCCGGTTCGGTGCAGCGGCAAGGTAAGCGTACACTGTGGCATATCGCGGTAAGCCAGCCAGGCCTTGAGCACCGCGGGCAGGCGCGCGTCATCGGCCAGCACGCATTCGGAGAGCTGCTCCCCCTTGGCGCACAAGTACCCCACGGGCTCATCAGCTGCCAGCACGGCAACCCCCTGCGCCTGCCAGGTGCGCAGCAGGGGCACAAACTGCGTACGCTCGCGCTCGCCTACCATCACCTGCTTGCGGTACAGCGCATAGGCGGCATCCACCACCGGGGGCGCGGCCTCCTCCAGCGGCACAAAGGCATAGCCCCTGTCCTCCACCGCGGCCAGGTTGCGCCGACGCACCACCTCTTGCAGCATGGTGCCGACCTGCTCAAAGCCGTGGTGCTGGTAGCGCTGGCGCTGTCCGCCCAGCACCAGCAGCGCCATGCCCTGTTCGCGGCCCTGTGCCTCCAGCATCCGCATCAGCTGCCGCATGTGCCCCTGCCCCTCGTGCCTGGGATGGGTGCACACGGTACCGATGAACCCACAGGGCAGGCTTTCCCCCGCGCCAAGGCGCACTTGTACGGGTTTCAGCGCCGCTGTGGCGAGGATGCGCCCCTCCTGCCTGGCCACGGCGTGGAGTTCGGCAAAACCTGGCTGCCCGTACACCGTGGGGTGAATGCGGGCAAAATCGGTGGGCGCGTCCGCCATGCTGAAGACCATGTTGGCCAGGTCCAGCAGCTGCTGCTCGTCGCCTGCCTGCGCAAAGCCATAGGTTGTCATGCAGCCTCCTTGTGTTGTCAAGTTGTATATGAGTATAGCGCACCCGTAACGCATTGGAAAGCCGATGTAACAAGGCGGCCGCCGCATTTACTTTTATGGCTTTTCGGGTTATCATAGCATAGCCGCAAAGGCAGAATCCGCAAGGGTTTTTGCCGGTCGGCACCGGGACACATGACCAACGCCGCCCCAGGCGGCGCGAAAGGAACTGCGGCCTTGCGTATCAACCCCCTTGACGTGGTGGTGCTCATCCCCAGCCTGCACCCCGACCACCTGCTGCCCGAATATGTGGACGATCTGATTGCCCACGGCTTCACCCGCATTCTGGTGGTGGACGACGGCTCGGGCCCCGAGTATGCCCCGCTGTTTGACGACCTGAAAACCCGCCCCGCCTGCACCGTCATCGGCTACCCGGTCAACGGCGGCAAGGGCCATGCCCTCAAGCACGGCATCCGCTACATTCAGCAAAACTGGCCGGACACGCCCGGCATCGTGACTGCCGATTCGGACGGTCAGCACACCGCGCCCGACCTGCTCAAGGTGACCCAGGCGGTGGCCGAGCACCCGGGCACGCTGGTGCTGGGCTCGCGCGACTTCAAGGCCGATAATGTGCCCGGCAAAAGCCGGGCGGGCAATCGGCTGACCAGCTTTTTCTTCGCGCTGCTGTACGGCAAGTGGCTGCCCGACACGCAGACCGGGCTGCGCGGCTTCACGATGGACCTGGCGCCGCTGATGCTGGAGGTGCCAGGCGACCGCTTTGAGTACGAGATGAACATGCTCATCCTGGCGTCCAGCCGCCACATCGGCTTTCACCTGGTCACCATCCAGACCATCTACCTGGAAGAGAACCGCCGCACGCACTTCCGCCCGTTCCACGATTCGGTGCGCATCTACGGGCAGCTGTTCAAAAACTTCTTCAAGTACGCTTCGGCCAGCGGGCTGTCGACGGCGCTTGACATCATTCTGTTCACCATATTGGACAAGTGGCTGCTGCCGCTCACCCGGCTGAGCCCGGATGCCATGGTGCTGTGGGATGTATCCTGGCACGTGCTGCTGGCCACCGCCATCGCGCGCAGTGTGTCCGCGGTATTCAACTTCAAGGCCAACAAGTCCTTCGTGTTTCGGATTGAGAAGAGCAAGGGCGCCTTCCCCCGCTATGTGCTGCTGGCCGTGGTGGTGATGGTGCTGTCGGCCACGCTGGTCAGCACCCTGCACGAGTGGCTGGGGGTGGACCGCACGGTGCTCAAAATCATCATCGATACCTGCCTGTTCTTTATCAACTATCGCCTGCAGCGCTCCTGGGTGTTTGCAGACCACGCGCTTGAAAGGAATGCCTGACATGAACCGTACCGCCAGATTGGTGTGCCTGCTGCTGGCCGCCGTTGTCGTATTGAGCCTGCCCCTGCTGGTGCCCTCCGGCGCCCTGCTGGATGAGGAGCGCAACCGCCTGCTGGAAGAAATGCCCGATGAAAGCGGCTGGCTGACCCGGCTGTTCCCCGCGGCGATGGCGGAAACCCCCGCCCTGGCCCCGCTGCCGTTGGACTTCAGCCCCGGCCGCGTGGCTGATGCCCAGGCATTTACCGAAGCAGGCTACACCGATGACAGCATCACGCTGACGCTGGAAACCCTGGATAAGGATAATGTCGTCTGGCGTGTAGCCCGCGTTACGGTGAGCGACCCCTCCCAGCTGCGCACAGCCACCGCGGGCAAGCCCGGCTCCAACAAGCTGGCGCTTATCTCCTCCATGGCGCAGAAGAACAACGCCATCATCGCCATCAACGCCAACTACCTGTCCAACGACCCGGTCAAGACTTCGTTTGAGTACCGCATGGGCGAAAAAATCCGCGCCAAGTACAACAGCAAAAAGGACCTGCTGATTACCGACGAGCTGGGCGACCTGCACGTGTTTGTCAAATCGCAAAAAGAAGAGGTGGAGGCCTTTGAGGCATCCGGGCGAACAATCATCAACGCCTTCACCTTTGGCCCCGCGCTGGTCAAGGACGGCCAGGTGCTGACCATCGATGCCGAATACGGCTACAACCCCAACGGCCGCGAGCCGCGCATGGCCATCGGGCAGACGGGCAAGCTGAGCTACGTGCTGGTGCTGGCCGAGGGCCGCACTAAGGATTCCCAGGGCGTCACGCACCAGGAGCTGGCCGACTTTATGCTGAGCCTGGGCTGCACGCAGGCCTTCAACTTTGACGGCGGCAACTCCGCCACCATGGTGTACAACGGCGGCTACTACCAGCAAAAAAGCCGCAACAACGAGCGCGCGCAGAGTGACATGCTCTACTTCGCCACGCTGGCCGGGCCGGAGGGTACACCGTGACCGCGCAGATGACCTTTCTGGGGCTCACCGTCTACGCCTACGGTCTGTACCTGGCCGCGGGCTGCCTGGCCACCGGGCTGCTGCTGTGGCACCTGGCGGGCAAGGAGGAGGCGCGCCGCAACGCCGCCGCCCTCACCTGCCTGCTGTCCCCCCTGTTGGGGCTGGTGGCGGCGCGGCTGGTGTATGTATTGAGCGACATCACCTTTGCCCCATTCCTCACGCTGCGCAATGTGCTCAACCTGCGGCTGGGCGGCTACGCCATGTTTGGCGCGCTGCTGGGCGCGGTGCTGGGCGGCATGCTTGCCGCGCGCATTGCGGGGGTGAAAAAGGCCGTGTGGCTGGATACCATGGCCCCGGCGCTGTTTGCATTCATCGCCGTGGCGCGCCTGGGCGAAGGGCACACGGTGCTGGGCATCAGCCGCCCGCTGGTGACCGGCGTGCTGGACAACACCTTCCTGGCCATGCGGGACGACTATGACGCCTACCTGCGCACCTACCTGCTGGAGAGCGCGGGCGCGCTGGTGCTCTGCCTGCTGTCGCTGCGCAGCCTGCGCCGCCACGGGGCGCAGCCGGGGCGCACGGCGCTTTTCGCGGGCCTCACCTTTGGCGTGACGCAGACATTGTTTGAAAGCCTGCGCTTCGACCAGCACATCCGCTTCAGCTTCATCGGCTTGCAGCAGGTGCTGTCGGTGGTGCTGTTCTCCCTCATCATCATCTGCCTAGCGGTGTATTTGCTGCGCCGGGGGCAGGCAAAAGCGCTGGCCATCTGGTCGCTGTGCCTGCTGCCGGTGGTGCTGGGCGGCATCCTGGGGCTGGAGTTCATGGTGGACCGCTCCCAGGTGAGCAAGTGGCTCACCTACGGGCTGTACGTGCTGCTTTTGTGCGTGCCCATCGCCCTGGGGGTGCGTTTGTTGGAAAGGAATGGGTATCATGGATAAAGAGCGCGTGGACTACATGCTCTCCCTGTCGCGCAAAAAGCGCGAGCAGGGCATCACCAACGCCGAGCAGATTGAACTGGATGACCTGCGGCGCGAATACCTGGCGGATTTTCGCCAGGGCTTTCAGCAGCAGCTGGACAACGTCTACCTGGAGCAGGAGGACGGCAGCTATAAGAAGCTGGAAAAGAAACAATCCCCCGACCATCAAGGAGAGAAGTCTGATGAATAAACGCTTGGCCTCCGGCCTGTTGCTTTTGACCATGCTCATCGGCCTGCTGGTGCCCACCGGCGCCCTGGCCGACAAAAAGCCCGTGCTTTACACCGGGCGCATCTCGCTGGACTATGGGGCGGATAGCGCCACCGGCGTCTACTACACGCCGGACGTCATCAGCCCGGACAGCAGCGTCAAGCGCCTGGCCACCCTCAAGGCGGGCACGGAGATCAATATTGTGGACGTGCTGCCCAACTACCTGGAAATCAACTACGGCAACCGCACCGGCTTTGTGCTGCGGCACCGCACCTCCAACATCGTGGCGGTGGACCCGGTCAACACCCCGCGCTACGGCACGGTGGTCAGCCAGTACTACACCACGCTGGACCGGGAGACCCACGTGATGGCCAAGCCCGAGACCGGCAGCGAGGTGCTCATCACCCTGCAGGCCGGCACCCAGTTAGCGTTTGTGGATATCACAGGCGGCTGGGCGCGGCTTATCTTCAAGCGGCAGTATGGCTACGTCAACACGCTGGATTTGCCCAACCTGCAGATGGTGGCCCCCAACGAGCAAAGCGGCGACCAGTATACGCCGCTGGCCGTGTACAACTCGTTTTACAACATCGCCGACAACGAGATGAACAACAACCGCATCGAGAACATCCGCGTGGGTGTGGGCTATATGGACCGCGTGATGCAGCCCGGCGAGACGCTGGACTTCAACGGCACGGTGGGTCCCTTCTCCCGCCGCAACGGCTACCTGAGCTCCTGGGGCCTGTTTGAGGGCGAGCTGGTGCCCTCGGTGGGCGGTGGCAGTTGCCAGCTGAGCAGCACGCTGTACAACGTGGTGCTGCAATTGACGGGGCTGACGGTGCTGGCCCGCGCGCCCCACGGGCGCAACGGCGCGCCCTACCTGCCCCACGGGGTCGACGCCTCCTCTGGCGACCTCAACTTCATCTTCCGCAACGATTATAATTTCCCCATCCGCATACAATCCCACGTGCAGGACGGCGTGCTGTTCATCGCCTTCTACCGGGACGATATCCGCTCATGAGGCGCCTGGCGTGGATGCTGGCCCTGCTATTGCTGCTGACGGCAACCGCCGTCGGCCAGCAGGCGGAGCCTGCGGCCCTCTACACCGGCCGGCTGGCAAAGCCCACGCAGCTGCTCAGCCAGCCCGCCAAGGATGCCCCCACGGTGGGGTATCTCTCCGTGCGCCATCCCATCGAAATCTTGCAGATGGCGCCCGACTGGCTGTATATCCGCACCAACGGCATGACTGGCTACGTGCAGCGCCGCTATGTGGACGACAACCGCGTCACCACGGTGGACCCGGCCAGCACGCCCAAGTACCCGGCCGTCACCAGCAGCTACATCGGCTGGGTGGAGCGGGAGGCGCCTGTCAAGGCCGCCCCTGACAATAACAGCGAGACGCTCATCACCATGTACCCCGGCGCGCGCCTGGCCTTCATCGGCATGGAAAACGGCTGGGGCAAGCTGATATTCCACCGCCAGTACGCCTATGTGGATACCAGGCTGCTCAGCGAGCTGCAGCCCATCTTTGACAGCGTAGATACCGCGGACGACTCCGCCCCCATCGCCGCCTACACCTCCTTTTACCGCATCACCACCGATGAAACCAACCTCGGGCGGATGGAAAACATTGCCGTCGCCAACGAGCGCATGCGCCGCTTTGTGATGGGGCATAATGAGGAGTTTGACTTCAACCGCGACGCCGGGCCCTATAACGCCCGCGCGGGCTACCTGCCGGCCAACGTGTTGGTGAATGGCGAGACCATTCTGGGCTACGGCGGCGGCACCTGCCAGGTATCCAGCACCCTGTACAACGCGCTGATGCAGCTGCCGGGGCTGCATATCCTCAAGCGCCGCCCCCACGGCCCCAGCGGCGCCAGCTACCTGCCGCTACACGCGGATGCCGCGGTCGGCAACAAAAACCTCAACCTGGTCTTCCACAACCTCTACCCCTTCCCCGTGCGCATCGACGGCAGCGCCCAGGACGGCGCGCTGACCATCGCCATCTGGAAGGTAATGGAGTAGCCGAACACAA
>ENA-UOOM01000704-UOOM01000704.1-fermentation-metagenome-genome-assembly--contig:-NODE-704-length-35786-cov-58.915480_pt1 | contig 35786 bp, 28 predicted proteins | sample MGYA00245781_ERZ724031 | MGnify/ENA primary metagenome ERZ724031 (study PRJEB28704, sample SAMN03018317) | fermentation metagenome | biome: anthropogenic terrestrial biome; feature: soil; material... | reverse complement strand
AAGATAATAATCACGCAATTAACAGTTTTTTATTTATTATTTAACTATGTAAAATGATATTTTAACTACGAGATATGATATAAATTATTCGTTTCATTCCTTTATACACATACTTTAAAGGGAATGGTTGATACCGGATATTTTTCCCCAAATTCAACATCTGCTATAGTCATTACTGTGATAGTATGCCTAATCCTAATCAGGATCAATTCTCGTACTAAAACAACTGACAAATACAAGACTTACTATATAGAGGCATAATTATTAAGTAAAAACTGCTGAAATCTGATTAACAAGAGGTTGCATAGTAAAGTAGAAAATTATATCAAAAATTACAGAGCGAACTAACAAATATAACAGGACGAAAACTTGCAGAAGAAAACTTTAAAATTCCAAAAGAGGGTATTCGCCGTATCACCATTATCCTGGGATGTTTTATAAAAGAATTCAGCAAAGGAACAATTTCAGTGGCTTCAAAAACTGTATAACTGAAACTTTAAGCGTAGATATCAGGTATAGTTTATGTTACACTTAATAAATTGATATTTGAGACAGCAGGATCGCAAAAAGCGTTTATATTAAAGTTCACGTTATATTCACTTACACTACTGTCCGGTTTAAAATGAAACTAATGTTATATACATCTATTATACAATGGAATACACTCCATTTCCAACTTTTCGATTTGAAATTAAATCTTGGAATATTCCTAAATGGGCAAATATAGATATATTAATTATCAATGGATTATAAATTAGTAAGACATAGATTAATGTTTAACCAGACAGCAGTAATTCACTTAATTGAAGACAATAGCAGATTTTTGAATAGTAGAATTAAGTGATTTGTTGTAGAAAGTAAACATTTGTAGTGAGAATAAAGAAAAAAAGTTTGCCTTTCACCTGAATAATCGTACTTTTGGGATGATTTAATCAGGATATATGTCAGTAATAACAATTGAAAGATGCCCAGTTTGCGGCAGCGGGGATTTAAAAAAAATTTTTGATGCTGTTGATCATTTCTCAAGCAAGGAGGTTTTTCCTGTTTGTGATTGCACGGTGTGCGGATTCCGCTTTACAAACAATTTCCCATCGGAAGATGTTATCGGAAAATATTACGACTCACCTGACTATATCTCTCATTCCGACTCAGACAAAGGACTGATTAACAAGCTGTATCACCTTTTCAGGGAACATATGCTAAAGAGAAAAGTCAAAGTGGCAGAATCATTTGTTAAAGGTTATGATAAGACATTGCTTGATATAGGCTGTGGAACAGGCTACTTTATGAACGCTGCCGAAAAATATGGTTTTACAGTCTCCGGCATTGAGAAAAACAAAAAGGCACGGGAATGGGCAATCAACCATTTCGCATTAGACGTAAAGGACGAGAAAAGTTTTTTCGAAATGAAAGATGTATCGTTCAGTATTATCACTCTTTGGCATGTACTCGAACACCTGGAGAAACCGAACGAAACCATCGACAAGATAAAGGATATTCTCGCACCCGATGGCACAGTGGTGCTTGCACTGCCTAACCACCACTCTTATGATGCAAGATTTTACAAAGAGATGTGGGCTGCATATGATACTCCCAGACATCTATGGCACTTTACCCCGGTTTCCGTAGAGCAACTGCTTGCAGGGCACAGGATGAAAATCGTAAAAAGATTCCGGATGCCTCTGGATGCTTTTTATATTTCTCTGCTAAGTGAGAAATATAAAGGAAGCCCCGTGGTTGTAAAGTATATCAGGGCTTTTTCGATTGGCATAGCAGGATTTGTATTCTCCCTTTTTCAACCTGAATGCTCCAGCTCGATGATATATATTGCAAAACGTATAAGCGAAGAGTAATAAATTTAAGTATCAACTAAATGGAGAAGATAGAAATTTTCTGGAATCAGAATTTTTGAATAGTTGCCTTGTATATATACAATGACGGTTTTATAGAAAAATGAATCCCTCAAGCAGGTTAATTCACCAAAATCAATAAAAATTTGCCTTTGCACCCGAATAATATTATTTTTGAGAACTATATTGCGAATATTTTCAAAGCAATAAGCTATTTGTAAATATACTTCTTAGCGATTTTAAACTGAAATATCAGTATGGGTAAACGAAGAAAGCTGATCCGGTTCGATGACAAACGACTTTTCTACTCCATTCAGGAGGTAGCCGATCATTTCGCGGTAAACGTATCACTCCTGCGTTTCTGGGAGAAGGAGTTCGACAACATCAATCCTAAAAAAACCACCGGAGGAACACGCCAATACACCAAAGAAGATGTGAAACAGGTGGAGATAGTATATCATCTCGTAAAAGAGAAGGGGTTGACGCTGGAAGGTGCCCGCCAGACTCTAAAGTCGAAAAAAGATGATGAGGCAAAACGTGTGGAAGCAGTTGGCAAACTTATGGAAATAAAAAAAGAACTGCAATTGCTTGAAGAAGAGTTTGATCAACTGCATGAACTCCAAAAATATTCGAATACTGAAACAGAGTAATGATAAAACAAGAATAATTTACATAATGGAATAGCTTATCGATTTAGTAATAATAAGGTTGAGTCCCCTCCTAAAACCTCAAAACCCAATTTTATTGGTTTGCAACTTATTGAATATCAATGTTCATCTTGTGAAATTTTTCAAGAAAAAAGACTTATCGGACGGGACTCAAGGTAAGGTTATAATTAAATCGATAAATTAGTAAAATATTTTTACCTTGAACCATAATTTATAATCTTATGAACAAATTTTTTTTCTTGCCAGCCCTTCTTCTCTGTACTTGTATATTCGCACAAAACAAAACAACTGTGAAGACAGGTGCTGAAATAACTGATGCCTATTTTCCCCTTTTGAAAGATAAGCGTGTAGCTGTAATGACCAACCAGACAGGAATGGCGGGCAATGAACATCTTGTGGATATGCTGATAAGATATAAGTTCAATGTGGTGGGCATATTTTCTCCCGAACATGGCTTTCGCGGAACTGCCGACGCAGGTGAACATGTAGCCAGTTCAACAGATGAAAAAACAGGTACTCCCATATGGTCGCTTTATGGAAGCGGTGGCGGAAAGCCTTCTGCAGAAAAAATAAAACAGTTTGATGTGTTGTTGTTCGACCTGCAAGATGTAGGACTCCGTTTCTATACCTACTACGCCAGCATGGCACGAATGATGGATGCCTGCGCGGAACACGGCAAAAAAATGATCGTGCTCGATCGCCCCAATCCCAACGGCATGTACGTGGACGGACCCATTCTGGACATGAAGCATAAATCGGGTGTAGGGTGGCTTCCCATACCGGTTGTGCATGGCATGACACTGGGTGAACTGGCGTTGATGATCAACGGTGAGAAATGGCTTCCCGAAGACAGGGTGTGTGACTTAACCGTTGTGCCCTGCGAAAATTACACACACCAGACACGATACGAATTGCCCATTGCCCCGTCACCCAATCTGCCAAATATTCACTCTATATACCTCTATCCATCCACATGTCTATTCGAAGGTACAGTGATGAGCCTGGGCAGAGGCACCCCCCAACCTTTTGAGGTATACGGGCATCCGAAATATAAAGAGTCTGATTTTTCATTTATCCCGCAAGCCGTTCCTGGAGCAAAAAACCCGCCGTTACTTAACCAGAAATGCTACGGGGTGGATCTGCGCAACCTGCCGGATGAGGAGATCATCGCAAGCGGTTTCGACCTTACTTACATAATAGATGCATACAACAATCTGAATATGGGTGAAAAATTTTTCACACCCTTTTTCGAAAAGTTAACCGGTGTGGACTATATCCGCCGGGATATCATTGCCGGCAAATCGGCCAAAGAGATAAAAGATAAATGGTTTTGCGATGTGGTAAAGTTCAAACTGCAGAGAAAACCCTATCTTCTCTATAAGGAATAGTAACAACGGGAGCGGTTCGATTTATAAAAAATGCGCAATGATGTGCATTTTTTGTATTTTTGCATTTTCTATATACAATAATCAAACGATTCTGGATTCCGGTTTTGGAATCCTTAAATAAATTCAGGTAATCAGATGGAGATTGCAAGCAAATACAATCCTGCAGAAGTAGAAGAGAAGTGGTATAAGTACTGGATGGACAATAAATTGTTCCATTCTGAACCAGATCATCGTGAACCATTCACCATTGTCATACCGCCGCCAAACGTAACCGGAGTACTCCACATGGGACATATGCTTAACAACACTATTCAGGATGTGCTGGTACGCAGGGCACGTATGCAGGGAAAAAACGCTTGCTGGGTTCCGGGAACTGATCACGCTTCAATCGCCACCGAGGCAAAAGTGGTGAACAGGCTTGCATCGCGGGGAGTAAAAAAAACCGACCTCGGCAGAAAAGAGTTTCTTAAGCACGCGTGGGAATGGACTCACGAGCACGGAGGGATTATTCTGGAGCAACTGAAAAAACTGGGGGCCTCATGCGACTGGGACAGAACAGCTTTCACCATGGATGATGTTCGTTCCGAAAGCGTACTGCGTGTATTTTGCGACCTGTACGAAAAAGGACTTATATACCGGGGCGTACGTATGGTGAACTGGGATCCCAAAGCCCTTACGGCTCTTTCTGACGAGGAGGTGATCCATAGGGAGGTAAGCGGTAAACTCTATTATTTAAGATACAAGATTGATGGTGATCCTGATGGCGCTTACGCGGTGGTTGCTACTACACGCCCTGAAACCATCATGGGCGATACGGCAATGTGCATCAATCCCAACGACCCGAAGAATGCCTATTTGAAAGGGAAAAAAGTGATAGTCCCTCTTGTCAACAGGGTTATTCCCGTCATTGAAGATGATTACGTTGATGTGGAGTTCGGTACGGGCTGTCTTAAAGTAACACCTGCACACGATATAAACGACTATGTACTGGGAGAAAAATATAACCTCCCGGCTATTGATATCTTTAACCACGATGGTACCCTCAATGAAAATGGAATGCAGTATGAGGGAATGGACCGTTTCAAGGTACGTAAGCAGATTGAGAAGGATTTGGAAAAAGCAGGCTTGCTCGACAAAACAGAGCCTTACACTAATAAGGTTGGATTCTCGGAACGTACCGATGAGATTATTGAACCGAAGCTATCAATGCAGTGGTTCCTGAAAATGGGGCCACTGGTCAAACCGGCTGCTGATGCGGTTGAAAATGACACTATCAGATTCTATCCCGAAAAATATAAAAACACCTACCGCCACTGGATGGAAAACATAAAGGACTGGTGCATAAGCCGTCAGCTGTGGTGGGGTCATCAAATTCCTGCCTATTTCCTGCCGAAAGGGGGGTATGTGGTAGCTATGAGCAAAGAAGAGGCTTTGGAAAAGGCACGCCAACAGGTTGATTATGATATCACCATCGACGACCTGAAACAGGATGAAGATGTCTTGGACACCTGGTTCTCATCATGGCTGTGGCCTATATCAGTTTTCGACGGCATAAACAGACCCGGAAACAAGGATATCAGTTATTACTATCCCACCAGCGACCTTGTTACCGGGCCCGATATCATCTTCTTCTGGGTTGCCAGGATGATCATGTCGGGATATGAGTACCGTCAGGAACCATGTTTTCGGAATGTTTATTTCACGGGGATCGTGCGTGATAAACAGGGAAGGAAGATGTCGAAACAGTTAGGCAACTCACCCGATCCTGTTGAGCTGATGGATAAATATGGTGCCGACGGCGTACGCATGGGAATGTTACTCTCTTCAGCTGCCGGAAATGATCTCCTCTTCGATGAAACACTCTGTGAACAGGGGCGTAATTTCAATAACAAGATATGGAACGCGTTTCGTCTTGTAAAAGGATGGGAAATTGACAAGAATATCACCCAGCCTGAATCGTCTAAAATAGCTGTAGAATGGTTTCAGGTAAAATTATCGGAGACTATTTCGGAGATTGACGACCTCTTCTCTAAATACCGGCTTTCCGAAGCATTAATGCTTCTATATAAGCTTTTCTGGGATGAATTCTCAGGCTGGTACCTGGAGATAATAAAACCGGCATATCAGCAGCCTCTGGATGCTGATACATATAGGGCAACGCTAAAATATTTCGATGCCTTGCTGCGACTGTTGCATCCTTTTATGCCATTCATTACCGAAGAGTTGTGGCAGGCACTGTACACAAGAGAGACAGGAGAGAGCATAATGACTGCTCTGCAACCTAAAGAAAAGACAATAGATAAAACTCTGATTGACGGGTTCGAAGAGATGAAACAGGTGGTTGCCGGAGTGCGAACCATACGGTTGGAAAAGAGTATTCCAAACAGGGATGAGCTTCAGTTACAGGTTATTGGTAGCCATAACAGTAAATACAACAGTATTATACTAAAGATGTGCAACTTGTCAAGCATCTCTGCGGCCATCGAGAAACAGCCTGGCGACTCGGGATTCCTTGTAGGAACAACGGAATACAGCGTTCCCCTTGCTGATAAGATGGATGTGGAAGCCGAACTCAGTAAGATGAAAGCAGAGCTGGCCTATACAGAGGGATTTTTACAGTCGGTATTAAAAAAACTTGGCAACGAACGGTTCGTCCTGAACGCGAAACCGGAGATAGTGGAAAACGAGCGCAGAAAACAGGCGGATGCCGAAAGTAAAATAGCCCTGCTAAAAGAGAATATCGAAGCATTGTCAACTGAATAATAGTTAAAATAGACCTTAATAATCTTGCTAGTTATGAAGAGTCTTTTTTAACTGCAATAAAAAGATGTTTAAACTCCTCTCTTATATTTCTACAAGAATTTCAGAAAAAATTATCTCCACGAAACCAGTATCGGGAGGAGATATATCTTCTGCCTACCTTATTGAGTCTGAAGCCCGGAAATATTTTCTGAAGGTAAATTCAAACCTTTGTGCTTTGGAGATGTTCCACGCGGAACAAAAAGGACTGCAAACCATTGAACAGACAAAAACCATAGCTGTCCCTCATGTGCATCTCGCAGATACCATAGAGGGGAAAGCCTTTCTCTTGATGGACTTTATTGAAAGTAAACGCCCCGATATGTCTGACTATATTCGTTTTGGAGAAGTGCTGGCCGAATTACACCACTGCTCACAGAAGGATTTCGGATTCAGTACAGATAATTTTATTGGGAGTCTTCCACAACGGAATAACACCCATGCCGGCTGGGCGGAATTTTATTGGTTCGAACGTATACTCCCTCAGCTTCAGTCGGCGCTTAAAGCCGGATTGATACAGCAGAATATCATACCAAAAGAAAAAGATGTTATCCCTCTGTTTCAAGAAATATTTGGCGATGTGAAACCCTCTCTTTTACATGGAGATCTATGGGGAGGAAATTACCTCATTTCAACCAATGGTGTCCCCTGCCTTATCGATCCTGCTGTCTATTATGGCCATTCCATGGTAGATATTGCCATGAGCGGCCTCTTCGGTGGTTTCGGGACCGAATTTTACAACGCATATCACGAAATCATCCCTAAAACCGAAAACTATCTTCAACAAATTGATCTATACCAATTATATTACCTGCTTGTACATTTAAACCTGTTCGGTAGCGGATACTACTCCTCCGTTTCATCAATCTTGAAAAAATATTTTTGATCTTTTTTAATACGATTAAAACTCAAGGTAGGGCTCAAGACGGTAGATATCGTCTGTGGTGAACTCATCGAGCATAGAAAGCTCGTTGATGGAAACAATATCTCCTTTTCGTCTGCGCAAGTTGATGATGGCCTGAACCTGTTTGTAATTAAGGTATGGATGCCGCAACATCTCCCTGAATTCAGACTTATTGACCTGAACTTTGCGTAAATTGGTATTCGTTTCAATATAAATATATGGTATTATGCTAGAGTACAGCTCGTTGTCAATGCCATAAACCTCCAGAAGCTGCTCAACCCTTGCGAAGCCACCCAGCAGATCACGGTATTTAACAATACGGGAGGCGTAGATACTGCCTATACCAGGTATCTTTTTCCAATCAACTGTATCAGAATTGTTTAAAATGATCATTTGGCCTTCTGACAGTTTTTCCGATCTTGAATAAGATTTACGGTCTCCAGGCGATTCATCCCTCGGTACTGTGGGTTCTTTTAAAAAATTATCCCTTCCTGAAAAAATTTCAGCTGAATCATTTTCCGTTCCGATATTAAAATAATCCTCCTCATGCTCCTTCAATTTGTTACGGAATTCTTCAAACTCTCTTATCAATGAGTCATTTTGCTCAACAATAAACCCGGATGAGTTCCTATAGCGAAGCAGGCTATTCAATATTAAAGTTAACACGATAAGAATCAACAAAAGAATTACCGCAATTTTTGAACCACTCCGGAAATATAAAAAATCTTTCCATTGCATACGATATATATATTTATAATACTTCAACTTACTGATTGTGTGATTAATGACTGTAACCAAATCTAACTTTCCGGTTAGTGCCAGGCAAATAAGAAGCCTTTGCCGGGTATGATATTCTAAATGGTTACGGTCGGACTTTGCCGGGTATGATTTAATCAAATGGATGTCGTGTAAATCCGGTTCCTCAGAATTATAAAGATAGAAAATAAATCAATTCCTTTTAATTAAAAGGCTTAAATTGTATCTTTGACAGATTTCTGGTCAGAGATCCGTTTAATTGATGATCCTAGCATAGTCTCGAATAGTATGGTATTGAATTACATTTGGATTGCATTTTTTTTGGTCGCTTTTATAGTAGCGACAGTTAAGCTTGTCTTTTTCGGAGATATATATGTGTTTAACGAAATCATGAATTCCACCTACGATTCAGCTAAAACCGGTTTTGAGATCTCGCTGGGACTTACGGGTGTGCTGGCTCTATGGCTTGGCGTGATGAAAATAGGCGAACGCGGAGGAATGGTTGAATTGTTCTCAAAGGCAGTTGCACCACTTTTTTCGAAACTCTTTCCCGACATTCCAAAGAATCACCCGGCATCAGGATCCATTCTGATGAATATATCGGCAAACATGCTTGGACTCGACAACGCAGCCACACCTTTTGGATTGAAAGCGATGCAGGAGTTGCAAGAAATCAACCTAAACAAAGAGGAGGCATCAAACCCCATGATTATGTTTCTTGTGTTAAATGCATCGGGACTGACGCTTATTCCGGTCACCATCATGGTGTACCGCGCTCAGCTGGGAGCTGTTAACCCTGCCGATGTGTTTATTCCCATAATGATTACCACATTTGCTGCTACTCTTGCCGGCATGATTGCCGTCTGCCTTAAGCAAGGAATCAATATTTTCAGCAAAGCGATAATAAGCTTTATACTTGTAATGTTGGGAATTATTACTGGAACCGTACTGATATTTCAATCAATGCCGCAGGAAAAAATCAATATTGTCTCCAGCCTGGCAGCAAACATCATTCTGTTTACCATTATAGTGCTTTTTATTGTAAAGGCATTGAAAAGAAAAATCAATATCTTCGATGCCTTTATTGACGGTGCAAAAGATGGATTTAAAACCGCTGTCTCCATCATACCATACCTCATTGCCATTTTGGTGGGTATAGGTGTTTTCCGCGCTTCAGGAGCGATGGATTTTTTGATGGATGGACTGCGAAACCTTGTGGCGTTGACGGGCACCGATACACGCTGGGTGGATAGTATGCCCACGGCTCTGATGAAACCGTTAAGCGGTAGCGGAGCACGAGGGATGATGATTGATGCAATGAAAACGTTTGGCGCCGATTCTTTCACCGGGAGACTATCGAGCGTACTCCAAGGAGCAACCGACACCACCTTCTATATTGTTGCCGTTTACTATGGTGCAGTGAACATCAAGAATTCACGCTACACCGTTCCCTGCGCGCTTTTGGCTGATTTGACCGGTGTAATTGCGGCCATTTTCGTGGCCTATCTCTTTTTCGGTTGAAATAAGGCAATTCTCAAAGTAAATAAATGTTAAATATATGGCTGTTACTTTTCATGTGGAAAATGTTGATTTTCCTGCAATAAAAAATAGAGAAACTGCAAACTGGATAAGAACCGTTGCGAAAAATTATGGTAAAAATGTGGGAGATATCTCTTATATTTTCTGTGACGATGAGAAAATACTGGAGATTAACCTTCACTACCTGAATCACGACTATTATACAGATATTATCACTTTCGACTACTCCGAAGGTGATATAATATCGGGAGATATCTTTATCAGTCTCGATACAGTGAATTCCAATTCACAAAAGTATTGTACTGAATATACAGAGGAACTGCACCGTGTTATTATACACGGAGTATTACATTTATGTGGGATTGACGACAAGTCAGCCACCGATGCCAGATTGATGCGTGCAGCTGAAAACGATGCTCTGAAACTATTATCTGTATAAATATTAAATATTTACATTAGGGAATACAATATACTTTTGGAAACATACATTTGAATAAACAAAACTTATTATACTAGTCACTTTATATTCCAATACTTCGGTAATTTTTTTAAAACAGTTCTTATAGTTCTCTGAATATCAATAGAGTATGGCACTTTTTGGGGATCTGGCATAAATTGTTGACTGTCAGTATTATAAATGAAGTTTTAACGAAGCATTAATATTCCATATAACATAATACTGAAAACTTTTTTATACCAAGTTTGATAAGAAGGCTTATACGGACATTATGGACAGTGATTTCACTACCGGGGGAAAATTGAAATTTACGGGCAACCCACACAAACCACACGTTTAGTGGCAATTACAATAGAGATTATAGCGGCCAACTATCGGTCTGCCTCCATATACAATTGGCTTAGTGACGCTTAAAACAACCTTACCTGTAATTAACAGTTAGAATATTCTTAACTTTTTCTTTTTTAGTATCTTTGCATAAGCATAAAAGGTACTGCTTTATAAAACAGGTGCAGAGTAAATTCATTTACTTATCAGAGGGCAGAAATAGAATATTTATATTACAAGATGAACTTTAAGTACGATATAATTGTTGTTGGTGCCGGGCATGCCGGATGCGAAGCTGCTACAGCAGCGGCCAACCTGGGCTCTAAGGTACTGCTTATCACAATGGATATGAACAAGATCGCCCAAATGAGCTGTAATCCCGCTGTAGGCGGCATTGCAAAGGGGCAGATTGTGCGCGAGATTGATGCTATGGGTGGGCAGATGGGTATTGTAAGCGACAAAACCGCTATTCAATTCCGTATGCTAAACAGATCGAAAGGACCTGCCATGTGGAGCCCGCGTGTACAAAGCGACCGTATGAAATTCATCGAAAACTGGCGTGAAATAATTGAAAACACACCAAACCTTGATATGTGGCAGGATATGGTAACCGAACTGACATTTGACAGGTCAATAGTTACCGGTGTTAAAACCCGCATGGGAGTAGAATTTTTTGCGAAAGCAGTTATTCTAACCAACGGAACATTCCTGAACGGATTAATACATATCGGCAAAGTACAGATTGGCGGGGGCCGTATTGCTGAGCCAGCCTCTCTCGGCATGACAGAGCAGCTATGCGAAAAAGGGTTTAAAACCGACAGGATGAAGACGGGTACACCTGTACGCATAGATGCCCGTTCTGTTGATTTTTCTCTTATGGAAGAACAGAAAGGGGATGATGATAGTTTTCACAAATTCTCATATTTACCCAATGTAAAGCGGGAGCTGAAGCAGCTCAGTTGCTGGATAACATATACATCGGAAAAAGTACATGAAGCAATTAGAGAAGGATTGAACGACTCTCCTCTTTATAATGGACAAATACAGAGTATCGGACCCCGCTATTGCCCGAGTATTGAAACAAAAATTGTTACTTTCTCCGAAAAAACCAGTCATCAGCTGTTCCTTGAGCCCGAGGGAGAAACTACTCACGAATATTATCTCAATGGTTTCTCCTCTTCCCTGCCCCTTCAAACACAGCTGAAAGCTTTGAAACTTGTTCCGGCATTTAGGAATGTTCATATTTATCGCCCGGGATATGCCATAGAGTACGACTTTTTTGACCCTACTCAACTGTACCCTACGCTTGAGACAAAATTAGTGAAAAATCTCTTTTTCGCGGGGCAGATCAACGGTACAACCGGCTATGAAGAAGCAGCCGGACAGGGGCTGATAGCAGGGATAAACGCTCATATAAATTGCCATGGAGGAAATCCATTTACACTGAGAAGAGACGAAGCATATGTAGGCGTACTTATTGACGACCTGATAACAAAAGGTGTGGATGAACCCTACAGAATGTTCACTTCACGCGCTGAGTATCGCATTCTCCTTCGCCAGGACAACGCAGACGAAAGGCTCACAGAAAAATCATATAACTTAGGGCTAGCCTCGGAAAGCAGAATGCACCTTTTGAAAGCAAAAGAGGAAGAAGTGAGAAAAATAATAGATTTTGTAAAAAACTTTTCAATCAAACCACAAAGGATAAACCCATTCCTGGAGCATATCGGTACAACTCCGCTAAAGCATGGCGTGAAGCTGATAGACCTGCTCACACGTCCTCATATCGACTTGTCATTGATGTCTGACAATGTGACTCCTCTTAAAGAAACCCTTGACACGATTGCTGACCGGAAGGAAGAAATAATTGAATGTGCTAATATCGAAATAAAATATAGCGGCTACATTAAACGGGAACAGATAATGGCAGACAAAATAACCCGTTTGGAGGAGATCCGTATCAAAGACAAGTTCAACTATACTGAAATACAGTCGTTATCTACCGAGGCAAGGCAAAAACTTACAAAAATAAACCCGGGAACCATTGCACAGGCAAGTAGAATACCGGGGGTCTCCCCCAATGACATTTCTGTGCTGCTTGTCCTCTTAGGACGATAAAACCGTAAATGTTCCACGTGGAACAGTGAAAAATCAAAATAAAATATATTAAAAATGAGCATAGAGACACTTACATCAGCTGTTAGAAATATTCCGGACTTCCCAATTCCTGGAATTCAGTTTAAAGATATCACAACGCTATTCCAATCACCAACTCACTTGAAAGAGTTAACAGACCTTTTGTATGAGCAGTACAAGGATAGAGGTATAACAAAAGTAGTAGGTATTGAATCAAGGGGATTCTTTTTGGGCCCCGCATTAGCTGTAAGACTTGGAGCTGGATTTGTGCCAATAAGGAAACCTGGAAAACTTCCATATAAAGTTATAGAGGAAACCTACACAAAAGAGTATGGAAATGACGCAATACAAATCCATGAAGACGCATTAACAAAAAACGATGTAGTCCTGCTGCATGATGATTTACTAGCCACAGGAGGGACAATGGCTGCAGCATATAATCTTGTAAAAAAACTTGGGGTGAAAAAAATCTTTATTAATTTTCTTATAGAATTAGTAGAACTTAAAGGCAGGAAGCATTTCCCTGAAGAGGTGGAAGTTAGTTCACTTCTTAAATTCAACGAATAATCATCAGCTTAAATTAGTGAGTAGATCAAATAACAGGTCAACAAAAAAACCAATAAAATTTATAATGCTTATAAAAAGCAATATCTACCGATGGTAATTAAAAATTTAAATTTTAACCCGAAAAAGATTTTTTGAAAAATTCAGTTTTGTAATTTTGCAGCAATTGCTACTTGCTAAAATGTCAGAAGAGATAAAAAATACACTTGCCGTAATTCCTCATCTTCCGGGCTGTTATCAGTTTATAGATGAGAAAGGCACAGTTATATATGTTGGCAAGGCAAAAGATCTGAAAAAAAGAGTGTCATCTTATTTCAACAAAAATCATGAACATCCTAAAACCAGAATTCTTGTAAGAAATATCAGAAAAATAAAATATATAGTTGTAAACACCGAAGAAGACACCTTCCTACTTGAAAATAATCTTATAAAACAACTAAAGCCACGTTACAACGTGATGCTAAAGGATGACAAAACCTACCCTTATATTGTAGTAAAAAATGAATTTTTCCCGAGAGTTTACAAAACAAGAAATATTGTGAAAGACGGATCAAGATATTTTGGGCCTTATACCTCAGTTCAATCTGTAAATACCCTTTTAGACATTTTCAGAAAAGTCTATAAAATACGTACATGCAGACTCAATCTTACTCCTGAAAATATTATTGAGGGAAAATTCAAAGTTTGCCTCGAATATCATATTAAAAGATGCAACGGCCCATGCGAAGGGTTACAGACACTTGAAGAATATAATAAGAATATTGAGGAAATTATTGAAATATTAAAAGGAAATGTTGCAATTATTGAAAAACAGGTTCAGGAGAAGATGCAGCTGCTTGCAAATGAATTGCGTTTCGAAGAGGCTCACGAGTTGAAAGAAAAATTGGTGCTTATTCAGAACTTCAGAGAGAAATCTCAAGTAGTCAGCAATACAAACTATAATCTTGATGTATTCTCAATTGAAGAGGATGAAAACTCTGCATACATTAACTATCTTCATGTTGTTAATGGCTCAGTAAACCAAGCATATACCTTTGAATATAAAAAGAAACTCGATGAAAGTGCTCAGGAATTGCTAAGTATGGGAATTATTGAGATGCGTGATCGTTTCGGAAGCAAATCGAAAGAGATTATTGTTCCGTTTATCCCGGATCTGAAATTATCGGATGTAGAGTTCACCATTCCACAGCGTGGCGATAAGCGTAAACTCCTCTCTCTTTCTGAGAAGAACGTAAAACAATTCAAAATAGATAAATTGAAAAAAGCAGAAATGCTAAACCCGGAACAGCGGACTACAAGAATCCTGAAAACCCTGCAAAAAGATTTGCAGTTAAAAGAGATGCCGTGGCATATAGAATGTTTTGACAATTCCAATATACAGGGAACAAATCCGGTTGCAGCATGTGTGGTGTTCAAAAAAGGTAAACCATCAAAAAAAGACTATCGCCATTTCAACGTTAAGAGCGTTGCAGGCCCTGATGATTTCGCATCAATGCGCGAGATTGTAGAAAGACGCTACTCTCGCGCGCTTAACGAAGGCTCCCCCCTACCCCAACTCATTGTGATTGACGGAGGTAAAGGACAACTAAACGCTGCTGTTGAATCTCTTCAGAAAAATGGGCTTTACGGTAAAATAGCAATTATCGGCATAGCAAAGCGCCTTGAAGAGATATATTTCCCTTATGACCCAGTTCCACTATATATTGACAAAAATTCCGAAACGTTAAAAATTATTCAGCACTTGCGTGATGAAGCACATCGTTTCGGGATTACCTTTCATCGTCAAAAAAGAAGTAAATCGCAAATTATTTCAGAATTAGATAATGTAAATGGGATTGGACCCGAAACAAAGAAAAAGCTTCTCTCTCATTTTAAAAGTATAAAAAGAATTAAAGAATCGAACGAAGAGGAAATAAAAAAACTTATTGGCAACAGCAAAGGCAATAAAATATTGAAATGGATTGCAGAAAGCAACAAAAAATAGTTTTATCGAATCTCCACTCTTCAATTCATAAAATTTCAGACAAGATATAATATTTATGAGAATTCTCATCCAGCGTGTATCACAAGCATCAGTACATATAAACGGAAAGGTAAAAAGCACGATAAAAAACGGTCTGATGCTATTGGTGGGTATCGAAGATTCCGACACATCGGAAGATATTGATTTTTTGTGCAAAAAAACAGTTAATTTGCGTATATTTGACGATGAAAACGGAGTGATGAATAAATCGGTACTGGATATTGATGGTGATATCCTTGTAGTTTCACAATTCACGCTGCACGCAAGTACCAAAAAAGGAAATCGTCCGTCATACATTCGTGCGGCAAAACCTGATATTGCCATTCCTTTATATGTAGAATTCTGTGAACGGTTAATATATACATTCGGGAAACCGATAAAAACAGGAGAGTTCGGCGCCAATATGCAAGTGCATCTTATCAATGACGGGCCAGTAACAATTTTAATTGATTCAAAACAAAAAGAATAAATTTATCCGGCTCCAAATATTATACAAACTTTATCAAGTTTGTATGTTTGATAATAAATACTGCGCAAAATAATATAAAAATGACAATCAATGAAACTCAACAACAGGTAGATAACTGGATTAATAGCTTTGGCGTTCGCTATTTTAGCGAACTTACAAATATGGCTATACTTACCGAAGAGGTAGGCGAACTGGCACGAATCATATCAAGAACATACGGCGATCAGTCATTCAAAGATTCAGACTTGTCAAAGAACATCGCTGATGAAATGGCTGATATATTATGGGTACTTATCTGTATGGCAAACCAGACAGGTGTGGACCTTGAAGATGCATTGAAAAAAAATATCATAAAAAAAACTGTAAGAGATTCATCAAGGCACAAGAATAACAGTAAACTAAATAACAAGAAATTAGAACCATAATCCTATTTTATAACTTATTAAACCAATCTGAAAATGGAAACAGATAAATATAGCAAAGCAATAAGTAACCATCCGTTCAAATTAACGGACAAAGCAGTAGCTGAAAAAACAGCAGGAATAATCGCTGAAAAATTTAATGAGAACAATAATCAGAAAGTATATAAAAAGCTTTATGGTTGCATAGACCTTACTACCCTAAACACAACAGATACAAAAGAGTCTGTTTGGAAATTTACAGAACAGGTAAATACCTTCGATGGTACCAATCCCGAAGTGGATAATGTGGCTGCAATCTGCGTATATCCTAACTTTGTGGAGATAGTAAAGGAAGCGCTTACAGCAAATGTTAAAATAGCATGTGTGTCGGGAGGCTTCCCTTCATCACAAACCTTCACAGAGGTGAAAGTAGCCGAAACTGCACTTGCTATCGCCGATGGAGCAGACGAAATAGATATTGTTTTCAATGTAGGACTTTTTCTAGAGGAGTATTATGAAGAGTTGTGTGAAGAAATTTCAGAGATAAAAGAGGCTTGTCGAAATGCTCCATTGAAAGTAATACTTGAAACAGGTGCATTGAAAACAGCAGAAAAGATTCACAAAGCCTCTATCCTCTCACTCTATTCAGGAGCCGATTTCCTAAAGACATCTACAGGTAAGGGTTACCCGGGCGCAACACAGGAAGCAGTATATGTAATGTGCCAAGCAATAAAATCATATTATTTCAAAACAAAACGTATGATCGGAATTAAAGTATCGGGAGGAGTAGCTACTGTTGAAGATGCTGTAAAATATTACACCATAGTGAAAGATGTTCTGGGTGAAGAATGGTGCAACAAAAACCATTTCCGTATTGGTGCAAGCCGATTATCGGATGTATTACTGTCTAAAATATAAACAAATTGAAATCAAATATATTATAAACAGCAATAAGATGAAAATCAAATTTTTAATGATGACTGCAGTTATCGGCATTTCATCTGTTTTCCAATTACCGGCACAGGAATACAGAGCTATTTCCGATTTGCGTAAACTACCCTATTGGCAGGATGTTAATGTTGTTAAAGTAAACAAGGAACATCCACGTACGCAATTTATGACGTACGACAATAAATCCGATGCGTTAAAAACACGTTTCGAAGAAAGTAAATATTACAAATCTCTAAACGGGACATGGGATTTTTATTTTGTAGATTCTTACAAACAGCTCCCTGAAAATGTTACAGATTCAACTGTCTCGCTTGACGGCTGGAAAGAGATCAGAGTCCCGGGGAACTGGGAGATGCAGGGATTTGGAACGGCTATTTACGTTAATCACCCTTATGAGTTCGTAGAGCGTGACCCGAAAACACGTTATCCGAAGATTGAACAACCCTACCTCCCCGAAGATAATCCCGTTGGCGTATATCGCCGTGAGATTGATATACCTGAAAGCTGGAGCGACCGGGAAATTTTTCTTAGCTTAGATGGGGCAAAATCGGGCGTATATGTCTATATCAATGGTAAAGAAGTGGGATATAGCGAAGATTCTAAAACAGCCGCCGAATTCAGAATAAACAAGTATGTAAAACCGGGAAAAAACACGATTGTTCTGAAAATATTCCGCTGGAGTACAGGATCTTACCTAGAATGCCAGGACTTCTGGCGTATGAGCGGTATAGAAAGGGATGTATTTCTATGGTCGCAACCCAAAACTTCTCTCCGCGACTTCAGAATTAAATCAACTCTTGACGATAGCTATAAAAATGGCATATTTGAGCTGGAGACGACAATAAGCAACTACAATTCAGGTGCATCATTTGCTGAGGTATCTTATGAGCTGCTAGATGCATCTGGAAAAATTGTTGCATCAGATATTAAGCCCATCAGCATCCATAGCAACGGTGAAAATGCCATATCCTTCACAGCTCAACTGGCTGATGTTGATACATGGACATCTGAACATCCTAACCTTTATAAACTGCTTATCACAGTGAAAAAAGAGGGAGAGCCTTCAGGCGAGGTAGTCCCCTACCCTGTCGGCTTTCGCCGAATCGAGATAAAAACAGTTAAAACGGGTGACAGAATCGACAGGCTGTTCCTTGTAAACGGTCAGCCTATTAAACTCAAAGGGGTAAATATTCATGAGACAAATCCAAAAACTGGGCACTATGTCACTGAAGAGCTGATGAAAAAGGATTTCACGCTGATGAAACAACATAACATCAACACTGTACGTCTTTCACATTACCCCCAATCGCGCCGGTTTTATGAACTTTGCAGTGAATATGGACTGTATGTGTATGATGAGGCAAATATTGAATCGCACGGGCTTTATTACGGCCAGCGCTCACTTGCAAAACATCCTGAATGGGAGCAGGCTCACATGGACAGGACAGTAAATATGTTTGAACGAAATAAAAATCATCCGTCGGTAACCATATGGTCATTAGGCAATGAAGCCGGTAACGGAATAAATTTTTTTCATACCTACAAATACCTAAAAGACCAGGAACGTAATTTTATGAACCGTCCTGTAAACTACGAACGGGGACTATGGGACTTTAATACGGATATGTATGTACCTCAATACCCAAGTGCGGCATGGCTCCACGAAATAGGAAGAAAAGGTAGTGACCGTCCTGTTATCCCCTCGGAATATTCACACGCAATGGGGAACTCAAACGGAAATCTTGATATACAGTGGGAGGCTATATACAAATATCCCAATCTACAGGGAGGTTACATATGGGATTGGGTAGATCAAGGAATGGAGGCCTATGACGAAAACGGGCGCCATTATTACAAATATGGCGGAGATTACGGTGTTGATATGCCTAGTGACGGTAACTTTCTCTGCAACGGATTGGTGAATCCAGATCGTACCCCCCACCCCTCTATGGCCGAAGTAAAATATGTTCATCAGAATTTTGCTTTTGAAGCAATTGATCTTACCAAAGGAATTTTCAGGATTATCAACCGTCAATATTTTTCAGATACCGATAACTACGTATTCAAATTCAATATTACTGAAAATGGTAATATATTATCTGATGGAATACTTCAGATTTCCCTGCAGCCTCAAACGAGTACTGAAGTTTCTGTCCCAGTAGGCAACCTGCAGCCTAAAGCAGGCAGAGAATACTTTATCAACTTCGAGGTAATTCAAAAAATAGAAACACCTCTTATTCCTGCAAATCATCTAGTTGCAATTGAACAATTCAAGTTGCCGTTAACAGCATCGAAGCAGATTTATGTCGATAAACCAAAAGGGCCTTCTCTGAAAATAAATAATTCAAAAGACAAAGTAGTAGTATCATCTCCTGTAGTAAATTTTGTATTTGACATGAAAACCGGAGTAGCTACCTCCTATAAAGTAAAGGGAATTGAATATTTTGATAAGGGTTTTGGTATTCAACCCAACTTCTGGCGTGGTCCAAATGATAACGACTACGGAAACGGTGCACCAAACCGCCTGCAAATATGGAAACAATCGAGCAAAAACTTCAACGTAACTGATGCGAAAGCCTATTCCGAAGGAAATAATGCAGTGCTTGAGACCACTTACCTGCTTGCTGCCGGTAACCTTTACACGGTGAAATACACAATTTACCCGTCCGGAATAATGAAAATTGGTATAGAGTTTTTCTCCGCAGAGAGGGAAGAGAAGCAGATTGCAGCATCAGAAGCTACTCTTACAGCAACCTTTTCTCCTGAAGCATCAGCAGCTCGCAAAGCTTCATCATCGCTTACCGTCCCTAGAATAGGCATTCGTTTCCGCTTACCAACATCTATGAACAACGTGGAATATTTCGGGAAAGGCCCGGGCGAAAATTATATCGACAGGGCGTCTGGTTCAAAAGTAGGTCTCTATAAAACTACTGTGGAAGAGATGTACTACCCTTACGTACGTCCCCAGGAAAACGGGCACAGAACCGATACCCGATGGGCAGCTTTTACTAACCAAAAGAAAGGGTTACTTGTTGTAGCCGATAGTACAATCGGTTTTAATGCATTGCGTAACAGCATTGAAGACTTCGACTCCGAAGAGGCTGTACACCGTCCCTATCAGTGGAATAATTTAAGCAGCGAAGAGATTGCATCACGTTCTGAGGAAGAAGCAAAAAACAACAGGCCAAGGCAGACACATATTAACGATATTGTTCCTCGGAACTTTGTAGAAGTATGTATAGATATGAAACAGCAGGGCGTTGCAGGATACAACAGCTGGGGAGCCCGCCCCCTTTCCGAGTACAGCATTCCTGCAAACAGGGATTACAAATGGGGTTTCACACTTATTCCCATTAGTAATACCTCTGAGATTGCTGAAAAAACAGTCTTTGAATATTGATCCAGATATACATAATCATTGGAAAGGCGGAATTTCTTGTCCGCCTTTCTTTTTTATGACCATAGCATAATTGATAAGTCACCCCCCCACCCTGCCACTTTGTCGCCTTAATTCTCATATTTATAGAGTTTTTCGAGCACATCAAGCCATTTTGTCACTTTTTGAGTTATAAAAGGTCTAATTCTGTATCGGCATATCTTTTGCACTTTCAATAGTGTAACTAAAACTATTTCGTTAGTCTAAATATGATAAAAGAGAAATGGTTTAATTTTTAGAAAAAAATAAATTTAAACATAAACAAAAGAAAGGACAAAATTATGGCAATTATCAGACGTACCGGCAACTGGTTACCGAGTGTTTTCAATGATTTTTTCGGTAATGAATGGATGGAAAACAGCAGCAAATCTGTTCCTGCTATCAATATTCAGCAGAACAACAAAGGATTCACAGTAGAGGTTGCTGCTCCTGGGATGACGAAAGAAGATTGTTTGGTTAGAATTGACGAAAACAATAACCTGGTAATCTCTTTCGAAAAGAAAATCGAACATGAAAATAAAGATGAAAAAGGTGTTTATCTCAGGCGTGAATTTTCATATACCCAGTTCCAGAGAACCATGATCTTACCAGATAACATTGAGAAAGATAAGATCTCTGCAAAGGTAGAAAATGGTGTATTAACTGTAGAAATTCCTACTGTGAAAGAAGAGAAAGTTTCCAAGTCGAAACTGATAGATATCAAGTAAAAAAAGAGAACAAAAATGAAAGAGGCTGTATCAGAATAGAGAAAAAGCCTTAAAAATTGTATATTAAACTATGTTCTCAGGCATGAGTATTAATGATGAGAGGGTAAATTCACAATGTAATTTACCCTCTTTTTAATTGGCCCGGTCTCTTAAATAAGAGAGAAAGAGATGTAACAGAAACTGTATTTCACTACTGACTGCGGTAAGATCTGAAATCATACTCTCAGCTTTAGTCAAAAAATCATTCATTATTTTTGTAGCATATTCAATTCCATGCTGTTCTTTTGCAAACTGTAACAACAGCTCAATATTATCATCTGAATAATCTCTGGAATGAATAATTTGCATCATCTCCTCTACCAACTCTGAAGGGGCGTTTTGCAAAGCATAAATAAGAGGAAGGGTAATTTTTCCTTCCCTAATATCATTGCCTGTAGGCTTTCCTACATCAGCCTTATAATAATCGAAAATATCGTCTCTTATCTGGAAAGCTAAACCAAAAAATCTTCCCAGCATGCTGAACTTTTCAACGGTATCGGCGTCCGCTCCACCCGTTATAGCACCAATGGTAGTGCATACACTCATCAGTGAAGCGGTTTTTTTATCAATAACTTTAAAGTAAGCCTTTTCATCTATGATAATCTCACTTGCGAGTGAAAATTGTTCCAGCTCTCCTTCTGAAAGACTCTTCCCCATCTCAGAAATAATTCTGATTATATCAAGATTCCTTGTCTTCACGCTTTCGGCCAGTGCAGCAGATAAGAGATAATCGCCTGCTAAAACAGCCTTTGTGTTATCGTATACTGCGTTAACTGATTGTTTTCCCCTCCTGATCTCAGACCTGTCAATCACGTCATCATGAATAAGAGTGGCTGTATGAAGCAATTCTACCGTTACTGCACCGTGGTAAGTCTCGGGAATAATATGCCCGCATGCTTTTGCCGATAATAGGACCAATGTTGGCCTTAATTGTTTGCCATTAGTTCTAAAAATAAAATTAATCATCTCAGTAATGCGGGGATTATTGCTTATTACTGATTTGCGTAAATAGTCATCAAAAAGGAGCAGTTCTTCCTGAAGAAAATCTTTTATGACCGAACTTTGATCCATCACTGTTTCTATAATAACCCACAAAATTAAAAATAATTCTCCGCTTAGCAACAAATATTCGTAACTTTACATCCACTAAAATTTATTTTTAGTAAATTATGATACAAGTAACATAAATATCATAGGTTCCATGGTTACAATTGTAAAAGTAAAAAATTGTATGAATAAAAACAGACTTTTCCTTCTCGATGCATACGCACTTATCTACAGGTCTTATTACGCATTTATTAAGAACCCAAGGATAGACTCAAAGGGACGTAATACATCTGCTGTTTTCGGATTCGTGAATACGCTTGAAGAGGTGCTTCGCGAGGAAAATCCTTCACATATTGCCGTAGCATTCGATCCTGAAGGGCCTACCTTCCGCCATAAAGAGTTCGAGGGTTATAAAGCTCAACGAGATGCAACTCCTGAAGATATCAAATTATCAGTTCCCATCATTAAAAAAATTATTGAAGCATATAATATCCCCATTCTTGAGGTTCCCGGATATGAGGCAGATGACGTTATTGGCACTATTGCCAAACGAGCCGACAAAGAGCGTTTCGATGTATATATGATGACCCCCGACAAAGATTTTGCCCAGCTCACAGAGACTCATATCTTCATCTACAAACCAAAATACGGAAGTAGCGGATATGATGTACTAAACGATAAAAAAGTAATGGAAAAGTACGCCCTATCCCACCCGGAGCAGATGATTGATCTTCTGGGGCTAATGGGGGACAGCGCCGACAATATTCCCGGTTGTCCCGGTGTAGGAGAGAAAACTGCTATTAAACTGCTACACCAATTCGGTTCTATAGAGAATCTCCTCGAAAACAACGATCAACTGAAAGGCGCATTGAAAAACAAAATTGAAGAAAACCGCGATCAAATACTATTCTCGAAATTTCTTGCCACAATAAAAACGGATGTACCAATTGAGGTTAGAGAGAACGACTTTATACGTAAGGAGATGGACAAGGATGCTCTGCAGGAGATCTTTGAAGAACTGGAATTTAGAACACTGATTACGCGAGTATTTAAACAGGATTTTCAGAAGAAAAAATCAAACGAACCTGTACAGGGAGATCTCTTTTCGATGTTTGACAACACTAGTGTGCCGGAAGAAACTCAATTACTGTCTAATTTCGCTGATATTCATACCACTCCTCATCAATATATCATGGTACAATCGGAAGAGGAGATGGTAGCACTCAACAAGAAACTGTGTGCACGGAAATCGGTCTGTTTCGATACTGAAACAACAGGTGTTGATCCGCTTCTAAGCGACCTGGTAGGGCTATCTTTCGCATATACTGAGGGTGAAGCGTATTATGTACCTATATCAGCTAATCGTGATAGAGCGCTGCAACAGACAAAAATTTTCAAGACTTTTTTTGAAGATGAGGGTATAGAAAAGGTAGGGCAGAACATCAAATATGATATTCTCGAACTTCGTAACTACAATATCAATGTAAAGGGTGCACTTTTTGATACGATGATAGCTCATTATCTTCTCAATCCAGAAATCCGCCACGGAATGGATTACATGGCTGAAACATACCTCAAGTACAGGACCATTCATATTGATGAACTTATTGGCCCAAAAGGAAAGAATCAAAAAAATATGAGAGATGTAAATCCGGTCCTTGTAACGGATTATGCTGCTGAAGATGCCGATATCACGCTAAAACTTAAAAATATTCTCAAAAAAGAGATCAGTCAAAACAATCTTACACATCTTTTATACGAGGTTGAATTGCCTCTTATACATGTACTTGCCGACATGGAGTGGACAGGCGTACGGTTAGACCTGGAAGCTTTGAAAGACCTCTCAAAGGAGTATACGGCCGAACTTCTGCAGATAGAGAGAGAGATTATGGAGATGGCTGGCACCGAGTTCAATATGAACTCCCCGAAACAGACGGGGGAAGTGCTTTTTGACCGTATGAAGATTGTTGAAAGGCCTAAAAAAACCAAAACTGGCCAATACAAAACTAGTGAGGAAGAACTTGAAAAGATCAAATCCAAACACCCAATCATCGCTAAAATACTTGAACAGAGAAGCCTTAAAAAACTGCTTAGCACCTATATCGATTCTTTTCCACAGCTTATAAACCCCCGAACTGGGAAAATACATACATCATACAATCAAACTGTTGCAGCAACAGGACGTTTGAGCAGCACAAATCCAAACCTTCAGAATATACCGATCCGCGATGAACGGGGTAAAGAGTTGCGCAAAGTGTTTATACCCGATGAAGGATGTATATTTGCATCATCAGACTATTCACAGATAGAGCTGCGCATCATGGCACATCTGAGTAGTGATAAAAATATGGTGGAAGCGTTCAATAAAGGAGAGGATATTCATGCTGCCACATCCGCAAGAATCTACAAAATTCCTTTAGAGGAGGTAACAGAAGACATGCGACGAATTGCCAAGACAGCCAACTTCGGTATTATCTATGGCATTACACCTTACGGATTGTCGGAGAGGCTCAATATTTCACGTAGTGATGCCAAAGAACTGATAGATGGATATTTTGATACCTTCCCCGGTGTGAAGAGTTACATGGATAAAAGTATCTCCAAAGCCAGGGAAAAAGGATTTGTGGAAACTATCTTCGGCCGCAGGCGTTACCTGCCGGATATTAACTCCCGCAACGCCACTGTTCGCGGATACGCCGAAAGGAACGCCATTAATGCTCCTATTCAGGGTAGTGCCGCAGATATAATCAAGGTAGCTATGATACGAATATTCAATCGTTTTCAGCAAGAGAAGCTGAAGTCCAAAATGATCCTTCAGGTGCATGATGAGCTTGATTTCAATGTTTTTCCTGAAGAACTGGGAAGAATAAAAGAGATAGTGGTGGAAGAGATGGAGAATGCCTGCAAACTAAGTGTTCCGCTGAAAACAGACCTGGGAGTAGGTGATAACTGGCTGTCAGCACATTGATTGAGATATGCTGGACGGATTAGCGGAATACGGATATTGGGGCCTGCTGTTGTCATCGTTCCTGGCAGCAACAATTCTTCCTTTTAGCTCAGAGGTGGTTTTTGCTGCCCTGATTGCAGCGGGAATGGATATCTGGACATGCATAATTTATGCTACTGCCGGAAACGCTGCTGGTGGTGCAACATGCTATTATTTAGGTCGGTTGGGAAAAACAGAATGGTTGGAGAAATGGTTTAAAATCAAACCTGAAAAAGTCAATAAAACTATCACCTGGCTACATGGTAAGGGAGCCGTGATGGGTTTTTTCGGATTTCTACCTGCTGTGGGAGATGTTATGCTGGTAGCATTAGGTTTTATGCGTGCAAATATGCCCATTGTAATGACCTCAATGACTATCGGCAAGTTTCTGAGATATCTGATCATAGGGTTAGGAACCGGACATATTATGTCCTGGTTTTAATTATTCAGTTTTTAGTCTACTTTAACAAGTCGTTTTGTGAAAAAAGAAATTTTCTTTTCTAGTGATTATAATGCCAAATCATCTAATTTGAGACTTTTTCAAGCAGACTCAGTTTTTAATTTTTACTTTTAGTTTATCAATAAATATGTCAACGATACTCTTTCATGAAATTGTTTTTGGCCCCATTCACAGCAGAAGGCTGGGAATATCGCTTGGAATAAACCTGCTGCCTTACGACGGTAAACTTTGTTCGTTCGACTGCATTTACTGCGAATGTGGTTTTAACAAAGATTTCAGGACTAAAACAAAATTGCCTGACAGGATGAATGTACGTGCAGCTCTGGAAAATAAACTGTTATCACTCCTGAAGGAAGGCGTAACTCCCGATGTTATCACTTTCGCCGGCAACGGAGAACCTACCATGCATCCTGAATTTGAGGTAATTGTTGACGATACCGTTGAATTGCGAAACATCTATTTTCCAGATGCCAAAATAAGTGTTCTTACCAACGGAATGCATCTCGAACGGGGAAAGGTTTTAGATGCTCTGAAAAAGGTTGAAAATCCGATATTAAAACTTGATTCTGCATTCGATAAAACCGCCAAGCTTATCAATCGTCCCAACTCTCACATTTACAGGGTAGCAAAACAGGTTGAAAACTATAAACGTTTTCAGGGCAATTTTATACTCCAAACTATGTTCATCCGGGGTGAATTTGAAGGAGAGGTTATAGACAATACAACAGAAGAAGAGATTTCAGCATGGTTAGAGCTCGTAAGAGAGTTGAAACCGCGCGAGGTGATGATTTATACTATAGACCGGGAAACACCTGTTAAAACGCTTGAAAAAGTGCCCTTAGGCGATTTGCTAAAAATTGCCGACAGGGTAGGGAAGTTAGGTATAAAAACAAATGTTGCAGGGTAGAGTTAACTTTTTTGATATTTTGTACATTGAAAGCAGACTTACACGTTAAACCTGAAATGCATGATGTCTCCGTCCCTGACTATATACTCCTTACCCTCAACACTCATTTTCCCGGCTTCCTTTACAGCATTTTCAGATCCATAGGTAATATAATCTTCATATTTTATCACTTCAGCACGTATAAATCCTTTCTCGAAGTCGGTATGTATTACTCCCGCGCACTGCGGTGCTTTCCAACCTTTCTGAAACGTCCATGCCCTCACTTCCTGCGGTCCAGCCGTAAGAAATGTTTGAAGGTTTAATAACCTATAAGCCGCTTTTATCAAACGGTTCACTCCTGATTCTTCAAGACCAATTTCATTCAGAAACATCTCACGTTCTTCATAAGTGTCAAATTCAGCTATTTCTGACTCAATTTTTGCTGCCACAATTAAAATTTCCGCATTTTCATTTTTCGTTGCTTCACGAACCTGATCAACATAAATGTTACCATTAACAGCGCTTGACTCATCTACATTACATACATACAACACAGGTTTTGATGTTAAAAGATAGAGATCTCTTGCAGCTTTAAATTCGTCTTTAGTATCGAAATGAACTGTCCGGGCAGATTCACCCTTGAGCAACGCTTCTTTAATCTTTGAGTAAACCTGAAAGGCAATCCTTGCCTCTTTGTCACCTCCTGTTTTGGCCTGTTTTTCTACTTTATTTATCCGAGCTTCAATGGTTTCAAGATCTTTCAATTGAAGTTCAGCATCTATTATTTCCTTATCCCTGACAGGATCTATCTTACCATCTACATGAGTAACATTTTCATCATCGAAACAGCGTAGTACGTGCAATATTGCATCAGTTTCTCGAATATTTGCAAGAAACTTGTTTCCTAAACCTTCACCTTTACTGGCTCCTTTAACCAATCCTGCAATATCAACTATCTCCACAGTTGTTGGAACAATCTTTTGGGGATGAACCAATTCAGCCAATTTATTTAAACGCTTATCAGGAACGGTAATAACTCCAACATTTGGTTCTATTGTACAGAACGGAAAATTTGCCGCCTGTGCTTTTGCGTTCGATAAACAATTGAAAAGTGTTGATTTGCCAACGTTTGGTAATCCTACGATACCACATTGTAAAGCCATTTTGTTGATATTTTAAGACCGCTTTATTTCTAAAAACTCACTTAAATAAAAAGCGGTGTATAAATGATTTTTTCGCGGTGCAAAGTTACAAAAAAGGTGTTAGTTAATAAACTCTCTTTACAGGAATGTGTTGTTTAAGTTATTACAACAAGGAGTCATCACCGAAAGGTCTATTTTATTGAAATCGGGAAAAATAAATTGATGTATTGATTTAACATCATTTTAAACCATAACGTCACAATCCATACCTTGCCGAAATTTCCAACATTCGCTCTATCGGCATCACAGCTTTAATTCTTACTTCTTCATCGATTAAAATTTCAGGCTTTTCATTTTTTAGACAGAGGTATAATTTTTCCAAAGTGTTCATTTTCATGTAAAAACACTCATTACAAGCACAGGTAGAATCTTCAGGGGGAGCAGGAATAAACAGTTTATCTGGATTTTCTTTCTTCATCTGATGTAAAATTCCCGCTTCTGTAGCAACAATAAACCTTATGTTATTTGATTTGGTTGCAAATTTTAAAATTGATGATGTTGAACCCACGTGATCAGCTATTTCCAACATATGTTTCGGACATTCAGGATGTGCAAGAATTAATGCATCGGGATATTCTCTTTTTAAATCCATAATTTTCTCCAGTGAAAACTGCGAATGAACATGACATACTCCATTCCATAAAAGCATATTTCTACCGGTGAGTTTATTGATATAATCACCTAAATTTTTATCAGGACCGAATATTATTTTTTCCGATTCCGGAAGTGATTCCACAATTTGTTTTGCATTTGAAGAAGTAACAACAATATCTGTAAGCGCTTTTACAGCTGCACTTGTGTTAACGTAGGATATAACGGTGTGGTCAGGATGTTCATTGACAAATTTTTCAAATTCATCAGCGGGACAGCTTTCTGCCAAAGAACATCCGGCATTCATATCAGGGATAAATACTCTCTTCTCCGGACTCAATATTTTAGCCGTTTCTCCCATAAAATGAACACCACAAAGAACAATCACATCAGCTGTTGTTTTTGCAGCCCATTGAGCTAATGCAAGGCTATCTCCTACAAAATCAGCAATATCTTGAATTTCAGACTCCTGGTAATAGTGCGCTAAAATAATAGCATTTTTTTCTTTTTTGAGACTCTGAATATTTTGAATTATTTCTTCTTTTGTCATAAACTATTATTATTTACTTATTAAAAATAAAATCATATATGATAATAATGATGGCTTGTTGATAGTGTTGATGATTTTTTACCAAAAAATTTGACCGGATCGTTATCAAATATACAGAGCCGGTTATCAATAGTTATCAACAGGATAAATTTATTTTTTATCTTGAACGATAGATAATTATAAACTTTATCATAAACTGTTTATAAAAAGCAAAGTTAATAATTAATTTCTTTTCTGTTACAAAGTACCTGTTGAAAAGAAGGTGATATTCTACTGTTAAGAAAGTGTTATATTGTTGGGATAATCAGATATATTTTCTATCTCATCTATTTTCAACATTTCCAAATTAACTTTTAATAATCTGTTTACACACAATTCACAGGTTATCAACAATTATAAAAGTTGCATAAAATTAACCTAAACGCCTATAATATAAAGTATTAAAAAGAAAAATGAATTTCTATATATTGTTAATACTTATTTTAATATATCATTTGAGAACAAAGTTTTTATTACATTTGTTTGTTATTAAAGAGGAAAGTGAAGAAACTATATCCCATATTTATTCTGTTTTTACTGTATTTTCTTGTAAACTCCTGTATGTCAACAGTAAAAATTACATCTGTAGTTGAAAAAGATACGGAGGGGGATTTTCTGTTAAAATGGGAAGTAAGCCCTGATCAGGAAGGTAACATCGATATTTACTCATCTCTCACTGATAGTTCACTGACAAGTTTTACACAGATAACCTCCAGGAGTATCACTGACCAGGTTCTTAGGGTAAATCCTACAGGTTCCGGTTTAAGAGAGTATTTTATTCTCCGTACGGGGGGAGTAAAGTCAGGTGTTGTTGCCAACAGAGCTATCGACATGAATAATATTAAGAATTTTAGAGATATAGGTGGATATTATACGACTGATAATCAACAGGTAAAATGGGGACAAATATACAGGTCTGCCGATTTAAGCAACGCTACATTATATGATCAGGAGAGGATAAGAAGGTTAAATATTAAGACAGTGATCGATTTCAGGTCGGAACGAGCTGCTAAAAAGTACCCTATTCTTATTCATCCTTCAATTAGAAAAATGTCTCTTCCGTTAAATCCTATGGATGCTTATAAGCTTGATGAGCAAATGAAAGATGTACATTTCGACCGGAGCGATGCTATACATTATGTTCAGGAGGAGTATGTAGCTATTGTGGAAAATCATAAAGTTCAGTTCGGAGAGCTTTTCGATATTCTTACAAATGATAGTAACTATCCTGTGTTGCTGACCGGTTCACTGGGTAAAGATGGTGTTGGAATGGCAGCATATTTTATTTTATATGCCATTGGTGTACCTGAAATTACATTGGAACAGGATTATATGCTTTCTAATATGTACATAGATCCTGCAAAAGCAGAAATAGATGCAAACAATCTCTCTGAATCTATGCAGGAAGCTGTGACTGCCATGCTGTCCGTTAACAGGGCATACTTGAATTATGCTATTGACCATATAAAAACAAAGTATGGATCGGTTGACAATTACCTTGAAAAAGAGCTGCGGGTAACTCAGGGAAAAAGAAATTTATTGAAAAAATACCTTCTTTATCGTTTTTGATTACTGTTTATTCAATTTATTTTCATACTTTTGCACCCGATTTTGATGGGGTGATATGAAATTTTACATTTAAGGTTATCCTTATTACCTTCATAAAATCACATATTGTAATTGAATTTTCTCTCATCTTTATGAACTATTTCGTTAATCTGGCACATAAGCTAAACTAGTTTGCATTATGTCGTGGATGGAAATAGTCTGACTTCTGTAAATATTTGCGTTTAAGCATTATTATCAGAAATCAGTCTTGGTTGCAATGTTATCGTAAAGCGATAAAAGAAACAAAACTTATTTTAAGCATTGTTGTTGCGGTCAAATGACTCACCTTGGTGAGTAGTTGTGTGGAGTGGAGTATAGAGAAATATCAATACTCACACATTAAACATTTATAAAAATGAGAACATTCGAAGAATTAGGAGTTGATTCCCAAATTCAACTTGCCATTACTGAATTAGGTTTCGAACAGCCAATGCCTGTACAGGCAGAGGTAATCCCCCTTTTGCTGGGAAACACAAGCAATATTATAGCACTTGCCCAAACCGGAACCGGAAAAACAGCCGCATTTGGTATACCCATTATCCAGAAAACAGATCCGAAATTTTTATCACCTCAAACGCTCATCCTTTGTCCAACAAGAGAACTGTGCCTTCAAATTGCAGGTGATCTGACTGACTATTCTAAATATGCGGAAGATGTAAAAATCCTTCCCGTTTATGGAGGTTCCAGTATTGAGAGCCAGATACGTGCCCTTAAAAGGGGTGTGCATATTATTGTGGCTACCCCGGGAAGGCTTATCGACCTGATAAACCGCAATACTGTATCACTGGATAATGTACAAACTTTTGTGTTGGATGAAGCAGATGAGATGCTAAACATGGGCTTTTCAGAAGATATTGACGAAATACTTTCGCATATTCCTGTGGAACGCAGTATGCTCCTTTTTTCTGCAACAATGCCGAAAGAGATTGAAAAAATAAGCCGGAAATATATGAAGAGTCCGGTAGAGGTTACTATAGGAAGGAAAAACGAGGGTGCTCAAAATGTAAGGCACATCTATTACATGGTGCATGCCAAAGATAAATATCTTGCGCTGAAACGAATTGTAGACTATTATCCCAATATTTACGGAATAATTTTTTGCCGTACCAGAAAAGAGACACAGGAGATAGCAGAAAAACTTCTTCAGGACGGTTACGATGCAGACTCATTGCATGGCGACCTTTCCCAGGCACAACGCGATAATGTAATGAGTAAATTCAGAAACAGAAACCTTCAACTGCTGGTAGCAACTGATGTGGCTGCAAGAGGGTTGGATGTGGATGATGTTTCGCATGTAATAAATTTTGGTTTACCCGACGATTGTGAAGTTTATACTCATCGTAGCGGAAGGACCGGCAGGGCTGGCAAGACCGGTACATCAATCTCTATAATTCATATAAAAGAGAAAGGAAAAACTGCACAGATTGAAAAGCTTATCAACAAAAAATTTGAGAGACGTGAAGTCCCGAAGGGCGATGTAATTTGTGAAAAACAGCTGTTCAACTTTGTTGATAAAATTGAAAAAGTAAAAGTGAACGAGGAAGAGATAGAACGTCTGCTTCCATCTATTTTCCGTAAACTGGAATGGCTTGGAAAAGAAGATATAATAAAAAGAGTTGTCTCTCTGGAGTTCAATCGTCTGATTGAGTATTATCAGAAGGCCGAAGAGATTCACCAGCCTGAAGAGTCATCATCAAAAAGGAATGAAGGCAGATCTGGTGCTAAAAACTACGACAGAAATGAAAAAAATAGTCGTAAACCGGAAAAAGGTTATGCCCGCATATTTATCAATGTTGGGAAGATGGATGGTGCGAATCCGTCCACTCTTATGGGTTTCATCAATGAAAATGTGAAAGGGAAAGTTCCTGTGGGAAGAATAGACCTGTTGAAAAGCTTCTCTTTTTTCGAAGTTCCCGATGAATATGCGTCGAAAGTGGTTAATACTTTTAGAGGTATGTACATAGATGAAAGGAAACTGGTAGTGCAAATGGCTCAGGATGGTCATAGTCCAGAGAGAGGGAGGAGAGATTTTGCAGACCGTTTTTATCAGGAAAACAGCATAAACAGGCACAATAAAGGAAAAAATGGAGGTCGCAGGAAACGGTGATTGTTCCTCGGGGTTGAGCTGAATTTTTTACAGAGTGGGGTTCCTATATAATTCTCTTTATCTTTCAGATACTGTTGCAGTGCATCACCCTTTACTTAAAAAAGGAAGTCAAAAATTAAATCAATTTGATTCAATATCAGAAAAAATAAACTTTTCATTTATTTTATATGTGTCTTTAAAAAGGTATAGATGCTAAGTCTGTATCTTTTTTTATATCTTTGTGAACCATATAGCATAAGACCTATGGCACGAAGAAGACTTTCCCAGACTCAAATTGCTTTTATTATCATCCTCTGGCTTGTTCTGGTAGCGTATATTCTATTGTACGCTAAAATAACCTTTTATACCATTATTTCAATACTTATATCGGGAGCCATCGTATTTATTCCTGTTTACAAAAATCTAAAGAAATAGGTTTTATAGTAACAAAAATGATAAAAATATTAGAATATTTTTATCATTAGAAATTTATTTCTAATTTTGCATTTCAAAGTGATTATTTTTATACGAATTGTTAGAAAAATAATTTTAATGAAACTTGAATTAACGTTCTTGCTGCGGTAAAATGGTTACTACAAGTCTTCTGCAAAACAATGAAATCGAAATGATTAATATAATTATTAGAGGTTGCATCTGACAATAGTATAAATAAACAGATGAAATAATAAATTGTATGAAAGCTTCAGAGGTTATCGATCTATTAAAAAGACGTTTCCCCAACGAACCGGAATATCATCAGGCTGTTGAGGAAGTAGTTGAATCAATCGAGGATGCTTATAATGAACATCCTGAGTTTGAAAAAGCAAATATAATTGAGCGTTTGGTTATCCCGGATAAGATACACTCTTTTCGTGTTACCTGGGTAGATGATAAAGGAAATGTGCAGACCAATATGGGGTATCGTGTCCAGCATAACAATGCTATTGGGCCCTATAAGGGCGGAATTCGCTTTCATGCATCGGTATCTCCTTCTATTCTGAAATTTCTTGCTTTTGAGCAGACATTTAAAAATGCTCTTACCACTCTTCCTATGGGTGGTGCCAAAGGAGGATCAGATTTCTCACCTCGCGGTAGGTCCGATGGTGAGATTATGCGTTTTTGTCAGGCATTTGTTGAGGGATTGTGGCGAGTGATCGGGCCTAATACCGATGTGCCTGCCGGGGATATTGGTGTAGGAGGACGTGAAGTAGGCTATATGTTCGGCAAATACAAGAAGCTGGCCGAAGAGTTCACAGGTACGTTTACAGGCAAGGGACGCGAGTTTGGAGGTTCTCTTATTCGCCCTGAAGCAACCGGATACGGGAATGTATATTTTCTGCTGGAGATGCTGAAGACCAGGAATATTGATATAAAAGGGAAAAAATGTCTGGTGTCCGGATCCGGAAACGTGGCACAATATACCTGTGAGAAACTGATTGAGCTGGGAGCTATACCTGTTTCTCTTTCTGATTCAGATGGTTATATATATGATCCCGACGGAATTACAAGAGAAAAACTTGACTTCGTAATGGAACTGAAAAATCTTTATCGCGGCCGTATTCGCGAATATGCCGAAGAGTATGGTTGTAAATACGTTCCAGGAGCACGCCCTTGGGGAGAAAAAGCAGATATTGCCCTTCCGTCGGCCACGCAGAACGAGATTGACCAATCGGATGCCGCGCTCCTTGTAAAGAATGGGATTATTGCAGTATCGGAAGGTGCCAACATGCCTAGTACTCCTGAGGCAATAGAGATTTTTCAACAACACAAGATCCTTTATGCACCCGGTAAAGCTGCAAATGCCGGAGGTGTTTCGGTATCGGGACTGGAGATGACACAAAATTCAGAACGTTACAGCTGGCCAGCTGAACAGGTGGATGAAAAATTGAAATGGATCATGGGTAATATCCACGAAAATTGCGTTAAATACGGAACCGAAAGCGATGGTTATATCAACTACGTGAAAGGCGCTAACATTGCAGGGTTCATGAAGGTTGCCAAGGCCATGATGAGCCAAGGTGTTTTGTGATAAGTTATATACTTATTCCCGGATAACGGCTTTTTGCCGCAGTAAATGCAATTTCAAATAGGGATTCATAAATTTTTTTTATTCTGAGAATTGACGTATTTTTGCATTCTGAAAAAAGGATGGTCCGGTAGCTCAGCTGGATAGAGCAACAGCCTTCTAAGCTGTGGGTCGTGGGTTCGAATCCCGCTCGGATCACTCTCATAATAAGGCACTTACAACAAATGTTTGTAGGTGCTTTTTTTGATTGCACACGTTTTTCACACACAAACAACAAAAAACTGCCCTCTTAAACAAAAAAACCACCTCGATAAATGAAGTGGCTTCAATGAAATAAAAAACTTTTCTATTTAATACCCAAATACCTTTTTACATGGTCGGGAAAATCGTCCTCTTCGTATTTCCTCTTGTCAAAAGATAGGTCATTTCTGTAATCCCTTAGCCATTTGATATATTCCAGCTGTTCGGGTGTTGTAGGTCTGCTTAGTGGCTCAATAAACTTCCTATCAAAGGAATCAGACAAAGGAGTTAACAGTTGACAATCATTTTTATTAAAGTCATCATATAAGATTGCTCCAAACTCCAGCTTTAAATCTGCTATGTTAGTTTTACGAACGCCCATGTGACAAAATACAACCAGCCAGCTACTGCCCAATACTTCACGTAATAACTGTGATTTATCCTCTTCTGTCATGCTCTCAAAGTATTCATCTACGAACATGAATAACTCCATCGGTGTTTTAATCTCAATTTGCTTCATATTTTTATTATATTATTGTTTTATTTATTTATCCTGCTTGTAAATTATTTTAGTTCCATTTACGCCATTCACCTCGCCGTAAACTCCCCGTTTTTACTCGCCCTAATCTCGCACTTGTGGTAATCTTGGGG
>ENA-UOOM01000703-UOOM01000703.1-fermentation-metagenome-genome-assembly--contig:-NODE-703-length-35911-cov-13.301093_pt1 | contig 35911 bp, 32 predicted proteins | sample MGYA00245781_ERZ724031 | MGnify/ENA primary metagenome ERZ724031 (study PRJEB28704, sample SAMN03018317) | fermentation metagenome | biome: anthropogenic terrestrial biome; feature: soil; material... | reverse complement strand
AAAAAATAGTAATCTTCACTAGCTTGGTAGGGATGGTGAGGATTATGGCGATATCACAAAAATGTCAGTACGCCCTTAGGGCGATTTATGAGCTGGCGCTCCATCAGGACGAAGGCCCGTGCAAGATCGGGGCCATTGCGGAAGCGCAGTCGATACCGGTGCGGTTCCTTGAAAATATCCTTAACAGCCTTAAGGGAGCCGGGCTCGTCGATTCCGCAAGGGGAAAAGACGGCGGGTATTATCTTCTGAAACACGCGGGTGAGATAACCGTCGGTGAGGTGATCAGATTCGTCCAGGGACCGCTGGGACCGGTCGAATGCACCACCAGGGTGGACGATGACTGCGACTTTTACAACGACTGCGTCTTCAGGCCCCTCTGGGACAAAGCCAGAGCGGCGCTTGAAAGCGTCTATGACGGGACCACGTTCCAGGATCTCATCGACCAGTCAGCTAATGTTTGCAGAGTGCCTCAGTGCAGCTGCAATAGAAAAAAAGATAAAATCTAAATCCTATTAAGAGGTGACTTGTTATGACACCGCGTAAAGTATATCTGGACAACTCAGCAACGACACAGGTCGACAGGAAAGTTCTCGAGGCCATGCTCCCCTACTTTTCGGAAGAGTACGGCAACCCCAACAGCCTCCATGCCTGGGGAAGAGAGGCAAGAAAGGGAGTGGACAATGCCAGGTCGCAGGTGGCACAGCTCATCGGAGCGGAACCGAAGGAAGTCATATTCACCGGAGGCGGAAGCGAAGCTGACAACCTGGCCATCAAAGGCGCGGCATGGGCACTTAAGGATAAAGGCAAACACATCATCACAAGTTCGATCGAGCACCATGCTCTTCTGGACACAGTGAAATGGCTTGGCAAGAACGGATATGACTACACGGTCCTCCCCGTCGACGAGACTGGAATGGCGGACCCAAAGGAACTTGAGGCCGCGATAAGGCCGGATACGATACTTACGTCGATAATGTACGCCAACAACGAAATAGGAACAATAGAGCCCGTGGCCGAGCTCGGAGAGGTCTGCCGCAGACACGGTGTCCTCTTCCATACGGACGGCGTCCAGGCGACGGGACATATCAAGATAGATGTGAAGGAACTCCCGATCGACATGATGACGATGGCTGCCCACAAGATGTACGGCCCCAAGGGAGTCGGCGCGCTTTACGTCAGAAAGGGCATCAAGCTGATCCCGGTCATACACGGAGGCGGCCAGGAGTTCGGGGTCCGCTCCGGGACGGAAAACACACCGGGACTGATCGGTTTCGGAATGGCTGCGGAGCTGGCGGCAAACCGTCTTGCAAGCGGTGAGATAGACAACGAGATACGCCTGCGCGACAGGTTGATCGGCGGGCTTACCGAGAGGATCCCTGAGATCACGCTTACCGGGCACAGGACAAAGAGGCTTCCGTACCATGCCAGCATCTGCGTCAAGTATGTCGAGGGCGAAGGGATGCTCCTGCTGATGGACGCAGCCGGAATCGGAGTTTCAAGCGGTTCGGCCTGCACATCGGGAAGCCTCGAGCCAAGCTACGTCCTACTGGCGCTTGGACTCGACCACCCGACCGCGCACGGTTCCGTTAGGATGACCCTGAGCAAGGACACGAATGACGAGGACATCGACTACGTACTTGAGAAATTCCCGCCAATCGTGGAGAAGCTGCGCTATCTGTCGCCTTTCTACAAGAAAAACCAATAAATATCGAATATCCCCAAAAAGGAGATGTCAGGATCATGTACAGCGAAAAAGTAGTGGATTATTTCATGAATCCCCGCAACGCAGGAAAGCTTGAAGACGCGAACGCGATCGGCGAAGTCGGAAACCCGAAGTGCGGAGACGTTATGAAGATATACCTGAAGATAAACGACAAGGAGATAATCGAGGATATAAAGTTTGAGACTTTCGGGTGTGCGGCCGCAATAGCTACAAGCTCAATGATAACGGAAATGGTGAAGGGCAAGACAATAACCGAAGCTCTCAGCATAAACAACAAGGACGTTGCCGAAGCTCTGGGGGGACTTCCCCCGGCGAAACTCCACTGCTCACTCCTTGCCCAGGAGGGTATCGAGGCGGCGGTAGCCGACTACTTTATCCGCAAGACCGGCAGGGCTCCGGAGGGCTTCAGGCCGGCCCACTCGACATGCACGGCCTGCGGAGGTTCCTGCGGCGGAGGAGCTGCTGTCCAGGCCCAGGAAGAGGAAGAAGAAAAATTTGTGAGCGAGGATCATCGCGTTGCTGAATAAAGAAGAGGCAGCAGGGAAGATAATAGCCGTATGCACGGCTCCAAAGAAGGGTATGATCAAGCATGACGTCGGAGAGGGCCTCCTCCTTGAGGAGATCGGCATCGAGGGAGACGCCCACGCAGGCTTCATGCACCGCCAGGTCAGCCTGATCTCGATCGAGGACATAAGGACCATGATGGAAAAACTTCCGGACCTTGTCCCGGGAAGCTTCGCCGAGAACCTGACTACAGAGGGGTTCGACCTCTCTCAATTGAAGACAGGCGACAGACTCAGGGTCGGTGAGACGGTGCTTGAGGTCTCGCAGATAGGCAAGGAATGCCATACAAAGTGCGAGGTCTTCAAAAAGACCGGTGACTGCATAATGCCGCAGAAGGGCATATTCACCAGGGTCATCAAGGGCGGCAGAGTAAAGACAGGAGATACTGTACGGTTCGACGATTAGGCCATTGTGTATGACATCAGGCAGCACGGCGAAAATTATGCCTGCTGCCTTTTTTATAAGCGAGACATTCCGGAGGAGATAAAATGAGCTTCACTGAAGACGAAAACCGGCACGAGAGGGAGAGCGGACACAATGAAGGTGAATGCTCCTGCTGCTCATGTTCAGCGAATGAAAATATATTCTGCGAATGCGAAGAGGATGAAAACGAGGAAAGGGCGGCCTTTTCAAGGGAGTTAAAATTTCTCTCCGCGGCAGGCATAATATTCTTCCTGCTGCTGATCACAGAAGAATTCTACTTGGATTCTGTCAACAAAGTCCTGCTGAGTTCAGCTTTCATAGCTCTGTACATGGTCTGCGGCCTGCCCGTACTCAGATCGGCGCTGCGTGCGATATCAAAGTTGGATATCTTCAATGAGTTTACCCTCATGGGAGCGGCCACCCTCTCCGCTGTCGCTATAGGGGAGATGTCGGAAGCTGTCGGCGTCATGCTCTTTTACAGGCTGGGAGAGGCTTTTCAGGAGAGGGCCTCCTCCGGATCCAGGCGCTCGATAAAAGCCCTTCTGGCTTCAAAGCCCCTCTCAGCAAGAGTTCTGAAGGATGGTGAGGCGATAGAGGTCGATCCAAAAGAGATAGTAAGAGGCGACATCATACAGGTAATGCCCGGGGAGATGATCCCCATCGACGGCATCATAAGGTCAGGAGCTTCTGACATCGACTCATCTTCGATGACAGGGGAGTCGGTCCCGGTTCATGCGGTCCAGGGAGATCCGGTACACGGAGGCACCCTTGCCCTTGACGGACTTCTGACCATCGAGGCAGCAGGTCCCTTTGAGGATTCGACCATAGCGAGGATGCTTGAGATGGTACAAAACGCGGCAGCCAGGAAATCTCCGACCGAAAGATTTATCACCAGATTCGCAAAATGGTATACGCCCGCAGTCTTCGCCATCGCCTCCATGGTTGCCTTCATCCCCCCTCTTACCGGCCACGGGGAACTGAGGGAATGGTTTTACAGGGGGCTTGTTCTGCTTGTCATATCCTGCCCCTGCGCTCTTGTGATCTCGATACCTCTTGGATATTTCGGAGGCATCGGAAGCGCTTCAAAGAGGGGGATCCTGGTAAAGGGAGCAAATGTATTCGACGCACTTGCAAAGGTGACTACGGCAATTTTTGACAAGACCGGGACACTGACATACGGCCGTTTCAAGGTAACGAAAGTCGTCCCGTCAGAGGGTACGGCGAGGGAAGAGCTCCTTAAGGCCGCTGCCTCCGCCGAGTCAGGCTCTACCCATCCTCTGGCTGCGGCTGTAAGGGAGGCCGCAGGAGAGAGTGAGATCGCCCCTGAAGCCGTTCTTACCCAAGCTTCGGGCAAGGGAATGATCCTTACCCTTGGGGGTTCGGTAACGGCAGCTGGAAACGCAGCCCTTATGGAGGATTTCGGGATAAAGGCAGAGGAAGTCTCCACACCGGGGACTGTGATCCACGTAATGAAAGACGGCAGCTACATGGGCTACATAGTCCTTCAGGACAGCCTCAGAAAGGAATCCGGGAGGGCTGTGAGGGAACTTCGGGAACAGGGAATCAGAGAGGTCTACATGCTTACGGGGGATCGTGACAGTGTAGCCGGCCTTATTTCGGACGAGCTTGGGCTCAACGGTTACCGTTCGGAACTGATGCCTGATGAAAAGGTCGAGGCACTGAAGGAGATATGCAAAGGAGAGACCGAAAAGACCCTCTATGTGGGCGACGGCATAAACGACGGCCCTGTGCTCGTGACCTCGGAAACGGGCATAGCCATGGGCGGGTTCGGCTCGCAGGTAGCGGTGGAAGTCGCCGATGCTGTCATCCTTGACGACTCCCCGCTTAAGGTCGTTGAGCTTCTCCGTATAGCGAGAAAGACAAGGGCTATCGTCTGGCAGAATGTCTTCATGGCTCTGGGGGTGAAAGGGATATTCCTCATAGGAGGCGCGGCAGGCATCGCCGGCCTGTGGGAGGCCGTATTCGCCGATGTCGGCGTCGCCCTTCTCGCGATCCTGAATGCGACAAGGGCATCAAGAGCCTAGCAAGTTAAGAAATTGCCGGTCTCCCCTGGATTGGAGGCCGGCAGCTTTGATATTTATCACTCCACTTCTGTTCCGCACCCGCAGAGGGAACAGTCCCTGAAGAGGCACCCTCCGTCAAGGTTTGATACGTCGAAGCCCTCCTGCTTCATTATGCAGGAAGCGAAGTATCCCTCTTTTCCGTTACGGCAGTGGACAAATACGGGTTTCTCCCTGTCGAGGCCGCTGAGCCTGCTCCGAAGTTCCTCAAGCGGTATCCTTTCGAATCCCTCGATCCTTATCGTTGATACGGAGATATCGTCGCCGCTCCTGACATCTATAAAGAGAGCGCCTTCTTCCGGCATACCTTCCACGGAACTCCACTCGGCCTTTTCGACCTTCCCCTCAAGTATGTTTTCAATGACGAAGCCTGTCATGTTGACCGGATCCCTCGGAGTTCCGAACGGCGGAGAGTATGCCAGTTCAAGCTCTGTCAGGTCATGTGCGGTCGCCCCCATACGTATGGAAGCGGCAAGCACGTCACACCTCTTGTCGACCCCCGTGTACCCCACTATCTGAGCTCCCAGGATCTTCCCTGTCGGCACCTCGAATACGACCTTCATCGCCATTTCCCGGCCTCCGGGATAGTAGCCGGCATGCGGGTGATGGTAGGTAAGCACCTTGTCGTACCGGAGGCCCTGCCTTTCGGCCTCCCTCTCGCTGAGGCCTGTGAAGGCCACAGTCATGTCGAATATCTTCAGTATCCCCGTTCCCTGTATCCCTCCGTAGCGGCTCTTTATTCCAGCAATGTTGTCGGCCGCGATCCTCCCCTGCTTGTTGGCAGGTCCAGCAAGGGCTATGGAAGCGGGCTTTCCCGTGATGAAGTTCCTTACCTCAGTGACGTCGCCCACCGCATAAATATCGTGGTCCGAGGTCCTCATATATTCATCGGTCTTTATAAAACCTCTCTCGTTGAGAGCGAGCCCGGCATCTTTCGCAAGCTCGCTCTGGGGCCTCGCCCCAACGGACATTAGGACCATGTCCGTCACGACCCCGCTCTCCTTAAGCCTCAGCGTAAGGCCGGAGTCTCCCTTCTCTATGGCTGTGACTCCGTCGTTCAGTATGACCTTTATACCCTTTTCCATGACATATTTGAGGACCGGGAGGGCCATGTCGGCATCGATAGGCGCGATAAGGTGGTCGCTCAGCTCGACTATAGTCACTTCGACACCGGACTCCGCGAGGTTTTCGGCCACTTCGAGCCCGATCGCCCCTCCCCCAACTATAGCTGCTTTTCTGACACGCTTCTCCCTGATGTATTCCTTGATCCTGACGGCATCGGGTATGCTCCAGAGGGTAAATACCCCTTCGGCATCGATCCCCGGGATGTTCGGCCTGAACGGAAAGGAACCGGTGGATATGATAAGTTTGTCGTAGCTTTCGATATATTTTATTCCTGTCGTGATATCCTCGACTTCTACTTTTTTGTCCTCCCTGTTTATAGAAGTCACCCTGCTGTTGATTCGGACATCGATATTGTTCTTCTTCCTGAACTCTTCCGGAGTTCTGACTATCAATCTCTTCTCGTCATCTACGAGCTTCCCGCCCAGAAAGTAGGGCAGGCCGCAGGCGGCATAAGAGACGTAAGGCCCCTTATCGAACATTAGGATCTCAGCCTTTTCATCCAACCTTCTGAGCCTGGCCGCTGCAGTCGCTCCCCCAGCCACTCCGCCGATTATGAGCACCTTCATTTCCGCTGCCTCCTTTTGCTTTCTATGCTGCGATAATTTCATTATCGATCAGATGAACACAGCAATATATTAACATCATTTCTATCGTGTCTGTACATAGAACGGCGGATAATGGATAATCTGTATAAGCTTCTAAAAATTCAAACTAAAAAGGGGAGTTAGATCATGCTCTTTATCTGTTATCCTGCCTGAGGGACCTGCAAAAAAGCCCGTGCATGGCTTGACAAAAACAAGATCGGATACTCGGAGAGGGACATAAAGTTGGACAATCCCACAGCAGAGGAAATCAAAAAATGGCACAAAATGAGCGGAGCCGAGCTGAAAAAATTCTTCAACACAAGCGGCCAGATCTACAGAAGCTTGGAACTGAGCGAAAAACTTCCGGACATGAGCGAAGATGAGCAGATAAAACTTCTCGCTAAAGACGGCATGCTAGTCAAAAGACCCCTCCTGGTAGGGAGTGACTTTGTCATTACAGGCTTCAAAGAGGGAGAATGGGAAGAGAAGCTTTTGAAGAAAAACAAATAACTCAGACAAATATCAAAACTAAAGTTTTTCCGCAATAATGCCGATGGAAACCAACAAAACATCGTGTTAAGATTTTAAAACAAACACAAAAAAGATATTTTGGAAAGTTTATAAAAAAGGAGGTACATGCAAATGCTTACAAGTTCACGCAATCAGTTTAAAGGTACGGTAAAATCGATAAAAAAGGGTGCAGTCAACGACGAAATAGTCATCCAACTTCCCGGAGGGACCGAGCTTACCTCGATAATCACCGAGACAAGCACAACTGCGTTGGGGCTAAAAGAGGGAACAGCGGTAATAGCTCTTGTTAAGGCCTCCTGGGTGATCCTGGCAGCGGATCTTGAGGGCATCAGGCTCTCAGCCCGCAACCAGCTCTGCGGCAAGGTAAAGGAAGTCAAGACCGGATCAGTAAACAGCGAGGTCGTTGTCACGCTTGACGGCGGTGAGGAGCTTGTCGCGATCGTTACATGCGAAAGTGAGAAGAGGCTCGGGCTCGTCCCCGGCAAAAAGGTCACCGCGCTGATAAAGGCACCGCATATCATAGTGGGAGTCGCTGAATAACTTAAATTAGCAACCTTTAACAGCTCAGATAATTATAAAGCCAAAAAATACGGGGCATCCGCCCCGTATTTTTTTATTGACGTCCGGGTGGGTAAGCACTAAAAGCCCTTGACTGATCCCCCTTCAGGCATGAAAATTACATTTTCACCCAAAAACAGGAAAGTGCTGAACAGGCGCACTGAAATAAGGATCAGGAGGGCCGGGAGATGGAAAGTGAGATCAGGAAAAAGATACTTGGGATAATCGAGAAGGATGCCAGGCTGAATGCCGGCGAAATAGCAGCCATGCTCGGCCTGGATGCGGAAGAAACAGCTTCGGAGATCAGGGCCATGGAGAAGGAGGGCATAATCTGCGGATACCATGCCTTCATCAACTGGGACAAGACCGATGACGACAAAATATCTGCCCTTATAGAACTGAAGGTGACTCCCCAAAGGGGCATGGGCTTTGACAAGATAGCGGAGAAGATCTACCAGTACCCTGAGGTGGAATCCCTCTACCTCATGTCAGGCGGATATGACTTTACCGTGATACTGAAGAGGACGACCATGAAGGAGATCGCGGCTTTCGTATCATCGAAGCTCGCGGTGATAGATGAGGTACAGAGCACCGCCACCCACATAGTGCTCGTGAGATATAAGGACCATGGGACACCCTTCATTGAACCCCGCAAAGACATGAGGATGGTAGTCACCCCATGAGGGACTTTATCTCCTCCAGGATCAAAATGATAAAGCCTTCGGGCATACGCAGGCTATTCGACATAGCCAACGAGATACCCGACGTGATATCCCTCGGTGTCGGCGAGCCTGACTTCGATACCCCCTGGCACATAAGGGAGGAGGGCATCTACGCACTCCAAAAGGGCCGGACCTTTTACACCTCAAACTCCGGGCTTCCCGAGCTGCGGGAAGAGATATGCAAAAACATAAAGAGGAAGTACGGCCTCGATTACAACAGCAAAAACGAGGTTGTTGTGACGATAGGCGGCAGCGAAGCTATAGACATCGCACTCAGAACACTTATCGACCCGGGGGACGAGATCGTCTACCCCGAACCCTGCTTCGTCTCCTACCAGCCCTGTATACTGCTCTCGGACGGAGTCCCCGTACCAATAGAGCTGAGCGCAGAGACCGAATTCCGCCTTACGCCGGAGAAGCTTGAAAGCGCGATCACAGAAAAAACAAAGGCGCTCCTTATTTCATACCCGAGCAACCCGACCGGGGCGATAATGGAGAGGGCAGACCTTGAGAAGATAGCCGACGTCGTACGCAGACATGACATCATGGTGATAACGGACGAGATATACAGCGAGCTTTCCTACAAAGACCGCCATGTCAGCATTGCCAATATGCCGGGAATGCAGGAGAGGACCATACTGATCAACGGTTTTTCAAAGGCCTACGCCATGACCGGCTGGCGTCTGGGATATGCACTGGCCCCGGCCCGCATCATGGAATACATGCTCAAGATCCATCAGTTCGCGATAATGTCTGCCCCTACTATCAGCCAGTATGCGGCTGTTTCAGCTCTGCGCGACGGGGACAAAGACATTGAAATGATGAAGGAGTCATACGACCAGAGGAGACGATTCCTGATGGAGACCTTCAGGGAGATGGGACTGCCATGCTTCGAGCCCTACGGGGCCTTCTACGTCTTCCCGGACATTTCCGAGTTCGGCATGAACTCGGAGGAGTTCTGCACGGCCCTGCTGAAGGCGGAGAATGTAGCTGTCGTGCCCGGGTCTGCCTTCGGTGAGTGCGGTGACAGACATGTCAGGATATCCTACGCTTATTCGGTCGATACACTCAAAGAGGCTATGAAAAGGCTCAGCCGTTTCGTCCAGGAACTCCGGGGAAAACATCGTTCCTAAAAATCATGAGAGCCGCAGCGTGGTCTGCGGCTCTTTTTTATCCTTGTTCCGGCATGTTCTCACAGTCAAAGTGCTGTTTTCGCACCATACCTGACCGAGCTGACGATCCGCTCGACCTCTTCGCCGCTCATGTTGATATTCAGCCCCGCCATGACAGCTCTGCTTAAGATCGCATCCGTACCTTCCATCGTCTCGGGTGCGTAGGAGGGCGCCCTTATCCCGAAGATATCTTTTTCCCCCATATCTTCCAGCGCCTTCCAATGTTTGGCGAAGTGCCAGGTGTTTTCCGATATTATGCTGAATTGTGTCCCGGCTTGTGCGGCGGCGCTCCTAAAGCACAGAGCGGCTTCAGCCGAGGGGAGCATGAATATGAGGTGGGATGCGGTGTCACCCTCATCATCATGCATGGGCCTCTCCTTTATGCCCGTATCTTTTACGGCATCCAGTATCCTTTTCTTTGTCGCCCTCATCCTGCTTAGAGCAGCGTCCATCTTGTCAAGCGCGACCGATCCCAGTGCTCCCTGAAGTTCGCTTAGTCTGTAATTGACCCCGAGCCCGAACTTTCCCTCCTGTCCGCGGTCGTGCTCCTTGCTGTGGATGTGGCCGTGGTCGTGGTAGCAATCCATCATGAACCAGAGGTCCTCATCATCCGTAAAGACGATCCCACCCTCTCCGACGGTCAGGGTCTTGTTCGGATCGAAGCTCCAGGTCCCGCATTTTCCTATCGATCCAAGAAACCTTCCTTTGTAAGTCCCCCCGACGACCTCACAGGCGTCTTCGATTACAGGTATGCCGTATATCCTGCTTATCTCCATGAATGCGTCCATATCGGCCGCAGCCCCGAACATGTGTACGGGCATCAGCGCTCCGGTCCTTTCCGTGATCAGCTTTTCGGCGGACCGCGGATCAAGTCCCAGTGTGCTGTCTATCTCCCCGAGGACCGGGACTGCTCCGCATGCGACTATCGCCTCTATCGTAGCTATGAAGGTGAAGGGAGAGGTTATGACCTCGTCTCCCGGCCCGATCCCCAGACCCTTCAGCGCGACTGTCAGCGCTGCCGTTCCGTTTGCTACGGCCAGCGCATGCTTTGATCCGGTGATCCATTTTGCCTTGTTTTCAAATTCTTCGACACGATAGATGCCCTTCCTGACAGAGTGAGATCCGTATCTGTGGATCATTTTCCTCTCTACGACATCTGTAACCGCCCTTATCTCCTCTGCTCCGAAAAGCTCTGTCCCTGCCATGCTCATCCCTCCTATTTCATGTCAAACTGCTGCATGTCCTTTATGCTTCTGATATTTTTCTGTATTTGTCTGCAATGGATCCTGACAAAACCTCTTTATTTAGGCCTGTCCCGAAACAGCTCTCCCAGAGCTTTTCCATTCCAAGTGCGGTTTTCGTCATCTTTGGGATATCTTTTTCTCGGATCCCGTAGTCTGATGCCTTTGGAATCTCCATTCCGTTCAGCTCAAGGAATCTGAGGGTCTCCGCATAGCCGTCAGGATATATCTCCTCCAGGGCGAGCATGGATATCGTTACGGCAACGCTGTGAGGCAGTGTGAGAGAAGAGTTGCTGAGTCCGTACGAAAGGGCATGTGCAGCCCCGACCCTTCCCCCTATACTGCTGCTTCCGCCCAGTACTGACGCCATCGCAGCCATTATCGCAGTTTCAGTCTCATATCCTTCGAGCCTGCGGGAGAGGGCCTCCTTCGCCAGGATCACTCCCTGCGAAGCATCCGCGAGCGCCTCTGCCGAACAGGTCCTGCTTTTTGTGATCTCGTAGTGGTGGTAGTAGCAGTCCATGAGAGTGTAGAACCTGTTGAATTTTTTTGCTCCGGACGAAAGCTGCGGGTCGATGAAGGCAACAGAGGGAGCGGCGAACCTGTTGTTTATGCCAAGCTTCTTTTCCGGACCCCTGAGTACGGCTATGGGTGTGATCTCCGCTCCGGTGCCGCTAAGCGTGGGAAGGACCCACGTTTCAAGCCCCCTTTTCATTTCCATGCCGTAACCCTGGTATCGTGACGAGGGGCCGGGGTTTGCCGTACAGAGAGCGGCCGCCTTGGCCAGGTCCATCACAGATCCGCCTCCTGCCGCAACTATGAGATCCGAGCCCTCCGGATCCGACCTGATCATCCCGGTCAGGAAGTCGACATCCTCTGTTTTTGGTTCGGATGAGGTGGCGTCGAAGATCATGACCGGAGATCCCTCAAAAAGAACAGAGAAGGCCTTCTGTCCCCGAAGCGAGCTGTCCAGCACATAAAAGGGATGCCTAGACTCTCTCCGGGCCCTTTCCAGCAAATCATCAACACCTTCTTTAGTACAGACCACCTCAGTCTCGAATTCAGTGCTCCACCACGGAGCGGCATTTATAAAACTGTCCATATCAGCGGGTATTTTCATATGTACAAGTCCCTCCTTAAAACCTTCCCGCCCTTCCGCATGAGGCACCTGCACACCTGCTCATGGAAGGGTCCAAAAGACTTCCGCTTTTCGAAATTTTTATGCGGAATGTCCGGGAGGTTCAGGGCTCTGAGAGGTATTTCCCTATCCTGGTAAGGTCGTTCGGGGTGTCGATCTCTATTGTGTCCCTCTCGGTCATGATGCATCTGATCGAGTGGCCTCTCTCGAGGACCCTGAGCATCTCGAGGCTCTCTCTCTTTTCGAGGGGGGTCTGTTCCCACTTTGAAAAATCGAGAAGGAAAGAGCGCCGCCATGCATAAGGGCCTATGTGCTTATACCATATACCCTGCCTGGTACGCGGATACGGGATAGGCGAGCGGCTGAAATAGAGGGCCCTTCCCTTCGTGTCGAAGACCATTTTGACTATGTCGGGAGAGTCGATCTCCTCCCTGCGCTCTATCTTTTTTGCAAGGAGGGCCAGGGAAACATCATTGTCGGAATCAAGAGCTTCCACAAGGGGGTCTATCATGTCGCTTCCCACAAGGGGATCGTCGACCTGGACGTTTATTACATAATCGGAAGGTGTCCTTTCCGCCGCCCATGCGACACGGTCGCCCCCGCTAGGAAGTTCGGCCGGGGTCATCATCACCTCGCCGCCCTCACGGAGGACGACTTCAGCTATGCGCTCGTCATCGGCGGCGACGATCACACGGTCTACCTTTCTGCATTTGCGGACATTGTCAAGGACTCTTATGACAAGCGGGATCCCTCCGACAGGGATCAGTGGTTTGCCGGGAAGCCTGGTGCTGGCGTATCGTGCGGGTATCACTGCAAGGGTCTTCATCCCTCTAACCTCCTTCTCAGACAGCTTATGCAGTGTATGGCCGAATATCTCGGCTTTCTCAGCTGTCATTTTTTGGTTAGAGGCCAAGAATAATCCTCTTTTTTTAAATTGTCAAATATTTTTTGTGAACAAAAAGGACCGCATGAAGCGGTCCGGGAAAACTGTCTCAGGTAAAATAATCAGCGCATTTTACTGCTCAAGCTTGTATATGGTCCACCTCAGGGAGGCCGCTTTCCTCGCGAGCTTGAGGTCGCCCTTGAGATATAGTCCTTTGAACTGTATGTCCTCACCGGGACCGATCTCGGTCTCCTCGATGAACATGTCCCCTATCTCCTTCCTGTCCTCCCCAATAAAGCTGCAGGCGGCGGAAAATCTGACAGGCCCCTCCCCTTTGTTCACCAGGGTGATGTTTACTCCGTCAGATGTGACCTTCAGTCCCCTGTATTCGACAGGAGCCCCGTTCGGGATCTGCCCCTTGGAGCTGAATACCGCAAAGGCGGGCATTGCAAAGATCAATATCATGATCATCGACATGGCTATCTTTTTCACAATCAGGACTACCCCGCTTTCTTTTCTGATGCATAAATTTTATCATATCGGTCCTCTTACCAATGGTTTATATCAGCAAAAAAACCTGTATCACCATGTAAGAGTGTCGTATCATTAAAATCTAAAGGCGGCCTCCCAGTTGGGAAGCCGCCCCGGATAAAGCCTGGCGGAGAGCAGAGGATTCGAACCCCTGGGGCTGTGACACCCAACTGATTTCAAGTCAGTCACCATAGACCACTCGGACAGCTCTCCGGACAACGTTAATATTATAGCGGCCTTTTGATTTCAGGCAAGTCTAAATGAATTATTTTTCGGAGGAAAGCCATGTCAGAGAACAAAATGTCTTTTCGGGTCACAGGCATGACCTGCACAACATGCTCAAAAATAGTTGAAAGGGCGCTCTCAAAGGTAGAGGGAGTGACCTATGCATCCGTCAACCTGGCAACGGAGAGCGTCTTTGTAGCTGCTGACGACTCCGTAACATTTGAGATCCTTGAAGCTGCTGTTGAAAAAAGCGGCTACAAAATACTGAAAGAGGCACCTGCGGACATAGACGACATAAAGTACCGCGAGGCAAGGAAGGACCTCTTCTTCATCCTTCTCATAGGCATCCCGATGTCGGTGCTGATGTTCATGCACATGGTGATGGGCATACACTACCACTGGTACGGGATGATGGAAGCCGTCGCAGGCAGCATCGCTATATTCTGGGGCGGCCGAAAGACCCTCCGCGGCGCATGGATAGCTCTGGCGCACGCCCACACAAACATGGACACCCTGATCGCCATAAGTGCCGTCGCATCATGGGTCACGGCTCTGATGAACCTGGCAGGACTCGACATACCCTCCTTCGGGACTATCGGCGTGATGATCCTGATGCTGCACCTGACCGGAAGGTATATCGAATCCCATCTGCGGGACAGGGCCGCAAAACAGGTCAAGGCACTCATGACCCTGCAGCCGCGCGAGGCCAGAGTGGTCTCGGACGGAAATACTCTGATGGTACCTATAGAAGCCGTAAAACCGGAGACGATGATCCAGGTCAACCCCGGCGAGAGGATCCCCCTCGACGGTGTAGTCGTGGATGGACTCTCGGGCGTTGACGAATCCCTCCTGACAGGGGAGTCCCAGCCCGTTGCGAAGGACACCGGCTCAGACGTCACAGGGGGGGCGATGAACCTTTCGGGAGTGCTGCTGATAAGGACGACAAAGGTCGGCGAGGACACTTTCCTCTCAAAGATGCTCGACCTCGTAAGGGAAGCACAGGGGAGCAAGGTGCCCCTTCAGGATCTTGCCGACAGGATGACGCTAAAGTTTGTCCCTGCCGTTATTTCACTTGCCGTGATCAGCGCACTCGTCTGGTACTTCTTTTTTGAGAGCCTTTCACTTTATGTCGCGCCTCTGGCTGCATATCTTCCCTGGCCTACCGCATTCGGTTCGCCGGTATCGGCGGCCGCATATTCGTTCGTTGCGACCCTGGTCATAGCATGTCCCTGTGCACTTGGACTGGCGACTCCGCTTGCACTTGTAGTCAGTACGGGCGAGGCCTCGAAAAACGGCCTTCTGATAAGGAATGCCGAGGCAATACAGACACTGCATGAAGTCGATCATGCGATCCTCGACAAGACCGGTACACTTACTATGGGTGAACCCGAGGTCCTTGAGTGGGAGCTTGCAGAAGAGGCCATTCCCTTTGTCTGCGCCCTTGAGTCAAATTCCGGTCACCCTGTGGCCAAAGCTGTAGTAAGCAGGCTAGGCGCCCGGGAGTGCGAAAAACCTGAAAGCGCAGAAGAAGTGCCGGGTGAGGGTGTCACCGGAAGGTGGGGTGATAACAAGTGGTTCGTAGGAAGGCCCCTGAACAGGTCGAGATGGACCGCGAAGTCGGCACTTGCCAGGACTATCGTCGAAGTCAGGAAAAACGGAGATCCTATAGGCTTTTTTGCAATATCCGACCCGATAAGGAATGACTCAAAAGAGGCCGTCTCAGAGCTTGCAAGGCTTGGGATAACGACCATGATGGCAACTGGCGACGGCATGGAGGCAGCCCTCGAAATAGCGGGGCAGGCAGGAATAGAAAACGTAAGATGGGAGGTCCGTCCCGAGGACAAGCTCTCGATAGTCAGGGAGACCCAGAGCAGGGGCAAAAAGGTCCTGATGGCCGGAGACGGGATAAACGACGCTGCGGCACTCAAGGGAGCCCATGTCGGAGTGGCTATGGGCGGAGGCATGGACCTCGCGGTCGACAGCGCGGATATAGTGATCCTGAAGGGCGGCATCTCAAAGATAGTATCTGCTGTTAAAATATCTGATAAGACCTGGCAGGTCATTCGCCAGAACCTTTTCGGCGCATTTTTTTACAACATAATAGCTATACCGCTTGCGATGCTTGGCCTTTTGCACCCCCTGGCCGCTGAGCTTGCCATGGCTGCAAGCTCAATAACAGTTATTCTGAACTCGCTCCGCATCTCAGGTTCGGCGGAGAAATAAAAAGGAGGAGACAATAATGAAAAAATTTACGCTCTTGATACCGGATATGATGTGCGGCCACTGTGAGAAACGGATCCGTGAAGCTGTGGCATCGCTTGGAGGAAACGTGACCTCACTTGACCTTGAGACTAAGATAGTTGTCGCCGAAGCGGACGTTTCAGAAGAAGAACTGATCAACGCTATAGATGATGCGGGGTACGATGCACAGATAAAGAGCTGACATTTTTTTGCTGCACCTGGATCCTCTTTTGCAGCGTTAAGCAGGAAATGGCAAATTAAGTGAAAATACCTTAAACAACACGAGCAATATGATAGAATCATTTCAGATAAGGGGGAATCAGAATGAAAAAGACATCGATTTTAGCCATAACAGCTCTCATTATGCTGCTTTCGGCAGGACAAGTCTTCGCGCACCCCCCGAAAAGCCCCGCCATTTCCTGGGACAAGGCCTCGGAGACCCTGACCGTCACAGCTGAGCACAGCGTCAACGATCCGCAGAAACATTACATCCTCACCCTCACTGTGTTTGAAGGCAACAAACAGCTGCTGCTAAAGCAGTACGACAGGCAGGGAGATGCGGGGACGTTCAGCGACAGCGTAATACTTAAGGGGCTGAAACCCGGGTCGCCTGTCAGGGTACAGCTGGTCTGCAATATAATGGGTTCTGTCGAATCAGAGATAACTATCCCTTAACGGACACATTTAATTAAGGACGCAAGAAAAAAGAGGGAAGCCTCCCCGGGAAAGGGAGGCCCCTTCTTTTGCCTTTCATGATCTGAGTCGGTAAGATCAGCTGTCTGTGATCCTGCCGTCAGGCCAGAAGAACTTTGTGGCAGGCTTTTCTCCCGGGGCGGCAGGGAATATCCTCTTTCCCTCCCACTCAACGGAGGCGCTGCCCGGCTTACCGATCCTTACCCTTACAGGCAGATCTTTTCCTGTCTCGAATTCCCTGTACTCGCCGGGTTTCAGGGTGCCCTCGTAGAGGACCTTGTTTCCCTGGCTGATCTTAGTCCAGACGTATGCTTTTTCTGCTGTGACCTTAACGGATCTCAGACGTTCACTCTGCAGTCCAGCCGGCTTCTGTGCCGCATTCCCTGCACCTGCAGCCGCACCGCCTGCGGGCTGCGGCTGCTTGCCGTCCATCCAGGAAAGGTCTACCTGCTGATCGCCGCTTGTGTTGTCAGCCGAAACGGGCTGAACGGCCACATCTGCCGAGACGGGCGAGGAGGCGGGCTCAGGAGCCTGTTCCCTGACTGTGCCAGTAGTGCCTCCGTCTATAGGACTGGTGGCGGAACCGGTGATGTCTCCCCTGTACTGCCAGGTTATCCATCCGGCCGCACCAAGAGAGAGAGTGATCAGAAGATAAAGCCATAAAAATGATCTAGGCCTGAATATTTTCGGGGAATCGATGTAATTCGTCGCTTCTTCTGCAGAAACAGCGGGTGACGCAGCCTTCTGTTTTTTTGTTATCGTATCGTAGCTCTTCCATATATCCTGAGCGCTGATGTGATCACAATACTGTCTGATGAAACTCCTCACATAGGGGCCCTTGGGCAGACGATCCAGATCGCCTTCTTCAATGGCGGCAAGGTAGTGTTTCTGTATCTTTGTTGTGTTGGAGATGTCCGAGATCGAAAGTTCCTGGGCTTCCCTGATGCTTTTTAGACGGGCTCCCAACTCCTTTATCTGCGTTCTTATTTTCTGTTCTTCGCTGATGACAGTCTCTTTTTTATCCAACCTGCCGCCCCCTTTCAGCGTTCACGCGCATCTCCCTGATCACCGCAGCCGGGTCAGGACTGCCGAAGATGGCGCTGCCCGCGACCAGGACATCACAGCCGTGCCTGACGGCCAGTTCCGTGTTGTCAGGTCCTATCCCGCCATCCATCTGGATAAGGTATTCTCCACCGTTGGCCCTGCGCCATTCCGCCAGCGCAGAGACTTTATTCAGAGTCTCCGGTATGAATGACTGTCCGCCGTATCCCGGATCGACCGACATGATCAGTACAAGGTCCGTCATGTGGAGTATGGGCCAGAGGAGCTCTGCGGGAGTACCGGGATTTATTGAGACACCGCATGGGACACCTTCGTTCCTTATGCTCTGCAGGACCCTGTGTATGTGAGGGGTAGCCTCGGCATGGACAGTCAGGACCGAAGGTTTTTCTGCAAGAAACATGGTGGTAAATGCCTCGGGTGGTTCGACCATGATGTGAACATCTATGAACTTGTAAGGATACCTCTTTCTCAGTGCTTTCAAAAGCGAGGGCCCGTATGAAAGGTTCGGGACAAAATGTCCGTCCATTATGTCAAGGTGGAGCCACTCGGCCTCTTTTCCTATCTTATCAATGTCCCTCTCCATGTTCAGGACATCTGCGGAGAGAAGGGAGGGCGAGATTATCACGCTCCTGCCTTCCATTTTTTTTATCAGTTGAAACGATCCTGCCATACGAAATCACCTCCCAGATAGATGGTAACCGTGGCCTGTCCGGTGAAAGGCACATTCATTGAGATATATTCGCTTCCGTTGGCCATAGCGTCTCTTATCACCTTAGTACCGGTATCGTCAGTAAGCTCTATTTTAAGTGAAAGAGGCTTAGTGAGAGGAGGTACCTGATATCTCAGCTTGGCCGTCTTCTGAGGAACTGCAGGGATCGGTTTTTCAGGCTGGGGAGCCTTTACAGGTTCAGGCTCGGCCTTGGTTTCCTCTTTTTTGGGCTCCTTCAAAGAGTCCGCAGCAGGTTTATCCGGGAGCTTCGTAGGGATATCCGAAGGTTCCGTGTTCTTGATAACTACGGTCCTCACAGCGGCTGCCCTCTGCGGATCCTGATCGTCGGCAGGAGGCGTTTCGGGTGACGCCTCTCCAGGCTTGGGCGGCCTTGCTATTACCAGGTTTATCTGGGATCCTGCCGGAACGTTGGCTCCATTCCTCGGATTCGTTCTCAGCACTGTACCTGCAGGCACCTCCGCCGAGGGAGTCTCTGTACTGCTGCCGACCAAAAGACCTATCTGTTCGAGTACCTGTGTTACGACATCTATGCCCTGACCCTTAAGATCCGGCACGTTCACAAATGCTCCGCCGCCCGTCCCGCCTGCGCTTACGAGGAGGTTTACCATGCAGTTGGCAGCCACCTGCTGCGGTGCCGCAGGATTCTGGGCTATTATGGATCCAGCGGGTTTCAGCTTGTCCGTCACCCTTATGATCTTGTCGACCTTGAAGCCTGCTTCGCTTAGCCTCTTCACGCCCTCTTCAAATTTCAGGCCTCTCACGTCAGGGACCGGGAGTATCGAGCCTCCCTTGCTCACCCTTACAATGACCACTTTACCTTTAGATACCTTCTCGCCTGCCGGAAGGTTCTGCGAGATCACCGTATCGGCCCTTTCCGGAGAATCGACCTGATCGACTTTGGCGAGGAGGCCTTCCTTCTGGAGTGCCTCAACGGCATCTACCAGCTGCATTCCTGCCATGTTCGGCACAGTAGCGCTCTTATCTTCTACAAAGACCGTCCTTATACCAAAATAGGCACTGGCTATTATAACGACAAAGGCGACTGCCATGCCCCAGCGATGCACTTTACCCATAAGAAGTTCCCCTTCCCCTCTATTTGCGCTTGACAAGCAGCGCCAGATAGAAACCGTCGATCCACGGAAGACCGGGCCATATGACGGTCCCATACGGTTTGCCTTTGGACATAAGCTTATGGCTTCTTTCAACAGGCGCCTCAGTCAGTTCAGGGTGCCGGGCCATGACCGCAGCAACTACCTTCTCATTCTCTTCCCTGAACATGCTGCAGGTACTGTACGCCACGACACCCCCGGGAGCGACCAACGAGACTGCCCTCTCGAGAAGTTTCCTCTGCAGATCCGCCGCTTCCGTTACCATTTCGGGGGTTATCCTCCATTTGCTCTCGGGATGTCTTCCCCATGTGCCGCTTCCTGTACAAGGCGCGTCAAGCAGTATGGCTTTGGGTTCCGTTGAGGGAACGAGGCTGAGGGAATCGCCGCAGCGAAACTTCACCCTGTCCCGGATCCGCATCCTTATCATTTCGTATTCCGCAGCCCTGATCCTGCCCTCTGAAATGTCCCAGGCCTCGATCTCCGCTTCCGGGACCATGTCCGCGAGCTGGCCTGTCTTGATCCCTCGTCCGCAGCACATGTCCAGCAAAGGTTCTCCCTTCCACCGCCTGGAGAATGCCTCGGCGACAAACATCGAAGATTCGCTCTGGGGTGTCGCCCTTCCCTCCGAAAAACCGGGAATGTCAAGCGGATACGGGTTTGCAGGCGTCCGGACTGACCTGTCAAGTAACGGGGAAGCCCATGCCCTTTTGCCTGAAGCCTTGTATTGAGTGAGCCACTCATCCCTGTCTACGCCCCTTGAAAGCCTCAGGGAGAGATATGTCCTCATTCCGCTGCCCCTCACCAGGCGTTTTGCTTCAGGGATGGACATGTCCTTGGACCATTGGGCCGCAGCCCAGCCGGGGATACCCCAGTAGAGTGCCTGGTCCCTGAGTGCGCTGCTCTTCTTCAGTTCGGCGAGATATGGCTTTGCTTCGTCCGCGACGGTGTGCAGGACTGCGTTTACAAGGCCAATGTCGCGGTCCTCGCCGTTTGATTTTATTGCCTGAACAAGACCGTTGATAAGGACGGGAAGGGCGAAGTATCTGAGCTCGACTATCCCTGCTATTCCTACGATAAGTGCATCATGGGTGAGGACAGACATCTCTTTTGTGTTCCGCCTGCAGTATTTCATGAGCAGATGCTTCCAGAGACCCTGTCTTCTCAGTGAACAGTAGACCAGGGTCGCAGCAAGGACCCTATCGGAAGGAGCAATATCCGTGTATAACTTCCTTAGCGCTTCGGCGGCGAATGCGCCTTCGTTTACTTCGCCATAGACCCTGAGCGCTGCTTCAATGCCTCTCATTAGGCTTGATCACCTCTATGCGCGGGGACCCGCTGTTTCATGGAACGCTTAAAAATGTAACAAAAAAGGAGGCAGCCAGTATGCCACCTCCCAACATTTTACACTATTTTCCTAGTCTCTGCGCATTCCTCTGAGAGCGAGCAGCCTTATCAGCTGGAGGACCGTCATAACGAGCGCTGCGACATAAGTGAGGGCGGCCGCGTCGAGGACAGCTTTAGCACCGCCCACTTCGCTGCCCTTGAGGAGGCCCGTCTCGGAAAGGAGCTTGAGTGCCCTTGCGCTTGCATCGAACTCTACGGGAAGCGTTACCAGATGGAAAACCAGCACCCCGCAGAAGAGAAGTATTCCTATGTTCAGCAGGGGGGCGGAACCCATTATCAGTCCTATGAAGAAAAGGGGCATCGACATCGTTGAACCGATGTTGACCGCCGGGACTATAGAATTCCTGAAACGAAGGAAGGCATAGCCTTCTTTATCCTGGATCGCATGTCCGACCTCGTGCGCGGCAACTCCTATCGCGGCTATGCTGGAATTGCCTGCAACGGCGTCAGAGAGACGGAGCACTTTGCTTCTTGGGTCATAGTGGTCGGTCAGATGTCCCTGTATCCTTTCGACGCGGACATTGCCCAGCCCAAATCTGTCGAGCAATTCCCTCGACACCTGGTCCGCAGTAACGCCGCTTGATGCCCTTACCTCGCTGTATCTTGAAAAGGCGCCCTTGACCTTGAACTGTGCCCAGAGGGAAAAGAGCACCGCAGGTATCAGAAGCACTATTGTAGGATCAAGATATGGAAACATCATTTTACAACACCTCCGTTGTGATAGACCTTGTTAGTCTATATTAGTCAGACTAACTGTGTCTTCCGTAAAATCCCGCAATCTCCTCCACTGTTCTTTCCTGCTCTTCGGGGAGCAGTTCCGGGAAGATCGGAAGCGCCAGCACTGAACCGGCAAGTTTTTCTGAAACAGGGAAATCCCCTTCTTTGTACCCAAGGTCTGAGAAGCAGTGCTGGAGGTGGAGGGGAAGCGGATAGTAGACCCTGGTTACGACTCCGCGTTCCTCAAGGTATGCCTGGAGTTCGTCTCTTCTCTCGGCCTTTATGACATACTGGTGATATACGTGCCTGTTGCCATCGTCTTCGGCAGGGGGAGTTATGTTTCCAAGAAGGCCCTTCTCCCTGAAGAGGAGCATGTACCTCTCAGCCACGATGCGGCGCTCCTCGTTCCATTCTTCCAGATGGCGCAGCCTGACCCTGAGAATGGCTGCCTGCAGCGCGTCAAGACGGCTGTTGATGCCTACTTCGTCGTGGAAATACGTCTTTCCGGAACCGTGCACCCTCAGACTTCTGATTCGGTCTGAGATCACTTTGCTGCCCGGGATGGAGACCATTCCGCCGTCTCCGTAGCAGCCAAGATTTTTCGTCGGGAAGAAGGAAAAACATCCAAGATCTCCGACCGACCCGGCCCTGCATACCTTCTTTTCTATCATCCGATGGGCACCGATCGCCTGTGCGCAGTCCTCAACCAGTACGATACCTCTCTCCTTCAGTTCGTCCCTTATGAGCTCAAGCCTGCACATCTGGCCGAAAAGGTGTACCGGGAGGACAGCTTTTGTCCTGGGCGTGACCTTGTCCATGACCGAGCCCATGTCCAGGTTGTAGGTATCGGGATCCACATCTGCAAAGACAGGTCTGGCTCCGTTTCTTGTAATGCAGCTCGCCGTGGCGAAGAATGTGAAGGGCGTGGTGATCACCTCGTCGCCCTCCTTAAGGTCGAGGGACATAAGCGCGAGAACCAGTGCATCAGTGCCGGAGGCACATCCGACTGCGCTTTCCACTTCAAGGTAGGCGGCTATCTCCTTTTCCAGACATTCGACTTCAGGTCCCAAAATGAAGTGCTGTGTCTCAAGCACCCTGTCCAGGGCTACCCTTACCTCTTCCCTCACCCTGTCATAGTTTCTCGTAAGGTCGAAGGACGGTATTTTATTTTGTGCTGCCATGATCGGATTCCTCCCTGTTTGTTGAAAATTCCTTATTCTGCCTGGCAAGGCCGTTCAGGTCAGCCAGCATGTTCCTTCTGTCATGCGGTTTCTCAAGAACGGCATGGGAATGGTGGAGGTGATCCTTCATAAGCTTTCCCGCCAGATCGCCGTCTCCTGATATGATCGATGCCAGTATTTTCCTGTGTTCTTCGCTGCTGTAATTTTTTTCCTCTGTGAACGGATCGTAGAAAAGGATGTATACGTTCGTCCGAAGGATTATGTTTTCAACGTATTCGATAAGGACTATGTTTTTGCTTGCGTCTGCTATGAGCCTGTGAAAATTATTGTTTGCCTCCAGAGATGCCTCCAGGTCCCTCGCAATGAAAGCGGACTCCTCATCTCTGAGCACATCTTCAAACCGCTCTACGGTACGGCTGTCGATGCCGTTTTTGCACGCAAGACTTACGCTTAAAGCTTCAAGATGTTCCCTAACACTGTAAGCTCCCTCTACCTCTGCCGCGCTTGGAGCTGTGACCCTTGCCCCGCTGTTCGGGATCACCCTTACAAGGCCTTCGCTTGCGAGCCTTCTCAGGGCCTCTCTGACAGGGGTCCGGCTAACTCCCATTTCCTTTGAGATCCTGACCTCGGGAAGTCTCTCCCCTGGTTTGAGCTGTTTGTTAACGATCCTTGCCCGCAGCTCAAGATATACGAAATCTGACGAAGTGTTATAGTAGCTTGAATGACGTATCAATGATTTTCCCCCTGGGCCTCTGCATTTGAGCAAGGTCAATTCCGCAGTTCGACAACGTCTCATGATAACACATATTCATCCGATGGCAAGTTTGACAGTTTGACATAACTTGTTTTATGAATAGAATTATCCCATGCGAAAACGACTATTGGTACTTTTTCTTTCATTCGGGACGATTATCGCCTTCGGATATGCGCTGGGCGGTCTGGGCAGCTACATGTTCGGAGAGGGCAAGCCTCTTGTGATCGCTGCCGGTCTTATAGGAGGCGCTCTCTCAGGCTTTATGGCATTGAAAATATGGAGGACTTACCTGGACGACATCGAAAGGGAGGACAAGGACGCCGGAAAAGCTGCCGGCGTATCTGAAAGTCCTCAGCCTGACGATGACTGCGAAAAGTAGTCACTGATCTTCGCTGCTATCCTTGACGCGGCCCCCCGTTCCGGAGATATATCGGAATATCCCCTTACTATCATGATGAGCCTTTCCGGATCGTTGACAAGCTCTTCAACAAGCCCCGCTATCATTGACGGAGTCATGACTCCTCTGTGCTCGGGAACTATCTCTCTGCCCGCGATCCTGTTCGGAAGAGAAGCATACTTGAGCCTTCCGCTGTACCAGTAGACCAGTTTTTTCTTTAGTTGGCGCGCGCCGGGGATCGACATTGGGATCATGCCCGGGATCCCGTCGAGCGGGATATCCTCAGCATTATTTAGCGGTATGACTGTAAGCAGCGGCACACAGAGCGATGTTATCTGCATGTTGTTCGTGCCCGGGAATGCGACAGCCAGTCTTGAGGCCTTTATAGCCTCAAAATTGCTCCCCCGGATAAACCTTATCCTCCCCGGCCCGTCCCATAATATCTCCTCCGCAGCCGACAGCCCTTCCCAATGAAGTCCTGCTTTATCGAGACCCTCGATCAGCAGTCTTTCGTCAACGGTCGGTGCCACGGGCAAAAAGGCATGGTAATTAGGATGTTTCCTGAGGAACTCCATTGCCGCGCATGAGAAGAATGCGAAGCCGTCACGGTACTCGAAAGGCCTGCTGCCGGCCAGGAAGGATACAGCTTCCTCCCCCTCCCTGAGTCCCATGATGGCTCTGGCTTCATCGGGGTCTTGACATTCCGGCGCGCTGTCGAAGATAAGGTTGCCCACCCTTGTTACCCTGTCGCTCCTGACGCCCTGCAGCATGAACCTGTCCTCAGCCGCGGCATCGGGAACAAAATAATGGTCCACACGCGACTTCCATCTTGGCCTTGCAGTGTATATCATCCATGCGCATCTCATCTTTGCGGAAAGCAGCGCCCCGAAGAAAGGGTCCCCACCAAGCTGGAGGACAAGCCTTTTTGTCTCCTTAACAGCAGCCGCCCGACCCCACAGCTCTTTGAAAGTAAAGACGGACCTTGCCCCGACTATCTCTTTTCCGTACTCGGCCTCCATGCCGCTCGCGTACTGGCAGGGCAGAACGACCAAAGAGATCTTCGCCGCAAAACCCAGCAAAGTCAGTTCAGACACTACAGGCCTGACCCATCCGGATACTTCTCCCGGAGAATTGGTAAGTATAAAAAGTTCGTCCATATTCTGTTGCCACTCTTTCTGCATTCAATGTCGCTGAGGAACATCGGGCAATGAGATGGTATAATTATAAGGTTAAAAATTACAGATTGGGGACCTGTCGTTGTTTATTCCTCTTGAGGGCGAAAACATTATATGCCTTGCCAACGTCATTGCCATGTACAAGACAGACAAAGGCACGGCGATACTCAAAAGAGACGGATCTGTGATCAGAACGGGCTTTAACCCTGCCACACTCAAAAAAAGACAGCTTGATCTCCCGGAAAAAAGGCGATCGACGGAAGGAGTTCATTAAATAAATGGATAATATGTGCATACCAAACAACTCGATGCTGAACGGGAATTCCGAATATTCAGCAAAGGATATACATGTGCTCGAGGGCCTTGAAGCAGTAAGGAAACGTCCGGGCATGTACATCGGAGACCAGGGGCCGAGGGGTCTGCACCACCTGGTTTACGAGGTGGTAGACAACTCTATCGACGAATCACTTGCGGGGTACTGCGACACGATAAACGTAACCATTAATGAAGACGGGAGCATCACCGTCGTCGACAACGGGCGCGGCATACCGACGGAAGAACATGAGTCCGGCAAGTCGGCCGCTGAGGTCGTCATGACCGTCCTGCACGCGGGCGGAAAGTTCGACAAGAGTGCATACCAGGTCTCGGGCGGACTTCACGGCGTCGGAGTCTCCGTTGTAAACGCGCTCTCCGAATGGCTTGAGCTGACTATATGGAGAGAGGGCAAGGAACATAACCAGCGCTACGAAAGAGGCATTCCCGCAACTTCGCTGTGCGTGACCGGGGAGACCGACATGAGGGGGACAAGGGTCCGCTTTATGCCCGATACACAGATATTCACCTCGATCGAATTCCAGGCCGACATCCTCAAATCAAGGCTTCGCGAGCTTGCCTTCCTTAACTCCCACATAACTATAAATTTCGCAGACAAAAGGCCGGAGAAACCCCAGGAACGCACCTATAACTATCCGGGAGGGATATCAACGTTCGTTGAATATCTCAATAAGGGCAAAGAGGTCCTCTTCAAGGATCCGATAATCATTACCGGCGAAAAGGAAAAGACCGAACTCGAGGTAGCGATACAGTACAATGACTCCTATCTTGAGAGGCTCTACGGCTTCGTCAACCTTATCAATACCATCGAGGGCGGCACCCATGTCGCCGGTTTCAGGACAGCTCTGACAAGGGCGGTAAACGACGAGGCGAGGAAGCTTAAAATACTCAGGGAAAAGGACACCAACCTCTCGGGGGACGACCTCAAGGAAGGACTCACCGCAGTTATATCAGTCAAGGTCATGGAGCCTCAGTTCGAGGGACAGACAAAGACGAAGCTGGGGAACGGCGACGTCAAGGGCATAGTGGATTCTCTCGTATACGAAGGCCTCAAGGAGGTCCTCGAAGAGAGGCCCGAGATCCTCAAGCCGATAGTCGAGAGCGCTCTGAGAGCGAGGCAGGCAAGGGAGGCCGCAAAGAAGGCCAAAGACCTTGTGAGAAGGAAATCTGTGATGAACGGCCTCACCCTTCCGGGCAAGCTTGCTGACTGCTCCAACAGGAACGCTGCCGACTGCGAGCTCTACATAGTTGAGGGCGACAGCGCCGGAGGCAGCGCCAAGCAGGGCAGGAACCGCGAGTTCCAGGCCATCCTGCCGCTGAGGGGAAAGATCCTCAACGTCGAAAAGGCGCGCCTGGAGAAGATCCTGGGAAGCGAGACCATCAGGAACATCATCCTCGCACTGGGGGCCGGAGTGGGAGACGATTTCAACGAAGACAAGCTACGTTACCACAAAATATTCATAATGGCAGACGCAGACGTAGACGGCGCGCATATACGCACCCTGCTGCTCACCCTATTCTTCAGGTACATGCCCCAGATAATAGAGAGGGGGTATCTGTACGTGGCGCAGCCGCCGCTTTACAGAGTACAGGCCGGCAAGGAGGTCACCTACTGCTTCTCGGAGAAGGAGATGAAGGATATCCAGGCCGCGGCGGCAGGCAAGAAGATCGAAGTGCAGCGTTACAAGGGGCTTGGTGAAATGAACGCCGAACAGCTGTGGGAAACCACCATGAACCCGGAGAACCGCATAGTCAACAGGGTGGAGGTCCAGGATGCGGTCGAGGCAGACGAACTTTTCGGCATCCTCATGGGAGACAACGTGGAACCGCGAAGGAAGTTCATCGAGACCTACGGGCGCGAAGTCCGCAATCTTGACGTTTAATCTTGAATATGAGAACTCCGAAACAGGTAATGATCTCCGAAAGACGGGGCCGGGCGCAGAAATTTGATTTCTGCGCCCTTTTATCAGGCATCAAACGTTATCATCCAGGCAACATAATAAGCTATAATTGTCCTCTGATGTGAGGCACCATATATTGGGGGGCAGCAGCACCGATGCTCCGTACGGTAAAAACTTTACATAAGGATGAAATCCATAAATGAAAATCATTGAAGTGTCACTGCGCAGGCCCGTAACGGTCCTCATCTGCACCATAGCTCTCATAGTGTTCGGCACCTATTCTTACATGAACATGGGCGTTGAACGGATGCCCAACGTGGAATTCCCTATCGTCGTCGTCAGGACGATAATGGAGGGAGCAAGCCCCGCGATCATCGACAACGATGTCACGGACGTCCTTGAGGCAAGGATAAACACGATCGAGGGGATCAAGAATCTGAGCTCAAGCAGTTATGAGGGACGCTCCGTGATCGTCATAGAGTTCGACCTGGACAGGGACGTCGACGATGCGGCGGCTGACGTGCGCGGAAAGGTGAGCATGGCTGCAGGCAGACTTCCGGATGACGCTGAGACCCCGCAAGTCGACAAATACGACCCGGCAGACAGGCCGATAATGAACGTTGCGGTCAAAAACGACGGCAGGACGGACATGAAAACGCTTGCGCGGTACGTTGACAAGGTAGTGACCGAACGCCTGCAGACGGTAAAAGGCGTCGGAGGCGTCCAGCTTGCGGGTTTCAGGGACAGGGAGATACGGATATGGATCAATACCGACAGCCTGGAAGCCTACGACCTTACGACAAAAGAGATAAAATCCGCCATATACACGAAGCATGTCGAGCTCCCGGCTGGGCGCATTGAGACACCGACCAAGGAGTACGGGATAAGGCTTGAGGGAGAGTACTCATCCGTGGCAGAGCTTGAGTATCTGCCTGTCGCGGTAAGAAATGGCGCCGTCATAAGGCTGAGGGACGTCGCGAGGATCGAAGACGGCCTTGAGGACAAGCGGAGCGGGGCAATTTACGAGGGCAGGCCCACTGTCATGGTGCAGATACGCAAGCAGAAGGGCGCCAACGAGGTCCTTCTATCCCGGCTGGTAAACGAGAGGATAAAGGAACTTAACAGCACTGCCCCTCCCGGGACGAGCCTTGCGGTGATGCAGGACAACGCCAAGTTCATAATGCGCTCCATGAACGGGGTCTTCTGGGACATCATAGCATCGGTCCTCCTGACCTCCGTCATAATGTTCATCTTCCTAAAAACCATAAGGGCAACGATAGTCGCAGTCATAACGATACCCGTATGTCTTCTCGGCAGCCTCTCCGTACTTTACTGGATGGGCATCACTATAAACAACATGTCGATGATGGGGCTCTCCCTGGCTGTCGGCATGGTAGTCGACGCAACAACTGTCGTAATGGAAAACATAACCAGGCACCGCGATATGGGCAAGACCCCCTACAGGGCGGCCCAGGACGGCGGAAGCGAGGTCGCCTTCGCTGTAATTGCGGGCGCTGCGACGACTCTTGCCGTATTTGTCCCGGTCGCGTTCATGGGAGGGATAATGGGACGATTTTTCAACTCCTTCGGTGTTACCGTTGCGACTACGATAAGTATATCACTGATAATATCCCTGACTCTGACGCCATATCTATGCTCCAGGATACTGGGGAAGAAGATCGACGGTCCCCTGCAGCAGAGGATGGAAAAACCATTCTTATGGCTTGAGGATAAATACTCAGGGTCGCTGAAATATGCGGTAACACACCGTAAAACCGTCCTGATCGCGGGTCTGGGGCTTTTCATGCTGGGCATAGGATTTGCAGCAACACTCGGAACAGAATTTTTCCCAAGCGAGGACCAGGGGCGGCTGAGGGTGCAGATAGAACTGCCTGCCGATTCATCCCTTGAGATGACCGAAAGCGTCGTAAGAGACATGGTCGACGTCATACAGGCGGACGAGAGGGTCGCTTATACTTACGGTATAGTGGGAAGCGGCGGAGGCGAGGAGGTCTACAAGGCATCCATAAATATGGAGCTGATAGACAGGGGGAGCAGGCCGGCTGCAGGCACGGTCATGAGGCAGCTCCGAAACAAACTCTCCGTCTTCAGGGATGTGGACTTCAAAATGGGAACATGGGGAGGTTCTGACATCACACTCGTGATCCAGGGACCCACAAGCGAATCCCTGGCAGAGATCGGGGAACTGATAAAGAAAGACCTGGCAGATAACGCCAGAGGGCTTGTCGACATAACGACTGACCTGCAGATGAACAAGCCCAGGATAAACCTTGCGCTGAACCGTGCTCTGGCGGATGACCTGAACATCAACATAAGGGACCTCTCCGACGAACTTATGACATGGTTCGGCGGTGACAACGCAGGCTCTTTCAACCAGGATGGTTACAGGTACGACATAAGGGTACGTGCCGAGGGAAGCGGAAGGGACGACCCCGAAAAGCTGAAAAATATACTGGTCAGGACAAATGACGGCCAGATAATAAGGGCAGAAAGCCTCGTAAGCAGTTCCGTAGGCATGTCGCCCAACGTCATAAAGAGGTACAACAGGCAGCGCTCCCTCCAGATCGGGGCTAATGTCGAAGGGATATCACCGGGCGAAGGCATCCTCATAATGGAGGAAGTATTCCGGAAGTTTGCGCCTCAGGACGGCAGGTTCACCATTACCCCCGCCGGGGATTCAGAGTACATGAAAGAGAGCTTCTACTACATGTCCATAGCTCTGGTCTTCGCGATAATACTGGTATACATGGTCATGGCGATACAGTTTGAATCCTTTATCCATCCCTTCACGGTCATGTTCTCCCTTCCGCTGATGACTGCAGGCTCTTTCGGACTGCTCGCACTGGCAGGCCTCAGGATAAGCGTGATGAGCTTCATGGGCATAATCCTTCTTGTCGGCGTCGTGGTCAACAACGCGATACTGCTTGTGGACTTCATAAATCAGCTAAGGGCCAGAGGCGTGGAGAAGACGGAGGCTGTTCTGCAGGCAGGGCCGCTGAGACTGAGGGCCATACTGATGACCACAGTTTCGACAATGTTCGGCTCCCTGCCAGTGGCGCTGGCGCTGAGCGAGGGCGGCGAGACCCGTCAGCCGATGTCCGTGGCGGTCATCGGAGGCCTTTTTACATCTACCATGCTTACTCTTATCGTCATTCCTGTCGTCTATCTCATGCTCGACGACATAAAGGACAGGGCGATGGCGGGAATAAAAAGATACCGCGCCTACAGGCGATTCAACAGGTCCGCACAGTCCAGGACGCTTAACTCCAAATAGGGGGAGTGACATAGAGAATTATGAAAAAAAAGGCAACCATCCTAATGATAATGGTTTTGGCACTGCTCTGCCGGACACTGCCTGCCGGAGCTGATGACGGGCTTATCGACATACACGGGGCTGTCGAACTCACCCTGAAGAACAATTCAGGCCTTAGATTACTCAGGCAGGAGACAATAAAGGCATACGCGTTCAAGATACAGGCCGACGGGACTCTCCTCCCGAGCATCACCGCCAACGCCGGCCTGGACAGGCAGAAGGAGAGTACTACTAATGACGGAGAAAGAAACGACAACAAAACTGCCGGGGTGACGCTTGAGCAGACGATCTACTCCGGAGGCAAAAATTCCGCGATAAGAGACCAGTCAAAACAGGTAAAGAACATGGCGGAGATGATAATAGCAGACGGCGAGAACAATGCTGTGGGAGAACTCTACGCAAGGTTCTACAACGTGCTTCTGCAGTGTGAGAGGATAAAGGCCGAGGAGTCAGCTGTCAGTACATCCGAACAGCACCTCAGGGAGGTCCGAAGGATGAGGGAGCTTGGGCTCGCCAACAGTCTTGAAGTGATACGTGCAGGACAGCAGCTCGCCACGAACACGGCAAACCTAAGCACCGCAAAGGGGCTGTATGAGTCTGCCCATATCTCGCTTATGAATTACATGGCCATCCCTCCCGAGAAAAGGGTCGGTGTGAAGGGAGAACTTAACGTCCCGGAAGCGGAAGGAGGCAGGCCGCTCTCCCTCGAAAGAGCTCAGGCCAACAGGGCTGACCTGAAGAAACTTGAAGAACAGCTGGAATACCAGAAAAACCAGATATTGATAGAAAAAAGCGGCAGCAGGCCTAAAATAACCTTTGGCGCATCAGCAGGATATCTGGATCCCTACCAGAAGACAGATAGAGGGGACGACACCTGGAGGGCCGAACTCTCGGTCACTGTGCCCATCTTCGACAGGAACACCTCAAGGGGGAACGCAATAAAGGCCGGCGCCGTGCTTGAACAGGACAAAATTGCGCTTGAACAGAAGGAACTGGACATAAAATCAGAGGTGGAGATCGCCTGGTCAGAGACAGAAAGCACCCTCCACCACCTTAAGGCTTCGGAAAAGGCCCTTGATCTGGCAAAGGAGTCCCTGCGGCTCGCCGAGGTGGGATTCCGTGAAGGAGTAACTCCGCAGCTTGACCTGCTGAACGCACAGACTTCGCTCACATCGGCAAGGCTGGATCACGCCAGGTCCCAGTTCAACCACCTTATAGCGATAGTTGCGCTGAAAGTTACAGAGGGGACAGTCATACAATGGACCGGGGAGAGAAGACTACCATGACGAACAACAACGACAATGGCTTTTTTAAGAAAAAGGGCACTGAAAGAAAGAGGCTTTTCCTGATAATCGGAGCGGCAGTGCTTTTGCTGACCTTTATTGGCATATACAGCAGAAGGGAGGCAATATTTTCCAAAACCCAGAACAGCAACGGATCTCAGCCTGCCGCGGTCAAGGTCCAGACTGTCAAAGCCGATAAGGTCGTCAGGGAGAGCATAATCCAGAACACTTCGATAGACGCGGTAGACAGGGTAAAGATCCTGCCGAGGGTAACGGGGAGGCTTGAAAAACTCCATGTGCTCCGGGGTGACACCGTGAAGAAGGGACAGACGATAGCCACCCTTGAACACGACCAGCAGGATGCCCTGATAGGTTCGGTCCGGGCACAGGAGGCATCCGCGAAAGCAGATTCCGAGAGGGCAAGGGCTGAGATGATGAACGCGAAGACCAACCTCGACAGGTACGCAAGGCTTGTCAAAGAGGGCTTCAGCACGCAGCAGCAGTACGATTCCGTAGAGACCGCCTATACAAGCGCAAGGGCTTCCTACAATGCGGCACTTGCCAAAGAGAAACAGGCGGCCGCAGAGCTGGAGCGAGTAAGCTCAGCAAAGGCGGATTACATAATGGTCGCCCCGATAGACGGAACAGTGCTGGATGATTTCTCACTCACTACGGGAGCGATGATATCGCCCAGCTCTCCCCTGCTTGACATCGCCGACCTCAGCAGGCTCAAGGCAACGCTGAAAGTTCCCGAATCCAAGATCTTCGCCGTGAAAGCAGGAATGCCGGTCTTCCTCAGGTTTGACGCATTGCCGGCTGAGGAGTTCATCGGTAAGGTAACGAGGATCGACCAGTATGTAGACCCCTCAACAAGAACGAGCAACGTCGAGATAGAGCTGGACAACAGGGAGACGGGCGGAAGGCTCCGCCCGGGAATGTTCGGCCAGGCTTCCATAATTGAGAGGGAAATAGCGAACGCAGTTTTGATACCTGAGAACGCCCTTCACGAAAGTGAAAAAGGGTTCTATGTCTTGCTTGAAGAAAATGGGACCGCGAAGCTTCGTGAAGTTTCGACCGGCGTAAGGCAAGGGGCCCTGATACACATTACAGGAGGACTTAATGAGGGAGAGAGGGTTATAATCTTCGGAGGAAGCACTCTCAACGACGGGGACAGCGTAACTGTCGGCGGAGAAGAGAATAACAAGGATAAATCTGAATAGGAGGCATCTGAAATGTACAAGGTGGTCTTGCTCAGGCACGGGGAAAGCGAATGGAACAGGGAGAACAGGTTTACGGGATGGACGGACGTGCCGCTTTCCGAAAAGGGACTTACGGAAGCACAGTCTGCGGGCAGAATACTGAAGGAAAAGGGATTTGTCTTCGACAAGGCCTATACCTCCGTCCTAAAAAGAGCGATCAAGACCCTCTGGTGCGTACTTGAAGAAATGGACCTAATGTGGATCCCCGTGGAGAACTCATGGAAGCTTAACGAACGCCACTACGGAGGGCTCCAGGGGCTCAACAAGTCCGAGACCGCCGCGAAGTACGGAGATGAACAGGTAAAGATCTGGAGGCGCAGCTACGCCACACGCCCCCCCCTTCTCGATAAAAGCGATGAAAGGTACCCGGGGAAAGATCCCAGGTACGCCGGACTTTCCGAAAAGGAGCTCCCTGAGGGAGAGTGCCTCGAAGACACAGTGGCAAGAGTAGTGCCGTACTGGAAAGAAACCATCGCTCCGGACATAAGGGCAGGCAAGAAACTTGTTATAGCTGCTCACGGCAACAGCCTCAGGGCACTTGTAAAGTACCTTGACGTAATATCGGATAAAGAGATACTGGAACTCAACATCCCCACCGGCATCCCCCTCATCTACGAACTTGACGAAGAGCTCAAACCGATCAGGCACTATTACCTCGGCGATGAGGACGCTATAGCAGCTGCCCAGGCCGCTGTTGCAAACCAGGGCAAGAGCAGGTAAGTGCGGAATAGCGATATTATTTGAAGAACAGCGCCCCTTCTACCTCCGGGAAAAGGGGTCTTTTTTAATTTAAATAATAATTGAAGCGGTTTTCAGAAAGATATGGTAATATCGTTGAAACAGAGGCACTGATCATATAACCGACCGACAGAGGGTGTTTTTTTGAAACTTCGGCGCCTGTTTTGGCTTGTCTTTCTACTGTGCTCGATAATACCCCCCTTTATACTCTCTGTTTTCTTCATAACCAGGTCATACTACACAGAGAAAAATCTTGTCCTCAGAAACCTTCAGGCGACATCCTCAGTATTTTCCACTTCCCTCAGAAACATCATTGAGGCCAATAGGACAGACATGGCCGTAACATCCGAAGGCCCCTTCCTGCAAGGTGTGGTAGCCTCTGAAGGCGGACTTGATGTGATGGATCAGGGTTCCAGGGAGTACCTCGTAAAAATTTTCAAGGCAAGAGTCAGGGCTTCGAAACTTGTCATGGGCGTATCCCTGATGGACAGAAACGGATTTATACTCGCAAGCAGCAGCGAGGGACTTATCGGAAGCAAAAATCCCCTGCCCGGAAACTCGTTCGAAAAGATAAAAGATACAAACAGCTACTATCTCACTGACACCTTCTACCTTCCCACACTTACAAAAGTGCCCCTTTACGCTATGATCCTGCCCCTTTATGGGAAAGATGGGTTCAGAGGAGCGCTCGGTTTCTCCTTTTCTGCAGATTTTATCCAGGAGATGGTGGACAGGGCGGAACTGACGAAAAGATTCCAGTCCAGGCTCATAACAGTAGTCGACAGGAACAACAGGATAATCTCGACGAGCGATCCGGATTTTCAGAGGGGGGAATCCCTGAGCAATTATCTGGAAGGTACGCTGCCTGAGAGCCGATCAGACATATCTGCGGATAAAAAAGTCCCTCCAAAAAAACAGCTGCTTATACGTTTTAAAACCCAGTCAGGAAATAATATCGGTTATTTCTCCAGGATAGATGAAAACGGATGGGGACTACTGCTCTCTATTAACGAGGATGAGATATTGGAGCCGCTTCGCAGAATGATATTCTGGAACGCCCTCTTCGCCATCGCTGTGATCATAACCGTCTCGCTCATCTTCACCCGACTCTCCTCATATTTTTCGAAACCGGTCATGGGACTGACTGAGGCCATGGAAAGATATCGAAGCGGCGACGAGGATGCCAGATTCGAATACAGAGGCGATGACGAGTTCGGACAGATAGCGCTCGCCTTTAATGAAATGGCGGAAACGCTGAACGTCGTGTTGGCAAACGAAAAGATCAAAAGCAAGTATTACGAGGACAAGTCAAACATTGACCAGCTTTCGGGAATACTGAACAAGGCCGCCACGGAGCACCTCATTTCGGGTATCCTGAACGACACTGCTGATTCAGCCTCGCATACGCTCTTCGTTATGGACATCGATGACTTCAAATCGATAAACGACAACTTCGGACATGCGGCCGGCGACAGAGTGATAAGGGAAGTATCCGCGGAGCTGAAAAAAACGTTCAGGGAAATCGACGTCGTCGGAAGGATCGGCGGAGATGAATACATGGTCTTCCTAAGATATGTTGAGCACATTGAGATAATCACAGAAAAGGCGATGCAGATAGCAGAGGCCGCGGAAAGGGCATCCTGCGCCGTGAAAGGCCTGCCGAAGATAACCATGAGCATCGGATGCAGCAGGTACCCCGCAGACGGGACAACTTTCAGCGAACTCTACGAAAAGGCTGACAAAGCCCTCTACAGGACAAAAAGTAACGGCAAGAACGGTTTCACTATATATAAAGCCTGATCAGATAATCAGAAGGCCAATGGCATGAAGCAGGCCTTCTGATTTTTTTATACTTTTAAAGACAGCAAAAGACAAGCTTTTTAAACGCTTTTAATCTTGATCAAATGACAGAAACCGGACCGGCTGCCCCCTGCGCTCACTCATTTCAATCAGCCAAAAGCACTATGCACGGAGCTTCCATACGGATAGAATCTGAAAATATACAGGGCAGATGCATATCGGGGAGGAAAAAACATGGCATACGTTCTCGAAAAGGCAGACAGGGACCTCTTCTACAGCAGGAACGACCCAAAGGACAG
>ENA-UOOM01000701-UOOM01000701.1-fermentation-metagenome-genome-assembly--contig:-NODE-701-length-35921-cov-5.794820_pt1 | contig 35921 bp, 33 predicted proteins | sample MGYA00245781_ERZ724031 | MGnify/ENA primary metagenome ERZ724031 (study PRJEB28704, sample SAMN03018317) | fermentation metagenome | biome: anthropogenic terrestrial biome; feature: soil; material... | reverse complement strand
CTTTCGACCTCTTCCCAAACGACGTGTTTGGTACGGATTATCGTCCGCATCCCCGACCCGAAACTCAGAGGTTATCAAACACAGCTGCCAGGGCATGCACCCTGCCCGAGGCCATGAGGGCCGTCCATGCCTGCCCGGACAGGGAGTCCGCAGGGAAGGGGCCGGACCGCGCCGCATCCTGGACCATGCACCCGAACGTCCCCGGGATGGAGACCGTGGCAGGGACCGCGAGGAAGGGGCGGGAGGGCATCCTGAACCGGCTCTCCAGGAACGCCGCCGACGCGATTCTCGAGGGGCCCAGTTCCGTCATCCAGCCCATCAGGAGGGCAGCGAGGGGCTCCAGGAACGTGGAGCACTTCAAGACGATGACATTCCTCAGGCTCGGCCGCCTGGACTTCTCGGCCCAGCCGCCCGTCTCATCTGCTACCCACTAGAAACAGCAAAGAGCCCATTTTCATCCGGCTCGTTCTGGCTATTCTCTTCTGACTATTTGTGGCTAGAATCGCCCGACTCTAACACCGCTCTAGTTTTATGCAGCAGAGCCTGTCTGCGCTACATCTGCAGAGGGATGGCGCGCGGCATCTCCGAAGATCTAGGCTGCATCTCCGCCCCTCCCCTCGATTTCTGCAGCCCTCTGCCTTCCGGCACAGATGCAGCTTCTGCCGTATGCACCAAGCGGCATGCTTGCCACGCTGGCTTCCGGCTTCCCTGCAGCGCTTTCCGCTTGACTTCTGAACCGGGAACTGACAGACGGCGTATGATAGCTATGCAGAAAGCCGACCCGGTGGGCTTCAGCTGGGTCCCTGAATGGGGGTAGGTCATCAGGCCTAGAATTTCCTTGCTCCTAGGGTCGGCCATTTCTTCTTTGGCAAGAAATTCCACTTGCCATATCAGCCAAGCCTCTTCCGGCAAGCGGATTGGCTCGCAGAGAGTCAGCCATCTGGCTTCAGATTATGCCGAGGATCCTTGGCGGCGCAATGGAACCGCATGAGCTAGATGCCGCCGAAAAACAGATGGGTTTTATCGGCATTGCCCGTATTCAGGCTTCCGCATGCCATTCAAGATGACGATATCTCGGGCTTGCTGATGAACTCTCAGATGTTGTCTGAACGGTAAGCCAGATTGCCGGCTCCCCCATCGACACGTTTATAGGTAGCTGGATCGACACGTTTTGCAAGATAGCCCTTGATTCCAAGCCATTCGAATGGCACATGGTCATCCTTACCCGACAGGACCGCATCGCACAAGGCCATATTCTCTTCGAGGACAGACTTGTCCGATTCACAGGTTCCATGCTGCCTGAGAACCCGGTCATATCTGTCTTCATATTTCTTCAGGTGGGCCAGGCTCTGGCGATAGTCATGCACCGAGCTTGCTTCCGATCTCAAGAGCATCGTGAACACTCCACAAGCGTCGCCGAAGAACGCTATCCGCTCCTGGACATCCAGCAGCACCATCATGCCCGGCGTATGGCCAGGAACCAGAATGGTCTCTATATCGATGCCGCCAAGGTGGAATACCTGCCCTTCCTCGAGCGGGAAATAGCCGCAGACCTTCGGCTCGATCCATTCGGATTCAGGTACCTTTTCGAGGTCGCTCTTGCCCGCCAACGATTGATGGCGAGCGGCAAAGGTCGTCCTCTCGCTGACAACGGGCAAGTCGGCAGAAGACAGATAGACCTTTTCGAATTGACCAGCTCCTGAGGCGTGGTCCACATGTCCATGGGTGATGACGACCTCATAGGGCTTGTCTGTCAGCTGCTCTATATAGGATCTGAGGTCACCGATTCCATAGCCCGTATCTACAAGCAAAGCCCCATCGGCTCCCTCGATAAGATACTGGCAGACATCCGTGCCTTTTGCTCGCACACGCGTGATATGGCTGGTGACCTTTTCATTTTCGAAAATAACCATCGGGAACTCCTCTTTATGCAATACAGCTGAACAGCTGGCAGACAGCAGGAACGCTTGCAACAGACAGCAGCGTGGAAAGGCAGACAAGCCGCACAGAGAGCTCATAGTCTGCATCGCACTGCTGTGCAAAGATAGCCACATTCGCTCCCACTGGAGCAGCAGAGGCAATGAACAGCGCCTGTACCATCTCGCCGGTGCCGATGCCGGATATCCTGATGAGCAGCACCATGACGAGCGGCACCACAACAAGGCGCACGGCACTGCAGGTCCAGACACGTGCATCTGCCACAAGACTCCGCAGAGGCACCTTTGCAAGATAGCTCCCCAGGACAAGCATCGCGAGCGGCGTGTTCGTATCGGCAAGCATCTCAATGCTTTTGCTCACGACTCCCGGGACAGGCAGCTGCGTGACATAGATGACGATGCCGATGACTGTCGCTATCAGTACAGGGTTGAGAAGCACAGTCTTGGTCTGCACCTTCTTGCTATCGCCCGTCAGCAGCCATTCGCCGTACGTCCATTGCAGAATGTTGAGAAACGAGATCATGGGAGCGATATAGAACACTGCTTCCTCGCCGATCGTTGCAGTCACCAAAGGGATGCCGACAAAGCCTGCATTGGAGAATGCGGCTGCAAAATCCTGCTCAGGAGCCTTCCGGGAAAAGATGGCAAAAGAGACAGCCATGGCAACCGCAAGCGAAGCGATTCCAAGGACGGCAGACTGTCCGAGCAGTCCAAGCCCACCTTCTGCCATCGGCACCATGAAAGAGCGTATCGTCACGCAGGGAATGATGCAGCTGACCAGCAGCTTGCCCAAAGCGCCGCTTACCGTATCATTCAGGATGCCAATGCGTGTCAGCACGACGCCTACACACATCAGGAGGAGCATGGTCAGGGTCTGCTGCAAGATGATGAAAGACACGAAGACGTCCAATCTATCTCAGCCATGAAACCTGCCAGGACAGATATTCTGTTCTGGCAGAATCGATTGCTGAAGCCTATGCCTCGGCTTCGTTTGCCTGCTCCTGATTGAGCAGCTGCTGGTCATAGGTCTTCATAAATGGAAGGCAGATAACCATATCGAGAGCCAGCTCTATCGCCCAGAGGACAAGCGCCCTCCAGTCCATTGCGGAAAGGAATGCCGCGACAGGAACCGGGGTAAAGGCGGGGATGTTGATATAGAACTTGGCAACCAGGCCAGCATCCATGCAGAGATAGACCAGTGTGAAGTTCAGAGCTCCGCAGATGAGCATCGGGATATACATGAGAACGTTCATCATGGTCGGGATACCGAAGATCATTGGCTCATTGATATCGAAGATGGAGGGGCCGATAGCCACCTTGGAGAGCGCCTTGAGCTGGGAAGACTTGCAGAACACCATCATCAGCAGGCAAAGCCCGAGGTAGGTTGTCCAGTTGCCGAAGATGGCATTGACATTGCCTGCGAAGACATAGGGAAGCGGCTCTCCGGCTGCGTATGCTTCGGCATTCGCAGCAAGTCCCATGGTGGCAAGCGGTGTCGTGATAGGGCCGGTAATGCCCGCCGGATGGATACCGAAGAACCAGAACGTGGTGTTGAGGAAGTTGATGAACAGGATGCCCGGCAGCGAATTGACGGCACCCACCAGCGGCGAGAAGATCGTCGTCATGATGCTTGCAAGACCAGCGCCAGTAAGCGCCGTGCAGCCAAGATTCAGCAGGACAAACAGCGTGACGTTTGCAAGAACTGGATACAGGATCGAGAATGCGCCTGAAACAGCAGGAGGCACGATATCCGGCATCTTGATCGTGATGTTGTGCACTTCGAACAGCCTGTCGATTTCTACAACAATGAGTGCTGAGACCATGGCAAAGAACATCGAGCTGGTCCCCAGCCCAGAGATGGTGTAGACAGCTGCACCTTCTGCGGTCGTGGCAGAAGTGGCTGTCACCGAGAACAGGACGACCAGTGCACAGATGGCATTGGTGATCGGGTTCATTCCATATGTCTGGGCAAGCGAGTAGGAAACGCCAGCCGAGACATACACGGAAATGATGCCGATGGTCATGTAGTACGGAACGATCAGCCAGGAGATATTTGCGTTGGCCCATGTCTTCCAGGCGATCAGGAATGAAAAGAAGAAATTCGTGGGCTGGATCGTCGTCAGGTCGACAGGCGGCATGGCAAGAATCATGAAGACGCCTCCCACAATGGTGGCAGGAATCATCAGCATCATGCCATCGCGCAGCGCGCCAAGATGGCGCTGCTTGCTCATCTTCTCCGAGATGGGCATAAGCGTTCTCTCGAGCGATTCCTGGAATCTGCCCAGTCCGCTCGCTTTCTCTTCAGTCTCAGCCATAGCTCAGGCTCCCCCTTCATTGCTCCCTGGCATCTGTCCTCATCTGGACAGGCAAGCTACTTCAGCAGATCCAATGCAGTCTCGAGGACCTTCTTGCCGTTCATCATTCCGTAGTCGACGCTATTGATGACCGTGACAGGCACACCCTTCGGTCCGCAGATTCCCTGGAGCTCCTTGAGGCGATAGCGCACCTGGGGACCGAGAAGAAGCGCATCGGTCTTTCCCAGATCCTTCACGACATCGTCCACAGGCTCTGCATGGATATCGACGTCGACCCCCTGCTCACGGGCTGCATCCTGCATCCTCTTCACCAGCGCGCTCGTAGACATTCCGGCAGCGCATGCAAGCGTGATGTACTTCATCTCAGTTCAGTCCTTTCTCGACCTTTGCAAGCCTTTCGATCACATCGATGCTTTCCGAAGCAAGATCCAGCACAGTGACCGCATTCATGAAATGGTCCTGCGCGTGCATCATCAGGAGCGTGGTCAGATCCTTGTTTCCGTTCGCTTCTTCCGAGAGCAGCTTGAGCTGCATCTCGTGCGCCTTTGCCAAGCTGCTGCGGCCATTCGCGATTGCGGCACGCGCCTCGGCGAAGTTTCCTGCCTTTGCATCTTCTATCGCCTCCATTGCATCGCTTCTGGCATCACCTGAGCTGGCGATGAGCGTAACTGCTGCTTCTTCGATATCCATGGGTTTCCCTCCTTGTCGTGAGTCTCGGATTTCCCGTTCATAACACCAGATGCAAAACCCGTGCCAATACACTAGATTTCTTCGTTTCTGCAGGAAATCTCGCACCGCTGGCGGAATATCGATTTCTGTTTTATGCGTATTCCATTAGTGTATTCATCGCTCGAAACAGTAGGGAGACACATGAAGCGCATCGAGATTGTCTATCAGGAGCTTGCCAGGTCCGGCACAGAAGGCTGCACGGCCTCCGCTCTTGCTTCCGCCCTCGGCCTTGCACGCGCAAATGTCAGCAGCGATCTCAACCAGCTCTGCCGCGAGAAACGTGCCTACAAGACAGGGACCCGTCCTGTGTTCTACCATCCAGCTGCAGAGGAGCCTGCCGCCTCCCGGAAGCAGGCAGGCACCACCAGTCACATCGATCCCTTTGCCGAAACATCGGTCAGATACCCGAGCCTTTTCCACTGCATCGAACAGGCCAAGGCAGCTGCGCTTTACCCTCCCCACGGCATGAGCATGCTCATACGGGGTGCAACAGGAGTCGGAAAGACCACCTTTGCAAAGCTGATATATGACTACTCCGTCTATGCTGGAATCCTTGGAAGCGATGCTCCTTTCATCGCCTTCAACTGCGCAGACTATGCAGACAATCCCCAGCTCCTCGTCAGCCAGCTCATGGGCTCGATACGTGGGGCCTATACGGGTGCCGAAGAGAACCGCGAAGGACTCCTTGCGCAAGCAGACCGCGGCATCCTGTTCCTCGATGAAGTCCATCGTCTTCCGCTCCAGGGACAGGAGATGCTCTTCACCTTCATGGATCGCGGCGTCTACCGGAGACTCGGGGAAGCAGATGCCGAGCATACCGCGCAGGTCATGCTCATCTGCGCAACTACCGAAGATCCTGATTCCTCTCTTCTCAGGACCTTCATGCGGCGCATACCGATGGTGATCGAGATACCTGCATTGAACGAGCGTTCCCGCCAGGAACGGTTCAACTTCATTGCTGCGTTTTTCCTCGACGAATCGGAACGTCTGGGCATGCCGATCTATGTTTCGGTCAACAGCCTGAGAGGACTTCTGGCATACAGCTGCCCCGGCAATGTCGGTCAGCTCAAGAGCGATATCAAGCTCCTCTGTGCAGGAGCCTACTCGCGGCTCCAGAGCCATCGTGCGGACAGGATGGAAATCACGGGACGCTATCTCCCTGAGGGCATACGCGAAGGCATGTACACCGCGACTTCCCGCGAAGAGGTATGGCTCCCCTATCTGACAACAAACCAGCGCTTCTGCGTCTTCGACGCCGAGAAGGAGCAGCCATCTGCAGCACCAGCCGATCTGCGGACGCCAGGCCAGCATGAATCGATCTACGATCTGATCGACAAGCAATATCTGGCACTTGAAGCGCAGGGCAAGCCGGAAGAGGAAATCACCTCTTCCATCAACGACACCATCCACCGCTACTTCAGCAGCTATGCAGACCGTGCAGCCAAGATGACCTTCGCGGAGAATGTCATCGATTCCGAGGCGCTTGCAGTGGCCAATGAAATACTCGATGCTGCCGGCAGATCATTGGACAGGACCTTCTCCGAGAATATCCGCTACGGTGTTGCCGGACATATCAGCGGCGCCCTCAGCAGGGTCGAGCGGGGCCTTGCCATCCACAACCCGCAGCTCGATGACATACGGAAGAACCACCCCCGCGAGTTCTCCGCAGCCCTTACTGCCCTGAGAACCATCCAGAACCGGTATTCGGTAGAGCTGCCCCTCGACGAGGCAGGCTTTCTTGCCCTGTTCATGATGCCGATGGAACGGCATCATGACAACATCCCTCTGATTGTGGTCATTGCGCATGGACCAGCCACCGCCACCTCCATGGTGGAGACCGCGAACTATCTCCAAGGCGCGAACCTTGCCGTTGGCATCAATGCTTCGCTGAATGAAAGTCCCTCGCATGTCTATGCACGGTTCCTCGACCTGGTACGGGCCCACATGCCTCAGGCCGGTGTCCTTCTGATGGTTGACATGGGGTCGCTTTCTGAATTCGGCGAGTCGCTCACACGGGATACCGGCATTCCCTGCAAGGTGTTCCAGCTGGTCAGCACCATGCATATCGTGGAAGCAGAGCGCAAGGCATCTCTTGGCTTTTCGCTTGATGAGGTCTATAGCGCGGCGGCATCGGTGAACGAGATTCTGGGGCCGCAGAGGCCAGCACCTGCAATGGATGCCCCCGCCAGCTACCAGGTCTCCCGGGCATTCATTGTCACGGTCTGCACGACCAGCGAAGGCGGAGCCCAGATGTTCAAGGACATTTTCGACAGCCGCCTCAACTACCACAATGGATTCTGCGAGACCATTGCCCTGGCACTCCAGACCAAGGAAGGCATTGCGGAACGGCTCGATGCCCTCTCGCAGGCAGGCACGATTCTCTGTGGTGCCAGCACTTTCGATATCGACTATCCGATTCCCTGGTATGGGCCCTCGGACATCATTGCCGGCAACGCCATCCAGAATATCCAGGAGAAGATCGAGGAGGCTCTGGTCATCGCGAAAACGCGTGACACCTTGTCCGAGCTCATAGACAGCTACAACGTAAGGGCGGCATTTCCGCTGTTCCTGGATGCAATCGCCTCCGTCGAGCACACAGCGAAACGCCGCCTTACGTCCGATACGAAAATCGGCGTGCTCTGCCATCTCTCCTATCTCGTAGACCGCACGAAGAAAGGCGAGAGCCTCGATGTGCTCCAGACCCATGGCGCAGCAGCCACAGACCCCACGCTGTACCGCGCAACAGCGCTCAGCCTATCCCAGCTCGAGAAGAAGCTCCAGATATCCATTCCAAAGAATGAGGCAAACAACATCTGTGCCTTCTTCTCTCCCGACAACTGCAGGCAGGCATAGAGATGGAGCTGAGAGCGCAGCAGGACGCAAGGCCTATCCAGCAGCAGGCGCCACGCCATGTCCTGGCTGCCCAGACGAGACTATCTCTCAAGCTCCTGAACCTGCCCTGGGCCGAGCTCTCTTCCTATATCGAGGAACAGGCAGAAGAAAATCCGCTGCTCGAACTGCCCGACAGCGCAGCCGACGAACTTCCGCATGCAGCATTCATGGACTACTCCGAAAGCGTCTACCACACCGAGCTCAACCAGGACATATTCATCCAGGAGACGACCTTCAGCGACTACCTGCTGCAGCAGGTTCATGAGCTCGATCTGTCTTCTGAAGAGGAACGGGGCTGCGAGAGCCTCATCTCACAGCTTGATGGACGCGGCTATCTCAACCCCGATATAGCCCTTTCTGCAGACGAGAAAAGAGCGCTTCCGATTCTCCAGTCGCTGAGCCCCGCCGGCGTCGGAGCCCGAACTCTTCAGGAATGCCTGCGCCTCCAGCTGGAGCGCAAAGGATCTGCTACTCCATCGCTGCTTGACCTGGTCGACTGCTATCTCGAAGAGATAGCACGGGGCGAATGCCGAAAGATCGCACAGGCGCTCGGCATGGCGCCCGCAGAAGTCCAGAAGGATATCGCTGTCATCCGCAGCCTGTCTCCCATACCTTCAAGCGGCTACCGGATTACCACAGAGCCCGAAATCATCGAGCCAGAAGCCTATGTGACGCAGGACAGCAGCCAGCATCTTGCCTGCCAGATGAGAAGATCGGGACTCCGATGGAACGACGCCTGCCTTTATCTTGCCTGCCATGCTCCAGATGCAGAAACAGAACGCTATTTCGCTGACAGGAAGACAGAGGCGCAGGCCCTCATGGACATGGTCGCATTCCGCGAGAGCACCATGGAGCAGATTGTCCGCATCATTGTCACAGCACAGCACGATGCGCTTCTCTATGGAATGGCACACCTGAAGCCGCTGACCATGGTCCAGGTCGCAGACAAGCTCGGCGTCTCGCCTTCTACCGTAAGCCGCACTGTCCAGGGAAAATGGATTCAGGCACCATGTGGCCTCGTCCACATGCGCGACTGCTTTACAGGATCCATAGCGAAAGAAGCAGAAGATAGGTCTGAAGAGCAGCAGGGGCTGTCTGCCAAAAGCATCCAGCACCAGATAGCTACCATCATCGAGCATGAAGATCCGAAGTCTCCCCTCTCGGATCAGATGATTCTCCGGGAGCTTAATAACCAAGGCATCAGCATCTCGAGACGGGCCATAGCTAAGTACCGTGATGAAATGGGCATACCTTCCTCGAAAGCGCGGACTCAGAGAAACTGAACCAACCTTTTGACGCACTTGATGACAGACTCTTCACAATCCTGCATGCGAGTTGCTTGCAACTCGCATGCCGAATAGGTTACAATAAGTCCAAGCAGAGAGCCGACTTGAGTGGATAACAGCTGGGTCCCCGAATGGGGGTAGGCCTTCGGGCTTAGAATTCCCTTGCTCCTGGGGTCGGCCTTTCTGCTGCATAGCGGGCTTCCTGTGCAGCCTCAGTTTAGTTTCTTCCTGCGAGCGAGCTCGGCACGCATAGAATCAATTATGTGTTCCGGATCTCGCTGTATCTCTTGGAGCATGAGATCAATTGCCTGTTGGGAGTAACACCAGCTTGGCTGTTCGCCCCCAAGCGACAAGTCATAGCTATAGGCTTCGTTGCCCTTCATGTTGTAGAAATCAACAAAGACCTGAAAATGAAAGTTGTTGAACTCCTTTGGTTCACTTTTCACCAGCAGAGTGATGCCCTCTTTTGCAAGCTTACGACGTATAAAGGCCACCGCCGTCTTTGTTCGGAAAATATACTTATCTATAGGGTCAGTGAGCATTTTCACAATGTTTATTTTCGGATCTGCCTCATTGCTAATACGCACGGGAATGCCCGCGCCTTTCTTCTTGGTTATACGCAATTCGGTAGAGTAGGTGAGACCCTCCATGCCCATTCTGCTAGCGGCAATTGATGACCCGAGCTGAAGCATCTTCTCCACCACTTCGCGAGGATAGCGTGCCTTGATGGCATCGGGCTCGACAGTCCCCCGGCGTACTGAAAGAGCAAGATAGTTTTCAGGGATGCGATCACTTATCTCGATGCCATGCAGTTCGCGGAGCTTCTCCTCGTAGTCATGAACACTCTGCTGCAAGACGGGTCCATAGAAAAGCTCATATTCAGCCGTAACGAAATGCGTTGATGTGTTGCGGAATTCCATCACTACATCCATGTTCCGACGCAATGGATCATTTTCGTTGGTGAAGATTCGCTTGAGGCAGTCCGAAAGGGAGAGGGTGCGATCGCTGTCAGAGTAGTAAACTGACCGGCCGCCTTCTCGAGTTATTAAATAAGCTTTGAGCATGAGCTTCCATGCATTGCACAAGAAAAAGCAACAACCCTCTGCGTGGTACCGAATGGTTGGTCTGTTGTAAAGCTCAATAGCGAGCAGAAATGCCTCCTGCGACTTGTCCAGCAGCCTCTGATACGTTAACTCTTCCTGCGCATTCAAAGCCGGCCTCCCATAAGCACAGTCCGCACCCCACTCGTCCTGCCAGAAACCCGATGCTCAGACAAATTCTGGCACTTGGAAGCATCTCACAACATACTTAGCCAATGATTATCGTAGCGTATGGCTCCACCAGCACTGCAATCCGGATAGTGAGGACGCATAACGCAGCTGACTGGCCATTGAATGTCTAGCAAAAGATTACTGATAGCTGATGGAAAATTAGCTCTCATATGTGCCATACGTTTCTTTGAAAACCAGGAAGACAGTCAGACAAAGGAGCCACAGGGAGGCAGAAGTGGAAAATGGAAGGCCTCCGATGGTCGCCCGCCCCCGATGACATGGAATCAATCTACCTCTTGGCGACGTCGACTTCGAAGACATTCCCTTCTCCACGATAGACAGCCTTCGAATACTCGACCGGTATTCCGTTCTTCGTGCTGCCTACCGTATAGAAGAGAAGCATCGGGTCGCCTACCGCAACATCGAGCAGGGTTGCAAGCGCTCCGTCCGCGCTCACGGCCTCAAAGCGTCTGTGAGCCGATACGACGGCAGAGCCACACTCTGCAAGAGTCTGATACAGGCTTGTGTTCGCAAAGTCGATATCATCGAGATCGGGCAGCTGGGCACACGGAAGGTATGTCTCCACGAAGACATTGGCTGCATCCTCTACATACCGCAGACGGACAAGCTTGTATACTTCGTCGCCTGGCTTCATATGAAGCGCTTCCGCGACAGCTTCCTGAGCCTTTTCACGCTTGAAGATGATCACTACCGTTCGCGTGCTGTTCCCTGCCAGGCGCATATCATCAGAGAAGCTCATCAGCCCCGCTGTAAAGTGCTGGCGTACCTTCGGACGGCAGACAACCGTTCCCCTCCTGCGCCGCCGGTCGAGATAGCCATCATCCACCAGGAGCTGCAGTGCCTGGCGGACCGTCGGACGGCTTACTCCATACGCCTGAGCAAGCTCCTGCTCAGAAGGAATGCGCTGGCCTTCCTGATAGGTGCCATCCTTTATCTTAGCCAGCAGATCGTTGCTGATGTCTTCATACAGTGCCATAGGCTTCCTCCTGCAGCGGCAAGAACATCAATCGTTGGGCCCCGTTGCCGATATGGCAGCAATGCTTTCGGCACATCCTCGCTATCGCTGCCCATGGAGCAATCGATTGATATCTCTTCATCCCTGACATAATACCCAAATGTCATGCAGATTCGGCATTTAGCATACGCTTGTCAGCATGCCAACGATTATCTATTGACAATTTACTAATCAATATATGATTATGTATATACATATTACTTCGATGGAAGGAGTCCGGATGGCTCGATATACCCTTGATGACCTTGCCCAGATGGTCGATCACACAAATCTCAAGCCGTATGCGACCGATGATGATATGCGGCGCCTCTGTGCCGAGGCGCGCCAGTACCATTTCCGCATGGTAGCCGTGAACCAAGTCCAGTCCAGGCTCTGTGCGCAAGAGCTTGCCGGCAGCGATGTGCATATCGGCGCAGCCATCTCTTTCCCGCTCGGCCAGACATCCATTGCCTCCAAAGCGTTCGAGACCCAGGACGCCATCGCGAACGGGGCTACCGAGATCGACTATGTCATCAATCTGACGCGGGCAAAGGCACACGACTGGGACTATATCAGAGAGGAAATGAAGCAGATCGTCTCGATATGCAAGGACGCCGGACTCATCTCCAAAGTCATATTCGAGAACTGCTACCTCACTGACGAGGAGAAGATTGCCCTGTGCGGAATCGCGAAGGAAGTCGGGCCCACCTTCGTCAAGACCTCAACAGGCTTCGGTGCCTCAGGAGCGACCGTCGAAGACGTTCGCCTCATGAAGGCCCATGTCGGCGATGTGGTGCAGGTCAAGGCGGCAGGCGGCATACGCGATGCTGACACCTTCCTCGATCTGGTACGGGCCGGAGCCACGCGTATCGGCTGCAGCGCCGGCATCCCCATCATGCAGGAATTCGAGCGCAGGCTCCAGTCGATGGAAAACGACTATTTCGAGCTCTAAGAAGCCATGCATAGCAGCCCTTCATCTGCTGCACAGGCAGATTGACCAGAAGCAGCTGTCCCCCATCATGGCGAAAATGGATCGAGGCCGACTGCCTGGAAAAGCTGCACCAGGCAGTCGGCCTCATCCATGTGCTCGCTGATTTGCAAAGCGCATTGCCTCAAGAGCTGCTCCTCGAGGAAAAGAATTCAGGGCGTCTGCGCTTCAAGCCTTCGGAGGCTCCGTCAGATCCCGTCCTCTTGGCTGGATACATCCTCCGAAGAGACAGAAAGGACGGAGTGGACCAGGCCCGTGCGGCCCGCTGCCAGGCTTTCCTCGATGAGGCTCTCGGCATTCTCCGCCTCAGGCCTGCTGAGTGCCGCAGTGACCATGCAAGGCAGGTTGACTCCCGCGACAACGCTGACATTCGGCAAAGCTGCAGAAGCCATCATTGCCTGGTTGAAGGGAGTGCCTCCCTGCAGGTCGCAGAATACGATGACCTCGTCGTCTCTTTCGGCATATCCACTTATCGCAGAACGCAGCCGCTGAGGAAATTCAGATGCCGTCTCATCGTCGTGAAACTCTACCACGGAAAGCTCGTCCTGCTCTCCGGCAATCATCTTGACGGAGCTATAGAGCCCGCCTGCAAATCCGCCGTGCCCAGTAAGAATGAAGCCTATCATGTTCTTCCCCCAGATATGTGCCGTCAGTAAGGCATAACGTGCGATATCGAGGCCGTCTTCGTCACGGCAATCTTGGAGAACTCCGAGAACATGGGATGGTTGTCCCACGAATCGAGGTCGGTCGAAGCTCTGTAGGCGATGATCTGGCAGACAGGAAGCGCATAGATGGGCTCGAGCAGCGGCTCATGGATGTCGTCGAAGGGCACACGGACTGCATGCTCCTCATCGATTTCCTTGCTATCGGTGATGCAGTACGTCTCATTGCTGACCGAGCGTGTCGCGCGCCAGATGGTACGGAGACGGTCGCCCGAAACACCGAGGTCATCATAGAAGAAGAACGTATAGTTGGGCGTGATCTGGAGATTCGGCCCATGGATGTACTCTTCTGCCTCATAGGCAAAGCTTGGCACCTTGATGGTCTCTCCCATCTTGAGCGCCGACTCGCACGCCAGGCCATAGCCCTGGGCAAATCCGCAGGAATAGACGACATCCATCGAGGTCAGCACAGCCTTGTGGCTCTCATAGAAGGCATGGGCATTCTTCTGCATGATGTGGTGGCGATCGGGTGCTTTCTCAAGCTCTGAGACGACATCTGCATATTCCCTGTCATCTGTCAGCCCCTTGGCATGCGATGCTTCGAGCGCAAAGAGCATGAGGAAAAGAGCGAGCGTCGAGACGCCGCGGGTCACGTAGCTGACGTCCTCCTTCCCTACTCCGTAGTCGACCAGGATGCTGGCGTGGTCCTTGAAATCCGAGTCCAGATTGCCAGTGAGGCCAATGGAAGGCCTGCCGAGCTCGCGGAGCTTGTCGAGAGCAGCAATGGTATTGGTCGAGCACCCCGTCTGGGAAATCGCGAACACGAAGTCGGTCGGTTCCAGGGCATGCTCGTAGCAGCAGAACGTCTCTGGCGGCACGATCTGCACATCATGGCCCAGATACTTCACTATGAACGGCTTGGCGCACTGGGAGGCATTCAAGCTCGATCCGCATGCAACTATGATGACACGCTCATAGCCGCCCTCCACGTAAGTCCGGACCATCTCTCCTGTCAGGTCGCCGCGGTTGGCGATATTGTCTTTCAGCTGGTCCGGCGTGCTCTCGATATAGGTGAGCATTGTCGGCTTGGCCTTCTCTTCTGCCATGTGAAACCTCCTTTATAGCGTTCTGTCTGATGGATGCAGCACGGCATCCAGATATCCGAGAATCTCCTCATGCGAATCGAATTCGAGAAGTGCTCCGGTACGGTCTGCATGGCCATGCGGCTTGCGCAGGCACAAGACATCTGCGCCGGCTGCCACTCCTGCCTGTATGCCATACGTCGAGTCCTCGACGATGAGAGTCTCTTCCGGAGACGCACCAAGACGCTCGAGGGCAAGATTGTAGACAGCTGGGTCGGGCTTCGAGGCATGGCATTCATCGAACCCCGAAGCGACAGCGTCCACATATCTGGCAAAGCCGCATTGGTCCAGTGCCCGCCTGATGTCGGCAAGGTGGCTTGAAGATGCCACGGCTACACGGATTTTGCTGTCTTGCAGATAGGCAAGCAGCTCCTCAGCGCCTGGAATTGCTACCTTGCCGTAGTCGAGCGGCTGTTCATAGAGGCTCTCGTTGTATTCGCGCTCAATCGAAGTCCTGTCCTCTCCTGTAACCCCGCAGAGAAGATTCAGCTGATGCTCGTCGGAGCTTCCGTAGATCGAGTCGATCTGGTCCTTGGAAAAGGTCTTTCCATGGCGGGCGGCAAGGCCAATCAGCTGCTGCACATAATAGGGTTCGCTTTCGACGAGGACACCGTCCAGATCGAAGATGACAGCGCGGACCGTACGCTTCCACCGATAGGGATGACCGAATCCCCCATCGCACTGGCACATGCGCGCAGCATGCCTGCCCGCCTCAGCGAGGGCGTCCGCGATTTCGGCAGCAGTGCCAGGAGTCTGCCCATGGCGCCAGCCCCGCCTGCTCAGGCAGAAGGCAAGAGCAGCCACGAAGGAGTCCCCTGCCCCCATGGTGTCAGCCGCCCGGTCATCTGCAGGGACGCCCCGCACCTCCTTGCCTTGGAAGAAGAATAGCGGAGCGGCGGTTCCTCGGGTCACGAGCACAGAGATGCCCTGTTCGGCAAACGGCCAGGCATCAAGAAACTCCCTGATTTCAAGATCGTCTGCTCCAGACATGGAGAACTGTGCAAGGTCGATATGCGGAAGGACCTTCCCGAAGTATTCCTCTGTGCGGTATTTTTCCTTCTCGCCGAAATCGAAGCAGAGCAGCCCCTCATGGCCATCAAGGAGCCCCAGCTGGCTTTCGACCTTGCCATTGCAGCTCGAAAGAAGGACATCGGCCCCTCTGAGCCGTGCCAGGGCGGCTGCATCGAGCTCCGGAAGGGGCACCCAAGCATCCCCCTCATCCACACCGAGGAAGAAGCGCTCCCCGTCATGACGCTCCTGGCGCACAAGCTTTGTCGTGCCGCCCTTGATGGTACGGCAGAGCGAGAGATCCACCGATTCGGACCTGAGGCTGGCCTGCATCGCTTTTCCCCAGGAATCATCGGCGATGGCACCGCAGTACGAAGCTTCGGCCCCAAGACGGGCTGCACTGACGGCACAGTTCACGGCATTGCCGCCAGGATAGGCCACGCCGAGATTTTCATACACATCGAATACGTTGTCTCCTACGCCTATGACCTGCATCAGTATTCCACCTTGCGGTAGTAGCGGCGGTAATCGAGAGGGTGTCCCGTCACGTGCTCCATGTTCTTGGAGATGCGCTGGAGAGCCGCATTCATGATGACAGGGCCAAGAAGGGGACGAAACTCGTCGGAGATTCCCGGCAGCTCGAATGTGGCGGCATCTATGACGGTCAGCTTGTCCGTATATGTCTGTGCAAAGCGCTTGACGCGCTCATCGAGCGGGCGCGTGGGCCCCTCGCCCACAAGCAGCGTCAGCGGAACTCCTGGCTCGAGCAGCTCGAATGTGCCATGGAAGAATTCCGGGCTCGAGACCGACTTCGTCCGTATCCACTGGCTTTCTTCGAGTACGCACATGGCATACGCGTAGCACACCGGCCAGAGGTCGCCCGAAGCCACCCAGATGTGATACGGCTCGGCGTGATAGAGCCTGCAGTACTCGATTGCCCTGCCATCGAACTGCCTGCGCACCGAGTTGAGGGCAGGGCCAAGAGATGAAAGCTCATCGGCAAAGGTGCCGTAGCGGTCAAAGCTGCCAAGCTTCTGGAGGATACGCCCCAGGAAGATATAGGCAACAAGTTCCTGCGGCCTTCCCTCCTCATAGACGAAGCACCAATCAGACAACTCTTCAAGAGGAGATTCCGGCTTTCCCACAATGGAAAAGATGCGGCATCCCCGTTCCTTGAGCCAGCGTGCCGCTGCAACCGTCTCCGGCGTATCGCCAGACTTGCTCGACATGATGGCAAGCGTTTTGCTGTCGAGCACGCTGCATCCCGTCAGCACCAGCTCTGCCGAAAGCATAGAGCGTACAGGAAGGCTACTGTAGGCATCGATCAGATATGCGAATGGATCGAGCATTGCCTGGGAGCCACCCGAGGAGGAGAGAAGGATGTTCGAGATGCCACGGCTGCACGCGTCGTCTGCCATCGCTTCGATCTCGCCTCTCCTGCCATAGATGCGCTCGGACGCGGCAAGGAGCTTCTGCTCATCGAAAGAAACCATATATGTCAAACACCTCAGTCTTTCATCGGATGATGGTTGCCGGCAGGCTTGTCGGGCAGATGCTTCGATCCAGCTGGCCCAGCCAGCCTGCTGGCTTTCCGGGAGCAGGAAGCGCCTCCCGGAAAGCATTTATTCAGGTCGGTCTTCAGGGCCTACATCCAGCCGAGGAACGACATGAGGATGCCGAAGGCGATGATGCCCAGGATGATCGCGAGGACATTTGCCTTCTTCTTGAAGAGCCAGAAGACCAGAAAAACGAGCGCGAGCGGAAGGACGTTCGGCATGATGTTGTTGAAGACGCTCTGCACTGTCGTGCTGCCGACACCGAAGACGAGGTCATCACTGAAGGCAAGCGTGACATAGGAGGGAATGAGGCCGCCGACCACCATCATGCCGAGAATCCCCGCAGCCTCGGTGAGGTACTTGGTCGTCGTGCCGATGTTCTCGATGAGCCTGGATCCGACGTTGTAGCCGGCTTCGGCAAACCAGATACGCGAGATGGCCATGAAGAACCAGATGGCAATATAGAGGATGGGGCCAAGGACAGATCCGTCCTGCGCAAGCGAACAGCAGATGCCTGCAGAGATCGGCAGCACGGTGAACCAGAAGATGGCATCACCCAAGCCCGCAAGAGGCCCGAAGAGGCCATTGCGGATTCCGGCAATGAGATTGCGGTCCGTATGCCGCTCCTCCATGGAGAGCTCGAGCCCCATCAAAAACGTTGCCATGTGCATCTCGGTGTTCATGAACTCCATGTTGTAGGTCATGAACTCCGACATATCCTTCTTGGAGTCCGGATAGAGCTTCTCGAAGCAGGGAAGCATCGACCAGGTGAATCCCGGCGCCTGCATACGCTCGAAGCTGAAGCCTGCCTGCTCGGCAATCGAACGGATTCCCAGCCTGTGCAGATCCTTCTTGGTGAGCTTCGGTGCAGCTTCGCCAGCCATGCCATCATTGAGAGAGGCGGACATTTCATTAGATGCCATCAGGATCATCTCCATCAAAGGTAGCTGCAGATGCTTTCACTGCCGCAACGGCGTCATCGGTAGCCTTCTCATGCTTGTAGTTGATGTATGCAAGGGCAGCGGCCGTGATAGCGATAGGAAGGACGTTGGGCATATCGAGGAAGGTCGCCATGATGAAGCCAAGGAAGAGATAGGCAACGTTGCGGGACTTGAGCATGACCATGAGAAGCAGTCCGAGACCGACAGCAGGGAGCATGCCTCCCGCAATCTCGAATCCGTGGATCAGCCACTCGGGGAAGGAATTGACGAAGATCTGGATGGGGCCCTGGAGCGCGAAGGAGCACAGGAATACCATCAGGGCTACGACGCCTGCCTTGATGAAGAGGGCAAGAGGGATGATGCGATTGAAGCCGGCAACATCGGCGTTCTTGGCATATTCGTCGCACTTGTGCGCGACAGAAACGTAAACGGTATTGAAGATGATTCCGACCCACTGCGCAAGAAGCGCAAAGGGAAGCGATAGGCCGATAGCTGCATCCGGAGACTGCCCGGTCGTATACGCAATCACGACGGTCATCATGCCCGCCATGAGCGGGTCGGGGGGCACCGTCCCGCCGACGGTCAGAAGCCCCAGATAGGCAAGCTCGCCAACAGCGCCGCATGCAACGCCCAGCTCCACATTGCCCAGCACGATGCCGGCGAAGAAGGACACGACGAGCGGCCTGAACCAATAGAACGCTTCGAAAGTCTGGTCACACCCGCAGATGAAGCCGACAAGCGCAAGGAGCAGCCCTTGCATAAGCGTGATCTCCATACCTGCTTTTTCCTTCCTGATTATTGGACATTTCTTCCTGCAAGAACTTTGCTGCCAGGCAAGCCCTCCTTCCGCTAGAGCCCGATCTTCCGGTTGTTGGGAAGAATCTGGATGTATACCTCGACGCCATGCGACTTCATCTCTTCGAAGTCGGCGAGATCCTGGTCATCGACATACACGTGAGGCTCTTTGTACTCACGCTTGCCTTCCTGATGGTGCATATTGCCTACATTCACCGACGTGATCGGCACTCCGCCATCAATGAGAGCGCGCATTGCCTGCGGCGTCTTGGCGACAATGAAGATGTGCTGGCGTGGGCTCGCCTTGCCTATGACATCTATGGTCTTCTGCACCGTGAAGAATCTGATGCCGATGCCTGCAGCATCGGTCGTCATCTTCATGATGGATTTCTGGACAGGGTCTTCCGCCACGTCGTCATCCACGACTACGACGAGATTCGCACCGCAGGCTCCAACCCACGAATTGCCCACCTGGCCATGGACAAGCCTGTTGTCGATGCGGGCCAGCATGATATCTGGCATGGTTCCTCCATTCCCCTCGGGGACCGGCAAGGCAGGGGATATGTCTTCCCTGCCCCTTACCCTATAGAGATTAATGGCATATTTTGTCTATCTTATTTCCGTGAAAGGTCATTATTTTGTCTCAACCGTTATATAACGTTATAGTCAGTTTGACCATAAAAGAAGAGGCCGCCTCAGGATGTGCCGAAACAGCCCCCAGAATCTCCACCTTGGACCAGAGCGTGTCAGAGCGCTATGGAATACCTCGATCCGACTATAATCTGCTTTTCCGTCATGAGAGGCCTTCCGTCATCATCCACATAGCGGCCGTCCAGACGGAACAGCGGCTCCCCTTCTGGAACATTCAGATACTCGGCAAGCTTGCCGAAGGCGCTTTCCGAGCTGAGGATGCATCTGCCATCGAGCTTCGGCGTGCATCCCTTGTGCAGGCGGATCGATTCATAGAGCGACCTGTTCTTTAGGTCTTCCTCTTCGAGATACGCGAATCCGCTTTCCGGAAGCCTCGTGAAGTTCGCCATGGCAGGGATGCCATTGGCGGTATGGACGCGCTCGAGAGAGATGATACGCTCGTCAGGGATGAGCTCAAAGAATGCGCGGTCCTCTTCGGTGGGCTCTGCCACCCTGCAGCCAAGCTCGATCGTGCCCGCCTCATAGCCCGCTTCCTCGCAGGCCTCCGTGAAGCTCTTCGTCTCTATGTCGCGCAGGGATTTCAGGAGATGCAGATGGCTGCTCTTGTCGCGCATGAACGTGCCTTTTCCTGGCCGCTTTATGAGATATCCCGCGTCGACAAGCTCCTGCACGGCACGACGTATGGTGATGCGGCTTACCGAAAAACGCTCCTCAAGCTCGGACTCCGAAGGGATGGATTCGCCGACGCCATAGGCGCCGCTGTCGATATCGTACTGTATGCGCGCAAGGACCTGCATGTACAGAGGAAACGATGAGGTGGGATCAGTCTGTTCGGACATGGGACGAAAAATGCCTTTCCGTGCGGATGGACCCTTACATAGTAAAGGTATTTGCACATCCGGGCATCCGCCTTCATGCCGGCTGCCGGTTTCTGCAGGCAGGCGGTACCGGAGCAGCCAGGCCCTCCGGAATGCGAAGCGCCACCGTGGCCAGGGTACAGCCAGGATGGAAGAAGCGTGGAAAACAGGGACGCACGCTCCATGGCATGGGCGCCAGAACGGCAGGGTCTGCGCAAGCGGAGCACCGCTGCTGCCGGCGCTCAGGACTTGCGGTCCTGGCGCTCCGCATCATCTACCGTCAATGCAAAATCCTTGCCGCGGTTGATGATGCGTCCATCGCGGTTGACATCGAAATGGTATGAGACGCGGTCTGCCCTGATGATGCTCTTGGAGTAGTGGAGGATCCTGACATCGGCACAGGCCATGCTCTTCCTCAGGATGAAAAGAGGGGAGCCGGTCGGATACTGGAGGAGCTGGCCTTCATCTCCCCGTGCGGTGGATGCATCGAGCGTCAGGCTTTCGTCGCCGAACTCGTACTGATAATGCTCGTCGATAAGCCTATAGAAAGAGATATCATCCAGGAGAAGATCAGGGAGATCAGGAAACATGGCTGCAGCGACAAACAGGTTGTCTATCGCCATGGGATAGTCCTCTTCTATGATCAGGCGCCTGATATAGAAGATATCGTCACCGGTCGAGATCCCGAGGATGCCAGCAAGTTCCTTGTCAGCATGCTCGGCACTCTTTTCAAGTATTAAGCGATGCGTGCCATGGTCGTCAGAATCGGTTCCACCAAAGCCACGACCAAGCGATTCCGTGCTTCCCAGGACATGCTTGGGCACCGCGACGAAGGTGCCTCTGCCCTGCACCTTGCTGAGAAGGCCTTCTTCTACCAGGTCCTGCACAGCCCTTCTGACCGTGATACGGCTCATACCGAAGCTCTGGCAGAGCTCCTGTTCGGTTGGAATGCGCTCTCCTACGCCATATTTCCCATCGAGTATCGCCTGCTTCAGTTCGGTCTCGAGCTGAAGATAGAGCAGGCCATTGGTATTGGAGTCAAACGTATGGCGCTTCTGCCGAAGAGCGCTCTTATCCGCAGACAACTTCCGCGCCTCCTCCTCTAGAGAGCCCCGATTCAGTTCATCCAGGAATCGAACTCCTCATCTGTTGCAAGCACAGAATGGTCCTGCTCCACAACGTGATACGTACCCTGCCCATACTCTATACCAAGAGCTTCTCTGCTATAGACCAGAGGTTTCCGATTCCTCTCCAGGCGGGGGTTGAGCCGGGGGATTGCCGATATCAGAGACTTGGTGTAGGGATGGATCGGATTTCCGAAGATCTTGTCTGTTGCCCCCTGTTCCACAATGTGCCCGAGGTGCATCACCGCTATGTGCTGCGATATATATCGGACCATGGACAAATCATGGGCAATGAACAGATAGGCAGTGCCGGTTTCCTGCTGAATGTCCTTCATGAGATTCACTACCTGTGCCTGAATCGAGACATCCAACGCCGAGATGGCTTCGTCTGCAATCAGGAGCTTAGGATTCATGATGAGGGCGCGGGCCAACCCTACGCGCTGGCGCTGACCGCCTGAAAACTGGCTGGGATATCGGTTTGCCTGAGACCGGGAAAGGCCGACGCGGTCCATCATCCTATAGACCTTCTCTGCCCTCTCATGCCGGTCCATATGCGGATAATGGGCATCGAGACCTGTTGCAATGGTGTCGATCACCTTATGGTAAGGATTCAGCGATGCCATGGGATCCTGAAAGACCATAGACATATCGCTGCGAAGCCGCCGTTCGGCATCATTGGAGAGCTTTCCCGATATATCCATTCCCTCGAATCTGATGACCCCTGAAGTGATGTCGTCGAGGCGTATGACTGCACGTCCCGTTGTCGACTTCCCAGAGCCTGACTCGCCTACCAGTCCAAACGTCTCTCCGGGATAGATCGTGAACGAGATATCGTCGACAGCCTTGACGATATTGCCGCCTGGAATCGGAAAATACTGCTTGAGGTTGCACACCTCGAGAAGAGGCTGAACTTCAGCGCCATCATTCATGCTTCGGTCTCCTCCCCTTCTTCCTTCATTGCCTCTATCCGTGCATGGAGCTGCTTGGGCAGCTCCACGTGCGGAGCGCGCGGGTCGAGCAGCCAGGTGGATGCCCAGTGGGTCTCGCTTACCGGAAATGCCGGAGGCTCTTTGACAAAGTCGATGTCGAGGGCATAGGGATTGCGGGGCGCAAAGGCATCTCCTGTAATCTCGTTGAGCATGTTGGGAGGATTGCCTTTGATGGTATAGAGACAGGAAGAGCGGTCCGCATTGACCGAGGGCATGCTTGAAAGCAGACCCCAGGTGTAGGGATGGCGCGGGTCGAAGAATACCTCTTCGGCAGTCCCTGCCTCTACAATCTTGCCGGCATACATGACATTGACGAAGTCTGCCACTTTTGCCACAACTCCCAGATTGTGGGTGATGAAAATCACTGAAATGCCAAGCTTCTTCTGTATTTCCAATATGAGTTCGAGGATGCGGGCTTGGATGGTCACATCGAGGGCTGTCGTAGGCTCATCGCAGATGAGCAGATCGGGATTGCAGGAAAGTGCAATCGCTATGACCACACGCTGCCTCATGCCTCCGGACAGCTGATGGGGATAGCTCTTGAGCCGAGCTTCAATATCAGTGATGCCCACCATATCGAGAAGCTCGACACAGCGTGCATGCAGCGCATCTCCACGGAGCACAGTGTGCTGCATGAGACTCTCTGCAAGCTGCCGTTCGATTGTCATTGTTGGATCAAGAGATGTCAGAGGATCCTGGAAGACCATAGCGATATGGCTTCCCTTGAGTTCTGTCAGCTCTCTGTCGTTGAGCTTCATGAGGTCGACAGTCTTCGGCTGGCCTTCTTTGTCTGCATAGGTGAATTCGATCGTACCGTCTTCCACGATCTCGTTATGAGATCTGATGCCCATGATCTGCTTGACGGTGACAGATTTCCCTGAGCCCGACTCGCCTACGATCGCCACCGTCTCGCCGCGGTACACATCGAGATTCACACCACGTACCGCATGCACGATTCCATTGGCCGTCTTGAAGGATACCCGGAGATTGCGCATACGCACTATCCGGCTGCGTTGATGGTCCATATCCTTACGACCTTTCTGGATCTATTGCATCGCGAAGACCGTCGCCGAAGAGGTTGAACCCAAGCATCAGGACAGCAAGCACGACGACAGGCGCGACGACCTGGTAGGGAAATATCGTGGCAGCCTTGTAGCCGTCGTTGATGAGTGTGCCGAGAGATGCCGTCGGAGCCGGAACCCCGAGGCCGACGAAGGCAAGGAAAGCCTCGAGGAAGATAGCGTTCGGGATGCTGAACATGAAGGTGACGACAATCTGTGCAAGCGTATTGGGAAGAATCTCCTTGAATATGATGTCTTTTGGCTTGACGCCAAGCGTGCGTGCCGCCAGGACGAACTCCTGGTTCTTCATCTTCAGGACCTGCGCCCGCACGATACGGCTCATGTCTATCCATCCGGTAATGAACAGGGCGATAACGATATTACCGAGCCCTGGCTGCAGTACGACAATCATGAGTGTCACTATAACGAGCTGGGGTATCGAGCTCAGGATCTCCGTGATGCGCTGCATGACAATATCGACTTTGCCTCCGAAGTATCCGCTGATGAGGCCATAGACCACGCCTATGACGACATCGACCACGACCGCCACCAGAGCGATGGCAAGGCTGATGCGGGTACCGCACCATACGCGGGTCCAGATATCCCTGCCCAGGCTGTCCGTGCCAAAGTAGTGGTAGGCATCGGGCACACCCTGTGCCGCATAGTAGTCTATGCCATTGCGGGTGCCGTCAAAGATGCCCAGCTGCTCGAGTCCCGGCATGCGGGGCAGAAGGTTCGCCTGGGAGGAATCGACATCGTAGTATGTATAGGGGCTGAGCATCGGGCAGACAATAGCAAGGACTACGATAGCGAAGATGATGACGACCGCAATGGTCGCTCCCTTGTTCGCAAGAAACCTGCCGAGCGTCTCGCGGGCATACGAATAGTCGGCATACTCGCGGCTGTCGGCCTCTTCATGCCGTTCCGTGCTCAGTCTGAAGAGCTTGGCGTCTTCATCTTGGCGCATTCCCTGTGCCATTGCTGATGTTTCTGCTTCCATGGCTTATCTGCCTCCCGCAATGCGGATTCTGGGATCGATGACCACATAGAGCACGTCCATGAGAAGCATTGCCAGTATGAACATGACGCTATAGATGAAGCTGATTGCCAGCACCACGTTGTAGTCGTTCGACTGTATTGCCGTGATATAGAGGCTTCCGAGGCCAGGGATCGAGAAGATCTTTTCGATGACCAGGCTGCCCGTCATGAGGCTCACCAGCAGCGGGACAAGCACCGTGATGACACTGATGAGGGTGTTGCGCAGCGCATGGTGGATGACCAGCTTGGCCTTCGGCAGCCCCTTCGACTTGGCCAGCATCATGAAATCGGACTCCATGATGCTCACCATCTCAGAGCGCGTATAGCGCTCGACGCTTGCCAGGGTGAACATGGAAAGGGCAATCACAGGGAGCACCGATGAGATGAAAGGATGCGTAGTATCAAATATGATAGGAAACATTTTTGCCTTATAGCCAAGGAAATAGGAAAGTGCCAATGCAAAGACAAACGACGGAAGGCTCACGCCCAAAACAGCGATGATCGTTGCGGCGGTATCCCAGCCAGTGCGCTGTCTGAGTGCGGCAATGATGCCCAGCACCACGCCCACAAGCGCACCGAGCATACCTGCTTCGAGACCGATGCTCACAGACGTCCAGATGCGCGGCCCCACCATGCTCGAAATAGGCATGTTCGTCTGGATGCTGTACGAGACTCCGAAGTCTCCGTGCAGCATGTTCCACACATAGAGGAAGAACCTCTCCACGACCGGCTTGTCCAGGCCATAGTGGGCCTTGAGCGCGGCAATCTGGTCAGGCGAGAGCTTCTCTTCGTTGTTGAAGGGCGATCCAGGCATCAATGTCAGAAGCAGAAACAGCACCAGCAGGATCACGAAGAGCGTCGCCAGCGCAATCAGGAGACGCTTTGCGATATAGCGTCCCATCTCGCTTCTGCCGCGCTTTGGGGTCCGCTGGACTGTTGCGCCTTCCTGCGCCATCTAAAAACCTCCTTGCCTGTCCTGCCCCAGGCATGGCCTGCGGAGAGGAAAGATCTCCGCAGGCGCCTGGGCACTCTATGCCTTGGTGACGAACTTGTAGTAGCAGGGGATGCCGGTGATGTGCTCCGTAATTCCCTTCACGCCGCTCTTCGTGATCGTTGCCGTGCCGGTCTGATAAATCGGGATGCAGACAGCCTGCTCGGTGCAGATCTCGTTGCAGCGCATGAGCTCTGACCAGCGGGCGTCGGCGTTTCCGGCATCGGTCGTGTTCGCCTTCTCGTAGGTCGCATCGAACTCGTCGTTCTTCCAGCTCGAGTAGTTGGATGGATGGTTCGACTCATACATGGCGAGGATGGCCGTCGGGTCTGCGTAGTCAGGTCCCCATGCATGGAAGCAGACTTCGAAATCGCGGGTGCCTTCGCGGGCAATCCTGTTCTTCTTCGGCGTCGACTCGAGGTTGATGGTCAGGCCATCGAGCGTCTTCTGGAGCGTATCCTGGATATAGGCACAGGTTGTCTGCGCAAAATCCTTCTCCTGGTCATACAGGACCGTGAACTCGCGCACATCGGTCTCCTGCTTGGCCTTCTCCCAGGCTTCCTGAGCCTTGGCGGTGTCGTAGGCATAGAGCTGCGGGCTTGCCGAGGCGAAGTCCGTGCCATCCTCCTTGCTGTAGAGCCCGACCATGCACATCTGGTTGACCGGAGTGGATCCATCTTTCAGCACGTTCTCGCAGATGTCTTCCCTGTTCAGGGCATAGGCGAGAGCGATGCGGAAGTTCTCGCTGCTGAGCCCTTCCTTGGTCGTGTTGATCATAAGGTAGTAGTTGAAGTTGCCCGATTCCTTCTCGAAGCCCTCATCGTCCTTGTACTGGTTCACGAGCTCGCCCGTCAGCTGGACATAGTCCACCGTGCCGTTCTCGTATGCCATGACCGCCTGCTGGGTATCGGAGATCACCTGCAGGTTCACGACATCGATATCGACATTCGCTGCATCCCAGTAGTCAGGATTCTTCGTCAGGGTGATGGTGTTGCCCGACGTATCGTACTGGGTCAGCGTATAGGGCCCGCAGTACAGCATGTCGTCCTTGGTCAGAGCGAAATTGTTGCCCTTCTCTTCACGGAACTTCTTCTGCACCGGCGCCCAGGGCGTGAAGGCAAGAAGATCGAGGAGGAATGGCACCGGATGCTCGAGGGTGACCTCGATCGTCTGGTCATCCGTTGCCTTTGCCCCGAGCTCGCTGACATCCTTCTTGCCAGCAAGGACATCCTCGTAGTTCTTCAGCGCCGCCATCTCGATCTGATACTGGAAATCGGCAGCGCCATTCTCGGCAAGAGCATTGCGCTGCCAGGCATACACGAAGTCGTCTGCCGTGACCGCATCCCCATTGCTCCATTTGGCGCCGTCGCGGATGTGGAACTTGTAGGTCATCTGGTCATCCGACACCTCATAGGTGTCGCAGAGGCCATTGACCGACTGGTTCTTGATGTCCTTCACGAAGAGGCCTTCGCAGCAGTTCGTGATGACGCCCATGGAGATTGCGTCTCCGGCAACGATGGGATCGAGCGCTACCACCGCAGTCGCGACGGCAATGTTCACGGTCTTCTGCTCCTTGGCAGAAGGCTCCTGGCTGCTCTGGCTGCCTCCGCAGCCGGCGAGGCCGGCACCCATGAAGACCAGGCCAGCTGCCGAACTTGCCTTGATGAAGTCACGCCTGCTCATTGCAGGAACGCCAAACTTGAAGTTCATCGTAAGCTCCTTTGTTCCGTCTGCGCCGAAAGTATGGTGATGGAGCCACGCTCGGAGGGGAGTTTCTTCGCATGGCTCCGGTGACAGCACGCATAGGCCCTAGGGACATATGGCATGCGGGTGTCCGAAAGCTCCGTGGACCGTACAGGTATGCGAAGCACGCTCGGCCGCATATCTGAGAGAGGCACGTACATCATGGGAATCTGCGTAGCTCACCAGGAATGCTGCCGCGAAGGAATCTCCTGCACCCATAGCGTCAACAGCCTGGCAGGGGACGATCGGCTGCTCATAGAGCTTGCCGTCTTGCAGCGCAATGCTGCCGCGCAGCCCCTTGGTGACGATCGCGATATCAGGACCCAGCTCCTTGGCCCTTCCGGCAAGCGAGACGCACTCGCCATCCGTTAGTCCCTCTCCTGAGAAGAAGGCGATATCGATGCTGGGGCAGATCGCTTCCAGCAGCTCCTGTCCATGTCCGACAGAGAAATCGTATGAGACGGGAACGACCTCATGGATGCGCCCGAGCTCGCTATCGATGCCTGCCTCGTTCGTCGTATGGCAGATATCGAATCCGGCAATGAAGTCGAGGTCTTCCTGGGAGATCCCGAGGCGGAGCAGATGCGCTACCGTATCGCGCTTTCCCCGGAAGAAGACCCTGTCCCCATCGACGATGCGCACGCCTGGCATGGGGGTCGTGCCGTACGCCCTGCGGCAGCGCTCGAGACCGACGCCCAGCTCTTCGAGGACTCCCTCGATATGGCGGGCAGGAGCGTCATCGGCAAGGATGCCGAGAAAGCTTGCCCTCTGGGCTCCATCGAGCATAGCGTTCGCGGCGACATTGACTGCCTGGCCGCCTGGATAGAAGACGCCTTCGTCCAGATAGCCGTCGGCGACGCAGTCGCCTATGCTCACAAGCTTCATGTCCTTGCCTCCTGTCAGCTCTTTCGCCCCGCCCCAGGCGCCTGCCCGGCTCTTCTAGTACTCCAGCTGCCACATATAGCGGCGGACAGAAAGGGAGTGTCCGCTGTCATGCGCATGGGCTTCCACAAAGACGCGGATGGCAGCGCTGAGCAGCTCGGGAGCGAAGTACTCCTGCACGTCCTGCGGCACGCCCTCATAAGAGAAGGCATTCTCGTCGAGGACCAGGAGCTCCTGAGAGTACTGCTTCGCGAAAGCCAGGGCACGCTCATCCAGATGCTTCGTCGCGCCATTGCCGACAGAGATGATGAAGGGAACGTCGAAGTCCGTGATCTCGAAGGGGCCATGGAAATACTCGCCGGAATGGATGCAGCTCGAATTCACCCACTGCATTTCCATCAGCCAGCATATGGCAAGAGAATACATCTCGCCGTAGCTGGCACCAGAGCCCATGGTGTAGATCAGCTTGGACCGCTTGGTCCTGCTGGCGAACTTGACGCACGCATCACGGTACAGATCTGCTGCCTTGGCCTTGAGCGCTGGCAATGCATCGACAGCCCGGGAAGCCTGCATCCAGCGTTCTGCATGCTCCGCATCGAGGCTCTTTAGGAACTCGAACCATGCACGGAGCTCGACAGAGCCGCTCTTGTCTGCTTCATCTGCCCCATCACCATGATCGTAGTGAATGGGATAGCTGGCAGCATTCCAGAGAGGTGAGTCGACGGCATTGCTGAATGCAATGGAGAGAGCTCCGGCGTCGGTCGCCTTCTGCGCCGCAGCTACAGTCTCGGGAGTCGTGCCCGAATGCGAAATGGTAATCACGATCGAGCTGTCGTCGAAAGCCTTCGGTGTTGCGTAGTTGAACTCGTTCGAGGTGTAGATGGCAGAAGGGATAGCGAGCTCACGGTCAAACATATACTGCGCAGGCATCATTGCTGCCTGCGAGCCGCCGCATGCAACAAAGTAGACATGCGTTGCCTTGCCATCTTTCACGCGCTCTTCGATTGCCTTGGATGCTGCTTCGATCTGGTCAATGTGCTCTTGCTTCATGTGACAGCCCTCCCACATAACGTTCTATTACGTTTTACTGTTTATATAATGTCACATGATGTATTGTCAATACACATTTCGGTAGAGGAAACGAACCAGCAATGAACGGAAATCGGGCTATCGCAGAATGCATTGCTGCCGGGCAAGGACTGCAGGGGCGAGCTGACAAATTCCGGCATCACCTGATTGCCATGCCGGGCACACGCCGCCGCCTGGCCCTCCAGAATTGCAGCATTCCGGCGTGAAACAGATGCAGTCTGCCGCAGCGCACCATGCCTCCCTAGACTCTATGCCAAGTCGCAGGTCAGAAGTTCAAAGGAGGTATCTGTGGATGCATTGTTGGGTGCCATGAGCTGGTATGCTGCACTGCCTGCTGCAGTCATGGTCATGATCGGCATCTTCCTGGTAGGGCTCTTGCTGGCAAGGCTTAAGGTTCTTGATGCCCTCCGCTCGGCAATCTATGTCGCGGCAGCCATTGTCGGCATGAATGCGATGGTGGGGATGTTCGCCGGCGCGGCTACGCCCGTCCTGCAGCTGGTGGTGGAATCGACGGGTCTGAAGCTCGACATCATCGATCTGGGAGTCGGCTCGTCTTACGCATCAGTGCTCTTTCCGCTGAGCTTCTATTCCATCCTGTTGGTTGTCGGGCTGCTCGTGAACGTCGCCATGATTCTTCTCAAGTTCACCGACACTTTCGACGTGGACGTGTTCAACTACAGCGTATGGGCACTTGCTGCCTCCTATGTCTGGGTCATCACCGGAAGCATCCCTCTTGCCATTCTGGCTTATGCCATAAACGAGGCGATCGTGCTGAAGTTCGCCGATCTGACAGCTCCTGCCATCGAGAAGGCATATGGACTGGACGGCGTCTCCATTCCCCATGGAAATGCTGTCATCTTCGCTCCCGTCGGCATATTCGTGAATTGGGTCATCGAGAAGATCCCTGCCTTGGCAAAGATCGACTGGAGCCCTGAGAAGATCGAGGAACGTTTCGGCGGAATGGTATCGCCTTCCACCATCGGTTTTGTCATGGGCATCGTGCTCGGTGCAGCTGGTGGCAAGGACTTCGGGCAGACGTTGCTTTTGGGCATCACGATTGCCGCATTCATGATCGTGTTCCCGCGTATCGAGAATATCCTCGTTGAAGGAATCACGCCCGTTGCAGACGGCATGAGGGAAATCTGCACGAAGAAGTTCAACCTCGACCTCCACATCGGACTCGATGCAGCAATCCTGATCGGCATGCCCGATGTCATGGCAACCGGAATCCTTGTGACCCCCTTCATACTGCTGCTCGCTTTCATCCTTCCTGGCAACCGCGTCATGCCAATGGCCGACCTTGCCATTGCAGCGCCCTTCCTCATCAGCTGCTGCATGCCCTACTGCAAGAAGAACATCTTCCGCGGCCTCATTGCCGGCATCATTGTCATGATCATCACTCTGTATGTCTGTACCGCGACAGCGGACTGGTACACCGCCTGCGCTGCAATGAACGGCCTTCCCTTCGAGTCCACATCGACGACGCTGGGCATCTGCTCGAGCTGGGTTGCCTGGGGAATCGCAAAGGTGTTTGCGCTCTTTGCATAGAGAAGAGCTCGAGCGCTTATCAGCAACGTCCATATCTGATTGAAAGAGGCAGAAAAATGAAGAAGATCGTTGTCGCCTGCGGCACAGGCGGAGTCACCTCGAAGAACATCGCAATGAAGATCGAGAAGTATCTGAAATCCAAAGGCGTCGAAGCAAGCGTCACGACCTGCAGGGTGCTGGAGGTGGCCGATCTCGTGTCGCAGGTCCATCCCGATGTGGTCTGCTCCGCGACAGAGCTTCCCCCGCTCGACGTGCCGACCGTCAGGGCAACGGCAATCCTTACGGGCGTCGGGACCGAAAAGGTCTACCAGCAGATTCTCGATCTTGTCAGATAAATATCAGCCAGAGGGATGGGAGGCTCCTGGATTGAACGGAGCCTCCCTTCTTTCCAATGGAAAGGAGATGCCTTGGGCGCACGTATTGCCATTGCACCGTCTCTGGTTGCCTTGGACCTTGCCGCAGAAGACAGCTCGGATGCCATCAGACAGCTGGGCAGCCGCCTGGTCGAGGGCGGATTTGCCGGAAAGCAATACATTGATGCCGTGCTCGCGCGCGAAGCGACCTATCCAACAGGACTTGAGTTCCCATCCTGCGGTGTGGCGCTTCCGCATGGAGAGCCAACCGAGGTACGGAATGCAGCACTTGCCATTGCCAGATGCAAGCCCGAAGTGCAGTTCCGCTGCATGGACGACTCATCGAGAAGCATACCCGTCAGAATAATTGCGCTGCTCGCAGTGAACGCCCCTGAGGAACACCTGGATGTCATCGGCAGGCTCATCGGCGTGTTTTCTGATGCAGAGCTCTGCAAGAAACTGCTCGAGGCAAAGAGTCCAGACGAGGCGGCAGCTGTTCTGGACAGGGCGATAAACGGAGGGGAAAGGCAATGAACCATATGCAGGAGACGCTGCTCAGATGCAGACAGGATGGAAAGAAGATTCTGGTCGGCTACTTTCCCCTCGCAGATCCGGCTATGGGTGACCCGGTTGCAAGGGTGGGCGAATACCTGGAAAGCGGCGTGGATGTATTGGAGCTCGGGCTGCCCTATGAAAAGCCTGTGCTTGATGGCGCCGTTGTCCGTGATTCGATGAAAAGAGCGCTCGGAGTCACAGGAGCAGAAGCCGCACTCAAGTCGATCGGCAGCCTCCGCCAGGCATTTCCGACTGCGTGCCTTCAGATCATGACCTACCACGAAATCATCGAGGGCATAGGGCTGGAGCGCTTCTGCAGGATGGCAAAAGAAGCGGGAGCTGACGGAGCGATGTCTCCCAATGCTTCGGACAAACAGACGGAAGAGCTGGAGCTCGCCCTCGAAGAGCAAGGCCTCATCATGCCGAGGTTTGCCCCCTTCCATCTGGATAGGTCCACCGCTGCAGCTATTGCCCACTCAGCCAAAGGCTACGTGTTTGTGCAGGCACAGGACGGAAAGACTGGTGTCCAGACAGGCATCCCTGGAAAGGTGGGCGAAAACATCTCTCTGCTTCGCAGCTGTTCCGAAGACATCCCGCTGTACGCAGGATTTGGCATATCATGTCCTGAACAGATTCGGACACTGATAGATATGGATGCAGATGGCGTGATTGTGGGGAGCAGCATAATATCGGCTGTGCTGGAAGGAAAATCGAAGATCTATATCTCATCACTCAGAGCGGCCCTTGACGATCAGGCGAGATGTTGAAGCAAGATGAGCCCGAGAGCATGGAGCATATTCCGCATGCTTATGAAAGACCCTTTCGGAGCGACGACGGTCCGGCAGCTGGCACTCGCACTCGATGTATCCGAAAGGACGATACGCTATGACCTGGATGCGCTCTCAGGCTTTCTGGGAGCGCATGGCATAGTGCTCCAGCGTGTCCCCCACAAAGGCATCTCGATCTCCCCTGATGATGTTGCAGCGGCGCTCGACCTGATCCAGGATGCACAGAAGAGCGGCTGCGGCGGATACCTTTCGGCAGAGGAGCGTGAACGAGCAATTGCCTGGGCGCTTCTTGCTGGCACATGTCCCAAATCTCTCGCCGGCATGGCCGATGGCCTTGAAGTCAGCCGGAGCACAGCCAAGAGAGACTTCGATCATGCAGCTGCCTGGTTTTCCCGACATGGAATACCTGTCTGCTACGATGCAAGAATTGGATGGCACCTCGAAGCAGACGAATATGCACGGCGCAAGACCATGGTCGACTTCATTCAATCTCTGCCGGGCAATAGTGCCGATATCATTTGGGGCAGCAAAGATACCAAAGCCAGGCTTCCGTTCCAGGCCATCCTTGAAGCATCCGATCTGGAGGCAGCTTCGGCAGGGATGGCAGCTCTCTGTGCCCTTCATGGAGAGCGGCTGACCGATGAGTCATATCAGATGCTTGTTTATTACCTTTGCATAGCGATGTCACGCATGCAGTCTGGCCATTTTGTCGATCATGGCGCCGTCAAAGGACTTGCCAGTGGCTGGCTTGGGGGCATCTGTGACATGCTTGCAGATCTCATGCCCGGCCTTCCCCCATCGCACATCGATGCAGAGGCCACGGTCCTGGATGCACTGATCATGGCAGCATCGCGCCAGTCGCTGTCATTGGCGGATTCCGATATGCCTGGCTGGGCTTCGAAGATTGCCGACGATTTCCTGGAAAGCATTTCCAAAGCCTTGGGATTTGACCTGTTTTCCGACAAGGACCTTGTCCAGGCAATGAGCATCCATGCAAAGGCGATGGTGGCACGGGCAAAGCTCGGCATTGCTGCCAGAAATCCGATGCTGGACCAGATTAAGGCCCAGTTCACCGGGCTCTACCAGGAGTGTGCATCGACTCTTTCGGATATTCTGGGACCTTATGGACTCACTCCTTCCGATGATGAGGTCGGATACTTTGCCACCTATGTGGGAGCTGCGCTCGAACGTCTGAAGAAGCAGCCTGCCGTCAGCAGAAAGACCAGGGTGGCTGTCGTATGCGGAGCTGGCATAGGAACGGCATCTTTTCTCTCCCGCGCCCTTGCGAATGAATACCCGCACATGGAGGTGGTGGCCCTTCTATCCGCACGAGACTGCCAAAGCTATGACTATGCAGGAGTCGACCTGGTGCTGAGCACGGTGGACATGCCCTTTGTCCTGCCGCGGCCAGTCCTGCGTGTAAGCCCCATGCTCACCAGATCGGACATCAGGCTCATAGATGCGTTTCTCAATCCCGTATCTGCCACATGCACGGAATCGAGTGCTGCAAAGATATTGGAGATAGTCGAGAAGACCTGCGACATCAGGGACCGCACCGCTCTCGAGCAGGAGCTCAAAGAACTTCTTGAGCCCAAACCCTCCTATATCCTGCCGAAACCTGAAGGATTCATGACGCTCGCACAGCTTATGGAGCGGGGCGAGATCCAGACAGGAGTCAGTGCAAAGAGCTGGGATGATGCCGTATGGATAGCTGCACGGCCACTTCTGGACGATGGGCGGATGACCGAGCGCTATATCCAGCAGGTGTTCGATATGGCAAAGAGGTATGGACAGCACGGCGTGATATTGGCGCCGCTCTGTGCGCCGCACGCAGAGCCAGATATCTCGAACAAGGCATCGATATCAGTCGTCACGACCTCCGATGATGTTGTGGTCTCCATGGGAGACGATGAGGTGCGGCTGAATGTCATCATGCTTCTATGCCTGCAGACTCCAGTTGCACATGCAGTTGCCCTTGACGAGCTCTTTTCCCTGGTCGATGAATATCCCGGCTTCGTAGGCGATCTGCATGACGCTCACACTCCTGCCGAAGCCCTGGGCGTGACAAAGAGATACCTCAAGCATATGCTCCGCCAGCTGCCGACAGGCTCTATGACAGCAATCTGATTGCGTGTTCATTGGCACATGCGAGATGTATCAGGGTTGCCCACGAGCCACACTATGCGGCTCTTTCGCCCAGCCGTTGTCATGACCAGCAGATTCGCGTTACTGACCCCAAGTAGTAATCGCCTTATTTCCGCTGCCTACTGGACGACAACGTCTTCGAAGCACCGCAGTTCAACCCCCTGTCTGGTGCTAAAGCACATGCAATGGCCAAGCATGAAATCCTCACTCTCAGCTTCCGCAGCATGCCATGAAGTGATCGAGAAAGAGGGGAACCTCGCTTCCTTGGGCTAGTCCAGCCTCTTGCACTCTCCCCAGCTCACAGGAAGACCAAGGCCATAGAAAGATACAGGCTCCGTCTCTATCTCTTCCAGCTTGCCATTGCCTCGCCGCACCCATGACCTCCCATTCGCATCAGTGAACGCTGCCTCGGGCGCTGTCCGTACATGCATGCCCAGCCCATTCGTTGGGAGCCATGCATACCACGTTCCAGGAGGGAGAATGCCGACACAGGCACGACAAGGATAATCATGCCCATTGTCTTCGCCTTTTGCATTTGGTCTTGCACCGCTAATCCCGACGCAGGTAATAATCACGTTGTAAACGGGAGCATCGCTCATGTTTCGCAGTACAACTGCCTTCCAGATATACCTGCCGTCAGTCGGCTGATCAGCCCGATCTCTCCTCTCTTCGTACCAGAAAGATAGCCGCGTTGACTGACTGCGCTTCTCTTCTTTGAGGCGCAGCTTCTTATCACGATGGATTTGGTAAAGGGAAATAATCACGCCGACAGAGGTAGCAATCCCGGCAAGCGCATCCGATAGTCTTACTATATCCACTCCCAACACACTTCCTGCCTTTGCCTTTTGCCTGCAATCATTTCAACGAGAGAACAGTATCCAAACAAGCCCGCCATCACCCGTATACGAATCTGAGAACTGGTGCCATTGTCAACAGAACCAGCGCTATCGATACCAGGTCGCAGACGGCATGAACCTCTTTATAGTTTCAAGCTAAGAAAGAGGACATCAACCATGAAACCCCGCGATCTAATATGTGCAATCAAGTATCTGGAACCCGGACAGAATCTCGAACCTCGCGCGAGGTCCAGAGAGGGGGTCCGATGTACACCGAGGAGGAGCGCGAGGGGAACCTCTGGTAGTTCCACCGCAGCGGACTGAGCGCGAAGGCCCCTTCCTCGGTATCTCCTTGAACAAGGCCTCCATCTTCAGATGCTTCCTTACGGTTGACGCCGATACTCCGGTCGCCTCGCAATCGAGGTGACGCCCTGGCCTCTCCTGCCCCTTCTACATATATCTTCTATCGTGACCATGCTCATCGCCATTCCTTCCCGCCCTCCTCATATGACGCCGTATGCAGACGGACGACATATGGTGGACCACATCTCGGGGGGGGTGGTCAACATGCCCATGCTCATATCCGCATTTTTTCGTGCCGAAAGCCGAAACTTTCTGTGCTCAAATCCCCAACTTGGAGGCCATTAAAAACAGATGTGTTTAGTCAAGCCCAGATTTAGGTTTGGGGATGCGGACGATAATCCGTACCAAACACGTCGTTTGGGAAGAGGTCG
>ENA-UOOM01000700-UOOM01000700.1-fermentation-metagenome-genome-assembly--contig:-NODE-700-length-35959-cov-30.939700_pt1 | contig 35959 bp, 35 predicted proteins | sample MGYA00245781_ERZ724031 | MGnify/ENA primary metagenome ERZ724031 (study PRJEB28704, sample SAMN03018317) | fermentation metagenome | biome: anthropogenic terrestrial biome; feature: soil; material... | reverse complement strand
CGTTCTTTAGTCTTGACAAAAATTAGCACTCTAAAAAAGTGTTTGCTAAGAACGATAAATTGCTTATCATAAAGTTTAGGAATCTTACGTAAAACTATGGAGGTTATTATGAAACTGAGACCTATCGAAGACCATGTGGTGGTAAAGATCGCCACCTCTGAAGAAAAGAAGATCGGCGGGATCATCATACCGGATACCGCCAAAGAGAAACCGCAGATAGCGGAGATCATAGCCGTTGGTACGGATGAAGACCTGCAAAAGATAGTAAAAGTAGGTGAAAAAGTGCTTTATGGCAAATATGCCGGCACCGAGATCGAGCTGGACGGTGAGAAGTATCTCATTCTTTCCAAGAGTGATATCCTGGCCGTAGTAGAGTAGGGCGACATGCCGATATTAGAAGTAAAGACCGACACATTTGAAGCAGAAGTTCTAAAATCCGACACTCCAGTGTTAGTGGATTTTTGGGCTCCCTGGTGCGGTCCCTGTAAGGCCTTGTTACCCATCATCCAGAAGCTTGCCGACGAAGTGGACGGTAAGGTGAAAATCTGTAAAGTAAACATTGATGAAAGCCCGGAGATAGCCGGGAAGTATTCTATCATGTCCATCCCGACCTTATTGATTTTCAAAGATGGCGCAGTTAGCGACCAGCTGGTAGGATTGGTGCAAAAGGGCAAGATCATGGACAAGCTGAACGCGCTTTTGTAAGTAAGCTTTATTATCATAATTGGGCGGAGGCATATGCTTTCGCCCGATTTTACAGTGAAAATGCTTGACTGATTAGCTATGGGAGAAATTCTGGTTATCTACTGGAAAAATAATAGATGAAATCCAAAGGAGACCACATAAATGAAAAGGACTTATCAGCCCTCAAACAGATCCCGCAAAAATACCCACGGCTTTCGGAGCCGCATGGCTACCAGAAACGGTCGCAAGGTATTAGCCCGTCGCAGAGCCAAGGGAAGAAAATCGCTCTGCGTATAAACCATGATCCGTTGGATCAAAGCTCATCAGGAGTATGTGGAGTTTTCCTACGCGGAAAAAGCGAAACGAACCCGATATTTTTACGTGCCTGTCTTGCCGGATCCCCAGGGACCGGCATTGGGCATCACGATCAGCAAAAAAGTATCGAATGCGGCATCCCGGAACCGGCTCAAACGCCGTATGAGAGCATGGTTTCGGGAGCACCAGCATATCCTGGCCCCTACCTGCAAGATGAATTTCATCGCCAGGCGCGGAGCTGCGGATCTTTCCTGGCAGGAACTCTGTGAGCATCTCGGAGAAACGATAAAATGCATGTAAGTACACAATCGATAGTGAACCTCCCAAGCCGGTTTATGATTCTGCTTATCCGCTTTTATCAGATTGTTATCTCTCCCTATTTACCAAAATCCTGCCGCTTCAACCCCAGTTGTTCCACCTATGCCATCCAGGCCTTTCAGCGTTATAATCCTGTCAAAGCCCTATATTTGAGCACTTGGCGCGTTTTGCGTTGCAATCCCTTTTGCAAAGGTGGATACGACCCACTGCCATAAGGAGTAAAATTGGATAAACGCACTATTACTGCTCTACTGATGATGCTGGTACTTTACCTGCTTTTCGATCACTTTGTATGGAAACCGCAACGTGACAATACCAGACAAGCCATCCAAAGCGAGGAAGTGGTGCCCGAAAGCCCAATCAGCAACGCTCCGGACAGCCTGTCTGCAGCAGCTTTGCCGACCGTTAACGCTGATAGCCTGTTTTCTTCAAGCACCGAAGCTCAGTTTATCACTCTGGAAAACGAAAACATCATAGTAAAATTCAATAGTCGCGGAGCAGTAATCAATTCCATAGAGCTCAAACATTTTGATTTTGGCCCCGAACTAAAAGTAGACCTTATCCCGGAGCAAGCTCAGATTTTGAATAGCATCGTGTATAGCGGTGGAGAAAGCATCGATCTCAGCACGCATAACTTCATTTCTGAAGTAGATTCCACCTCAAATTCGGTCACATTCAGCTTACAAGGTCAAAATGACGCTATCATCCAAAGAAGCTACCGTCTGGACGATCAATACGGGATCCATACGGACATCAGCGTCAATGGAATGGGCAGTGTTAACGGCGTGAGACTGGACCTCTTAGCCGGTATAGCGGATAGTGAGAACAATACCAAATCCAAGGCTCAGGATTACCGCTTCTATCTGCATGCCGACAACGATATCCTGAACATCAAGCTTTCCAAGCTCGGCAAAAACCCGCCTCAGGGCAGTTATAGCAGCTTTGCCTGGGCAGCTGTTCGCAGCAAATATTTTACCATAGCCATCAAAGAAAACGAACCCCCGCTGAGCAAAAGCTTCAGCGCTGCTCTGAATGAAAACACAGGCAATCCGGGTTTTGCAATCGACAGTTTTACCCAGGATGCGAAGGCAAGCTGGCAACAGAGTTTTGTGCTATATGCCGGTCCTGCTGATGCCAATATCCTGAATACATATGGCAGACAGATGGAAGAAATTGCCGAACGCGGAGCTAAATGGTTGCGCTGGCTGACCAATATCTTTGCCTGGTTTTTGAGCTGGCTGCATGGCTACATCAAGAATTACGGCGTAGTTCTGATCATCCTGGCTCTGGTGCTGAAGGTGCTCTTGCACCCGCTTACCCACAAAAGTATGCAGGCATCGTTGAAGATGCAGAAGATTCAACCGCAGATGCAATATCTGCAAAAGAAATACAAGGATGATCCCAAAACTTTACAATCTGAGATGAGCAAACTCTACAAAGAAGCAGGAGCAAATCCCTTATCCGGATGTTTGCCGCTGCTATTGCAGATGCCCATCTTTATTTCACTTTACAATGTGTTACGCTATTCTCTGGATATGCGAAACGCAGGTTTTGTCCTATGGTTAAAGGATCTCTCTGAGCCGGATCCCTATCTGATACTACCCATCATCATGGGTATCTTTATGGTAATCCAATCCTTGATGATGAAGCCCCCCAAGGGGAACCCTGAAGAAATGGACGACAAGCAAAAGGCAGCGCAATCTTCCCAAAAGATGATGACTTGGATGATGCCTATCATGATGTTCTTCATCTTCCGCAATATGCCTGCAGGCTTGGTTTTGTACTGGACAGTGTTCAATATCTTCTCGGTAATCCAGCAGTATTATCTGCTAAAACACAACAGAAATAAGGAATAGTTTCATGAACACAATCGATAAAAGCGGTGTCTCCGTTGAAGAGATCATCCGCACTTTTCGCCGTGAACACAATATAAAAGATCACGAGTTGAAATACGAGATTTTGAAAAGACCCAGCAAGGGGTTCTTTGGCTTGTTTGCAAATAAAGTAGCCCTGGTACGCTTTCAATTGCCCGAAAATGAAGATAGAATAAGGCTCTTCACCGAATCACTGCTCAGCAAGATGGGCATCAGCTTTGGCACCATCCATAGCAAAAAAGAGGGAAAGACTTTGTTTTTAACCGTGGACGGCATCGTGGAAACCGGCTTCATCATCGGAAAAAACGGATCCATGCTGGAAACCATCCAATACCTCATCAATCGTGTCTTTGAAGGTGATCGCCAAATAGAGCGCATCTATCTGGATACTGATGGCTATCGCCAGCGTCGCGAAGACCAATTCCTAAGCAAATTTCTTCCCCGCATAAATAAGATCAAGACCAGCGGTAACACTTTAACTCTGGAGCCGATGAGCCCCGGTGAACGCCGCATTATCCATCGCCATATCGAAAAAGACAAAGGTCTGAAAACCTTAACCATCGGTGAAGGCGACAATAAACGGATAGTGGTGTTTTCTTCCAGACTGAAAGAGCATGAAGTTCTGAAGAAAAACAGTAAAGCCAAAGCAGACGATACCGAAGCAAAACCCGAAGAAAACAAGCCAAAACCTCGTACCAGACGCCCCAGAGCTCCACAAAAGAAACGCGAGGGCACAAATGGCGACGCGGAGAAAACAGCAAGTCCTGAGACGGAGAATAGCCCCTCCGAAGTGAAGAAACGCGCTCCCCGCAAGCCAAACTACCGCAATCGCAAGCCTCGCCCCAAAACTGATGATGGAGATAAACAGTGAGCAAAGTGTTCAAGGTCCATGCCGGCAATTACTGGTCCGATGGTGGCGCGCTGATGGGCGTATTGCCCTATGCCATCTGGAAAGACAAGATCAAGACCGACGAGCGCCGGCGCCAAAAAATGGATCTGAATCTGCTTTTGATAGTTAGCGGACAGCGGCGCATACTGGTCGACACAGGACTGGGAAACAGATTGAACCACAAACAAAGAGAGATCTATCAGCCTGGAGAATTTGCTCTTCCCGCTTCGCTGGCGGAATTGGGCTTTACAGACCGGGACATCACAGATGTAGTTATGACGCACCTGCATTTCGACCATGCCGGAGGAATCGTAACCGGATTTGGAAATCAAGATGCTCTCACCTTCCCCAAAGCGAAGTACTGGATCCAAAAAGACGAATGGAAAATAGCTAAAAATCCGGATGGATTGAATAAGGCGGCATATCTGTTTGAGCATCAGTTGGGACTGCTGGAAAGTCACGGCAATATCGAATTGATCGATGGCGAAGTGGAGATTCATACCGGGATTAGTTGCGTGAAATGCGGTGGACATACAATGGGTAGTCAATATGTTCAGATAGATAGCCCGGATGCTTTCTACATCTACGCTGGAGACATCATCGCCACAAAGTTTCACACTTCTTTGGCCATAACCTCAGCTTACGATGTGTGCCGTCAGGACACTTTCAAAGCAAAGAAAGAAATTTATGAGCGTTTGAAAGCTCGCAATGGCATTCTCTTACTGGATCACGACACCCGGGAATGGGAAGTGCCGATCAGTTCTTTAAGGATCTGATTCCAAGCCTTTCAGCTACCTGCTATGAACCCCGGCTGTGATAGGCCGGGGTTCTTTATCAGGTCGATTGTTACCTATCGTAGATAAAGGATGGATTGATGTCTCCGTTGTCTAGCTCATACCAATCAGGATATTGATTTCCAGCACTTTCAGCCCAGGGAGCAAATCTGTAGTATGCTTGACTGATTTCCTTGTGTTCGATGGGATAGTTCCATTTAACCGGTAAATCCAGTGCCCAGGGCAAATTCGTATTAGTTTTGTAATAACGGTTCTCCGCGGGGTTTGTGCTGTCGTCGTTCTTGCCAAAAAGCTCTGTATCGGCATGAATGGTTGGCGGATAACCGGGCAGATGAATCTCATGACCCTGCTCTCTATTTACCATTAGATAGGGGTTCCAGAATCCCCAGAAAGGTAGTGTAGAGAGTTCCAGTGGTTCTATCAATGTAAGCTCAAAGCTGATCGGAATCGGCTCGTAGTGAGCTTGTTCCGGCTGAGTGTTCCAAAATATCCCTCCCCCGGGTACACTCACAAAGTCGTTGGTTGAAGAGATCACTTTCAGGATGCTGTTTGCCCCGGCTTCCAGGATGGGCATATCGTAAGCTGCTCCGGCAGCAATCCCCGAGTGGGATTGTACATTCGTAACAGGGAAGGGAAATTCTATGGCGAAAGCATTCTGGAAGGTGGCTCCCACCGCGCTTAGAAGAAAGTTTGCCTTGATGTCCTTGATCTTCATATCCGCGTCCAGTACCTGAGTGATCTGGTAATCCAGAACAAGGTCGTTAAAATCGTAGTCTCCCTGCTGGGGCCACATATCTTCAAAGGCCAAAGTTCCCCAGCCTGTAGCAGATGAGGGTAATGGATAGCATAGGCTATAGGCACGCAGTGGATCTTCGGGATATTCATCCAGAGAATCAGCCACACCGTCATCATCAGCATCGTTTTCCGCGAATGGACCGGTGAGCCCCAAAAAGAATTCATCTCCTCCGGCTACCTTTACGATATTCAGGTCCTGAATCCACTCCGGTACTGTCTTCAATACCCAAATATTTGCCCATGCCACCAATTCACCATCGTCACGAATGGCTACGTTACCCTGCCCGGCGGCTTCAGCATCCACATACACTCCGGAAGCAGGGACATCCAGATTGTCTGTAGCATTGCCCCATGCCACGATGCTACCATCGCTTTTCCGGGCGATTGAGTGCAGGTTTTGGGCACTGATCTGCACAAAATCGTTACCGGTAGGAATATTGAGTCTATCGCTCCAGGGGTTACCCCAACCCACAATGCTGCCATCGGTTTTCAAGGCCAAAGAGAAGGCATCTCCCGCGGCTATGTCGATAAAATTGCCATCGGGGACGTTGCACTGATTTTCGCTGTTGTCACCCCACGCGAGTAAACTGCCATCGGCACGAATAGCCAGAGTGTGATTTTGGCCGGTGCTTATCTGCACAATATCGTTATAAGCTGGAACATTCAGTTGTCCTTTGTTGTTTTTGCCCCATGCTTCCACTGTGCCATCGCTGCGCAGAGCCACAGCGTGTGATTCACCCGCGGCTATGGCGATAAAATTGTTCCCGGCAGGTACATTGCCGTTGATATCGTTACTATGCCCCCAAGCCACGAGGCTGCCGTCTTCACGTATAGCCAGGCCCACTCTGAAACCGGCAGCTATCTCTACAAAATCTTCTCCTGCGGGAATATCTCTGGAAACACTGTTATGAGGAGATCCCCACACAACGATGCTTCCCTGAGCATACAGTGCCAGTGTGATGAAGCATAGGCTTGCTAAAAACAATATCTTCTTCATTTTGCCCCCTCCCAAACCCCTACTCTGAAGTCATAGTGCAGAGTTCCGTTTGCAACACTGATGGTTTCTGAGATAGATTGATATTCTACCACCACCTCTTTGATGGTTTTGGGTATAACCAAGCTGGTATTGATTCCGGTTTCGGGATTCATCTGAGCTTTGAACAGCAAAGCGCCACTTGTGGTCTTAATAAATAATGGTATGCGCCAGGATCCTTTGAGATCTACATCCACACTACCCGTCATCTCGTAGTTAAAACTCTGCGGTACCACCAGATCTTGCATGTCCACTTCAGTCAGCTTCGTTTTAGAATCATCGCACGCGCCAATAAGCATGAATAGCGCGATCAAAGCGAAGATTAAGATTTTTTGCATAGCTACTCCTAAAAAACACTTTACCGGTATATAGGGCAATTTATATGCTTCAACTGAACTGTAAAGCCATCGGAAGCATACCCAATCACATTTTCAAAACTGTAAGTTTATTGTAATCTCTGTGTGATTGATGTCAAGTAAAAACATCGATCATACCTTCCGGGTTGAGTGTCCCATGTTGAATTCAGGAGACATCACGTACTGCCGGTCCATATGAGTGTGATTCTCAGGAAGCAGAATAGCCAAGATCAGCCCCTTATGGAATGCAAAAGCAGGGCAGCAACAACCCATATCGCAGCACAATTTCCACAATATGCCAGATAAATAGTCAAAAAGTTCTTGACAACTATTTAGAGTCAGCCATTCTCGGTACGGTATGGTTAAGACTCTATATTACAAAGCTTTTATAGCCAATGCATGAGCTCAACTAATACGAAATACATATAGGAGTAAATGGTGATTATGATCAAAAACATTCAGATAATATCACAACACTCTCAAGTGATGGAGTTGGCCAACGATCTCAAGTTTGGCATGCTCCGTGCCCTGATCAGTTCAGCGGCAACTTGTCAACAACTGGCGACTGTTCTTGGGGTCAGTAAGCAAAAGGTACACTACAATCTCAATAAGCTATTGGACGAGGGGCTTATTCAGATTGTGGATGATATGGCAGATAACGGCAAAGAGGTGTACTACAGGGCCAATGCAAAGAACTATGTTCTGGATTTTGCGTTGGGTGAACACTTAAGTGAAGGCACGATAAACGGACGCGGCGTGATCACCAGTATCCTGGAAAGCGAATATAAGCTTCCCCTATCTCTGATTGCAGCTCGCATCTTGAAAGAGTCCCTGAAGTTAAAGGCACGGCAAAAGCTGCTAATCGTTACAGGGAAATACAATTTCCCATTGGTAGAGAAGATTCTTACTGAGGCAGCGAGGCTAAACATCCGCACCACTTTGATCTACCAGGATGAGGAGATGATCCGCAGCAAGTTTGAAGAATTCAGCCTGCCTGCATTCAATGCGGATTACGAGCATTTTAATCGCCTGTTGCGCAGTCATGACGCGTATCTGAATCTTAATGGCGAATCCCGCCACATCCCTTTAAAAGACCCTGATAAACTGAAATTGAGACAGTCTCATTTCAGCAAGAGCGCTCAGATCATCAGTGAAAAAAAGATCAGAGTAGCGATGATGCCCGGTTTGTTGAACGACACGCTGTCTGAGAAAGCCATCGAGAGCGAACTCCAGTTTTGGAAAGCTCTCGACATCAATTATGATAAGTTATGCAAGGATACGATCCAGATGTGTGAGGAGCTTTCCGGATGTAAGTATCTGGACGTAAAGGGAAACAATTCTTCCCTACGTTTTATGCTAAAGGATGTATTTGCCGAAACCGGATCGTTCTCAAACAGCAAATATCAGGGGCACGTGATCAACTATCCCGGAGGTGAGGTGCTGATGGTGCCTCAGCCCATGTCGATGAATGGCGAGATCCGCGGAGACGTGGCCTATGCCTTTGGCGAGAAGATCGAAAAGCCTGTGCTGCAGATTAGAAATAACGAGATCAAAACTTATTCTGCCGCTACAAATGAATTGCTTCTTAGCAAAGCCATCCTCGGCGGTGGCTTGGATGGCAGAAAAATCGCCCTGGTCTGCATTGGCACCAATCCTAACATATCTTTGGGCAATATTGACAACTCTTTCAAACAAAAGTCTCGCGGCCTTCTTTCCGTTTATTGGGGCGACAACCGTCCTTTTGGCGGAGATGTGGCCGGGACCAACGAATGGTTTATCCAAATCGAGAAACCCCAATTGATTTTAAACTAAAAAGAGGTATAAAAAGATGAAAGCGACTATAGGAATCTTCCTGATTCTGATGTGTAGCACCATATTGATGGCGCAATGGCACATTGATGAAGGCTTCGAAGGCATAACAACTATTCCCCAGGGCTGGAGCGTTTTTGACGACGGTGATGGTTTGACATGGCGCAATATGGAGCACGCCAATGCTCACAGCGGCAGTCGCGCAGCTTTTGCCGATAACTATCTGCCCAACCAGAACGCGGACTGGCTGATTACTCCCCAGATCAGCGTCAATGTGGGCGACAATCTGGAGTTTTACACACGGTCCTGGTACTCTACCGAGAACCTGCAAGTGTATGTATCCACCACTCAGGCTCAACCCGGTGCCATGAATACCCAGCTTTTGAATATGCAGGATATTGGTACAGACTATGAATTTGTGGAACTGTCGCTGAACAGCTATGCGGGCATGGATATCTATCTTGGTTTCTTTTGGGAATGCACAAACTACGGCATCCTGATAGACGACATCAGGATCGGTCAGGAAATAGCCATCGATCCCGAGCTGAATCTCCCGGAATCTGTAAGCATGTATGCCAGTGACACCCTTACAATGGATTTCAGCGAATATATCGTGAGTGCAGATATCAGCAATTGTGCTTTGATAGCGGAACCCAACGACAACATCGAGGTCCAGATCTCCGGCTTGAACGTGAGCCTCAGTTCAAATGGTTTTGTGGGCGATGAAGAGCTTATTTTCACTCTGGAAGACGGAATTTCCGGCCTGATTGCCGTTGATACGCTCGGGCTTATCGTACTGGAAGACCCCGCGATTGATTTCTACATATCAGCCGTTAGTTCTCCCCGTATGGTTGAGTATCAAAACATCCCGATGATCCCGGCTTTTGAAGTGACAAATGGCGGTTGGACGGCATACAATGATTTTATCGCAGTTGATCTGGAAGTGTATTCTTCCACAAACGAATTGCTGCACAGCGATGCTTTGGGACAGGTTGTGGATATCCCTCCCGCCGGTAGCGTGAGTTTGAGCATGCCCAACAGCTTTATTCCCACCGATATTGAAGAATTGCGTTTTGAATTTAGCATCAGTACGGAAGATTCAAACCCGGAAAACAACGGTTATGTGGTTTATACTACTATAATCCACCGCTTCACCAGCGGGGGACCGGACACCTTTGGATACCGCTATTTGGACAGCAATGATCCTCTGGGTCCCGAATATGAATGGATAGAGATCAGCGAAACCGGTACATCCTCCATAATGTACGGAGTACCCACCTTCTCAGGTGATGACAACTTCAGTGAAGCGCTTCCTCTGGGCTTCAGCTTCCCCTTCTATGGCGTAGATTACAATACCGCTTATGTAGACATTAATGGCGAAATCCTCCTGGCACCAAACAATTGGCAAACTGATTATCCGGATGAGGGCTGGGACAATGATGGTAATATGTTCAACTACATGTACCCAATTCCCGGTTACACCCAGATGCCGGCTATGATAGCAGTGTATTGGGACGATCTGGAAGCAGATGAAGGCGTGGGAGACGTGTTCTTTGAAACCTTTGGTAGCGAGCCAAACCGGTATACAGTAATACAATGGAACGATCTTAGATTCCGTGCCGGCACGGGAGCGGAAGATCTATTGAAGTTTCAAGTGATTCTATACGAAAACGGCGAAATAAAAATGCAGTATCACACTGTCGCAACAGGCCAAACTGGAGCCTCTATCCCTCATGATGACGGAGCCAGCTCCACCGTCGCCATCCAGAATCAAGCCGCCAATACCGGTCTTCCCTACCTCAGAGAGATCGTGCAAAACAACACTTATATGGGCGTGGAACCTGCAGGTAACATGCTGCACGACAATCTGGCCATTATATTCTATTCGGGTGAGGATGAACAGGAACCCATCATCACTCACAAAGCCAAAGGAAATACTTTCTTCCAGCAACAGGAGCTCATTGCCACCATCATAGATATGACCGATCCGATAGAGGCTGAATTGCATTACAACTACGGTGATGGATGGCTTAGCACGGAAGCAGATATTGTTACCGGCAACGAATACTATTTCAACATCATGAATATGCCTCTGGGTAGCACTGTGGACTACTATTTTGAAGCTAGCGACGGTGCCGGAAACACAGCCACTCTTCCCGCAGACGCCCCCGGCGAAACCTACTCGTTCAAAGTATTGCCCACTGCCGATGCCAAAGTCTTGATTGCCTACAGCGGTACTCAGGATTACAACCGGATCGAGCTGCCCATCTATGAGAACTTGCTTACGGAATTGAACATAGACTATGACATTTACAATTGGGAAGAATACGAAAACTATCAGATCCCGAATTTGTACCAGGGAATTCTGGCCTATGCAAATACCGGTTCTGCCCATGAGAAGATGCATTATTTTGCTACTGAACTTAGCAGCTATCTGGACAGCGGCACAGATCAGGAGCCACGAAATCTCTGGTTTGCCTCCGATGGCCTGGCTTCATCTCAACACGCGCATCCGAATTCCAGCAGTATCCGCCGCTTGATGAGTGGCTATTTCCGCACATATTATGTCGCCACAGGTTTGGGTGGGGGATCAAACGGCCTTGGCGGACCGGACAGCTTTAGTTACGAAAGCGGAACCATCCTCGCTTTGCCCGGAACTCCGGTTGGAACAGTGGATTTGGAATATCCCGTTTACGCGAATTCTCCGGATTGCATCTTCCCGAACGATGCTGCCGGCGATCCATACTACGATTCGGTTCCCTATCCCGAAATCGGCGCTGAATACATTTATGCTTTTGAAGATGGTCCCATAGGCGGTCAGGCTTATCTCTACCATGGGGTAGCAGCCACCACGGTGGAAACACCCTCTTTCAAAACCCTATATTTCAGCTTCGATTTCTCTCAATTGACTAATCCCAATCACCGCGCACAGTGGATGGAAGACCTCATGACCTGGTGGAATATAAGCCCCTCGGATAACAGCGATGCCAATATTCCCACGCCCAGAACAGGCATCACCAATGTGTACCCCAATCCCTTCAATCCTACAACCAATATAGCTTTCACCCTTTCTGAACCCGGAAATGTAAAAGTGGAGATATTTAACATCAAAGGGCAGAAAGTAAGAGTACTGGTAAATGATATAAGAAACGCAGGTATGCACACTGTGGTTTGGAATGGCAAAGACGATAATGGTATGGGCGTAGCAAGTGGAGTTTACTACGTCCGTTTCAGCGACCGTCGAAGCTCTCAAACCAGAAAACTAACCATGATCAAATAAGGGGAAAACATGCAAAAGACAATTATGCTAATCCTTGGCTTTGCATTAAGCCTATCCTTTCTCTGTGCCGGAGATTTTATCATCGGCACAGATGACGACACACAAAACAAAGTGCCGCTCTATGGTTACGAGAATTACGGCTGGACCAAATTCTTCTACAAAGCAGATGAATTGCAAGCAGCAGGATTCACAACAGCTCAAACTATCGAAAGAATCGCCTTCTACGTTGGCAATGACCAGACTAACTATGAAACTGACAACCAGATGGTTTACATGGGTTATTTCTATGATTCCCAGTACTCCAGCACAAGCTATCAAAACCCTGCATACCATACTTTGGTATATTCGGGAACGGTATCCTGGAATGGCCCGGGCTGGCAGGAAATCATTCTTGATACTCCATATTCATTTGACCCAACATACGGCTGGAATCTGGAAATACTGTGGGAAAACCATGATGGTTCCAGAATTGGTGGTCCGCCCAATTTCCATACAACAGGAACATCTTTTTACAGTGCAGTGTACAAGAACGGCTCCTCATGGTCCACATCAAATGGATCGCGATCAAGAGACTACAGACCAAACATCTGGCTGATGAGCAGCCCCGACGCCCCACCACCTCCTGCCACGGCTGTCCTGCCCCTAGACGCAGCCATAGATGTCCCCTTGGATACCATGCTGCGCTGGGAACATAATGGCGGTATGCCAAACGATTATATGCTCTGGGTGGGGACCGACAACCCTCCCTCAAATATCGTTAACGCCCTTAGTCTAAGCGAAACCGGATACACGTTGCCGCAAAACCTGGATTACTCCACCACTTACTATTGGAGAGTGGTGCCGGTAAACGACATCGCTCCGGCAATGAACTGCCCCATATGGTCTTTCACAACCATGGCAGATCCATCAATAGTCGATTATCCCCATCTGGAGACATTCGACGGAGAATTCCCTCCCGGTGGTTGGACGCAGTGGGCAGGAACTTTATCAGATCCCATCAGTTTTACCAATGGAACTCGCTGGGTACAGGATGATTGGCTAAACTATGCCGGAGACGATAAAGCCGCCAAAATCAACATCTGGGGTTCGATGAGCGGATACCTGATCTCGCCCATGTTCAATATACCGGATGAAAACTATGTAATGAAAATCGATGCCGCCATTCTTAAATTTGGCCAGACCCCTGAAGGAACTCCACCAAACTACAGTGCCACAGACGATCAATTTGCCATTCTGATCGGGGATGGATATAGTTGGGAACTAGCAGATGTAATAAGAGAATACAACAACAGCGGTTCCGAATATGTGCTGAACAATATCCCGATGGCGGGTGAAACCATCACTATCTCGCTGGCAGAGCATACCGGTCATATCCGTGTTGCATTCTTTGCCGGATCCATCGATTCCAATGATGACAACGACTATATGCTGAATAATTTCTGGATAGGTGATGCCGATTACAGCTATCCCACTCCCACAGTGCAGATGCTTACGGACGAAAGCACCGGCGCACCTCGCCTTAGCTGGGAACCAATCCCCTACGCTCGTAAATACAACCTATACAAAACAAACGATCCAAGTACGGATTATATTCATTTCAAAAGTATCAGCGGAAGCTCCTATGTGGTGGATCCCGCAGAAAACAAAGCATTTTTCAAAATCACGGCAGAGTAAATTCCCACTCTGATGTATCCCAAATTTCGAAATTCTGTTATCGCACATTACGAGGCGCCCGGCCAAAGCGCCTCGTTCTTTTTTGCAAATATACATGGTTTGAGATACCCATCAGGCTACAGGGATAATTCAGCTTGACCTGAAAGCACGTCTAAAGAAAGCTGTACGGTAAAGAACACTCTGAGGAGAAAGACATGTTGAAAACAAACGAATACTTCGAAGGTAAAGTAAAATCGATCGCCCTGAACAACCATCTGGGCAACTCCACCATAGGCGTGATGGACATCGGCGAATATGAATTCGGCACATCCACTATCGAGCATATGACAGTCATCAGCGGAGCCTTGATCGTGAAACTACCGGACACTACAGAATGGAAAACCTACAATCCCAACGAGACCTTTATCGTGGCTGCCAATCAGAAATTCCAGCTGAAAGTAAAAGAACAGACCGCGTATCTCTGCCGTTACGAGTAGAAAACTTTTATAAGCACCGGCCCGAGGCTCAGACCTCGGGTTTTTTTGTGTCTATGCACTCCCTGCATCCCTCTATTTGTGAAGATGTATACCCAAGGGGATTAGTCCCGGTATTAGCATCTGTCCCGTAACTCCCGTAAACACGAGATATCTGCTGATGGTGAGCGCGTGCTAAAAACCAGTGCTAAAACCTGCTAAAACCAGAAAGACCAAAAATTCATGTCCATTGTCAGCTCTGTAGACAGTGTTAATTAAGTGGTCATCAAGCCTTAATCAAGCGTTAATAATTAACGCTTGATTAAGGCTTGATAAAGAAGTGATGAACGCCCTGAATACAGGGAGAAAAATGGCAGTTTTTTTGGATTAAACCGGTCTTCAGTGCTGGTCTTCAGTGCATAAAGCCACTTTGTTGATGCGGCTTACAGCCGCATAATTGACGCCTCAGGAGAGGCGCAATAACGGGAACGTGCCAGAGATCGGGGCCCCCGAAAAGGAACAAGGTGAGTTTTTGGGGTGAAAAGATCGGGGTCCCCAAGGACGAACAAGGTGAGTTCTTGGGGTGAAAGAAACGAGATACACCAGCATGCCGGAGACTGGGGCTCCCGCAAAATTGCGCAGCTATTTTGTGGGGTGAAAGTAACTATCTAAACTGTCGTAGCTACGGCACTCAGCTCGCTAACGCTCGCGGTTGAATAGTGCTGCAGTTTATTAGAGCTGCAGTGCTGCGGCTGACGGATGTAGGGGCGCTCGCTGTAGCGCCCAGTGTGGGTGCGGCTTACAGCCGCATAATTGACGCCTCAGGAGAGGCGCAATAACGGGAACGTGCCAGAGATCGGGGCCCCCGAAAAGGAACAAGGTGAGTTTTTGGGGTAAAAAGATCGGGGTCCCAGCAGAATTGCGCAGCCATTTTGTGGGGTAAAGCTCGTAATCCCCGAAAACAATCAGCAGGTACCTACTGAGCCTTCAGTGCATTCAAGAGTGCCTGCAAGGTTTCATCAGGGTTTTCAACGCTAAGTACACGTTTATCGCCGTTATCGAAGGTTACTACGATTTCGCTGAAAGTTTTGCTAACTTCCCTTATTTTGCTGATCACGATGTAGCTTTTACCCAGGTGCTCGTCAGTGCATTCAAATATTTTTTGCATAATGGTCTGCTCAGTAGCGTTTCAGGTTGCAGCTTTGACAGTATGTTTCTCCTGGCCGGAGGTATTCGGCATAATCCGGATCGAATTCGATGAGGGTGTAATCCGGGTCATCATAACCGCTGAAATATTCGTCAAAGAAATAGCAGCGCTCTGAGGCCTCGGCCTTGAGCGCTGCATTATTTACTATCGAAGCCCGTCCCTTCAGGCGGATATAGCCGGTGTGACCATCCTCCTCCAGGGGGACGCAAGCTTCTACCAGCTTATTGTTTTGGATCTGAGCAACCTTGGAATCTCCTGTGAAAGTGGCAAAGAAATAGCGGTCTTCTACGGTGAAAAGCACCACGGGACGTACTCTGGGCTGCTGTTTATCGCAGGTGGCCAGATACACATATTGGTTTTGCCGGATCCATGCCATAATCTCTTGTTGCAGGGCAGATTCGTTGGTTCGAGCCATATTGATATCCCTTATTTGGGGAATGATACTGCGTTGATAAAGGCCTGGTTTTCTTCCAGGGGATTGTCTCTGCTGTCTTTTTTCAGGTTTTCGATGGTGTGCACGATGCTCATTCCACCGATGACCTTGCCAAATACGGTGTGTTTACCGTTCAACCAGGGAGTGCCGTCTTTTTTGGTTACGATGAAAAACTGGCTTCCATTGGTATTGGGACCGCTGTTTGCCATGGCTATGGTGCCGTAGTCCACTGCTGCTTTCAGAACTTTGGTGTAGAGCTTTTCTTCCACTCTGCCCAGTTCTTTATAATACTCAACCGTGTGTTCCATGATCGGATTCAGGCTTTGAGCAGTCTGACACGCTTTCACCACTGCAGCCAGATCAGGATTGGGAGTGCGGTTTTTTTGCATGTGAGGAACTATGATCTGAGACCAGATAGTTTCGGCTTGTTCGTTGTTGGTAATAGCACCGGTGAGTTCTTCACCTTCGCCATAGCATTCATCTTCAAACATATATCCGGGACCGCCCTGACCATCGTTCATACGATTGTCGTCCTTGGTGTTTGGGTCTCCGCCCTGGATCATGAAGTCTTGAATGACGCGGTGGAAATATGTGCCATTATAGAATCCTTCACGGCTCAGCTTCACGAAATTCTCCACTGTTTTAGGAGCGAGATCGGGCCAAAGCTCTAGTTCGATGTTTCCATAAGATGTTTCAAGGTTTACTTTTACAGTATTCTGCGGGGTTTCAATCACTGGTGCCTCCTTTGGTTCGGCCTTAGTTTGAGATCTGTTTTGAGTGTATAGCAATGTGAGTCCCAAAACCAGGATTACCGGGATCAGGACAAGAGCGAGGTAGTTCCGCTTTTGTGTCATTCTGTGTCTCCATTATCATTGTATTGTTTTAGTTTTATGGTTCCGGAGATGATCTCCACATAGCTGTGGTGCGATACCCAATCTCCGCTGTTTACGTAAAATCCGCCATCGATCTCTTTCAGTAGTGGTTCGTGGCTGTGTCCCATTACCACATAGTCCGCCTTACCGTGCACAATTAGGGCCCTGGCATAGCCCTCCAAACCCTGGTTTTTGCGTTTGCGGGTGCCGGCTGTGTCTTTCCGAGCTCTGCTGCTGCGAGACATTTTGCTGCCCACTCCCAAAGCGATATCCGGGTGTAAAAAGCCAAAAATCAGCTTCGTCAAGGGCAGTCGGATGACGCGGCGAAAGAGCTTGTAACGAAAGTCGTTTACCGTATGTGTATCGCCATGGCAGATGTGTATCTTTTTGCCATCGCTTTCCAAGCAAAAGGCTTCATCCACTAGTTCCACTTTCAGGTATTCGGGAAGAAAATCGCCGAACCAGAAATCATGATTCCCGCTGATTTGGACAATGCGGCAGCCGGAGCGGGAAAGCTCGTATAGCTTTACCAACAGCGGGAAAAACTGCTTTATGATGCAATATTTCCAATCGTACCAGAGATCAAAGATGTCTCCATTCAAGACCAGTAAATCATATTTCCCCCGGGCTTGATCCAAGAACTCCAGCACGATGCGGCTGTTTTCAATATCATCGGCATTGGGGCTGGTGTATTTGAAATGAAGGTCTGAGATCACGCAGATTTTCATCTTACTTCACCATGATGTAATGGATGATGTTCAAGCCAAAGCTAAGCGCGATTTCTCGCAATTCGTCGGGATCGCCGTGAGTATTTGGATCCGCCCAACCATCACTGATATTGGTTTCATAGGTATACAGCATCATCATACGGCCGCTATCGTCAAACAAGGCAAAGGCTTGAGGCGGGTTGTCATCGTGCTCGTGGATTTTGGGCAGACCGGCAGAAAAATCGAAGAATGAAGTGAAGAGAGGATGTTTCGCGTCCAGTTCTATGAGTTCACGCTCGGGGAAGATACGTCCTATCTCTCGGCGGAAAGAGCTGTCCATACCGTAGTCGTCATCTGCATACAAAAATCCGCCGCGCAGCATCCAGGTTCTCAAATTGGCAATCTCGGGATCGCTGAAATGGATGTTTCCATGCCCGGTGAGATACACAAAGGGATAGTCATATAGCCGGCTATCATTAGCCTTTACAACGCCTTGATCGATGGGAATCTGCGCGCTAAGATGTTTATTGACATACATGGCAAGATTGGGCAACACTTCAGGGTCGTTATACCAATCTCCCCCACCATCATATTGCAAGCGGGCAAATCCTGTTTTGACGGGACTTACCACTACAGCCGTAATCAGACTGATGGCGGATACAATCATCAAAACGAGGGCTTTTCGTAATGTTGTATGACAGTATACCGCTTTCATCTTCACTGTTCTCTTAATTGGCGATCTTGAGCTGGACGCAGATGAGTCCGTCGTTTACAATCGCGTAGAAGCAATTGGCAAAACTATCGTAAGTGGACAGACTGTAGAGCTCTTCTTTGAAGGTGATGGTAGAAAGGTTTTCTCCCCTTTGAGCATCTACTACAGTTATGAAGCGGGAAGATGGGACTATGGTGATGGATCGATCCAGACGGGGGTCGTCTTCAGGGCTGATGCTGCTGGGCTCCAGAATACCAAGATCCGTAATCGGGCTGTTGATACTCTGCTGCCAGTTTTGTGTGCCATCTTCCTTGTAGCCAAAGGCCAGATCCCCCTCCAGGCAGACCAATAGAGTATTCTCGGTATAAAACAGAGAATTGATTCTGTGCTCAAAGGACTTCTTCCAAACGAGTTCACGACTTCTTTTGTTGTAGGCGAACAGATTGTTTTCTGCGGCCAGATAGATATTGTCTACGCTAAAAACAGGAGCGATGGTTACCTGGTAATCCAGAGTTGAGGTCCAGAGAATATCCAATTCGATATCTCTGGCCGGCAGATTTACGATGCGCTCCAGATATTTAATCAAGTTCTGGGTGTCAACAGTCAGGCTGTTGGGAATCTGATCCAGGCGCAAAGCGGTGCTGCGTTTAACAGTGATGCGTGTGCGGTGTAACAACTGATCCAAAAAGCGATTGCCAAACATCACATACATGATGGCGAGCAGGGTAAGCAGGATGATAACTCCGGTGCTGATCTGCAATCGGCTCAGTTTGCGTCGCTTGGTCTTGATAAGACGGGCTTTGCCCTCGATGATGAGCCACATAGGGTTTTCGGATCCGGAAAAGGACTCCACAAAGTGGGTCAAGCCGGCTAGATCGCTGTGGTTATCAAACACTTGGGCACAGAGATTGCCACTTAACACCAGGAAACGATGGTTTTCGGCAATGAATACGCGCTGCACCTTTATGGGAATGTCTTTGTCGGCAAAACCCAAAAGGTTCAGCTTCTGTAGTGTCTGCATCTGGTAATGATGATAATCCGTGCCTGCGACGCGCAGCTTTTTCCCATCGGAAAGGCAGCAGAAAAGCCTGCCAAACTGGACGAAAAACAGTTCGTGGTCAAAGAATATGGCAAATAGTACGGAGAGTCCCTTTTCAGAAAGGTCAGAGCGTCGCAAGCGGGCATGCATCTTCCAGTGAAGCTCATTTATATAGCCTTTCAGCCATTTTTCCACCTCAATCCGGCTTACCGTGTTCACGTCCGAATTCCGCACGGATAGCTTGAGATCTGCAGCGATCTCTTCCAGCTGCACACTGTGTTCGGGATGCCACATCATCAGTAGCCACCCAAAACGGCCATCCTGGCTGAACTGCTTGTCTATGAAAGAATTGGGAGGATTATCGTGAAAGCTCTGAACAGATATCATATCAACTCCACCACTTAATAAAACTGCGGTAGCTCACGCGCATCAGAGTGGGAATGTTCATCAGCATATTGGTATATGAGGCGTTGGCCAGGGGGCACCAGCATTCTTTGTGATGAATGCTGCGTCTGTCTTTTTTGGCTTTTTTGCTATACCATACCTTACGGAATTTGTAATTTGTATAGCGCAGATTACCCAGAGATTTTGCTCTCACACAGCAGCTCCAGACATCGCCATCCGGAGATATCTGACACGATGCCAAGCCGGAATAACAGGGAATCACTTGTTTCTCATCCCGCATAATGGCTTTCACCAAGTTGTAGTATTCGATGCGGAAAGCCATGGTAATCTTGCTCATGCCTTTGTATTTCTCATTTTTGATGCGGTGAATCAGAAAATCGATGGCAGATTTGTATGCCACTTTGCCGGGAGTGATATCCAGCCCTATGGTATCCAGTTCCACACGCTCTTCGGCGATTTCGGTGATATAGCTGTCCGGTTGCAGACGCATCAGCTCATTGGCTATAGAATAAAAGCTTTCCACATTGAAGCGGGAAATCACGGTGTGGATGCCCACTTGCAGATTCGGTAATTTGAGGGCTTTCAATTTATGGAATGTGGAGATCGCTTTTTTGTAGTTGCCGGGTACATTGCGGATCTCATCGTGTTGAGCCTCAATGCCATCGATGGATACATTGATGATGATCTGGGATTTGGGACATGCCAGAGCGATTGCTTCCACTTTCTCTACGATGGTGCTTACCAGAAGACCGTTGGTGGGAATGTTTATGATGCGGGGCCGAGAGATTTTGTATATTGAGGAAATCACTTCCACTATATCCCGGCGCAGGAAGGGCTCTCCCCCGCTGAATGTGATCCAGTAAGGGCTTCTGCCTACACTGCGAAATATCTTTCTATATTCCTCAGGACTCAGGTTGTTCGCCTTTTTCTTCCAGATTCGGCAGGTACTACAGCGTGAATTGCAGGAATAGAGCAGGCTCACTGTGTAGTTCATGGGCAAAATCCGGGGAAAGCCAAGATGCTTCATTAACCAGTATCCGATGATGCGAATCATTATATATAGCATGCTGTTCCTTAAGCTTTTATCTTCTTTGTGCTGCTGGAGATATCCCAGGTAAATGGGTTTTTGCCTTTTACATAGTAATCCCAAGAGCCCAAGAGACGGCAATATATCTCTAATAATACGGCTCCGGCAAGGCGCGGCAAATCAGTAGGGTTTGCCATTATTTCTTCTTTCAGAATGCTGAGAAGGGTGCCCTTGTTTTGTGATACTACCTGATAATTTTGGTGTTTCATCAGCCACAGATGCCCGTTTTGAATGCGACGGCGTTGTTTCACAAAATCCCTGAATGTTTCGGGCCCTTTGTTGATGATCCCGGCTTCGGGAATGTAGCGCAGTTTCAGGCCATGCTGACGCACGATGGCTTCAATGCTGGCTTCATCGACAGCGGATTCCCTGGGGATGCTTGACATTAATCTGCGAAAGGCTATCATCTCGCCAAGCTTGGGCGATCTGAGTGCCATTCTGTGATGCATGCGCCATAGCAAGTTAACGCAATAACCGATGAAATCACGGTCGCTGTTTACCGGCAGGGGCCGGCCTCCGCTAGCTCCGGTTTGAGGATCGCTGAAAGCGCTTACCAAAAGCTCAATCGTGTGTTCAGTGGGAATCACATCTCCGGAGATCACCACCAATACAGGCTCTGATGAATTCTCTATGAAGAGATTAATCGCGCTGGATTTGCCCTCCCGTTTTGCTTGTGTAAACAGCTTCAACCTGGGATCTTCCAAAGCGTATTGCCTCACCAGATCGTCGGTTTTGTCCGTGCTGGCACTGGAGACTACTATTATCTCCTTTATCTGGGCCCGATCCAGCTTTTGCCCGCTGAGGGCTTTCAGCAAATGTAGGATGTTTGCTTCTTCATTGTGGGCAAAAACGCCGATGCTGCAGCTAATCTTCATTCGGATCAAGTGGGCAATTGCCTTCCCGGCATACTATGAGGTATGCCTTTGTTGATGGCATCCAGAATTCCGTTGATGAACTTTCCGGTGTGTTCGCTGCAAAACTTTTTGGCGATCTCGATGCCTTCATTGATGATGACAGGCGCCGGAGTGTCCGTGAACATCAGCTCATACACCGCTACGATCAGGATACTTTTGTCCAGATGCGCGATGGATTCCAGAGACCAGTGCTCCGTATATTTATCTATTTCTGCTTCGATGTCTTCAATGTTTATGATAGTGTTCTTCACCAATTCATCGGCAAAGGCATACACTGGCGAACTTGGGCTGATGTGTTCTGCAGAAGTTAATTGCCTTAGCACTTCGGGATATTCATTGAGCAATCCATACTCCCGAAAATCCCCTGAAACTTCGGCAAAATCCAGTGCATATATGCACTGAACGGCAAATTCGCGCGCTTTACGACGCTGGCCCATTTTGCATCTCCCTGATCAAACTAACCATCTCCACGGCATTCAACGCCGCGCTGAAGCCCTTGTTCCCGGCTTTTGTGCCGGCGCGTTCGATGGCTTGATCCACGCTGTCGGTGGTCAGAACTCCAAACATAACCGGTTTGCCGCTCTGCAAAGCAACTTGAGCCACACCCTTGCTAACTTCTGAGGACACGTATTCGAAGTGAGGCGTGCCCCCACGGATTACTGCGCCCAGGCAGATGACCGCGTCTGTATCGGGGTCTGCAGCGGCTTTCTGAGCAAGCAGTGGAATCTCAAAAGCTCCCGGCACCCAGATCACTGTGATGTCATCTTCGCGCACTTCACTACGGCGCAGACAGTCCAGAGCCCCCTCCAGCAACTTTCCGCTGATGGCCTCATTGAATCGGCTTACAACAATGCTAAAACGATAGCCTTTGGAAACCAGATTTCCTTGTATTGTACGCATTGATAGCTCCTTTAACCATATTGATCGATTGTGAGTCAAGATATATTAGGGCGGAAATCATTCAAGAAAAATCTTTATCCATGACGTTGCCAGTCTTCCCAGAGTGGATCGACGACCAATATATCCCTCTTCATTACTGTGCACAGATCCCCAATCGTCTTGCCGTCCAAAGTGTAACCCTCGTGGTTGAAAATGCAAGCCGGCAATACGATTGTGGTATCGGGTGCAGGCTTCAATTGCCCGGTGATGTCTGCTGCGGTGATGAGGCCGGCCACTGTTACATGCTCACCAAAGAAATCGTTGCGGATCACTTGAAGCTCCAATCTGCGATCCGGCAAGCGCTTTGCCAGGCTCTCCACGATATGCCTGATCCATCGTTCCGCGCTTTGGGAGCACACAAAGGTATAGTTCGAATCACTTTTGCGCAATTCCTTCAAAAATGACCGCTTGCGCTTGTTGAAATTTATCTGAGTGCAACGCAGCATACCGATGCCGTTTTCTATTTGGGGATAATCCAGATAGTAATCTCCCAGAGGGACATCGCGCCCTGCCAAAGAGTAGAATTCGTCTGCAGCAAAGATGATATCGCTATCGTATTGCTCTCTCAAAGTGGCTATTATATCCAGCGTTTCCGCAGCTGTAGCAGAATCGAATGTCTTCAATTCACACAGTCCTTTTCGGTATTTCGTGAGGCCCACGGGTACCACGCCTATAGATTCCACGTTTAAAGCCGGATCCATCAGGTCTCCGATACTGCGCTTCAGTTCTTCTTTATCGTTATAACCGGGGACGCATACGATCTGAGTGTGAAAGCTGATGCCACATCCAGCCAGTCTCCTGAGAATCTGCATGGCATCCTGCGGCTTTGCTGAGCGGATCAGCTTTTGCCGCAGAATATTATCTGTGCTGTGCAAGGATACATAGAGTGGGCTGATATGCTGTTCACAAATGCGCGATAGATCTGCTTCCAATAGATTTGTGAGCGTGATGTAATTGCCAAACACAAAGGAGAAGATGTAGTCGTCGTCCTTGGCATAAAGCGTCCTGCGCATACCGGGAGGCATTTGATCGATGAAGCAAAAAATGCAGTGATTGTTGCAGTTCCGGTGTCTGTACTCAAAAGGAGTGATGCCCAGGGGGCGGGCACTTTCGCGATATATTGTAAGTTTCCTCTCTGTTCCGGCATTGTCTTTCAACACGAAGTCGAGTTTGTAATCCGAAGCGTAAAACTCCAGATCCAAAAAGTCCCGGATATCAATACCATTAAGCTCTACAATGCTTTCACCGGCTTTTATACCCGCATCATCGGCCAGACTGCCCGGCTCAATGGATTTGATGGCCAACGGCATTAATGCAGTTCCACGGGTATCTTCATGTGGAAACAGCTACCTTGGTCCACAGTGGATGTGGCACTGATTTCACCGCCTAAAAGCTCCACTATTTTGCTGGAAAGACCAAGCCCCAGCCCCAAACCCGGAAAGGTTCTGGTAATACTGTTATCCGCTTGCTCAAAAGCCTGAAAGATATATCTGAGCCGTTCCGGTTCGATCCCGCATCCGGTATCTTCTACTTCAATGTCCAACCAGGGATATTCGCTGGAGCAATCCATCAATTCCATGCGCAAAGCCACAGAACCGATTGTAGTGAATTTGATGGCGTTTGAGAGGATGAAACAGAGCACGCGCTCCAGTTTTTCCTCATCCACAATGGCGATAGGGAGATCTGGCGGAATCTCCAGTATCGGCTTCAGGTTTTTCTCAGCTATCAGGGGGCGATATTGAGACCAGACTCGCTCGATCATCTTGTCCAGATCGCAATCTACCGGATACAAATTGGTTCTGCCCATTTGCAGATTGGAAAGATCCAGCAAGTTGCCGATCAGGAGCAGGAGTTTCTTCCCGCTATCCAGGATCACATCCAGATAATCTGATTGCTGAGGGTCCAGATCGGTGTTTTTCAGCATTTGCGCAAAGCCCATGATGGCATTCATGGGTGTGCGAATCTCGTGGCTGATGTTGCTGATAAAAGCGTTTTTTGCGATAGTAACCGGATCCAGATTCATCTCCAATTCTGTTTCCAGCTCTTCCTTGATCGACTTTTTCTTGTTAAGACTAATCATGTGTTGCGAATCCTATCGTATCGGTATTTAAAGCGTTTGATCCCCTCAAATATGGTCCGGGCCAGGCGCTGTTGATATTCGTCGTTTACCAACAGCCGTTCCTCATCCGGATTCGAAATAAAACCAAGTTCTATAAGCACTGAGGGCATAAAAGCACCTCTGAGTACGTAGAAATTTGCTTGTTTAACCCCACGATCGTATGCTTGAGTGCCGGCAATCAGGTTTTGCTGAAGGCTACTCGCGAGTTCATTGCTGCTTTCCAAGTGCTCTGTCTGACTAAGATCACTAAGGATAAAATCCAGATCGTCATACTTGCTGCGAGCAGACGCTCCTCCTTCATAGAGGTCTACCACCTGGTTTTCCAGGGCTTCCACTGCTCGCGCGTCACTGGTCATGGCAGTAGACAGATAATAGGTCTCAGTCCCTTTGGGGGCACTGCTTTTGGAGGCATTCGCATGTATGCTCACAAAGAGATCTGCTTTGTTTTCGTTGGCGTAGCGGGTGCGATCTCCCAGAGATACAAAACGGTCGTCGGAGCGAGTCATCAATACTGTAACACCGAGCTCTGTCTCCAACATTCGTTTCAGTTTCAATGCCACATCCAGATTAATTTCTTTTTCTTTCGCCTTTAGCTTTTTGCCTACTGCACCGGGGTCTTTCCCGCCATGGCCCGGATCCAGTACGATTACCTGTACGCTGTGATCCACCGGTTTGTGAATCTGCAGAATGGAATCCCGATAGATATGTTCACCGGGGAAATGCATGGGCAGATGCTCTGTGAAGAAATTGCGGGGCAGATAGTAATCTCCGCCGATGCGCGCCAAAGGATACTGCATATTGAAGGAATCGATCTTGTAGCTGTAGTATTGGGTGCCCTCCAAAAAGATGAAGGTTTCGCCGTAGATATGCAGGTAGAGTCGCTGATCTGTGCGTTCTTGCTTTTGGATACAACGAAAGATGGGGCTTACATCTTTGATGGCCAGATAAGGCACTCCGTCGATATCTTTTTCCGGAATGTTTATCCTTCCGCCATCTCCTTGAATCTGGATACGGAGCCCCCATACGAGGCTCAGGCTAAACAAGATCAAGATACAGATATATATTTTTTTCATAATTCTCATTCCTGGTAATGGGTTTTTGTCATAGTACTATCGTTGCTTTTGAACTTCGGAGTCCAGAGATCATCGCTGGATAGCTGCTGCACATAAACTCGTTTTAAACCGAGATCCGAGGCTAGTTCTACTACTTCCTGATACTCACCCGGCTCGATTCCCCTGCAAAGTTCCGGATAGCGGTATGCATCCGCAGCAGGATAATACTGTGCCATTAAACTGAGTGCCATATTTGTGCCAAACTCGTCATAAATTATGTTCAAACTCTTTTTTGTGCCCGCCAGAGAATGCGGCAAGACCAGCAGGCGGATCAATATCCCCCGCTCTGCCAAAGCTTCATCATTCAATTGAAGGTTTCCGACCTGGCGATACATCTCTTTGATGGCGGCAAGGGCGACCATGGGATAATCCGCGGCATGAGAGTATTTCCCGGCATATATTTTGTGAGCATACTTATAATCCGGCAGATATATATCCACCAGCCCTTCCAGACGCTGCAGAGTCTCCACTTTTTCATAGGCGCTGCTATTCCATACGACAGGGATTTTTAGTCCCCCGCTCTTTGCGATTTCCAGCGCGCTTTGCACTTGAGGGCTATAATGAGTTGGTGTCACCAGATTCAGGTTGTGAGCACCTTGCTCCTGGAGGGCAAAAAACAGATCCACCAGGTCAGCCTCGGAGATAGTGTGCCCATGCCCTTTCTGGCTGATCAAATAGTTCTGACAGAACACACAGCGCATATTGCAATGAGAGAAGAACACGGTAGCGCTACCTCTGGTACCGGAAATGGGGGGCTCTTCGCCGAAATGCAATTGAGCCAGATTGATCTTGAGCTCAGCCGGTGCCTGACAGAAACCAGTCTCTGAGAAGCGATTGATTCCGCATTCTCTGGGGCAGATTCTGCAGTCCCGCAGCAGAGCCGAATTCATCACAGTCGAAATGCTCCCGGCAAGAGTTTTTCGATTGAGCTTTCGATGGTTTCATTCTGATTCGCGTATAACACGGGTATGTTCGGCGCAAATTCAATGATTACCTGGCGGCATGCTCCGCAAGGCGGAAAGGCTTTGTCGCTGTCCGCATAGATCGCTATCGCGCTAAAATCCTTATGTCCTTCGCTCACAGCTTTGAAGATGGCTGTACGCTCGGCACAGATGGTTAGCGAATAAGATGCGTTTTCGATATTGCAGCCGGTGTAGATGCTGCCATCAGCACAACGAATCGCACTACCGACTTTATAACCCGAATAAGGGGCGTAGGCGGCTTTTGCCGCTTCTCTGGCTTTTTCCAGTAATTCTTCCAGCTTGGTATTCATATACTCTCCTATGCCAATAGGGACAGGATTATGCCTCCGGCGATTACAGAACTGATCTGTCCGCTAACATTTACGCTAACTGCCGGCATCAGCAGAAAGTTGAAAGGATCTTCTTTTTGGCCCATCTGGTGGATTACCCGTGCGCTCATCGGAAATGCCGATATCCCGCAGGCACCAATCATGGGATTTACTTTATCCTTGCGTAGCAAATTCAAGAGCTTGGCAAACAGCACGCCGCCAGCAGTATCGAAGATAAAGGCCACCAAACCCAAGACGAGGATAAAGAGGGTTTGCGGACGCAGAAAATACTCTCCCTGCATCTTGCTGGCGATGGTAATGCCCAGAAGGATTGTAACGATGTTGCCCAGTTCGTTTTGAGCGCTTTTGGATAGACTGTCCAGCACCTTACATTCGCGTAAAAGATTGCCGAACATCAGAAAACCGATCAAAGCCAAAGAAGCGGGAACAAAGATCCCGGCCACAATGGTGATGGCGATAGGGAATAAAATCTTGACGGTCTGGGACACATCACCGCTATGATAATCCATGCGGATTTTACGCTCTTTGGAGGTGGTAAGAGCTTTGATAACCGGGGGCTGAATGATGGGCACCAAAGCCATATACGAATATGCCGCTACCGAGATCGGACCCAACAGATTGGGTGCAAAGCGATTTGCCACATAGATGGAGGTAGGGCCATCTGCAGCTCCGATGATGCCGATCGACGCAGCTTCCTTGATGTCAAAACCCCAAGCCGCGGCCACCACGATCGTTACAAAGATGCCAAATTGCGCCGCAGCGCCAAAAAGCAACATGAAAGGATTCTTGAGCAGTGGAGTAAAATCGATCATAGCCCCAATGGCGATAAAGATGAGCAGCGGGAAAAGCTCGGTATCGATCCCGGCTTTGAACAACACTGTCAAAGGTCCATGCTCTCCTATAGCGGCAGACATGGGGATGTTTGTAAGGATAGTACCAAAACCTATCGGCAACAGCAGTGCCGGTTCATATTTCTTGCTGATCGCCAGCCATATCAATACTATGCCCACGACTATCATGATCAGCTGAGAAAGCTGAAACTGAGCAAGGGCGGAAAGCATTATCTCCATTGTGACTCCATTTCTTCAGATAAATTGCACAGTATTTATCGCGTCATATTTTGTCAAGGTTCCTCAAGCATTGGCGGCACCCGGTACTCTTTTTGCAGAAACAAAAAACCCGGCTAAAAACCGGGTTAAATATCGGGATACATAGTTCAAATCAGTTCGAAATGCCGCGATCTGCGGCTTTTACAAAGTCAACAAAGACTTTCTGGAAATCGTCCAATTCCATAGTTTCGACCTTTTCCAAAGCCTGTGATGTATTCAGTTTGCTGCGGTAAAACAGGTTATATATCTCCTTGATGCCGGCAATTGCCTCGTTGGAAAAACCCTTGCGCATCAAACCCACACTGTTCAAGCCCACGGTCTGATAGGGATTGCCCTGTCCGCGAGAGAAAGGAACAATGTCCTTCTTTATTGCGGAAGCACCCCCCACAAAGGCATGAGTTCCAATGTGAACAAATTGATGCACAGCCGTTACGCCGCCTATGGTGGCAAAATCGTGCACATGCACGTGACCAGCCAGTTGGACCACATTGGCGATGATGCAATTGCTGCCGATCTGGCAATTGTGCGCGATATGCACATATTCCATGATCAGGTTGTTCGAGCCCAGCACTGTATCTTCCTGCATCTGATTACTGCGATTGATGGTTACAAATTCCCGAATGGTGTTGTAGTCGCCAATTCTCAGCCGACTCGGTTCTCCGGCATATTTCAGGTCTTGCGGGTCTGTCCCCAAGACCGCGTAGGAAAAAATCCTGTTCCCTTTTCCGATGCTGGTATGTCCATCCAGTATTACGTTGTTGTGCAGAATGTTGTCGTCTCCCAGGCTAACGTTTTCACCGATCACACAGTAGGGTCCGATCTCACAGTTGGAGCCGATTTTGGCACCTTCTTTGATGATGGCTGTGGGATGTATCATGTTCATATATTCCTCTTCGTAATCATTGCCATAAAGTCCCCTTCAGCAACCTTTTCCCCATTCACATAGGTATCTCCATGCATCTTGGCCAGCGAACGTTTCAAGGATATCACACTCAGTTCGTAGCGTAATGTATCTCCGGGCATCACCGGTTTACGGAATTTCACGTTGTCGATGGAAGCGAAATAGGCCACATAATCCTGCGGGTTATCCAGTTGATTCAGCAGCATAATGCCGCCCGCCTGTGCCATTCCTTCGATAATCAGCACACCCGGCATGATGGGGTGACCGGGAAAATGCCCCTGAAAGAAGGGCTCGTTTATAGTTACGTTTTTCATGCCCACGATGCTTTCACCGGGTACAAATTCCAATATTTTATCTACCAGAAGGAAGGGATAGCGATGCGGGATGATGCGCATAATGGCGTTGATATCAAAAACCACTTCTTTGCTTTTGGTTTTCTGATATATCTGTTGCAGTTCCTGTTTCTTCTGTATCTGCCTTAGCTTTTTTACCAGCTCCACATTGGTTTTATGCCCACTGCGGGCTGCCAGAATATGACCCTTGATGGGCACGCCCAAGAGCATGATATCGCCCAAAAGGTCACATACTTTGTGACGCACAAATTCATTATAATATCGCAAGGGATGGCTGTTCAAGATTCCTTCATCGGAGACCGTCACCTTTTCGTGATAGCCAAATACATCCTGCAAGTGCTTCAGTTCATCCTCGTTGATGCCGGGTTCCGCTATCACTAGTGCGTTTTCCAAAGAACCACCCTTGATGAGTCCCATTTCCTTCAATTGCAAGATTTCTTTGATGAAGCAAAAGGTTCTGGCACCGGCAAATTCTTTCTCATACACATCGATATTTGGCAACCAGGTATATTGAGTGCCCAAATAGGGATGTTTATAGTCTATCATGAAAGTTACTTTCAATTCGTTGGAGGGCACGATTACCACATCCACGTTTTCTTTGGGAGCTGAAAAGCTGATGGGTCCCTCAATCTCAAAATAGACTCTCTCACTGTCCTGTTGCACGGTTCCGGCTTGTTTCAAAAGGTTGAAAAACACGATGGGACTGCCATCCGCCACAGGTGCTTCGGGACCATCGATCTCGATGCGAACATTGTCCAGATTCAAGCCTTTGATGGCAGAGAGCACATGCTCGATGGTGCCCACGGTCGCATTCCCCACTCCGATAGTGGTCCCCCGGGAGATATCCACCACATGGTCGATATCAGCCGGAATTTCCGGATGCTCGGGCAGATCAACTCTAATAAACACAATGCCATCATCACAAGCTGCCGGTTTGAACCGAATTGTGGAGATTTCACCACTGTGCAGACCGATCCCGGTGTAAGATACCTCAGAACCGATGGTATGTTTGTATTCGCTCATTACTTGTCTTCCTTGAGTCTTTTTTGATAATCCCGCAACATCTCGGGTAAGTGTTTTTGTGCCACAAATACACGTTTCATATGATTAGCATCCGCAGCGGGTGTGCCAAAGAAACGCGCTCCTGCAGGAACACTGCCGGCCAAACCGCTCTGCGCGCCAATCATTGCTCTGTCGCCGATGCTGATGTGACCCGCAGCGCCCACCTGACCGGCCAGATACACATAATCCCCCACGATCGTACTACCGGCCAGGCCGACCTGAGCGCAAAGGACACTGTTTTGTCCGATCACACAATTGTGGCCTACCTGCACCAGATTGTCGATCTTGGTACCTTTGCCCACGATGGTAGAGCCCAATGTGGCCCGGTCGATGGTGCTGTTTGCGCCAATCTCCACATCATCGTGAATCACCACATTGCCCACCTGAGGAATCTTGGTCTGGCGGCCTTCGAGCAGTAGATAGCCAAAACCATCAGCTCCCAATACTACTCCGCTGTGGATCTCACAATTTTTCCCAATCTCGGTATCGGAATACACATGTACTCCATCATGCAACACGCTGGAAGCACCGATTCTGGAATTTTCTGCGATATGGCACCCCGCGCCGATGCGGACGCCCTTCCCCAGAGTGACATTCGCGCCAATTACAGTATAGGCACCTATGGCCACTTCACCTTCAAAGCGAGCACCGGGATCGATGATCGCGCTGGGATGAATAAAGTAGAGCTGCTCTCCGGCATCCAGTTTCAGCCAAAAAGCTACCAGGCTCATAAAGCTGAAATATGGCTTTTCGCAGATCAGCAGGCTCCTTCCGGAGAAGTGTGCCGCATATTCCGCATTGGTGACGATCAAGCCCGCAGAAGATGCTTTTACTATCTCCACCAAACGTTCTTGTTCGCAGAAGATCACAGAACCAGGCAAGGCTTCACCGGCTTCACATACGCTGTCCAACTCAATATCCCGGGGTCCTTCCCACTGGCCCCCGATAGCGGCGATTACTTCCTCAGCACCAATATGTTGCCTAAATTTTTTCATGGTCGGGCTTACTTGCCTTCAGGTTTTTTTTCGCCACCAAAATCGTCTGTAAAGCCGCCAAAACCTTCCATCGGCTTGTCGGCAAAAGGATCTTTGCTTTCTTCCATGCCGGGGATGGTCTTATCTGCATCCTCTCCGGGCTGGATAGTATCTTTATTCAGTTCCTGCAAAATCTGTTCTGTAAGATCGATGGAAGGAGCGGCATAGAGTACCACACCCATGCTCACGTCCAGGATCATGGTATATTTTTCGTCTTCAGCAATCTTGGTAATGATGTCGTGAATCTTCTTGGTGAGCGGATCGATGAGCTCGCGATAGCGCTGTTCGGCTCTTCCGTTTTCGCCAAAATATTCTTCCAACAAGCGTCCGGCTTCTTCTTTCTTGCTGGTGATCTGGCCTTGAAGCTCCCGCTTGTTAGCTTCGCTGATAGATAGACGGCGGATTTCAAAATCGCGTTCCATTTGCTTGATTTCTTCATCCAGAGCACGAATCTGGTTGCTCCAGTTCTGACGATCAAGCTGGAACAATCTGGCGATTTCCGCTGCTTCATTGCTGTCGACAAGTACGCGGTCTGTATTTACCCAGCCCAGTTTCACATTTTGAGCGTATACTCCTGCTGCTACGATAAGTGCGAGGATAATTATTGATAGTTTCTTCATTGGGTCTCCTAGTAAAATTTATTCCTCGATTTTGAAGATGGGATCGAGTTCTTTCACGGCGCGCACATCGTCTACCCGTCTCACCGGAGTAGTGATAGGCGCTTCATGTAGTAATTCCGGATTTTGCTCAGTTTCCTGCGCTATTTCTATCATTGCATGAGCAAAAGCGTTCAGAGATTCCAAGCTTTCGCTCTCGGTTGGCTCAATCATCATCGCTTCCGGAATGATCAGCGGGAAATACACGGTTGGGGCATGAAAACCCTTATCCAACAGACGCTTGGCAATATCCAGAGTGGATACTCCATGTTCTTTTTTCTGTCTGGTTCCATCTGCCACAAACTCATGCATGCAGTATTCCTGATGTTGAATGTGGTAATAATCTTTTAAGATCGCCATCAGATAGTTGGCATTGATAATGGCGTTTTCACTTACTCTGCGCAAACCTTCAGCGCCCAACATCTTGATGTAGATGTAGGCACGAAGCAATACGGCAAAATTCCCGTAGAAAGTGTGTACTTTCCCGATTGATGTGCCGGCATGCGCATAATCCAGATGATAGCCACTATCGTCCTTGCTGATTGTGGGAACCGGCAGATAGGGAATCAATCTTTCCACTACGCCCACCGGGCCGGCACCGGGCCCCCCCCCACCATGAGGAGTGGAAAAGGTCTTGTGCAAGTTGAAATGCATGATGTCAAAACCGATCTTGCCGGGCTGGACTATGCCCAGTAGCGCATTCAGATTCGCACCGTCCATATAGATCAGCGCGTCCACGCTGTGCATAATCTCGGCAATCTCTTCGATCTGAGTCTCAAACAGACCCAAAGTATTGGGATTGGTTAGCATAAATCCGGCGGTGTTTTCATCTACCAATTCTCGTAAACGGGCTATATCGCAACGGCCCTCGGCATTGGACTTCAGCTCTACCACATCAAAGCCAACCAAATGACAGGTGGCGGGATTGGTGCCATGCGCGCTATCCGGGATAATGATTTTGGTTTTGTGAGTGTTGCCTTTGGCCTTGTGGTAAGCAGCAATTATCTTGATTCCGGTAAATTCACCCTGCGCACCGGCAACGGGTTGCAAAGTCACTTTTGCCATGCCGGAGATCTCTGCCAGATCTTCCTGCAATTCATACAGCAATTCCAAAGCACCCTGCAAAGTGCTCTCATGCTGATAGGGATGGATGTTTGCAAAGCAGCTGTGGCGCGCCAGACTTTCGTGTATCTTGGGATTGTACTTCATGGTGCAGCTACCCAGAGGATACAATCCTTTTTCGATGAAGTGGTTTTGCTGCGAAAGCTTTATGTAATGGCGCATCACGTCCAATTCGCTCAGCTCCGGCAAGCGGGCTGTTTTTGCCCGGTGAAATTTGGTGGGAATCAGGCTGTCCAAGGGTGTATCAATCTCGCGAGATGGCAGGCTCACGCCCTTGCGCCCGGCGGATGAATATTCAAATACAGTCTTAGGCATGACACACCTCCTGCATCGCTTTTACAAAGTCATCAATATCTGCCTTCGTCTTCTTTTCCGTAACTGCCAGCATCAATTCGTTTTTGCCCACTTCCACACCGGCATATATTCCTCGGGGTAACATCTTCTCGATGATACTCTTTGCTGCAAGAGGAGTAGAGATCACAAACTCCTTGAAGAAGGTCGCAGCAGGATACTTCAACCGGATGCCATCAATCTTGCTCAGTTCTTCGGCCAGATAGTGTGCTTTCTGAGTGCTTTGAATGGCTGCTTCGCGCAAACCATCGCGACCCATCAGGCTCATATACACCGTCGCAGCGAGAGTGCACAAGGATTGGTTGGAGCAAATGTTTGAGGTTGCTTTCGCTCTGCGAATATGCTGTTCACGGGCTTGAAGTGTGAGGGCATATGCGCGCTTGCCTTCCTTGTCCAGAGTGCCACCCACGATTCTGCCGGGCATCTGACGACTCATATCCAGCTTTGTGGCAAAAAATCCAAAGAGCGGGCCACCCATATACATGCTGTTGCCCAGGGCCTGACCTTCGCCAACAACGATATCCGCGTCATACTCGGAGGGTGCGTTCAATATGGCCAGGGAGATTGGGTCCACCGCTGCGATCATCAAGCATTTTTCTTGCGCGTGGACAATGTCTGAGATCATCTTGGCGTCTTCGATGTTTCCAAAGAAGTTTGGACTCTGCATCACTACAGAACCCACACTGCCGTCCAGCATCTGCCGCATGGCAGTAAGATCGGTAACGCCGTTTTTGCGGGGAATAGTAAGCAATTCTACTCCCACACCCTCGGTATAGGCCTTGATCACTTTCACAAATTCCGGATTCAATGTAGCGGGCAATAAGGCTTTTTCCAGTTTGTTTTTGCGAACCGCCATCAAAATGGCTTCGGCTATCGCGCTGGCTCCATCATACATCGAAGCATTGGCAATCTCCATGCCGGTCAGCTCGCAAATCATAGTCTGATACTCATATATAAATTGCAGTGTGCCCTGGCTAACTTCTGCTTGATAGGGTGTGTAAGCGGTATAGAACTCCGGACGGGAAACAATACTGTCCACCGCGGCAGGGATAAAATGATCATAGACGCCCGCACCAAGGAATGAATTGGCACTTTGCGCGCAAACATTATTACAGGTTTGGCTTTTAATCTTCTGCGTTATCTCCATCTCAGAGAGCGCTTTATCAAGCTTCAAACCACCCTTCAGGCGGAATTTTTCAGGAATAGCCCGGATAAGTTCGTCAAAACTTTGGACACCTATTTTGGCAAACATCTCCCGTCTATCTCTATCAGTATTAGAAATATACGGCATTTGTACTCCTTTTGTACTGCTACGTAAAATAGTTTTTTTTCCAAGCTTTTAGATTCGCTCTTTATGTCAATGTAATTCTCTGTGCAGAGCTACCTTTAAAATTGGCTTGGATCTATATGCAAGCAAGCATTATCTGAATAGCAAGAAGAAAATCGGCGGCAATTTGACCCATTTCTTGCTTGAACTCCCGGCTTTCAAAGATTTGCGCGGCTTACACTCGCCCAAAACATAGACCGGTGATAAGGACGAGGATCCCAAAAGGTGAAAAATTCCAATGCTTCAGAGTCAGATAATTTTGGCACAATACTGCTCATCAAAGTATCAGCAGGATATCCGGTTAACAACATACAATGGATTATCATTACTGTGGATCATAACTGTGGGTCATTACCCGATCATGATTATGGACCAAAATCAGACATAATCGGAAAAAATCAGAAATCAGAAGACAAAATTCCCAATCTCACTGTCAGCTCTGTAAACAGTGTTAATCAAGTGGTCATCAAGCGTTCATCAAGCGTTAATAATTAACGCTTGATTAACGCTTGATTAAGAAGTGATGAACGGCGATAAGGCAGGGTGAAATCAGGTGATTCCTTTGGTTTTAGTGGTCTATAGCGGCATAAAGCTTTGCGATATAGAGTGATAATGGTGGTATTGCAGGGATTCTAAACTGTCGTGCCTACGGCACTCAAGCCGTTTCGTGACTATCGAAACTATCTAAACTATCGTCCCGATGGGACTCTGCTCGCTGACGCTCGCGGTGCATTAGTTCGTAGTTCTTAGTGCTTAGTTGGCGACGTTTACGCGTCGGTGGATGCTCAGGCTTCGCCTTCGCTTTTATTAGGATTGACGCCTCAGGAGAGGCGCAAAAACAGGAACGTGCCAGAGATCGGGGCCCCCGCAAAATTGCGTAGCCATTTTGTGGGGTGAAAGAAACGAGATACAC
>ENA-UOOM01000693-UOOM01000693.1-fermentation-metagenome-genome-assembly--contig:-NODE-693-length-36283-cov-7.403997_pt1 | contig 36283 bp, 37 predicted proteins | sample MGYA00245781_ERZ724031 | MGnify/ENA primary metagenome ERZ724031 (study PRJEB28704, sample SAMN03018317) | fermentation metagenome | biome: anthropogenic terrestrial biome; feature: soil; material... | reverse complement strand
ATATGCCCTTTGCTTTGCGTAGGCTCTGTATCCTGTCTGAGATATTCATAGCTTAACATCCTTTCTGCCGGTGTCTTGATCATATCATAGCGGATTCTTCGGTTGCATCTCCACCAACTGCACATTGAGCTTCGTCAACCGGCGGTTGCCTCCGGCCCACAGGGGCCGTGTGTCTGTGTTTTCCGAAAGAATTTCCAAGCCTTCCCATCAGCTTTCAAGGACATTGAATGGGCCGGGCACCCAGGCGCGCAAAAAAGCGCGGGAAAACGGCATATTTCCCTTTAATCCTTAAGTTTTATATGGTATACTGTCCGGCATCAGGAAAAAAGGAGTATCGGAATGACCAAAAACAGGAAACTCGCCACCCTTCTATCCCTGCTGCTCATCAGCGCCCTGGTGCTCAGCGGCTGCGCAGGAAAGCCTAAACTGGAAGACACCATCATCGGCAACTGGGAGGCTAAGGCCTTCACCGATAACCTGGGCCTGGACAGTTTGGAAGGCTCCGGCGTGCCCGCCCCCAAGGAAACCTGGGTGCAGTTTACCAAAGCCGGCGAAATGCAGATCATGGCAGACGGCAAGCCCCTGCTTGACTTCATGAAGGAAGCCTTGGAAAAGAACGGCGCAGATGAGGAAACCGTCAAAGGCCTGCTAGGCCTCTTCCCCACCTTCAACTACAAGGTTGAAAACGGTAAGGTGATCCTGACCGCCTTTGGCGACAGCCAGAGCATGGACGCCAAGCTGGACGGTGACAAGATGACCCTGTCAGACGGCAAGAATTCCATGGAATTCACCAAGCGCAAATAAATCCATTTCAGAACATCAAGAGGGGCTGCAGCGGAAAACCTGCTGCAGCTCTTTTTATATACCTGGATGCCGGTCTGCACTTTGTCAAATGGTTGGATATTCAGGCTTTTCCATTCCGGTCCCGAGGCAAAACCGCAAGCTTCCGCACCCTGTATCAAGCTTCGCCGCTGCACCCCGCCATGTAAAGCCAATGTAATATTTTTTCATTCTACATGCAATGATGTCATCTTATGCTACGATAGCAAACAGCGTCATTTTCAGGGCGTGAATTCATTTGAATCGAAGCGGTTGACGGATCTGCTTTGCATAAGAAAAGGAGAACAAAAGAAATTGAGGATGGACAAAGACTGGAAAAAGCTGATCACTTTCTTGCTGCTGATCCTTTTGGTCAGCGCAATCTTCAACACCCTCATCATTCTCAATGGCGGAAAGATTGAAGAAAACATCCCATACGCGGCTGTTCTGATATTCTCACCCGCTGCAATCAGCCTGCTGGTGAACCTCATCTACGAAAAGAATGTGCGCGGATTTGGCTGGAAGTGGCAGCACACCAAATGGCACCTGGTGAGCTACGCCGTCCCTTTGCTTTATATTGTTGGGGCATATGGCCTGGTGGTTCTTGCGGGGTTTGCCAGCTTGGACCTGGAAAAAATAAATGAGCTGGGCTTTGGGGGCATCCTGATGATCCCAACGGTAGGCATCACCGGGGTCGTCTTGCAGGTTTTGGGCGAAGAGATTGGCTGGCGCGGGTTCCTCTTGAAAAACCTTTACAAGAAGATGAGCTTTGGAAAAGCATCCCTGATCACGGGCGCTGTATGGGCTTTGTTCCACTACCCCTTATTGCTGATGGGGAATTACAACAACGGCGCCACCCCGGCCTGGTATGCATTGCTCTGTTTCACACTCGCCATTCTCAGCGCCAACACCATCATCAATTGGCTTTACATCAAGTCCGGCAGCTTATGGACAGCCCTTATTTTCCACAGCGTTCACAACTCCCTTCTGAGTGATTTGAATCCCTTGATTGTCAACTCGCAAATTACGCCTTTTCTGCTCACGGAATTTGGGGCAGTGCTGGCTGTTGCCATTCTGGCGGCCGCCTTTTATTTCTGGAAAAAGAGAGATGAATTGCCCTCTGCCTGAGCCATCGCATCCCCCTGACAAGCTGGGTTCGCCTGGCGATGGCTTCGCCATGGCTGACCGGCAGCCAGAGCATTTCCGCGAATGAACAGGTCACCTCGCCTGTAAAATCATTGGCTTTTATCCTGTTGATGCTTCCAGCCGGCAAAAAGCGCAGCGTTGCAGCCGCGCAGTCCGCAGCGCCCGGCTTTGCTATATGGCCCAAGGCCAGCCGACGGATCATCCGCAGGGTATATTGAAAGAGCCGGCAGAGCCGGGGCGAAAACAAGGGCCCGGCCTTGGGCGACCGCCATTGATCATAGAACGGAGACAAATGCGAATGAACATCAAACAAACCATCCTCGCTTTGGAAGAGGAGATGGAAGCAACATACGAAAAACTCAGCGACCTGAGGGCCAGCGATCCGCCAACCCCATGGGGCGATTATGACTTTATCGGCGCGGACGGCCAAAGCGTGAGGCTCGGCGATCTGTTTGGCAACAAGGACAGCTTGATCCTGGTGCACAACATGGGGCGCCAGTGTCCCTACTGCACGGTGTGGGCAGACGGCTTTAGCGACAGTTACCACCGGATAGCTGCCAAAGCGGCGTTTGTGGTGACTTCAAAGGAAACCATTGAGGCACAGCAGAAAAACATCAAGGAGCGGGGCTGGCAGTTCCCGATGGTCTCCTCCGGGGACAACCGGATCCTTGAAGATCTGGGCTTCCTTGGCGAAGGCAGGGTCATCCCTGGGCTGGCTTTCTTCAGCAAAAACAACAACGGGGAGATTTTTTACCACAGCAGGCATGTTTTTGGCAGCGGCGACCAGTTTGGCATGTTGTGGCATGTGTTGGATTTGGTGGGGAAATGGGACCCCGCTGAATACCAGCTGCCCCAGCCACAAGGGCAGCGCGGTTAATGCGTGAGGCCGCATGCTCCTGACCTTCGGCATGCCGGGTAAAATCATCATAGGCTTTTCTGTTGAAATTGAGTTCCCAGGCCCGGAACTTTGGAGAAAGGAGCACCGCCATGAACCGCCCCAGCATCAGATTTGGCGCTATCAACATTGACTGCGCCCAAGACCAGGTGCACGCCATGATCGCGTTTTACACCCAGCTGCTGGATATGACTCTGGAAACACCCGAGGATTTTCCCTATCCCTACCTGCAGGGGGATGGCTTTGACATTTCGCTGCAGCCAGGCGACGACTACCTGCCCCCCACCTGGCCCACCAATGAGCGCGGCCAACAGCTGCACCTGGATTTGACGGTCAAGGACCTACCCGCCGCCATTGCCTTTGCCAAATCGCTGGGAGCCACGGAATCTCCCGAACAATACGGCAAAAACTGGCACATTCTCCTGGATCCCGCCGGGCACCCCTTTTGCCTGTGCCTGGAGCCGGAAAGCTGAAGCACATGTTTCATCAGCCCATGTGAAGCGCCAGAGCGGGTATGATCGCCCGGAACAAAGATATCGTCCCCTTTTCTGACAAGCGGGCCAGGCAATAAATGCCGGCCCGCTTTCCGTTGTGGTTGTCTGTTCCTGTTACTCGACGGGATACCCCGCGGCTACCCAGCCTGGGTACTCGCCTTCAAGCCTGAACACCTTGTCGAAGCCTGCTTGGATCAATTTGGTGGCCCCGGCAATCGCGGGGTCTTCTCCCTGGCAATAGATCAGGTAGGTTTTATCCTTGTCCAGCGTCGGGATCGCTTTGTCAAGCGTTCCATCGCCCACAGGATGGTTGATGGCGCCGGGAAGGTGTCCCTTGTCGTACATCGGGGATACATCGATGATGATCAGGTCCGGTATGCTATCCATGAGCGCCTTGGCGACCTGGGGGGATACATCGGTGTAATGAGCGATCGGGTAGCCTGCAGCCACCCAGCTCGGGTACTCGCCCTGCAGCCTGAACACCTTCTTGAACCCGGCGTCGACCAGCTTCGTTGCCCCGGCAATCGCAGGGGCTTCCCCCTGGCAGTAGATCAGGTAGGTCTTATTCTTGTCCAGCGTCGGGATCGCTTTGTCAAGCGTTCCGTCGCCCACAGGATGGTTGATGGCTCCTGGAAGATGTCCCTCTTGATACATCGGCGACACATCGATGATGACCAGGTCCTCCACGCTCTCCATAAGCGCTTGGGCGACCTTTGGGGTTACATCGACATAGCCAGGTGCAGGTGCTTGTGTTGCATAGCCTGTCAGGCCAAGCATCAGGGACAGGATCAGCAGGATACCAAACAGCCTGGTCTTGGCGTTTAGCATAATAGCATCTCCTTTTGTCTATTCACCTTGCGATGTCATAGGAGCGTACCCGCTTTTCGCCATTCTAAAAATCTTCTCAAATTTAAAATTTCCGTTTCGTTTGCGTGGCCTTTGGCGCAACCCCATTGCCCCATCTGCTGCCAGTTTCCAAACGCTGTCAGAAAGCGGGCCGTTCCAGACAAAACAGGAAACTGCGGAGGGCGTAAAACCCGTGTGACAGCGGCATCCAGGGGTATGCTTCATCCAACAATACCAGAAATTGCTTGCTCGAACAGACTGAAAGGAGACGAGAACCTATGAAAACCAACAAGATGCTCAAGCAGGCGGCCTGCCTGGCACTGGCCCTGCTGCTGATGAGCCCCATGCTGATCTCCCCCGTCCAAGCGACCGATGAGGACGATCCGCCTGAAGGTTTTATCGGCCGTGACGGCTTAATCGACATAGAAAAATACCTCCAGATACCTATTCGCGACGTTGTGCCAAACCCCTGGCGCGGCAACGATTCCCACTGGATCATTTGGGACGCCGTTGCTAACACACCGGTAGAAGTGGTCGACCTCCCCTCTCGGGTCAACCGCGTGGCGGAAGCCGTGAAGCAAGGCATCGTCTTCATGGAAGAAAGCGACCAGGATGAGGAGCAGGGCTTTTGGGGTACGCTGGGCCGCGGCATCAAGAAGGTCGGCACTTTTGCTGGCAGCATGGTGGTTGGCGCCGTCAAAACCGCCGGCAATGTGGTTGTGGGCTTGGGAGAAGGGGTTATCAACCTCATTTCCAACCCCTTCGCCGCCCCCGTACCTCCCACCCAAAAGCGACCCTGACAGCATTCTCCTGAGCCCGCGCCGGGGCCCCAACGCCTCCCGCGCGGGGTAACCCACCCAGACGACGATGAAATGAGGTAAAACAGATGACACATCACAGCACATGGATGCGCACACTGGCGCTAGTCATGGCCCTTGGTCTCACCTTGAGCCTGGGCAGCGCCCTGGCGCAGGCAGACACCCAGACCGATGAGGAGCAAGGCTTCTTCAGCAAGCTATGGCACTATGTGGAACACCTGCCTGTGGCCATGGAGGATGAGGAGCAGAGCTTCCTTGGTTCACTTGGGCGCGGCTTGCAGAAGGCCGCCAGCGCCGTTGGCGGCGCCTTGAAAAGGGGCATCGACTTCGCCGGTGACCTGCTGGTGGGCGTGGCCCCGCAACCCGAAGGCCCGCCCATCGCCCAGGAGCCGCTCACCCCGGTGAACCCATAAACAGAGGAAAGTAAAAATGTCAAGATACAGCAAAATGATCCGCGTCCTGGCTTTTGTTCTTGCCCTTGGCCTCTCCCTCAGCCTGGGCAGCGCCCTGGCCCAGAGCACACCTTCCCCCAAGTACCTTCAGACCGAACTAACGCTTGACATCAACAAGGCCGCCATGGCAGAGATCCTGGGGCAGATGCTCCTGTCCGATGAGAGCGGCGAGGCGGCTGCCCTCTTTGACAAGGAAAGCCTGGATAGTCTGGATGTGCTTCTTGACGCCATCAACAAAATCTGGATGCGCGTCATCAGCGGGCCCGGCCTGAACACCCTGACCCTGGACACTGAGGAAGATATCCTGTTTGACATCCAACTGGTGGATGACCAGGAAGGCCCTTTAGCCACCGTCACCACCAGCCTCCTGCCCGGCGCCGCCATCCGCGTCCCCCAGGATGTGATGAAGGAATTCATCGGCGTGCTGCCCACCACCGACGCCCTGGCCACCCAGCCCGAATGGGGCCAGGCCTATACCGATGCCATTGAAGCCTACTTTGTAAGCCAGGTGCCCGGCTCCCAGGAGGCCGTCCCCGGCGCGTATGAGATGGAGGGGGCCGGCAGCTTCACCAAGCGCACCAGCTTCACGGTGGATAGCCATATGATTCTTGGCATGATCCAGGCGCTGCTTGATGTTTTCAAGCAGGACGCCGCCGCCCAGGAGATGGTGACCCTGCTTATGACAAGCAGCGCCGCGGAAGAACAGCCTGACGAAGGCGCGGCCCCCGCCCCCAAAGACGCGCAGGAGCTGATCGCCAGCCTCGAGCAGGCCCTTAGCGAGGCCGCCAGGGAAGAACCCCGCGAGCTGGGAACCCAGACCATCTACCAGACCGATGATGGCCTGCGCACCTATGTGGAAACGCTGCTCAACGCCAGATCCGCCGCCGAGCCCCGCCTGCTGATTACCCTGCTCAATGAAGATGGCGAGAACGGCCAGGATAACCTCAACCAGCTCATCATCATCACCGACAACCCCGACGGCGAAACCCACAGCCAGCAAGAGACTGACTGGGACAATTTGCTGCAGCGCATCACCGATGGCAGCAACACCGAAGACAGCGTCATCAGCCTCACCAGCCAGACCGCGGTGTTTGGGCCCCAGCAGAAGAAGCTGCACAACGCCCAGATTGGCCTGCAGGACCATAACGGCACCTATGCCCTGGTAAGCGGCACCATGACCGACCTCACAGACGGCAGCGAGGAAGGAAGCACCAGCCTGTTCCTCCTGGCCAATGAACCCCTGATTTCCGTTTACTACACGCAAAAGCCCCTGGGAGACGGCGAAGTGCCGGCCCTGCCGTCCATGGAAGGCCGCATGCAGGTCTACTTTGGCGATGGCGTGGACGCCCAGGAGGAACAGCGTCTGGGCGGCATCCTGGAAACCCGCGGCCTGCCCAACCTCATCATCAACATCGCCCAGGCCCTGCCTGAGGAGGCCGAGCGCATCATCGCGATGCTGATGGCTTCTCAGACCAGCGTGGAGTGAACCTTACCGCATGAGAGGAGAAAACCCATGACTCGAAAAAGCACCTTCCCCCGCCTGCTTCTGCTGTCCCTGGCGCTGGCGCTGATACTCAGCCTGGCGCAGGCCAGCGAGGCGCCGGATCAGGCCCGGGCATTCGACCCCATCCTCAAACGTCTCCAGGATTTCGCTTCCCCAGGCTTTGATGAGCGGGAGTTCCTCCCCTGGCATCCTGATGAATTCAGGCTGGATCAGGCCACGCTTCAGGAAATGCTGTCCCGCCAATCTGAGACAATGGGGGCAATATTGGATCGTCTGGAAAGCAAACAGCCATCGGCGGAACACAAGGATGAGGGCATGCTCGGCTTTGAGCGTCTTGCCCTGCTGTCCCTGAACCAAAAGATCAATCAGAGCACGGAGCTGATGACCTCTTACATTAGGAGGGTGTCTGAGAGCATGTCCAACCTCGTCAGACAAATGGACTAAGTCCGGCACCGCCTGAAGAGCCGGGCACATCCCGGGGATGCTGATAGCCCCCGCTCCAGGCGCGGAATAGCCCCTCCGCCCCGGCCATCCGGGGCTTCTTTCCGCTTGTGCTGACCTCCTGCTTTGGGTATGATGGGTGAAACAACAGACCCCTTTCATAATCAGCATAAAAGGAGGCCCATGATGAACGCAAGTCAGGAACATCATCAGAGATTATTGGACCTTGTGAAGCAACAGGAGGCAGCCCTGCAGCCGGATCATTTTGACGCCGGGGACGCCTGGCGGCTGGGCCTCATCCTGCGGGATCTGGCCCTGGAAACTGGCGCCGATATCGCTGTTCACATCAGCCTTTTTGGCGCCCAGGTTTTTCACTGTGGAATAGGGCAGCCCAAGCCCAACTTTGACCGCTGGATCGCCCGCAAACAGCGGGGCACCCTGGAATGCTGGAAAAGCTCCCTCAGGCTGAAGCTGGAGTCCCTCACCGGCGGCGACCAGCTGGCGGATCACGGCTTTGACCCGGCTGATGTGGTGTTCTGCGGGGGATGCTTCCCCCTGCGGCTGAAATCCCTGGGCGTGGTGGGCGCCGTCACGGTCTCGGGGCTCAGCGACCTGCAGGATCATCAGTTGGCGGTGGACGCACTGGCACAATACATGCAGACCGCGGTGCCCAAGCTCCCTGTGGGATGACGGATTCGATCAAACAGCGCAGCGCAAAAAAGGGAAGGCCATCAGAAAAGGAACACCGGCGGTTTTCCATCAGTGTTCCTTTTGTTTGGCGAATTGGCTAAATCAGGTTTCCTTTTCCTCAAAATCCTTTTCCAGCGCGGCGGGGCTGGGTTTGGTGAGGAAGTTGGTGCCGCTGCCGCCATCCGGGTAGCAGGGCAGGGCGGCCACCAGGTCGGGGCCGTATTTTTCCTTCAGCTCCGCAACCGGGCCCGCCTTGATGACGCGCATCATGCAGCTGGCAACACAGGCAGGCTCCTGGCCCTCGGCCAGCAGGTCGCGGCACATGTCACACTTCATGGCCTGGTTCTTTTCCACCACCATCACGGGGTGGTCATAGGGGCAGGCGTTAATGCAAAGGCCGCACATATCGCCCAGGCACGCCACCTCAGGGTCGTAATACACGATGCCGGTCTCCTCATCCTTGCGGGCGCGGCCCACAGGGCAGGCCTTGACGCAGGGTGCGTCGGTGCAGTGCCCACAGGTTTTCGCAAAGTGGTAGATGGCGGGCGCGGGGAATTCGCCGCGCTCATAGCTTTTCACGTCGCGCAGCAGATAGCCCACATCCAGACGGTTCCTGTCCTTGCAGGCGATCTGGCAGGTATGACAGCCCGCGCAGACCTTCTGATCAAAGTAAAATCCATACTGTGTCATTTCTTTATCCTCCCTTTCGCTCATCAAAACAGGATGGTCTGGGGCACGTCCACGTCAGCCGGAATGGCATCGCCGTCCCACTTGGAAACCTGCACGGTGAGCGAGTTGTAGCCGTTCACGCCAAGGCCGGTGGCCACGTTGCCGGTGATGTAGTTTTCGCTGCCGCCATGGTCAATGCCGGTTTTCTCGTCCACCCGGTTCCACTTGCCGTGGGGCAGGCCGATGACGCCGGGCATCATGCGGGCGGTCACATAGGCATGGCGCAGTGTGTCGCCATGGATGGAGGATACCTTCACCGTGTCGCCATCCACAATGCCGCGCTCTATGGCATCCAGTTTCGACAGGAACACCGGGTTGGCGCAGGCTTCCTGCAGCCAGGGGATGTTGTCAAAGATGGAGTGGGCCCGGCGCTGATAGTGGGGGTTGATGCATTGGAGGGGATAGTCGCCCTTGGCACCCTTGGGATCATTGCCCACATAGGTGGTCTCATAGCCCTGGGCGGTGGGGATGTACTTGGGAAGGCCATGATAGGCCTCCTCCGAATAGCCATGGGCGTTGATCATGTCGGCATAGGCCTGGCAATAGAACTCAATCTTGCCGCTGGTGGTGGGGATGGGGTTGTTCTCCGGATCATCCCGGAACTCCTTCTTGTGGATGAAGCCCAGGTTATCCCCCACCTTGCGCTCCACGCGGTACATGCCGTCCTCCATGTATTTGTCAATGGAGATGCGGCCTTCCTGCGGTTGGCCTTCCACGCCCCAGGCCTTGATGTCATCTTCGGTGATGGCGCAGAGGTTTTCCCAGGTTTTTCCGTCTTCTTTCACCACGGTGGTGGTGGCGACGGCGTTAAACAGGCGCTGCTTGGCGCTGACCGTGCCCCACATATCGGCGGAAAGACCCAGCTTTTCGCCGATGAGCTTGCTGGCTTCCTCGTCTGATTTGGCCTCAAAATAGGGCTCAATCACCTTATCGGCAATCAGCAGGATATCCCGGTTGTAGTAGCCCTCCCAGATATAGCCGGTGCCTTCCCGCTCCCAGGCGGTGGTGATGGGCAGCACGATATCGGAATACTTGTTGGTGGTGGTCAGGAAGTGGCCCTGGCCCACCACAAACTCCACCGCCCGGTGTGCCTGGATGCCCAGCTTGGCGCCTTCAGCATTGGTGAGGCGGGAGGCGGAGCCATTCCAAATCATCTTCACATTGGCGCTGACGTTTTCAATTTTACGGGTCAGGTCAAAATCGCCGATTTTGCTCTTCCAGTTGGGGCCAGCGCCGGCAATGGTTGTCCACAGCTTGGTGGGGTTGAAGGGCTCACCCAAAACCGCCTTCCACTGCTGGGTTTCACTCACGCTGGTGGCAGCGCCAGTGCCGGAGACAGCGCCGGTGGCGCCGCCTGAGCCGGCCTTGATCAGCCGGGGGCCAAAGTTGTTGGTGTGGTTCCATGCGGTGGGGCCCACGGTGTGGCCGCTCTTGCCGATGTGGCCGCCCATGGCGCCCAGGGCAATCACCAGCTGAGGCAGCTGATCGGTGTTGTAGGTGCGGGCAGTCGCCCAGGAGGACAGGATGCCCACCTTGTTCTTCACACCCAACACCCGGGCCACCTGGCGCAGCGTCTCTGCCGGAACGCCGCAGATCTGGCTTGCCCATTCAGGCGTCTTGGGGGTGTCGTCATACTTGCCCCGCAGGTAATCAAAGAAGTTCTGATCGTCTTTGGCATCCGCAGGCATGTGCTCACCGTCAAAGCCCACGCAGCAGCGCTTGAGGAAGTCCCAGTCAATCAGAGGATTTTCCTGGCTGTCCTCCTCCAGCATCACATAGGCCATGCCCAGCATGGCGGCCATATCAGTGCCCGGCCGGATGGGCACCCACTGGGCATCCAGCATGGCAGCCGTATCGGTATAGATGGGGTCAAAAAGGATAAACTTGGTGCCCGCGTCCTTCCAGCTCTTGGCATAGTTGGTGGCATTCCCCAGGGAAGACCAGGCGGGGTTATAGCCAAAGGCCACCACGTATTCGCAGTTGAGCATGTCCAGGCGGTCATTGTTGCAGTCATAATAATAGCAGCCATCCCCCCAGCCCAGGGCCGAAGGCGCAAACCAGCTGCCCCAGGAACCTGTGCGCCAGGAGCTGAGGTAGTTGATGTTCATTTTATTCATCACATCCGTGCCGGCGGCGGCGCAGAGGATGGCATTATCGCCATAGGTCTCATTGATGCGCTTGATTTCGTCCGCAATGTACTGGGCCGCTTCATCCCAGGAGATGCGCTCCCACTCGTCCTGGCCGCGCAGGTGGCCATTGGGGTTGCCGGGGGTCCAGTTCTTGCGCTTCATGGGGTATTTCAGCCGGTCAAGCCCCCGGGCCTGGTACTGCTGGGACCACCCGCGCAGGCAGGCGCGCTGCTGGCGGTTGACATCATCATCACTGCTGAAGTCATCGGTTTTCTGGCGCAGGATGACGCCGTCCTTGATGTAGGCCCGCACCAGGCACTTGCCCCCGCAGTTGTGCGGGCAAGCGACGTTCACCCATTTGCCGCCTTCAAGGGCAATGCCGGGCTCAACCAGCGCGCCCGCGGCGCCCTCAGCGGTTTTGTCCAGCATATTGGCCTGCGCCACTGCGCCGCTGGCGGCCAGCGCCACGCTGGCAGCCCCGATGGTGGCAGCGGTGCCTTTGATAAAGCCTCTGCGGCTTATGCCAGAATTCGTCAGTTTGTCAATCAAGCTCATTCAGTTTCTCCTTCCCTTCCCGTTCATCCCACGATGAAATCAGACTCGTCGCGATCTTACAAAAGTGATTATCTCAATGCAAGAACACATCTGTATAAATTGCATGCTGATTTTGCACAATGTTGTGCATCACACGCTCAAAGGCTTGCCAACAGTTCGTCAATCAGCGGCCCGTCATCCGTGATGATCTGGCATAAAGCAGCGCTTAAACCCGGATAAAACAGGGCTGTTTCCGCCTTTTGCATATCCGCCTGGTAGCGGGGAAGCCAGTGCAGCAAATGGTTTTGTACAAACACCTTCTGCCCTTCAAGAAGGCCGCGGCAGTCATCTACCCGGCCTTCCCTCAGGCAGCCCAGCGCCTCCCCGGTCAACAATGCCAGAAAGTGCAGCATCAGGCTGATGTGGTCATCCGGGTAGCGCGGGTAGCCTGCGGGCTGATAGCCATAGCGCTGATACCACTGGCGCACCGCCAGGGTGGATTCCTGAAACAGCGCCCGGTCCCTGGTCACATAGACCGATTCCCAGGGCGGCGCCACCAGCTCCCTGGGCCCCAGGAAAAGATTGGTATACTCCTGCCGGATGTTTCCCAATTGCTCTTCATCCACCTGCCGGAGCGGCATAAGCGCTTCCCGCAGCATGGCTGCGCCCGGCGTCTCCTGCGCCTCAAAAAGCGCAATCGTGGCCAGGCTGTCATCACTGGCCGCCGCCCGGAGCATCTCCATGGCAGGCTCTGTGCCAAAAAGCGTGTGCAGCAGGCTCAGCACATACTGCCGCCCCTGCAAGAGCACTTGTACTGCTTCTCTGGTTTGCTGATCCATCGGTGTTTCTCTCCCCTACATGATCTATTCCAGGGGCATGATAAAGGATAAATGCGGATCTGTAAAACAAGGGTCACTGCCAGCGATACGCCAAGTTGCTTTTACGATGAACGCGCAGCCCATTGCGCCCTCGTGTTTTCTGCATTAAAATATGGTAAGCGGCCAACACAACACAAAGCAGGAAAAGCCATGAAGCAACACAGCACCAATTACTACAACACTTTTATCCAGGTGGCACAGGACTGCCCGGCGATTGAGGGCACCGTGCCGCCTGGGGGTGAGCCCAAAAGCGCCATCCGGCTGATGTATGAGATGCTGGCAGACAACCCCTATCAGCACACCTCCGACGATGTGCTGTATGCCGCCAATGGCGCGCGCCGGGGCATCACCCGGGAGGACTTTTTCGTCAAGGGCCAACCCTGCCTCCAGGCCGCTGCCCTGGGCAAGCGCTATGGCTGGGGCCTGCATCTGGATGCCCAGGGAAAAGCAGCGCTGTATGGCGTTGAAACGCCGGAGTATCAGCGGCTTAAGGATGACAACACCCTCACCCAGCTGCACGCCATGCGCAGTGCCAAGAAAAAGTGAACGGCATGACAGAAAAAGCGCACCCCACCATCGGCTGCTGTGACATTGACTGTGGGCTATGTCCCCGGCTTTACACCCGGGGTCCCTCAAGATGCCCCGGCTGCGGCGGGGAGGGATTTTCCGAAAAGCACCCTGCCTGCGGCTTTCACAGCTGTTGCTTTAAAAAACGTGGCTTTGAGGTCTGCGCCCAGTGTCCGGATTATCCCTGCTCCCGCTTTGGGCGGGAGACCGGCGAAAGGGATTCCTTCGTCTTGCACCGGAGGGTACGCGCCAACCAGGCGCTGATCAAAGAACAGGGCCTGACGGCCTTCCTCACCCAGCAGGAAAGGCGCATGGTTTTTCTTCAAGAAGCGCTGGCCAATTTCGACGATGGCAGATGCACAAGCTATTTTTGCATCGCCGCAGCCCTGCTCACCCCCGCCAGTCTGGAGGCAGCCCTTCAGCGCGCCCGGGCTGGTAAAGACATCAAAGTCCTGCTCCAGGAATGCGCAGATAAGCAGGGGCAGGAGCTGAAGCTTCGGAAATAAGCACTCACACCATCTAAAATGGGCCGCCCGCTCGTTACAGGCGACCCATTTTTAATTCAGATTCCTGTCAGCCATTGCCCCCGGTGGTGAGGCCGATGGAGAGAATTTCACCAGTCTTGGCGTCCAGCAGCACCCCCAGACCCAGCTCCACCTTGTCCACCACCACGTAGTAGTGGATACTCCAGAGGGCCACGCGGTCAGGGGTCGCGGCGCGGAAGAAGGCGTCTGTAAGCTCTGCCCGGTCCATATCCGCCTGGCTCAGCTTAAACTCCTCCACCATGGCGGCTTTGGCGATTTCGATAGCCTTATCCTGGGGCAGATCATCCGGGCCGGGGGTGCCAGCCTGCCAATACTCGCCCCGGTAGAAGTATTCACCCTCTTTTGTCTCACGGTTATCTTTGGGGATGGGCAGCGGAATTTCATTTTCATACTGGAACAAATCCGGATTAGCCTTGATATGCTTGTCAATCGCCTCATGTTTGGCCTCAATATCCACCAACCCCTTCTGAATTTGCTTGACTCCCCAGGCGGGAGATTCCAGGCTGCCAGAGTCAAGGAGGGCCTTGTCGGCGGCATCATCAAAGCTCCAACTGGCGACTGGATCCGCCCCCTTCTTAAGCACCACGGTGTAGTTTCCCACAAGGGCCTGGGGCATGCCATTGCCGATGAAGGTAATGGTCCAGGCGTCACCCTCCTCTTTGGTTTCACTGGGATAAAAAATCCCCATGGCAGCAGGTGTCAGACCATATTTATCTTCTAGGGCCTTTCGAGCCTGGGTCACGGCATCGGCCATGGGGCTGCGGCTTAGGGTCACGGCGGCCACGGCCATACCGGCCACCAGAATTAAAGTCATCGCCATCACCAGGCTAAAAGACACTTTCTTTTTCACTTTTGTTTCTCCTCTCACTTGGCGCAGCACGCGCTGGCTGCGCTTGTCGTCCCACACCAAGGCGGAGAAATGGCGATCCATGGCTTGCTTCAACTGATCATTCATCGTAATACCACCTTTCCAGCTTCTGGCGCAGGGTATCGTTGGCCCGCCTGAGGCGGGTTTTGGCAGCGTCTGCTGTGATGCCCAGGGTCTTTGCCACATCGGCGACCTTCATCCCCTGATAATACCTGAGCATCACCACGTCCTTGTATTTGTTGGGAAGCGCCATCACGGCGTTTATCACCGTGGCGTCTGGCATATCCGGGTCATGGGAAGCCTCTGGCAGGGTGTCGATGCCGGTTCTTCTGTCCACCCGTTTTAGCCAGGCGGTGCGCAGATAATCCTTGCAGGTGTTGATGGCGATGCGCATCAGCCAGGCCTGCTCATTGCTGTCTTCCTTCAAGGTGTGCAGCTTTTTGTAGGCCTTCAGGAAGCTGTCCTGCACCGCGTCCTCAGCCAGGGCCACATCCTTCAGATACACATAGCACATCCGCAGCATCGCGCTGCCGTGATGGGCCATCAGACGCTCCAGTTCCATCTCCTTGTCCAGAACTCTGTCGGGTACCGCAACAAAGTCCATCTCCGCACCCCCTTTCACTGATAAGACGCGGGAGAACCCCAAAAGGGGACAAAATTCTTTTTTGGTAGTATGATCATGGCGTTCATGGTATCTTGATCTGGGCTGGCAGGCAAGCAGGCCCCCAAAGATTGATGTGAGGTTCTGACATGAGTTTTGCGGACGATGTATTTATCAGCAATTGCAGGCAGATTTTAAAGACCGGCGTGTGGGACCGGGGGCAGGATGTGCGTCCCCGCTGGCAGGACGGCAGCCCCGCCCACACCATCAAGTGCTTTGGGCTGGTCAACCGCTATGACCTGAAAAAGGAGTTTCCCATCCTCACCATCCGGGAAACCCGGCTTACAAACGCGGTGGATGAGCTGCTGTGGATCTGGCAGAAGAAATCCAGCAATGTGAATGACTTGAACAGCCGCATCTGGGACCAGTGGGCGGATGAGACCGGCAGCATCGGCAAGGCCTATGGCTACCAGCTGGGGGTGAAGCACCAGTATAAAGAGGGCTGGTTTGACCAGGTGGACCGGGTGCTGTTTGACCTGAAGCACAACCCCGCCTCCCGGCGCATCATCACCAACCTCTATGTGCATCAGGATCTGCACGCCATGGCGCTGTATCCCTGCGCCTACAGCATGACCTTCAATGTGTCAGGCCGCCAGCTGAGCGCCATCCTCAACCAGCGCTCCCAGGACATGCTGGTGGCCAACAACTGGAACGTGAGCCAGTACGCGGTGCTGGTGCACCTGTTTGCCCGGGTGTCGGGCCTTGAACCAGGGGAATTGGTGCATGTCATCGCCGATGCCCATATCTATGACCGGCATGTGCCGATGGTGGAGCAGATCATTGAGAATGCGCCCTTCCCGGCACCGGAGCTGGTGATCAACCCGGAGGTAAGCGATTTTTACGATTACAAGGCCAGTGATGTGGGCCTTGGGGATTACCGTTTCCACAGGCTGGGGGAGCGTATCCCCGTGGCAGAATAGGAGGGAAAGATGCAGGCCATTGTCGCGGCGGACCTCAACTTTGCCATCGGCTGCGGGGGGCAGATGATCTACCACCTGCCGGAGGATTTGAAGTTTTTTGCCCGGATGACCCGGGGCAAGGTGCTGGTCATGGGGCGAGGCACCCTGGAATCCCTGCCCGGGGGCAAACCGCTCAAGGACCGGGTGAACATCGTCCTGAGCCGGGATGCCCGCTGTGCGCCGCCCGGGGTGGTGATGGCGCGGAGCCTTTCCCAACTGGAGGCGATCATCGCGCCCTATCCGGCGGATGAGGTGATGGTGATCGGCGGCCAGCAGATCTATGCGCTGCTGATTGACTGTTGCAGCCAGGCCCATGTCACCCGGGTGCGGGCCACGGCCCCGGCTGACCGTTTTTTCCCCAACCTGGACCAGCGCCCGGGCTGGGAGCTGGCGGAGGAGTCGCCCGTGTACGAGAGCGGCGGTATCCCATACACCCACTGCCTGTATGTAAACCGCCAGTCCAAGCCCCTAAGCGCCATCACACAGCCGCGGTGAGGTGAGATGATGCCCTATTTGGGTGAACTGGCCGCCATCACGGCGGCGCTTTGCTGGACGCTCAACTCCCTGGCGGTGGAGCGCCTGGGGAAAGGCCTTTCCAGCTGGGGGCTCAATACCCTCACCAAGCTGGGCGGGCTGATCACAGTGAGCCTGCTGGCGCTTGTCATGCACGGTCGCCTCATCCCCCAGGCCACGCCCCGGCAGTGGGTGATGCTGCTGTTCTCCGGCCTCATCGGTTTTTCCATCGGGGACGGATTTTTGTTCACCGCCTTTCAGCAAATCGGCGCCAAGCGCACCCTGCTGATCTTCTCCGCCAACCCCATCATCGCCGCCATCCTGGGCTGGGCAGTGATGGGGGAAGCGCTCACCCTGCAGCACATATTCGCCATTTTGCTGGCGGTCACCGGCATCATGATCGTCATCCAGGGCGATGTGCCCGGGCAGCAAAAGCGCCTGCAGTGGCAGGGCATCCTCTGGGCGGTGCTGGCCACCCTGGGCCAGGCAGGCGGCGTCATCCTGAGCAAAATGAGCCTGGAAAGCCTGGATGCCATTCCCGCCGCCCAGATCCGGCTGGTGGGCGGGGTGATTGGCATGGGCATCATCCTCAGCATCCTCAAAAAATGGGGGCATGTGCCCCCCATCCTCAAAGACAAAAAAGGACGGCAGACCATCACCGTCAGCATCCTCCTGGGCACCCTCATCGGCATGGTGCTGTCCATGCTCTCCATCAAGCTCATCCCGGTGGCCATCGCCTCCATCCTCTTTAGCCTCATGCCGGTGATGATCCTGCCCATCTCCGCCTTTGTCTTTAAAGAACGGGTGAACGCCCGAGAGGTGCTGGGGGCTTTTATCACCGTGGGCGGGGTATCGATGCTGTTTCTTTAGGCTTCATCAGCCACATCGCCAGCACCGCTGACACAAGCGCCAGCCCCGCGATCACAAAAAACGCGCCTTTTAACCCCATATTATCCACCATCATCCCCATGGTGATGGGCCCCAGCGTCATGCCGATGCCGTAGGTGGCCTGGTAAAAGCCCATGGCCATGGAGCGCTGCCCGGGGGCGATGTCCCTGACACATTGCCCCAAAAGCACCGCGAAGGTGAGGCTGGAGGAGATGCCGCCCAGGGGCTGCAGCAAGAACAGCTGGGGAAGGCTGCCCGCCAGCGGCACCAGCAGCGCGTACAAAAACACCAGCAAAAATCCGGCCACCACCAGCCCCCGGGCGCTGGCGCCCCTGGCAAGCTGCCGGCTGGCCCAGAGGTTGGCCAGGATATTGGGCACAATCAGCGCCACCTGGAGCATGGACAACTCCCACTCCCCCGCCCCCAGCGCCATGGCGGCATTCACATTGAAGGAATAATAGCTGCTAAATGCCACCCACTGGGTGAGGATGCCCAGAAAGGACACGATCAGCAGATACCGGTTGCGCGCCACCCGGGCGATGTCCTGAAGCCCGGTGCCCGCCCGCTCAAGCCCGGGCTCCCCCAGCCCCAGGGCCAGAACAAAGGCCAGCGCGCCCGCCACCAGGCTCACCACAAAGGACACCTTGACGCTTAAAAATATCAGCAGCCCCGTGACCAGCACATAGCCGGCCAGGCGCCCTGTGATGTTGGCCACGTTCAAATCCGTGATGCGCCGTGGCCCCTCCTCCTTGGGGAAGTACCCGCTGTACATCACCGTGAACGCCACCCAGGACGCCGCCGCGGCACCGCCCAGAAGCCGGGACACCAGAAAGCCCCAGGGCGTATATGCCAGCAGATAACCTGCCGCCGCCAGCGTCACCACCCCGCTTCCCGCCATCACAAAGGGCTTGCGCCGCCCCAGACGGTCTGACCATATCCCCAGGGGCAGCCGAAGCAGCGTCTGGCTCAGCCCATAGCCCCCCGCCACCAGGCCCATGAATGTGGCGTTCATGCCCATCCTGGCCAGCTCCTTGTTGATATAAGGCGTAAACGCGTACTGGGACAGCCAGAAAAACCCGGTGATCAGATACAGTAGCCTGGCCGAGGCACGGGAGGAAGCATCCTGAGACATCTTAAAACCCTTTCACATGCACTCCGGCTACTCTAAGCGTTTTCCCCAGGGACGTCAATAATGAAGCGGGGAAGGCGCATTTTGAAAAAGCGCCTTCCCCATGCCCCATCCTCAAAAACTTCATCAGCTCTCATATATCAAAGTTTTCGGGGGAGGGTGCGGGAGGAGATCTTTATCATAAGGTTCCCTCCCGCGTAAACCACCGCTGCTTAGCCCAGGTCCTTGATCGCCTTCAACACCTCGTCGATGTCCGGCAGCTGGGGGATGTCATATTCCTTGATCCAGCGGATCACGCCTTCCTCGTCGATGAGGATGTTCACCCGGGCGGATGCGCCCAGCTCCTCCAGGAAAATGCCGTAATCCTGGGCCACCTTGCCATGGGGGTAGAAGTCGGAGGGGAGCTTGGTGTCCTTGATGGACAGCACATTGGCCCACACCTGCTTGCTGGGGGCCGGGTCAACGCTCAGGCCCAGGGCCACGGTGCCCAGCTTCTCAAAGTCCTTCTTGTGGGCTTCCAGGGCGCGCATCTGATCGGTGCACACGCTGGTCCAGGCCAGGGGATGCCAGGAAAGCAGCACTTTTTTGCCTTTGAGTTCAGACAGCGTCACCTTGCCGCCCTGGTTATCCGGCAGGGTAAAATCCAGGGCTTTTTGTCCAACTTTTATCTTCATGATGGTTCATCTCCTTTTGTTTTTAAGCGCTTGTGCGTTCAGAAAATACATACCCGGCCTGGCTTTGCTTTAGACAAACTCCGGCATGATATCATGGGCACGGAATAAAAGGCGCGCTCCGCGCATCTAATAAGTGTCAGGCCCGACAGATTCCGGCACAAGAAAGGATAAGCACCTTGAACAAGCATTCCCTGGAAGACCGTATCCTGGCCCACGCCGACCTGCTTCACCGGGTGAGCTGCGGGATTTTGAGAAACCCCCAGGACCGGGAGGACGCGGTGCAAAGCGCCATGGAGACCGCCTGGAAAAAAGCGGGCAACCTGCGGGATGAGCGTCGGCTTAAAAGCTGGCTTACCCGGGTGATGATCAACGAATGCTACGGCATCCTGCGCAAAAAGCAGCGGGAGGTGCCCATGGAAACCTTGCCTGAGGAGGGGGAAAGCCCCTCCCAGGACGCGCTTTTGCTCAAAGATGCCCTGGCCCAATTGCCCCCAGCCCAGCGCCTGCCGCTGATTCTGCATTACCTGGAAGGCTTTTCCATCAAGGAGGTGGCAAGTGCCCTGCGCCTGCCTCAGGGCACAGTGCTCTCCCGGATGCAGCGGGGGCGCGGGAAACTCAAAGAGATTTTATCGGAGGAAAACGATGGAAGGTAAACACATGAAAGCGCTGTGGCGGGAAGCCTGCGGGCCCACACCCCCAGGCTTTGCCCACCGCATGAAAAACGCCGTGATGGCCCAGACCCAGCACCCGGCCAGGCGCCTAAGGCCAGCCTTGGCGATAGCCCTGGGGGCCACCCTGCTTCTTGGCAGCGCCTTTGCCCTGGAGCGGCTGGGGCTGCTGGACACCCTGAACCAAACCCTGCGGGGCAGCCTGCTGCCCCAAGCCCAGGAGCTGGTGAAAACAGACATCCCCCAGGAGGCAAAACAGCCTGAGCTGGCGCATTTCCAGATAGAAGAAGCCCTTTACGACGGCCACCAGGTGTATATGACCCTCAGGGTAAAGCCTGCTGATCCCCATAAAACCCTGCTGATGGACCGCAACGCCATGCCGGCTTGGGCCGCGGACTACAGGCAGACCGGGGATGAAATGACAGGCCAGAGCTTTGCCGAAAAAGCCCTGGACACAAAGCAAAACCTGGTACAGGCCTGGATTGAGGAGATCAGCCTGTCCGGTGAAACGCATTTTGTGTCCTCCCAGGCATCACGATATGAGGAAGACAGCCTGCTGTATACCCTGTCCGCGCCAGCCCAGGGGGATGAAGTAACGCTGCGCTTGCACCTGCTTGCCACTGATATCTATCAGCCCATTGATGAGGATGCCAAGGGCACCCTGGACTTCAGCATCAAAAAAAGTCCCCACATCAAAACCTTTGCCGCCACTCCCCCCCTTGACCTGCCTCTGGCTGGCATCACCCTCAGCCTGTGCGAAGTGGAAACCACACCCATCGCCAGCTACCTCAGCCTGCGCTACGCGCTCAAGGAGAATGCCACGCCCCTTCAAGCGGTGAATTTCTCGGACGGCCTTTGGGCTGATTGGTTGGATGACACAGGCCACCCCCGCGAAAACGGCGAATTTGAATTAGGCCTTGAAACCCAGGCTTCTGGCGGCGTGGCGCTGGTTCAGTCCTTTGGCGCGATGAAAGAAGCGCCAGAAGATATCACCCTCTCCTTCTATAACGGCATGACCAAAGAACGCTTTGACCAGGTGACCCTGGCCCTATCCCCCAAGGAGGACCAATGAGATGATGAATAAAAAATTTTTGACTCTCCTGCTGGCCGCGCTCATCCTGATGAGCCTGATGCCCCTTGGTCTGGCAGAAAGCACGCTTACCCTGGGGGATGGCGCCCCCATCCCCTACCTCAAGGGTTTCACCAGCCGCCTGATTAAGGATGTCGCTATGCTGCCAGGCATCACCGGGCAAACCGACATCCGCATCCAGCAAAATGATGGCCGCACCGAAAACAACCAGGGCCAAATTGCCATCCGCATTCAGAACATCGCCCTGACCGATGACGCGATGGCGGTGTTCTTCCGGGCTGAGTATCCCGATTTCCTGCCCCTGGAATACGGCAGCGCCCAGGAAAGCTACAACTGGGCTGTGCCTTTTGTGATGCCTGATGTAAATGGTGAGCATCTGCCCTTTGTGAATATCTGGCGGGAGGGGCACCCGGATGGTGACAAAGCCTTATTGTGCCTGTCAGTGATCACCCTGGAAAACCCCGTCCCTGATGGTGCTATGCTGTCTTTTGGGGATGCAAGGCCGGTAATGATTAACAAGAGCCAGGCCAAGGACCCCACCCGGGCCGTGAACCCCAATCAGACCATCGCGCTCAACTACGATCGCTTTTCGGGCAAAACCATCAGCTTCCAGGCCACCATTGCCCGGGTTTCCTTTGGCCCCTTTGGCAACCGCATCCTTGTCCTCAACCGGGATGACGGACGCAGCGGCACAGACACCCTCCCCTGTGTGCTGGAGGATGAGCGGGGCCACAGGCTTCCGGTGATTCAAACCGGCTATCAGGGCAGCAGCCTGGCCAGCCCCGCAAACCCGGTGGAGGTAACTAACGAGGTGCTGTTCCTGGGCGGGGAGGATATGACGACGCTTCGGCTTATCCCCTTCCAGAGCTTGGAAAAAGACAGGGAAAAGCCTGTGCCTGCCGCCCTGCCCCTCGCTGGCCCCTTCCCCGCCCGGGTGCCGATCACGCATGGCGCGGAGCTGACCATTCACACGGTCCAAATAGACGAAAATGGCTGCACCATCCACCACAGCGCCACCGGCCCCGACCATGTGACGTTTGAGCTGGGTGATGCAGATCAAAAGACAATTGATAAACTAACCAACCAGGCTGTGCGCTTTGATGGCTTTGATTTGAAGGCCCAGACCCTGGTGACCTCCTATCTCTGGATGGCGGAATACAAGGGCCAGCCCGTTTCCCGGGTGAGCGGGGAGGACATCAAACAGGCCCAGACCCTGCTGCTTAGCGGCAGCTGGCGCTATGAGACCAGGACATTCCCGGAGCTGGCGGTGGAGGTGCCGACCCAATAATAGAATGGCATTCATTTGACCGGCGCCGGACGGCGCCGGTCTTGTTCATATTCTGCATTTATGATATCATTAATCATGGATATCAAAATGCATAGGAGGACTGACCGTCATGAGGATATTCACCGCTTTGTTGCTGGCAGGCATGCTGCTTCTGGGCCTTCTGCCCCTGATGGCACAAGCCGCCGAACCGGTCAAGCTGACCATGGGCTCCTGGCGCAGCGACGATGTTGCCCAGGTTAGCGAGCTGATGGCCAAATACAAGGAAATGACCGGGGTCGAAATCGTGTTTGAGCCCACCGTGCCCAACCAGTACAACCCCACCCTGGAGCTGCAGCTGAAAAACGGTACCGGCCCTGACCTGATGTATGCCCGTTCCTACGCCGTGGGACAGAAGCTGTATGAAGCCGGCTACTTCATGCCGCTTGACGATGTGGCTGGCCTGGAAGCCAACTTCCCCGCCGCCGCCCTTGACGGCTGGCGCGCGGCTGATGGCAAGATGTTTGCGGTGCCCTATGCCGCCGTCTCCCAGATCACCTACTACAACAAGGGCATGTTTGCCGAGAACGGCTGGGAAGTGCCCAAGACCTTTGAAGAGCTGCTCACCCTGGCCCAGGCCATCAAGGACAAGGGCATTGAGCCTTTCGCCAACGGCATCGCCTCTGACTGGGACATCCTGGAGTGCGTGTTCCTGGGCATGCTGCCCAACTATGTGGGCGGCATTGATGAGCGTGCCAAGTATGAAGCGGGCGAGAAGAAAATGAACGACGAGGCCTTCCTCAAGGCCCTCACCGACTATGCGGCCCTCACCAAGTTCTTCCCCGACGGCTTTGAGTCCATCGGCAACGAGGACGGCCCCGCCCTGCTGGGCCTGGGACGCGCCGCCATGTTCATCGACGGCTCCTGGACGGTGGGCATGTTTAATGAGTATGAGGACCTGGATGTGGGCTACTTCGCCATTCCGGCCCCGGAGGGCAACACGCCTGGCCTGTGCTTCCACACCGATATGGGCATTGCCGGCAACACCGCCACCAAGCATCCCGAGGAGGTCAAGGCATTCCTCAGCTGGCTGGCCACCCCAGAAGGAGCCAACACCGCGGCCAGCTACCTGCCCGGCGGATTTTATCCCATGATCAACAACCCCGCTGAGCTCACCGACGAGAAAGCCAAGGAAATCCAGGCGCTGGGCGAAGGCAAGGTGCTGGACTCCCGCTTCATCTGGAGCAAGCTGGTGGACATGTACACCGTCATGGTGGATCAGCTTAACCTCATCGCCCGGGGCGAAACCACCCCGGAAGCCGCAGCTGAGGTCTTTGCGGCTGAGCAGGCCAAGGCCCTGGGCCAATAAGCCCGTTCTGATGACCTGAACGACCCGGCACCGGGGGCTTTCCATCCAGAAAGCCCCCGGATCCTAAAAGGAGGGCACCATGCAAAAAACAGCCCGACAGCCGCGCCTGAGCGCCAGCCGTATCAACCAGGGGGGGGGATACTGGATATGGTATGTTTTGCCAGCCCTCATTGTTTACATCATGTTCATGGCCTATCCTATGCTGGATTCGGTCCGCCTGAGCCTGTATGACGGCACCACCGGAGAGTTTGCGGGCTTTGCCAACTATGTCACCCTCTTCACCGACCCGGATACCGCCGCCCGCTTCTGGGGCGCCTTTGGCAACACCTGGGTGTTTTTTGCCTACCATATGCTGGTGCAAAACATGCTGGGCATGCTCTTTGCCGTCATCCTCACCAACCGCACCATGCGTGGGCGCGGTTTTTATCAGACCATCATCTTCATCCCCGTCACCATCGCGGTGATGGTCACCGGCTACCTGTTCAAGCTCCTCCTCAACCCCAGCTTCGCCCGCTATGCCCTGCAGGACATGGGCCTGGGTGCTTTGGCGCGCCCCTGGCTGGGCAAGGAGGAGACCGCGCTGCATGTGGTCTCCCTGGTATCGGTGTGGCAGTGGGTGGGCATCCCCACGATGATGTTTGTGGCGGGTCTCCAAGGCATCTCAGAGGATCTGATGGAAGCGGCGGACATCGCCGGCGCCAATTCCTGGCAAACCTTCTGGTACATCAAACTGCCTCTGGTGATGCCGGTGGTGGGGATGATCGCCATCCTCACCTTTGTCAACAACTTCAACGCCTTTGACATCATCTATTCCATGACCGGGCCCAAGGGCCAGCCCAACTACAGCACCGACCTGATCGGCTCCCTGTTCTACCGGGTGGGCGTGGTGGGAGATCACCCCATCTCCAACCCCAACCCCGGGCTGGGTGCTGCCATCTCCACCTCTGTGTTTTTGATGCTGCTGGCAGGCGTCATCCCCACCCTGCGCGCCACCCAGAGCAAGGAGTAGACCGATGGAAAGAAACCAAGCCAACAAATCCCGCCCCCGCAGCATGCGCCTGAGCAATCTGCATATCCCCTCCCACATCCTGATGCTGGTGTGGATGCTGGTGGTGCTGATCCCGGTCTATCTGCTGGTGGCAAATGCGCTGAAGACCAAGCGGGGGATGTATGACAATCCTTTCGGTCTGCCCAATCCGCTGACCTTTGACAATTTTCAAAGCGTCATCCAGGACGGCAACTTCTTCAGCTACTTTGGCAACAGCCTTTTTGTGGTGGGCGTTTCGCTGTTTGCCATCCTGCTGCTGGGCTCCCTGGCCGGCTATGGCCTGGCCCATTGGCGGGGGAAAACCTCCCGCGGCATTTATTTCGGCTTTGTCTTTGGCATGATGCTGCCCATTAAGATCGCCACCATCCGCCTGATGGAGCTGATGAAGGGCTTTGGGCTGTTCAACAACCTCTGGAGCCTGATTCTGGTCTATATCGCCATGGGGCTGCCCATCGCGGTGTTCATCCTGACGGAGTTCATCCGAGGTCTGCCCAGGGACTTATACGAGGCGGCCCACATCGATGGCGCCAGGCAGCACAAAATATACGGCAGCATCGTGCTGCCGCTGATCAAGCCCGCTCTGGCCACGGTGGGCATCTACAACCTGGTGCCCATCTGGAATGACCTGTGGTTCCCGCTGATTTTCATCACCCAGGACGATAAGAAAACCGTGCTGCTGGCGGTCACCCGCCTGCAGGGCCAGTACGCGACCGACTGGCCCCGGGTGTTCGCCCTGCTGACGCTCTCGGCGCTGCCGGTGATCGCGCTGTATCTGGCCATGTCCAAGCAGTTTGTCACCGGGCTCACCGCAGGGGCAGTGAAGGGTTAAGCCCTCCCCAAAAAAGCCCGCACAGCCAGGCGGCCCCGCCAAATATTCCGGCTATTTCCAGTAATCCTTGAGCACCTGCTCCGCCAGCCCTGGGTCATCGCAGATCACAAACACGGTTTGCGCACCCTGGCGGCGGAGGAGGGCTTTTTCAATGCGGGGCACCTCGCCGGGGACATAGTCCCGGTACTGCTCAAGCACCATGGCCTGGTACTCCTTAAACCGCGCCTCGTGGCCTTTGACCTGGGCCTCGTCCTTGGCGGTAAGCACCGCAAACTGGGTGGTGGTGGCCCGGGAGGTGTCCATCACCAGGGCGCTGTCCACCAGGGTTTCAGCCTCCACCATCAGCAGCTTCAGCATCACCTTTTCGGGCACTTCCGCCAGCTCCATGCCGCCCCCTGCCTTTTCTGCCAGCGCCTGGACCAGAACTTTGGCCTCCGGCAGTTTTGCGGGCTGCCCCGCGCAGCCGGAAACCAGCGCCGCCAGGCACAGGAGGACGGCAAAGCTTTTGTAGATCTGTTTCATGTCATGGCGTCTCCCTGACGGTATGGGTCATGAGGTGCTCCTGCACCAGATGGGAGCCTTTCCGGCTCAGGTGAAAGCCATCGCCTGCCAGGAGGGACGAATCAGGCTGGCCGTCGGGCCCCATCATGGCGGTGAACACGTCCAGATAATAGATGCCGTGGGCCTGGCACAGCTCCCGGGCGGCCTGGTTGAAGCTGACCACGTGGCGCTGGGAGGAGGCGGGCCTGGTCGATTGGGGATGGTGGGTGCGGGGCGGGATGGAGATCACATAGATGAGCTTGTCCGGGTAGCCCGCCACCAGCTGCGCGAGGAAGGCCGCATAGCGCTGGGCGGCGGCGCCACTCTCTGAGGTGTCCAGGGTATTGGCCCCCAGCAGCACATACAGCTTGGTGTACGCCAGCGGCTCCAGCACCTGCTGGAGATTCTTTTTTCCGGTGTTGGTATCATACACCTGCCCCATGGCGTTTTGGGGGCCGATGCCCACGGCAGCCGCGTAGTGGCTGTCAGGAAACATGCCGTGCAGCTCCAGGCTTGCCATGATGGAGTCACCGATGAAGACCGCGTCATCAAAGTAGCTTTCATCCACCCGCTCCCCCTCGGGCACATCAGGCGGCGGGACATGCCCCCGAAAACGGGAGCGGGGCAGATCCTCCGCCAGCGAAACCCCAAAAAGGAGCATCAAACCCAGCAAAAGCGCCAGGGCACGCCGCAACATCACACGCAAAAATGCACCATGCGCAGGAGCTCGTAGTAGTTCGCCGTTTCAAAGCGCAGGGTGTGGCTGTCCAGCATCTGCATCCCCGGATAGAAGCCCGCCCGGTAGGCACGCTGCACGTTTCTGAAGCGCATGTCGGCCCGGAAGCTCTCAGGCAGGGTCAGCAGGCTGTCCTCCACACCGTTTTTGAGGGCCTTTAACACCCCATCCCGGATGCGCTTGACCGCCTCCTCCGGGTGCACCGACAGCACCGCCCCGCCCTGGCCCTTGTTGATGGGCACGGCGGTAAGGGCGGGGATCAGGTCCTGCATGCGGTCACAGATGCCCTGGTCCCCCGTGATGGCCGCCAGGGGCACCCGGAAGTAGGCCGCGGCATAGGCGTTGAGCATGGCCTCGCTCACCGTGTCGCCGTTGAGGGTGAACCAGACCAGGTCGGTGTCCATGGTGTGGGCCAGCGGATTGGCGCCCGCCCCCGCCGCGTCATGGTAGCCGGTGAAGACCACGGCATGGAAGCTGTCGTCCAGGCCATGCACCATGCAAAGCGGGTCAGGCCCCCAGCCCCTGAGCACCTGCACCTGGGGCGGCAGCAGCGCCGCCTCGATGTTGCGGGCGGAGCCGTGGGCATCCCGCACCAGGATGAAGTCCATCCCCGCCTCAAGCGCCCCCTCGCAGGCGGCGGCCACCTCCCGGGTCATCTGCCGGGCAAAGGCGGGGTAATCCCGCTTGTCCTTGGCCGTCTCATCCCAGTGGGCGATGCCGCAGGTGCCCTCGATGTCGGCTGAAATATAGAGTTTCTTCATGCTCCCTCCCCGATAAATTGATAGGTTTTATCCAGATGGATTTCCGTTCCATAAAGACGCAGGGCCAGCGGGCTCCCCGAGACCAGGTGCAACCTGCCGCCCTCCTCCCCCACCTCCAGGCGCATAACCCGCCCCCGGTATCGGAAGGTAAAGGCGTAGCCCTGCCAGCCTTGGGGCAGATAGGGCGCCAGTGCCAGGCCCGCCGCCGTGCGCATGCCCGCAAAGCCCTGGGCGATGGCCAGCCAGGCACCGGCCATGCTGGTCACATGCAGGCCGTCTGCCGTGTCATGGTTCACGTTGTCCAGGTCCAGCCGGGCGGTGCGGTGATACAGCGCCATCGCCCGGTCTGGGTATCCCAGCTCGCTGGCCAGAATGCTGTGCACGCAGGGGGAGAGGCTGGACTCATGCACGGTCATGGGCTCATAAAAGTCAAAGTTGCGCCGCTTGGTGGCTTCATCATACAGATGCCCCAGGAAGTAGATCCCCTGCAGCACATCCGCCTGCTTGATAAAGCAGGAGCGCAGGATGCGGTCCCAGCTCCAGTGGTGGTTGAGGGGCCGCTGATCCGCCGGGATGGCGCTGGCGGGCATCAGCTCCTTGTCCAAAAAGGTGTCGTGCTGGATGAAAATGCCCCATTCCTCATCCTCCGGGTAGTACATGCGCTGGCTGATATCCCGCATCCTCTTTAGTTCATGATCCGCCACGCCCAGCGCCTCCTGGCGCGCCGCGCCTGCCTTTTTGATGGTGTCCACAAAAAAGTCCAGGCACCAGGCGGCGATGCGGTTGGTGTACCAGTTATTGTTGACGTTGTTCTCATATTCATTAGGCCCGGTGACGCCGTGGATCATATACTGGCCCGTCCGGGCGCAGAGGTGGACCCGCCCTGCCCAGAAACGGGCGATGCCCAGCAGCACCTCAAGCCCTTCATTGATCAGGTAGCTTTCATCGCCGGTGTAGGCGGCGAAGTTGAAAATGGCATGGGCGATGGCGCCATTGCGGTGGATTTCCTCAAAGGTAATCTCCCACTCGTTATGGCACTCGATGCCGTCAAAGGTGACCATGGGATAAAGGGCCCCCGGCAGGCCCTGCTGCCTGGCATTGTGATAAGCCCCGGATAACTGCTGGTGGCGGTAGCGCAGCAGATTTTCCGCCACCTCCTCCCCCAGGGTGGCCAGGTACACCGGGAAGCAGTAGGCCTCGGTGTCCCAGTAGGTGGCGCCGCCGTACTTCTCCCCGGTAAAGCCCTTGGGGCCGATGTTCAGCCGCGCGTCCTCCCCCGTATAGGTGGAGAACAGGTGGAAGAGGTTGAAACGGATGCCCTGCTGGGCGGCCACGTCCCCCTGGATTTCCACATCGGCCACATCCCACTTGCGCCGCCAGCTATCAGCGTGGCGGGCCATGGCCTCACCAAAGCCCAGCGCCGACTGAGCCTGGGCCAACTGCCTGGATTCTGTCAGCAGGGCATCCATGGGCAGGTCCCGGTCGGTGGTGACGCAGACGAACTTGGTCATCAAGGCGCTTTCCCCTGCCTTCACTTCCTTTGCAAAGCGGGAAGCGGCATAGCCCGGGCGATGCCCGTGGCCAGCCGGTGTCATATCGCTCACCACCCGATAGGCACCTGCCACAGCAAACCGGGGCGTGCCAAAGGGGTTCTCCCGTGTGCGGGCAAGAAGCTCTCCGCCAAATGCATCAGCGCCGCCTGACAGCTGCTCCCAGAAGACCTCGTCATAGTTGCTGTCCTCATTGTGCACGTTGCCGTCCAGGCACGCCTCTATCTCAACCCGGGCAGGAAAATCGCAGGTGACCTCATATTCAAGCGCCATGAGGCGCTTTTCCGCCATAGACACAAAGCGGATGGTCTTCACCCTGACTTCACCGCCACCGCAGATGACGCGCATCTCCCTTTCCAGGGTTCCCTTTTCCATGTCCAATACGCGCCTGAAGGACAGCACCTGATTGCTCCCGGCGTCCAGGCTCTCGCCGTTTACCGTCACATGCAGCCCCATTAGGTTCATGGCGTTGATGACTTTGCCAAAGTAGAGCGGATACCCATTTTTCCACCAGCCCACCCGCGTCTTGTCCGGAAACCAGACGCCAGCAATGTAGGTGCCCTGGAGGCTGTCAGCGCTGTAATCCTCCTCCAGGTTGCCCCGCAGGCCCATGTAGCCGTTGCCCAAAGAAAACAGGCTCTCGGCAAAGCGCATGTCGCCCCGGTCAAGCCCGGTTTCGATCACCTGCCAGGGGTGGGTTTCAAAGCGGCTGTGCGGCATGTCCCCTCCTTACAAATCGCGTTTGGAAAAGGCCAGGGCGCCAAGCCCCGCCAGGGCAAGCCCCAGGGCCATCCCCAGCGCCGCCAGCAAAAGCCTGGAGGCGCCAGTCAACAGCTCCTGCCCTTTCATCAGCGAAAAGGGCGTGGCAAAACGCAGATACTGCGCCCAGCCCGAAAGCCTTGAGGCCATCAGCAGCCCCACGAGCACAAACCCCAAAAACAACCCCAGGCGCCTGGCGCGGCTTGGAAAATCCGCCGCGGCCGACAGCCACACCATCAGCCCTGCCATCGGCAGCGCTGACAGCCACGCCCCCAGCGCCAGGCGTGCAAGCGCCGGGAAATCCGCCTGCCCGCCCAGGAAGATGAAGGCGCCCGCCACCTGCCCCAGGGCCGCCGATGTGACCATCACCAGCCCCTCCAGCGCCAGCAGCCAGAAAAAGGTGAACAGCACCGCGCTTCGCCTGTGGGGCGCCGCCAGTCGCTGGGCCATGCGGGCGTCATCAATCGGCCAGGCGATCAGCCGGAGGGCCAGCGTTAAGGGGCTGATGACAAGCAGCACAGGCATCATCAGCCCATACAGCACGCCCATCACATGCACCGGCAGGTTGGCGCTGCCCGCATAGCCCAACAGCCTTGTCACCTGGGGCAGCTCCTCCAGGAGCAGCCGCAAATCCGCCTGCCGCTCCGGCGTATACAGCCATACCGCCGCCACCCCCAGCAACAGGGCAAACACCGCCACCAGCGCCAGACGGCGCAGGAGCTGCCTTAGTTCAAATATCAACAATGATGGAATCATACCACATCATCCCCATGAAATCTGAGGAAGCTCTCCTCGCTGTCCTCCCTGCCGCCCACCAGGTCCAGCACGGTGTATTTCCCCAGCGTGCGGATCAAAACCTGGGGGCTGGCGGGGATGGCCACCAGGGCGCGTGCGCCGATCACCTCAACCGCGGTCTCCCACTCGCTGGCAAAGGCCGCCGCCTGGGCCGCGTCAGAAAAGGTGATATGGTAGACCTTCTGCCGGGTGAGGGCCAGGCGCTCCACCGGCTGGGTGAGCACCAGCCGCCCCTGGCGGATGATGGCCACCTGGGTGCAGCAGCGCTGCACCTCCTCCAGCACCCGGGAGGTGATGAGCATCGCCTTGTCCTCCCCCCGGCGCTCCCGGATCAAGTCTGTCAGCGTGTTTTTATCCATGGGGTCAAGCCCCTGGAAGGGCTCATCCAGGATGGTCACCTGAGCGTCTGTCATCAGGGCAGCCATCAGCCCCAGCTTCTTGCGCCCCACCTCCCCCTGGCGCCGGGCCTGGCCGGTGAGGCGCACGTCCAGGCGCTCAGACAGCCGCCTGGCTTTTTCCGGGTTATAGGCGCCGCGGTATTTCGCCTGGAAGCGCAGCCAGCTCTCCCCTGTGACCCGGGGCGGGATGGCGGGGCTGGCGGCGGCATAGGCCACCTCCCGCTGGATCTCGTGGCGTTTCAAAAAGCAATCCTGATTAAAAATCCGGGCGCTGCCGCTGTCGGGCTTCACAAAGCCCATCAGCAGCCTGATGAGGGTGGACTTGCCCGCGTCTGTCGGCCCCAACACGCCCAGCGTCTCCCCGGGCTTCACCTGAAGGGTCATCGACGAGATGCCGCCACCCTCCTCAAAGGATTTGGAAAGCCTCTCACAGCGTATCAATCGCCTGCTCCTCCTTCGCCTTCTGGCGTTCCCGCCCGCGCACAAACTCCGCCGTCAGGCGGTATATCACCGCCACCAGGGGGATGAACAGCAGCATCCCCGCGATGCCCAGCATCCCGCCGCCCAGGGTCACCGCCACCAGCACCCAGATGGAGGGGATGGCAATGGCGCCTGACATGATGCGCGGGTAGATGATGGAGCCCACCAGCTGCTGCACGATGAAAAAGGCCATCACAAACCAGCCCGCCTGGGCAGGGGACGCTGTGAACACCAGCAATAACCCCAAAAGCCCCGACACATAGGGCCCAAACACCGGGATGAAGCTGGCCACAAAGGTGATCAGCCCGATTAAGATCGCGTAGGGAAAGCCGAACACCGCCAGCACCGCGGCTGTAAGTGCGGAAGACAGCAGCGACTGGAGCATCTGCCCCGCGATGAAGTTGGAATAGGCCCGCACCAGCAAATGCACAAAGCGCTGGATGAAGGCGTCCGCCCGGGGCGGCAGGGTGGCGGTGAGAAAGCGGCTGAGCTGGGCTTTGATGCGCTCTTTGGAGAACAGCAGGTAGATGGCAAACACCAGCCCAATCACCACATTGAGCACAAACTGGGCGGCCGAGATCACCATGCCCGAGCTGCTTGACAGCCCGCCGATCAGAAACTGGTAGGCCCGCTGGAACAGATCCCGCACCCCGCTCTCATCGGCCTCCGCCAGGCCCAGGGAGTTCCTGATCTGCACATTGCTGCGGCTCAGCCAGTCCTCCAGATCCCGCAGGATTCCCGGCACCGCCTGGATCAGCCGTTCCACCGCCACCACCACCTCAGGGATGATGAACACCAGCAGCATCGCCACCACAGCCGCCACCAGCAGCACCGACAGCGTCAGGCTGATGCCCCGGCGCAGCTTTTGAAGCACCGCGGTTTTCCTGAAGGTGATCAGCCATCGCTCGATAAAGCCCATGGGCAGGTTGATGATCAGCGCCAGAACGCCGCCGATGATAAAGGGGGTGATGATGGTGATGAGCGACTTGATCAGCCCGATCACCGCGTCAAAGCGATACAGCACAAAGGCAAAGAGCATGAGCCCAATCACATAGCCCAGGTTTTTGCGGCTCAGGCTGCGCACATTATCACCCCCTTTTTCTGAAAGTATATCAAATCATGGACGGGGGCACAATCAGCACCTGATCATGCCTCATCCCCCGCAAAGAAACTCACTGCAAATGCATGCCAATTCTATCAACATCTCAGCAAAATTAATACCCAGTTAATCTTCCCCGGACATTTCAGAAATGTTGATGGGCTACACTCTAAACGAAGTAAACTGGGAGGGTAAATCTACAAATGACATCAAAACATTGTGCCCGTATCACCGCCATGTTGCTGATCATGGGGATGATGCTTGGCATGCCCGCTGGGGGGAGGGCTGAGGCAGAACCCTTTTCCCCCTCGGGGCTTTCTGCAAGCGACTTCATACAGCAAGCCCATGCGCTTTTGGAGGAGGCAACGGGAAAATTGGCAAAGGGTTCGGCGCTGGTGGTGTTTTCAGACAGCAAAATCCTGCATTCTCACGGCTTTGGTCATGCAGATCTGCTGAATCAGCGGACTATCCTGCCTGAGCAAACCGGCTTTGAATATGGCAGCGTCACCAAGGTGCTGACCTGGATTTCGGTGATGCGGCTGGCGGAGGAAGGCAAACTCTCCTTGGCGGACGACATCAGCCATTATCTGCCTGCTGATTTTTATGATCGACTGCGCCTGCGATTTCCAGTCACATTGCTCGATCTGATGAATCATCGGGCTGGTTTTGAAGAATATCCGCTGGACATGATCCTGCCAGAAGGTACGAAAACGCCCAATCTCAGGGATTCTCTTTTGCAGTGCGCGCCCTACCAGCGCTTCCAGCCGGGCACCGTCAGCGCTTATTCCAACTTCGGTTGTGCGCTGGCCGGGTATATCGTCCAATGCGTGTCCGGGCAGCCCTTTGACCAATACATCAGCGCCCATATCCTCAGCCCCCTGGGCATGACATCTTGCGGCGTGGGCAAAGAGCAGGCAGCCCAAGGAATGGCCCAGGGCACAGTGGCGCTTGAAACGGGCGGTTTTGATGATGCGGGCTTGTCACAAGTGACCCTCGCCCCCGCAGGCGCTGTCCGAGGCACAGCGAAAGACCTGGCAAAACTGGGCATGGCGCTGCTATCCAGAAACCTAAGACTTCTTCCCACCGCAGATTCTTTTGATCGTTTTTTTCAGGACACCTTCGTTCCCTCCCCCGGCATGGACGGCATGGCCCACGGGTTATTCACAATGAACGCAAAGGGAGGAAAAGGCTATCAGCATGTGGGCAACACAAACGGGTTCACATCACTTCTCTCAATTTCTCCTGAAAAGCGGATGGGTTTTGCCCTCCTGTCAAACTCAGCCTATGCCAATTCCCTTGGGATGATGCTCAATCATCTCTTCATGGGCGAGGGCGCACAGCCCCAGGCCTTTGCTCAGGAAACGCCCGCGCCCCAAAGCGGCTATTTCCTCTCGGGGCGCAACGCATTCAAACTGCCATATTACAGCATGCTGAGTTATCTAAACGCCTATCATCTGCGTGTTGAGGGCGACAACGCGGTTTTGACCTCTGCCATCCTGCGCCTGGCTGGATTCCTGGGGATGGATGATATGCATCTTGAAGCAAAACGAGTAAACGGCAATCTTTATCGGGTGACCAACATGCCTGACATGGTAGAAACGCTTTATCTTGAAACCCAAGACGGCCAAGTACACACCGTATGGTCAGACGGCAATGCCCTCATCTCCCTGGACCAGACGCCTCGGCCCAGCTTTCTTCTGATGCTTTCTGCTTTGCTTCTGACACTGCTTCTGATGCTGTCGTTCTTTTTTTCCCTGGCCATCCAGGGTATCGCCGGTCTGATTCGCCTCATGCGCAAGCGCCCGTCCCGGCCACCCGCGTGTTGGGGTCTGGACATGTCAGCCGTCGCCCTCAGCGCTGTCTATTTTTCAGGTCTGGTTTATGTCGCCACCACGGAAAGCCCCTCCAGCCAAATCTTAAATGCGTATACCGCCGTTCTCATGGCAGCGAGTATTGCGGCAGTGCTGATGATTATGTATTATGGCATCAGGTCAAAAGCCATCGCCTGGAACAAGCGGACACGCGGCAGGCTGATCTTGAAGGCGGCAGCTCTTGTCGCACTCATAGGGCTCATGGTGTACTGGGGGCAATATCAGCTCGTGTAAGGAGGAATACATGGCACACACCATCCTGATCGCTGATGATGACCCTGATATTGTCGCCCTTTGCACGCTGTATCTCAAAGATTTAGGCCAGGTTGTCACATCCCCGGATGGGCGGAAGGCATTGTCGGTTTTTCAGCGTATGCCTGTTTCCCTCGCCATCATCGACATTATGATGCCGGAAATGAACGGCTACCAGCTGATGGCCGATATCAAGCGCTTGTACCCCAGGGTGCCCATCCTGGTGATAAGCGCAAAGACATTGCTTGAGGATAAGGTGCTGGGTTTTCAAACTGGCGCGGATGATTACCTGTGCAAGCCCTTCGACCCGGAGGAGCTCTATCACAGAGCACGGGCGCTGCTGCGTCGTTCACGGGAAATCGGCGCGGACGGGGAGGCATTGATGTCCGGCGACTTCTTTCTTGACTTGTCGGCCTGCCAAATCACCAGAGGATCAGAGCGACACGAGCTGACTGCAACTGAAAGCAGGGTGTTGGCGGCACTGATGATCGGCGAAGGCAGGGTAAAGACCCTGGAGCAACTGTATGAAGCGGGCTGGGGTGATTTGGGCCCGGTCAACGATAATGCAATCCGTGTTTGCATCAACAAGTTGCGCAAGAAAACAGGCGAAAACCGCATCAAAACCATCAGGGGGATCGGCTACAGATGGGAACCAAACGAAACAGAGAAAAGCTGACCCGCTATTTAGTAAAAAAGCTCATCATATATACCTTGGTATTGGGCACTGTCATCTCATTGATAGATAGTCTTTTTGAGCAACTAACGGCCGCTTTGCCTGCGGATAGCCCCATGGGATTATACATCGCTGCCCTTCTTTTGTTGGAAGTGGGAGTGTATGCCGCGTTTGTGGTTTGCTTTTCCAAAACGATGCACCGGCATATTCAGCAGCATCATGAGGGGATGATAAAAGAAAGGGTGCAATTAATGGCTGATATCGGGCACGACCTGCGCACGCCATTGACCAGCATCAAGGGTTTCTCCCGCGCGATATCCAGCGGACGGCTACCGGGCGATGAAGAGACAATGGCTGCGGCGCAGACCATCCACCGCAAATCACTGGAAATGGAGGAGCTGCTCACAGAACTTCTAAATGATGCCCGCATCGGAAACCAGGAGAGCACGAAGCCCCTGTCACCTGTATCCATCAACACACTGCTTCGCGGCATCATCGCTGAGCATTATGCCGGATTTGAAGAAAAAGAGATGGATTTGTCATGCGAATTAGCAGAAGATGTCATCCTGACGCTGAATGAACAGGGACTAAAAAGAGCGTTTGAAAACATCCTGCTCAATGCCTTACGGCACTGTCAGCCAGGAACCCGGGTGCTTGTAAAGACGCAAACAGCGCGCCGCCGATTTAAGCGGCATCTGCATATTTTGGTGGCAGATTCCGGTTCTCCCATTCCTCCGGCACAGCAGGCGATGATTTTCAAGCCTTTTGTCAAGCTGGATGACAGCCGCGGCCAGAACGCTGGCTATGGCCTGGGTTTGGCAATCGCACATGAAACCATGAAACAGGCCCGGGGCAACTTGTTTGTTGAGACGCTTGCTCCCCCTTATACGAAAGCCTTTGTCATGGTGCTGCCTTTAATGTA